>SMVA01057690.1_pt1 | contig 14468 bp, 15 predicted proteins | sample 2456451 | NCBI WGS metagenome assembly SMVA01 (sample SAMN11095933, study PRJNA526329) | marine sediment metagenome | biome: Marine sediment; feature: Surficial sediment; material: Deep marine sediment; isolation source: Hadal surficial sediment | place: Pacific Ocean | collected 2014-05 | depth...
GGCACCTCCTGGGTGGGCGCGATGTTGTAGCGCGCCGCAAGGTTCGGCCGCTCCAGGAAGCCGAAGACTTGGCGCACCCCCTCCACCGGGGTGGTCAAGGAATAACGTCCGCACATGCCCGGCATCTAATCCCGGAACCGACCGCCGCACAAGCACGGGCCAAGCCAGATCGTCGGCCACCACAAAGCCTCGGCCAAGGGCCGAAACGGCCGGCCGGCGGATGAAACCAATGGTCGTTGATCTTAGCGGGATGGGGTTTCTTCAACGACGATTATTCGCGCAGGCGCTTGGACTTCTTCAGGTACCTTAGAAAGGCTGCCAGCAGCAGGATGGCGAGGATTCCCGCGCCGGCGGCGATGAGGGTCGGGCGCGCCCGCCCCAAGGCCGGACCAATAGACCGCCTCCTAGGCGACCAGGAGGCACGCCACCACCATCCAACTGGTCCCAAGTCGAATATTCCTTGATCAGCACCCGGCGCCAATTGAAGCGCATGCTGGCAAGGGTTTGCGAAAGGCCGCCAAGCGACGGCAGCCAGCGGTTGACCCGCTGCATCCAGATGCCGAGCCTGGCAGGTTTTCCAATCTCAAATCCCCGCTCGGTCACAACCCCTCTGGGTTGCCCTGCAGGATCGTCTCGGGGTGGTAATCGGTCGCGATCGAACCATCCTTGTCCAGCGCGACTGCCTTATCTCCGTCCAGCTTTATCAAATAGCAACCACTGGACGAACCTTCATATTCCCAGCAGTAAAACGGCCCGGTTATGGTCCAACGACCGACCCAGGTGTTGCTGTCGTCCGTCCACTTGCCCCGGAGCGTCCCGTCGGGATCGTTGAACTCGATCCACGTCTTGCCGATGCCCTGTGACATGCCCTTGATCGAGTGGCCGATCAGGTGAGCCTTCAGCTCCTCATGAGACAACACGCCGTGCTGTGACACCAAAGCGGCCTGTTCTTCGGCGGTCAGTGGCGGTGACAACGCGCAGGCGGCCAAGACCAAAAGGCCGGCCACGGCCGCAAAACTCAATAGGTACCGCACCTTCATCCGAGACCTCCCCATAAACGTCCATCGCAACACACTACCAGATCTCGTTGAGCGAGACTCATTTCACGGCGGAGCAGACCAAAAGCTCGCAAGGTGACTCGAACCCCTGCGGCGTTTCGAATTGCCGCAGGGCATCCTCGATCTGGTTCCAGATCTTGTCCCTGGCCACGTCATCCAAACCGCTCAGCATCTGCTGCATTGTGCCCGAGGCTTCGCGCCGCCATCGCACACACTCTTGAACCGAGTCGAACCGTAGCGGGGCTTCAATCACCTGCTCCCGCGCAGTCCGGTACCCCGCGGTTTCGAGGGCGCCAGCAAGAACACCCGGCGCCCCAAGACTGAAAGGACCCGGCTGACCAGGCTCGGGCGCCGGCAAGCCGCGCCACTCTCGGATCAACGTCACGGGGAGGGAAAAGAACGGGGTCTTTTCAGCTGTCGTGAACACGATCGCCGAGAGGCGCCCGCCGGGGCGAAGCACCCGTTTGATTTCCCCAAGGCCCTTTTGCAGATCGGGCAGACGGCGAACCATGGTCGAGGGTCTGGTGCCTATTGCGGCGCTTCAGACCAATTTCCACGGCTGCTCCAGCGGAGAATTTCACCAAAGTGTGACGACCGTCACTGACTATGGAGATCTTTGACACGAAATTGACACTGTTGACATCGGAGAGGTGCCATGGGTTTCGACTTGCGGATTCGAACGTTCCTGCGTCTCGCGCACAGACTGGGATTTTCATTACCCAGCGTCGCCGCGGCGACGATTTTCCTTGCCCTGAGCCAGACAATTTCCCTCGCTCCAGCACTGGCTGGCGTAGAGGCTGGCGTTACCGCTTACGCCCGTGGTGACCTTCCAACGGCGTTCCGCGAGTTTCCGGTCTCCGCCCGCGAGGGCGACAACGAGGCCCGCTATCGCCTGGCGGCCATGTATGCCAACGGCGAAGGCACGCCTAGCAACGATCTTCTGGCCTACAAGTGGCTGACCTGCGTTGCGGGTAGGGATGTCGGTAAGTGGCTCATGGTGAAAGCCGATGTCCGGCGCTTCCTCATCGGCCTGTTCAACGACGAGGTGAAGCAAAATGCCACCGCGCTCGCCCGACGGGATTGCAGAATAGGCAGCCTGACGAGCGCTGAACGCCGGAGCGTTGAAAACCACATGGTGCGGGCGAACTGGTTGGCCGACCTGCTGCTCTATCCGGGTGACCTGGTGGTCCTGCTGCTGATGGCCCTAGGCGAATTCTTCGCTTTGGGCTGGCTGGTGACGCTCATGGCCAATCTGATCAAGATCGCGGGCGACATTTTTCCGGCAATCATCGCCGTCATCGTCTGGAGCCTGGTCTGGCGCGTCTGTTTCGCCATGTTCGAGATGACTTCCAGCGGCTTTGCCGGGAGATCGCTGGCCGACCAGGGGCGCGTGAGATTCGGGTTCTGGCGGCGCAGAAACGAAGACGAAATCGTCAGGAAACCTCCGCCCGAGAAGGAGGACTCCTACATCTTCCGCCCCCTGCTGTAGCGACAACCGCCACGTCAAATCACTCCCATGAGTCGCCGCAGGCGCCGCCTTATAGCCCGACATTCCGGGCTTGCGCCTGGGGGCGAGACTGTCGATAGTGGGGCTGCGGGGGGTTGGCGATGGACGAGCGGCTCGCCAACCCGGTCAGGCCCGGAAGGGAGCAGCCGTAACGAGATTGGCTCGGGTCATCTCACCTGCCCTCCGCACCGCCAGCCGTACTGGAGTACGCGTGCGCCGCCAGTAAGCGCCAACGATCGAACGGCCCCATGAGCGACCAGACCGTCGAGCGCCCTGAAGCCCCGGAGAGCCAAAGCAAAGAGACCGCCGGCGGCCAGGCGCCCTATCGGGTGCTGGCCCGCAAGTACCGGCCTGCCACCTTCGCGGACCTGATCGGCCAGGAGGCCGTGGTGCGCACCCTGGCCAACGCCATCGCCAGCGGGCGCATCGCCCATGCCTTCATTCTGACCGGCGTGCGCGGGGTCGGCAAGACCACCACGGCGCGGATCATCTCCCGGGCGCTCAACTGCGTCGGGCCCGAGGGCGGCGGCGGTCCCACGGCCGAGCCCTGCGGCGTCTGCGAGCACTGCCAGGCCATCGCCCAGGACCGCCACGTGGACGTGATCGAGATGGACGCGGCCAGCCGCACCGGCATCGACGACATCCGCGAGCTGATCGAGGGGGTGCGCTACCGGCCGGTCTCGGCCCGCAACAAGGTCTATATCATCGACGAAGTGCACATGCTCTCCCGGCAGGCCTTCAACGGCCTCTTGAAGACCTTGGAGGAGCCGCCCGAGCACGTGGTCTTCATCTTCGCCACCACGGAGATCCGCAAGGTGCCGTTGACCGTTCTGTCCCGCTGCCAGCGCTTCGACCTGCGCCGGGTCGACCAGGAGGTGCTGGCCGGCCACTTCGCCCGCATCGCCGAGGCGGAGGGCATCCAGGCGAGCCCGCCGGCCCTGGCGCTGATCGCTCGGGCCGCGGACGGCTCGGTGCGCGACGGGCTCTCGCTCCTGGACCAGGCGATCGCGCTGGGCGGCGGCACGGTCGAGGAGGATCACGTCAAGGACATGCTGGGCCTGGTCGACCGGACCCGGGTCTTCGATCTCTTCGAGGCGGTGATGGGCGCGCGCGCCGCGGCGGCCCTGGATCTCCTGGGCGAGATGTACGCCGCCGGGGCGGACCCCCTGGTGGTGCTCCAGGACCTGGCGGAGCTGACCCATTTCCTCACCCGCCTGAGCCTGGTGCCGGCCCTGGCCGAGGCGCCGGGGACCCCGGAAGCGGAGCGCTCCCGGGGCCGAGAATTGGCCGAAAAACTGTCCATACCAATTCTCGCGCGCACTTGGCAGTTGCTGCTCAAGGGCATCGGCGAGACCCGCCAGGCGTCCTTCCCCTTGCAGGCCGCCGAGATGGTCTTGGTGCGCCTGGCCTATGCCGGCGATCTGCCGACTCCGGGCGATCTGGTCAAGCGCCTGCAGGGCACCACCGGCGGCGCGCCGGCCAAAGCTCCACCGCCGTCATCCGGAGAGGGACCGGGACCAGCGGGCCCGTCGGCAACCAACCTCGATCCCGAGCCGGTGGACCTAATGGGCGAGCCCCAAGCAGCGCTGGGCCCGGCGGCCGCTCTGGCGCCGGCTCCCCAAGCGAAACAGGGGGATGAGGCGGAGGCCTTCGCCGCGATGCCCGCTAGCTTCGCCGAAGTGGTGGACCTGGCACGCCGCGGCAAGGAAGGTATCCTGGCCGGCCACCTGGCCGGCGACATACATCTGGTCAAGTTCGAGCCGGGGCGGATCGAGTTCCGGCCGAGCGAGCGGGCGCCTCGGGATCTGGCCGGGCGGCTCGGCGATTTCCTGCTGGCGGCCACGGGCGAGCGCTGGCTGGTGAGCGTCTCGGGCGACGGCGGCGACCCGACCTTGCGCCAGCAGACCACGGCCGCCGAGGCGGCATTCCGCGAGCAGGCCCTCCAGGAGCCCCTGGTGCAAGCGGCGCTCGAGGCCTTTCCGGGGGCGCGGATCGTGGGCGTCACACCGGGAACCGAGCCAGACGGCGACAGGGTGGAACCAAGCGGCGACACGGCCAAGAAGGGAGGTGAGTCCCCATGAAGAACCTCGGAAACATGATGAAGCAGGCCCAGGAGATGCAGGCCAAGATGGGCAAGCTTCAGGAGCAACTGAGCCAGACCGAGATGACCGGCGCGGCGGGCGGCGGCCTGGTCCAGGTCACCATGAACGGCAAGGGCGAGCTGCGCGCCGTCAGGATCGACCCCTCCATGGTGGATCCCAACGGGGTCGAGGTGTTGGAGGATCTGATCCTGGCCGCGGCCAACGACGCCAAGGCCAAGGTCGAGACCTACGTGGCCGGCGAGATGCAGAAGCTGACCGGCGGTCTCAGCCTGCCGCCGGGGTTCCAGCTGCCGATCTGATCGGGCTGCGCTTCGCACCATGGCCAAGGGCGACATCGAAGGGCTGATCCAGCTCCTGGCCCGGTTGCCCGGCCTGGGGCCGCGCTCGGCGCGCCGGGCGGTGCTCCACCTGATCAAGCGGCGCGAGGCGCTCTTGCTGCCCTTGGCCACCGCGCTCAACAGGGCCGCAGAGACGATCCGCGGCTGCTCGCTCTGCGGCAATCTGGACACCAGCGATCCCTGTGCCATCTGCGACAATCCCAAGCGCGATCCCGCGCTCATCTGCGTGGTCGAGGAGGTGGCGGACCTCTGGGCCATGGAGCGCTGCGGCGCCTTCAAGGGGCGCTACCACGTGCTGGGCGGCACGCTCTCGGCCTTGGATGGCCGAGGCCCGGAGCAGCTGAGGATCGACGCCCTGGCGGGCCGCGCACGCGAAGTCGGCATCACCGAGGTGATCCTGGCGCTCAGCGCCACGGTGGACGGCCAGACCACGAGCCACTATATCAGCGAGCGCCTGGCCGGTTCCGGAGTCGCGGTCACCCAGCTGGCCCACGGGGTGCCGGTGGGCGGTGAGCTGGATTACCTGGACGACGGCACGCTCACGGCCGCATTGAAGGCCCGAAGGCCGGCCTAAGCCGGGCCAGGTCGAATCCTAACCAGGAGAAAAGTCTTGATGGCAAGCATGCGAACCTTGGCCAAGGCCGTCACGATCAAGCCAATCGCCGGCATCCTTGCATCCTGGCTCCTGGCGCTCTCCATGGCGCCGGCGATGGCGCAGGACATAAAGCTCGGCGCCGAAAGCCGGACCGGCCTCACCCTCACGGTCTACAACCGGGATCTGGCGTTGATCAACGACCGGCGCCGGGTCACGCTACCGGCCGGTCAGTCGCGCCTGGTGTTCGAGGCGGTGAGCCCGGCCATGAAACCGGAGAGCGTGCTGCTCCGCGGCGACGGGCTGCGGGTTCTGGAGCAGAGCTTCCTGCTCAACCTCCTGGGCCCGCGCAGCCTGCTGGAGGCTTCGGTCGGCCGGCAAGTTCACCTTGTCAAGGTGCACCCGCAGACTGGCGAGGAGACGCTGGTGCCAGCAACGCTTCTGAGTGTGACGAACGGCATGGTGCTGCAAGTCGACGAGCGCTTCGAGATCGGGAATTCAGACCGACTTGTCTTCGACTCCCTGCCCATGTACCTAAGCGCGGAACCGGTCTTGGCCGCGCTGGTCGTCAGCGAGGCCGCGGGCCCGCGCGATCTCACCCTGGGCTATCTCACCGCGGGCCTCACCTGGAAGGCCGACTACGTGGCCGAGATGGCCGCGTCGGAGGACCAACTCGACCTGACCGGGCTGGTGACCCTGACCAACTCCAGCGGTTTGGCCTACCCCGATGCCCGCTTGCGGCTGGTCGCCGGCGACGTGCACCAGGTGAGCCAACCCCCCCAGCCACGTCCGCGAATGGCCATGATGGCCGAGGACGCGGCCGCGCCGGCCCCGGACATGGCGCGCCAGCCCCTGGGCGACCAGCAGCTCTACGAGCTGGACCGCCCGGTCAGCCTGGCCCATAAGGAAACCAAGCAGGTGGCGCTCCTGAGCGCCCGCGCCGTGCCCCTGGTCAAGCTCTACCGCTTCACCAATCTGGTGGACGCCCAGGGCCGGCAGGAGGAGATCGGCCCGGTCAAGGCCGCGATCGAGATCCGGTTCCAAAACGACGCGGCGAGCGGCCTCGACCGACCGCTGCCCGCCGGCATCCTGCGGATCTATCAGGCCGGTCCGAGTGGCGCCCCGCCGGTGTTCCTGGGCGAGAACCGGATCGCCCACAGCGCCAAGGGCGAGGAAGTGCGCCTGGAGATCGGCCGGGCCTTCGACATCACCGGACGGGCCAAGCGCACCGCCCTGGTGCGCCTGTCCAACAAGAGCTACGAGTCGGCCCAGGAGATCGTGATCGAGAACGCCAAGGACGAGACCGTCCAGGTCCAGGTGATCGGCACCTTGCCGCAGGGCTGGCGCATGCTGAGCGAAAGCCACACCCACGTGTCCGAGACCGCCAACCGGTTGCGCTGGGACCTCCAGGTGCCGGCCGGCGGAAAGGCAAACCTCAGCTACCGGGTGCGAGTTACACGACCTTAACTGATTATAGATTAACTTCTTGTATTAACTAAAATTTAATTAATCAGCGGAAAGACGCTGCGGCGGTGGCGGAAGCGCCTCGTCGCTGTCCTCGGTCTCTTCCAGTTCCAGCTCCTCGATCCGCTCGCCGCGCTTGACCACCTTTTCCGTGGAGATACGGATCTGGCGCAGGTCCTCGCTGGCCTGGTCGAAGTGGCGCTGCAGCTTACCGACCCGGTCGTCCAGACGCTTCACGTCATTGATCATGGTGCGCACCTCGATCTGGATGACGCCGGCCTGCTCGCGCATGCGCACGTCCTTCAAGATCGCGCGCACCGTGTTGAGCGTGGCCATCAGCGTGGTCGGCGAGACGATCCAAACCCGAGCCCGGTAGGACTCCTCCACGACCGCGGTGAAGTTGGTGTGAAGCTCGGCATAGACCGCCTCGCTCGGCAGGAACATCAGCGCCGATTCCGCGGTCTCTCCGGGCACGATGTATTTGCTCGCAATATCCCGGATGTGCTTGCGCAGGTCGGCGGCGAAGGCGCGGCGGGCCTGCACTTTCTGGGCATCGTCGGCCGCATCCTGCAAGGCCCGGTAGCTTTCCAAGGGAAACTTGGCGTCGATCCCGATCGGGCCCGGTGGGTTCGGCAGCTTGATCAGGCAGTCGACCCGGCGGCCCTCGCCGATGGTCACCTGAAAGCCGTAGCTGCTGGGCGGCAGGATCGAGCGCACCAGGTCTTCCAGCTGGATCTCGCCGAAGGCGCCGCGGGCCTGCTTGTTGGCCAGGATGTCCTGCAGGCCGACCACCTGGGTGGAGAGCTCGGTGATGTTCTTCTGGGCCTGGTCGATGACCGCCAGGCGCTCGCGCAGATCGGTGAGCGTGGTCTGGCTCTCCTTGGCGGAGACCTGGAGCCGGTCGCCGACCCGCTTGGAGAGGTCGGCCAGGCGTTCCTCCAGAGCCTTGGTGACGGCGCGCTCCTGGGCCTGGAGCTGTTCGGCCAGCCGCGCCTGGACCGCAGCCTGGCTGTCGGCCATCTGGGACAGGCGGCCCTCGAGGGCCGAAAAGTTGGACGAGTTGCCGCCGCGCGCCCGCAGCAACCCAACGACCAGCGCCACCGCCACCAGGAGCGCGATGGCCAACGCAACAACGAGCGCAATTTCCATGGCGCACCTTTCCCCTCCGAATCACCCCTCTAGCCTAGCACGGGGGCCGGCGGCCGTGGCGCGGAAAAGCAAGTAAGCGCCATGCTTGACGGCCCTTCGCTGAGGCCATACCTACAGGAACGACCGCCACGCCCACGACTGAAACCGCCGAAACGCCATGGCCCTCCTGTCGATCATCATCGCCCCAGACCCGCGTCTCAAGAGGCACTGCGCCCCGGTCGAGCGGGTCGACACGACGATCCGCACGCTGATGGACGACATGCTGGAGACCATGTACGAGGCGCCCGGCGTCGGCCTGGCCGCCCCCCAGGTGGACGCGCTCAAGCGGATCATCGTGGTGGACATCGCCAAGAAGGACCAGCCCAAGCAGCCATACCGGATGGCCAATCCGGAACTCCTCTGGGTCTCCGACGACGATGTCACCTACGAGGAGGGCTGCCTGTCCTTGCCCGAGCACTATGCCGAGGTGGCCCGGCCGGCCCGGTGCAAGGTGCGCTATCTGGACCACGAGAACGAATTGCGCGAACTGGAGGCCGACGGCCTGCTGGCCACCTGCGTCCAGCACGAGATGGATCACTTGGACGGCATCCTCTTCGTCGATCACATCTCGACCCTCAAGCGCAACATGATCCTGCGCAAGCTCGTGAAGACGAAGAAATCCGGCACAGCGGCCCAAGAGCCCGCCCGAGAGCCCGCCCGGGCGCTTTAGCTTACCATGACCCGACTTCGCCTGGCCTTCATGGGCACGCCGGACTTCGCGCTGCCCTGCCTGGAGGCGCTGGCCGCGGCCGGTCATGAGATCGCCCGGGTCTACAGCCAGCCGCCCAGGCCCGCCGGCCGGGGCCACCGCGCCAAGCCCTCGCCGGTGCAGGCCCTCGCCGAGGCGCGCGCTTGGCCGCTTCGCACGCCGATGAGCCTGAAGGACCCGGCCGAAGAGGCCGCCTTCACCGCCTTGGGCTTGGACGCGGCGGTGGTGGTGGCCTACGGCCTGATCTTGCCGGCGCCGATGTTGGTGGCGCCTCGGCTCGGCTGCCTCAACCTGCACGCCTCATTGCTGCCTCGCTGGCGAGGTGCGGCGCCGATTCAGCGGGCGATTTTAGCCGGCGACCGCGAGACCGGGGTCACCATCATGCAGGTGGACCAAGGCCTGGATACCGGCCCGATCCTGCTCCAGGAGGCCGTGCCCATCGGCTCTCGGAGCACCGCGCAAGAGCTGCACGACGATCTGGCCCGCCTGGGCGCGGACCTCATGGTCCAGGCCTTGGAGCGGCTCGACCAGGGCCGCCTGGCGCCCCGCCCGCAGCCGGACCAGGGCGCCACCTACGCGGCCAAGCTCGGACGGACGGAAAGCCGGCTCGACTGGCGCCTGAGCGCGGCGGACCTGGATCGCCGGGTTCGGGCGTTCAGTCCCTGGCCCGGCGCGGTCGCGGATCTGCCCGGCCCGAAAGGCCCCGAGACGATCAAAGTGCTGGCCGTGGAGGTTCTGCCCCTGGACTCGGAGGCGGCGCCCGGCACCCTGCTGGACGGCCGCCTGACAATCGCCTGTGGAGCGGGTGCGCTCCGCTTGCTTCGGGTCCAGCGGCCCGGCAAAGGACCGCTCGAGGCGGCCGCCTTTCTGCGCGGCTTTCCCCTGAAACCCGGCGCCCGGCTCCCGACGGCGGAGACCGGGCCATGACCCGCTACAAGCTGGTCCTGGAATACGACGGCCGTGACTTCGTCGGCTGGCAACGCCAGGACAACGGACCCAGCGTTCAGGCGGCACTGGAGTCAGCGGTTGAAGGCTTTTGCGGGGAGCGTGCCGCCGTGGCCGGGGCCGGACGCACGGATTCGGGGGTTCATGCGCTCGGCCAGGTGGCCCACGTGGACATCCAGAAACCGACCACCGGCGATCAGGTGCGCGACGCGCTCAACTTCCACCTCAAGCCCCAAGCCATCGCGGTTCTGTCCGCCACGCCCGTGGCCGAGGATTTCCACGCCCGCTTTTCCGCCAACCGCCGGTGTTATCTCTACCGGATCGTCAACCGCCGCGCGCCGCTCGCGCTCGATCGGGGCCGTGCCTGGTTCGTGCCGGTGGCGCTCGACGAGGCGGCCATGGACGCCGCCGCCCAGGTCTTGGTCGGCAAGCATGATTTTTCCAGTTTCCGGGCCGCGGAATGCCAGGCCAAGTCACCGGTCAAGACCCTGGACCGCCTGACCGTGGCGCGCCGGGGCGAGGAGATCACGGTGGAAGCCCAGGCCCGGTCGTTCCTGCACCATCAGGTCCGCAACATGGTGGGGACCCTGAAACTGGTGGGCGAAGGCAAGTGGACGGCCGAGCAAGTGGCCGACGCCCTGACCCGCCGCGACCGGCGCGCCGCCGGCCCCACAGCGCCCGCCGAGGGACTCTATCTGGTCTCGGTGGGTTATCCTTGAGTGGCAAGGCACGGCCCATGAACGACAAGACACAGGTTCCGCTGATCATTCCGGCGCTCCTGGTGTCGGCTTCGGCGGTCAGCATTCTCTCGACCGATCTCTAGACCCCGTCCCTGCCTCATCTGCAGCGCTTTTTCGCCACCGACGCGGCCACGGTGCAGCTCACCATGAGCCTCAATCTGGCCGGTTATGCCCTGGCGCAGCTGGCTTACGGACCCCTGTCGGACCGCTTCGGCCGGCGCCCTGGCGTTCAGTATCGAGGGTCTGATCGGCGCCCGCACCCTGCAAGGCGTCCTGGCCTGCGCCGAGACCGTGGTCGGCCTGGCGATCATCCGGGACCTCTACGACGACAGCGACAGCGTGCGGGTGCTGGCCGCCTACGGCATGGCGATCGCGCTTGCCCCGGCCGTGGGACCCATCATCGGCGGTCAGGTCCACGTCTGGTTCGGCTGGCGGGCCAACTTCCTGCTGGTCACGGCCTTGGTGGTGCTGGTCACCGTGCTGGTCTGGCGCTTCTTGCCCGAGACCCTGGACCAGCGCGACCACGATGCGATCCGGCCGCGGCACCTGGCGCGCGGTTATCTGGACCTCCTGGGCGACCGGCCGTTCATGGCTTACGTGCTGATTTCGGGCCTGACCCTCGCCGGGCTCTTCGCCTTCATCACCGCGGGCCCCTTCGTCTATATCAAGCGCATGGGCGTGGCGACGGAGCACTATGGCTTCTATTACGCCGCGCTGGTGCTGACCTATTTTCTGGGCAGCCTGGCGGTCAACCGGCTGGCCAAGCACCATTCCGCCGATCGGCTCCTGGCCATGGGCCTCGCCGTGGGCGCGCTCGGCGGTACCTTGGCCCTGGGCTTGGTCTGGGCCGACCTGGACGATCCGATCGGCCTGACCGTGGCGGCCTCGATCTTCACCGGGGGGATCGGCTTCGTCTTCGCCACGGCGCCGGTCAAGGCCTTGGCGCTCCATACCACCGGTCGCGGCCGGGCGGCCGCGGTGTTCGGCGCGGTGGAGATGGGCGGCGGCGCCCTGGGCGCCCTTTCCGTGGGGCTCCTGCACGACGGCACCGCCTGGCCCCTGGCCACAGTCATGGCCGCCGCCACCCTGCTGGCGGCAGCGATCTTCTGGCTGGCCGCGCCGTGGCGCGGCACCGGCCTGTCACATGATGATGCTGTCGGTGATTCCTATGACCACCAAATCGATCACCAGACTGAGCAACACTAGGCCCACGGCCGGAAATCCGGTGGTGTCGAGCGCCGTGCGCGCGATGAACCACAGGTACCCCAGAACGACGATGGTCACCGCCAAGCCAATGAGATTGGTCATGGGGTCGGGCAAGACACCGATTGCGGCCAGCAAACTGTATGGCAGAAGGATCGCCATCCGGATGACGCTCGACCAGTTGAAAGCGACGATGTAGCCCACGAAGCGTGACGCCCGGCCCATGTTCTTAATCACGTAAAATGAAGCGAGCGGAAAGGCCACAAAAGTGATCACATAGGAAAAGAATTCAATGGCCACGATGCTCACGGGATGAATGGTTGTTTCGACCTCGCTCAGATTCAACGCGACGATGATGGCGTGGGCCGGGGCGATCAGCACGGCGGCGAAGAACGATTTCCAGAACCCCTCGACCGAGGTGTCGAAGTAGGTCATGGCCTTGGGGTCGAGCCGGAACAGGCGCCAGGCGCCGAACACTCCAAAGCTGATCTCGCTCCAGCTCGGGGTCATCGGGGGAAAGTGCCGTCGAGCACGGCCTCGTAGATGGCGCTCAAGGTCTCCAGGTCGTCCAGGGCGACCCGCTCGTCGACCTTGTGGGCCGTGGCGTTCAGGAGACCCAGCTCGGCCACCGGCGCGTGATCCTTGATGAAGCGCGCGTCGGAGGTGCCGCCGGTGGTGCCCAGCGCGGGCGGGTGTCCGGTCACTTGCTCGACCGCGCTACTGATCACATCGCTCCAGGGACCGGGCGGGCAGAGAAAGGACTCGCCGGACACCCGGATATCGAGCTGGTAGGGGGCGCCGGCCCGGTCCAGGCGCTCGCGCAGCCAACGCTCGACCGAGGCACTGGAATGCCGGTCGTTGAAGCGCACGTTGAAGGCCGCCGTGGCGGTCGCCGGAATCACGTTGGTCGTGGGGTTGCCCACGTCGACCGTGGTCACTTGCAGGGACGACGGCGGGAAGTGGTCGCTGCCGGAATCCAGCGGCTCGCCGGTCACCGTGTGGAGCATGCGCAGCAGGTGATGCACCGGATTGTCGGCCAGGTGCGGATAGGCCACATGACCCTGGGTGCCGTTGACCGTGAGGCGCCCGTTGAGGCTGCCCCGCCGGCCGATCTTGACCATGTCGGCGAGCCGGGTCTCGCTGGTGGGCTCGCCGATCAGGCAAGAATCGAGGGTCTCGCCGCGCTCGGCCAACCAAGCCAAGACTTTGCGGGTGCCGTTGACCGCCTCGGCCTCCTCGTCGCCGGTGATCAAGAGGCTGATCGACCCGCCGAAGGCCGCGCCGCGGCGCGCCAGAAAGCGGGTCAGCGCGGCCACGAAGGCGGCGATCGCCCCCTTCATGTCGACCGCGCCCCGGCCGTAGAGCTGGCCGTCGCGCAGTTCCGCCGCGAAGGGGCCGACGGTCCAGGCGGCCTCGTCGCCCACCGGAACCACGTCCGTATGTCCGGCGAAGCAGAGGTTGGGAGCGCTGGTGCCCAGCCGGGCATAGAGGTTGTCCACCTCCGCCGTGCCGGGCTCGGAGAACGGCAGGCGATGGCAGGTGAAGCCGAGCCCGGAAAGCTCCGCTTCCAGCAGGTCGAGCGCGCCGCCTTCGGCCGGAGTCACGCTGGGACAGCGGATCAAGCGGCGGGTAAGATCTAGGGTGTCAAAGCTCATCGCTGGTCTAGTGAAACACTTCAATCCCGTAACAGGTCGTTGATCGAGGTCTTCGACCGGGTCCGCTCGTCGACCCGCTTGACGATGACCGCGCAGTAGAGGCCGGGACCGGGGCTGCCGTCGGCCAAGGGCTTGCCGGGTAAGGAGCCGGGCACCACCACGGAATAGGCCGGCACCCGGCCCATGAAGACCTGGCCGGTGGTGCGGTCGACGATCTTGGTGGAGGCGCCGATGTAGACCCCCATGGACAAGACCGATCCCTGCTCCACCACCACCCCTTCGGCCACCTCCGAGCGGGCGCCGATGAAACAGTTGTCCTCGATGATCACCGGGCCGGCCTGAAGCGGTTCCAGCACCCCGCCGATGCCGGCGCCGCCGGAGATATGGCAGTCCTTGCCGACCTGGGCGCAGGACCCGACGGTGGCCCAGGTATCGACCATGGTGCCGCCGTCCACGTAGGCGCCCAAATTCACGAAGCAGGGCATGAGGATCACCCCGGGCGCGATATAGGCGGAATGGCGCACGATGCAGTTGGGCACGGCGCGGAACCCGGCATCGCGGAAGCGGGCGTCGTCCCAGCCCTGGAACTTGGATGCCACCTTGTCGAACCACTGGGCGCCGTCGGCCCCGCCACTGATGAGTGTCATGTCATTGAGGCGAAACGACAACAGCACCGCCTTCTTCAGCCATTGGTTGACGCGCCAGCCGCCGTCGGATTTCTCGGCCACGCGGGCGTGGCCGGAATCCAGCAGGTCGAGCGCGTCATTGACGGCGTCGCGTATCTCGCCGGTGGTTTCCAGGTTGACGGCGTCGCGTGCGTCCCAGGCGCCGTCGATGGTCGCTTGCAGGGTTGCGGTGGTCATCGGGTGTCTTTCGCTCAAAGTTGTTGGCGGCGACAGAAAATGCGGTACGCCGGGGAGCCTGTCAATACGAAGGCGGCGGAAATCAACGAGCAAATCCCGAGCAA
>SMVA01068226.1_pt1 | contig 14465 bp, 10 predicted proteins | sample 2456451 | NCBI WGS metagenome assembly SMVA01 (sample SAMN11095933, study PRJNA526329) | marine sediment metagenome | biome: Marine sediment; feature: Surficial sediment; material: Deep marine sediment; isolation source: Hadal surficial sediment | place: Pacific Ocean | collected 2014-05 | depth...
CCCAGTGGGGTAAACAGGGCTATTGTATAGGCCGCATGGCCGCACTGGATGCCGGCTGGGGCGATGCCACCCCGGGACTGTCGCTGGATCGTTTCTGCGGTTCCGGCCTGACAGCCGTCAGCCTGGGCGCCATGGGCATACTGTCCGGTATGCAAAACCTGGTCGTGGCGGGCGGTGTAGAATCCATGTCCCACGCCTCCAAGTTGAAGGGTCGACAGCCCTTCGTCGACAGCGGCAACCTGGAGCTGCGAGCAGCCCGCCCGCAATCACACCAGGGCATCTGTGCCGACCTGATCGCCACCCTCGAGGGTATTACCCGCGAGGATGCGGACCAGTTGGCCTTCCAGAGCCAACAGCGCGCTGCGACAGCTATCGACAACGGCTATTTTGACAAGAGCCTGATTCCGGTCATGAACAGCGATGGCAGCGTGGCGCTGGACCGTGAGGAATTTCCCCGACCGGGCACGACCCTGGAAGGGCTGGCCAAACTGGAATCCTCCTTCGCCGGGCTGGCCGACTACGCGTTGGATGAAGACGGCACAACGTTCAAGAAAGTCGCACTGCAGAAGTTCCCCGGCGTTGAGATCAACCATATCCATCACGCCGGCAACTCCTCTGGCGTGGTCGACGGTGCCGGTGCTGTGGTACTCGCCTCACCGGAATACGCCCGGGCCCACGGCCTGAAGCCGCGCGCACGCATTATCACAATGACAACGGCTGGCGACTCCCCGGAGTTGATGCTGAACGCGCCGGTACCGGCGGCGAAGAAAGCCCTGAATATGGCTGGCATGGATATCACTGACATCGACCTGTTCGAAATCAACGAAGCCTTCGCCGTAGTACCACTCAAATTCATGCGCGACCTGGATATCGATCCGGCGCGGGTCAACGTCAACGGCGGCGCCATGGCCCTGGGTCACCCCATAGGCGCAACGGGCGCGATGATTCTAGGCACCTTGCTGGATGAAATGGAACGCCGCGACCTGAGCACCGGCCTGGTTACCATGTGCACTGGCGGCGGCATGGCGCCCTGCCAGATTATCGAGCGGATCTAACTTTACCAGGTAATTCGTGCCAGGTAACTTTGATAGGGGACAGGTTTAAACCTGTCCCCTAAACTACGTGAATCAGAGCGCCTCGGCCGGGGCGTCCTCGTTGCAGTGCCTCGACTGCGGTGTTGCACTCTCCATCCGGAAACCGGGGTAACCGTGTTCAGACTCATTGCCCAGGCGTTCCCGAAACTTTGGCGCACCGTTGAAGTAGACCATGTGACGGTACTTGTCCAGGCCATCGACATTGGAGTTGTAACCGGTAAACCAGGATTTGGTGTTGCCCAACAAGGTCTTGTCATAGCCCATCTTGACTTCTGCCTGCCAGGTTTGTTCCGCTACCACGGTCGGCTCACAGCCGACAATATTATTTTTCTCCAAATGACCCACTAGCTCGGTGGTCCACTCCACCACCGACTGGATGGCCGGTGGGAAGTTGGAGCCCACCGAGGCACTTTGTGGTCCAGCCAGGGTAAACAGGTTGGGGAAGCCGACGATCTGTAGACCCATATAAGTTAGCGGATCACCGTCCCATTTATCGCGTAACTTTTCCCCGCCGCGGCCGACAAAATCGATGTGGTCAAAGGCACCCGTAATCGCGTCGAAGCCTGTCGCGTAAACGATAATATCGAACTCGAAATCCTGCTCGCTGGTTTTGATGCCGGCCGGAGTAATTCGCTCGATCGGCGTTTCGTCAAGCTCGATCAACTCCACGTGGGCGTGGTTATAGGCTTCGAAATAACGGGTTTCCAGCGGAACACGTCGCGTACCGAAACCGTGGTCCTTGGGAATCAGTTTCTCGGCGGTCGCCGGATCACTCACGCGTTGGCGTATCTTGCGCGCGATAAAATCCGAGAAGTCCCGGTTCGCATCCTCGTCCAGCAGGATGTCGTAGTAGTTCCCCAGCCAAATGCCAAAGCCCGGCTGGTCATATAACTCTTCCCACACAGCTTCCCTTTCTTCCAGGGGCAACTCATTCGAGGCAATCAATATCGGGCTGTGCACAAAACCACTCAGGGTCTGGCCCATTTTTTCCAGCATCTCGGGGTACCAGGCCTTGAGTGCTGCCTGGTCTTCAATCTTCGAGTTCTTCAGGGGCGCGCACCAATTGGGGCGGCGTTGGAAAACCTTGAGGTCGGCGACCTTGTCGGCAATTTCCGAGATAATTTGCACACCGGTCGCGCCAGTGCCTATGACTGCCACCCGCTTGTTGCGGTAGTCCAAGCCCTCGGGCCACTCATAGGTGTGAAAAGACTCCCCCTCAAAAGACGACAACCCCTCATAACGGGGTTTGGTGGGTGCCGACAGCAGGCCGATGGCCGTGCAAAGATAACGGCAACTCGCCTTCTGGCCGTCGGCGAACTCCACATGCCAGCAGTAATTGATCTCATCATAGCGAGCCGCCGTGACCGTGCGATTGAATTGCATATGGTCGCGAATACCCAGCTTATCGACTACGTAAGTCAGGTAGCGCAGGGTCTCGGGTTGACCGGCGAAATGTTCCGACCAGTCCCACTCCTGCATGATTTCCTCGTTAAAGGAGAAGGCATAGGTATAACTCTCCGAGTCGAAGCGGGCACCGGGATAGCGATTCTTGTTCCAGGTGCCACCGGGTCTCTCCGCAGCATCGACGACGGTCGCGTCCAGACCCATCTCCAGCAGCTTGTGCAGCATGTAAATGCCACAGACGCCGGCGCCTATAATTATTGCATCGTGCGTTGTTTTCGTGGTTTGTTTGGACATTATCGTCTCTCCTGTCAGTCCAGATTTGTGAGTGTTGTCAATCGTTTACCCGGGTACACATTGGCCGCTAATTTTCCGTCCCTCAGTACGGGCACGCCGTTGACCAGCACATGGCTGATACCCGCGGCGGCCTGGTAGGGATTGGCATAGGTGGCTTTATCTAAAATGGCGTCTGCGTCAAAAACAGTGATATCCGCATCCGCTCCGACCTGAATTCTTCCCTTGTGCTTGAATACGGGCGCTATGTTTTCCAGCCGCCGGGCGGGCAGTAGGGTCATCCTGGCCAGGGCATCGGACAGATCGAGTAATTGTTCCTCGCGCACATAACGAGCCAGCACCCTGGAAAATGCGTTGTGATGGGGAGCCACGTTGAGGTCCAGATTCTTCATTGGCAGCAAATCGCTAACCACTATCACACCCGGCTCGGTGATCGCCCGCCGCGTCCACGCTTCATCGAGATAGTGGTTGTGAATTTGCCCCAGGGGTTGATTCTTCTGGTAGTCGTGAAAAGTCTTTTCCGTCAGTCGTTCACCTGTAGCCGCCCATTCTACATCGGCGTAATCCGCATCGTAGATTTCCTGCCAGTTGCGCTGGTAGGCCGCTGCGGAGATAAACACCGAGCCGGCGTTATAGGGAAACATTTCGGTGGTCACATCGACCCCCTCGTCCCTGGCTCTGCGGATTTCCGCCAGGAAGAACTCCAGGTTATTGATCGCGTTATGAGTGACATGACAGATGTGAACCGAGGTCCCGGTGCGCTTCGCCTCGGCCAGTATCTCCTGCAAGCCGGATGGGTCCCCCGCGGGACCGCGGCGAACATGCACAAATACAGGTACCCCGCGACGGCCGGCAAGATCGAACAGCGCAGACAGCTCGGCACTGTCCACCCCCTCGCTCATATAATCCAGTGCCAAGCCGATACCCAGGGCACCCGATTTCAGGTCGGCGTCTATCAGCTCCAGGATTTCCTGTCTCTCATCGGTATCCAGGCGAGCACTGAAACCCGGCCGCTCGTCGGACCACAGTTTGCGTATCGCGCTCACAACCCCCTTCCAGCCGATGATACTCGGAGAACTGGTGCTATCCACCATTTCCACGCCTTGCTTCACTCTTAACCTGGCCCAGAGATAACTGGCGGAACTGCCAAAGTTCATTCGCGGCCGGCCTGCAATAAGTGCACCGTAGGCGTTGGAGGGAAAACTGCCCGCCTCCAGCTCCAGAGCCGTGGTGACACCGTCCCGCAGCTGATAGTCCTGGCCCAGGAGAGTGGGGCTGTGTGTGTGCAGGTCGATAAACCCGGGAGCGACAACCAGGCCTTGCACATCGATGGTTTCCTCGCCCCTCAACGGCTGCTCAGAAACCGCACGAATCTTGCCATCATTGATTCCGACATGACGGATCGCATCCAGTCCTGTCTCCGGGTCGATCACGCGCCCCCCGGCAAGCACCAGGGCGTAATTCTCCGCCGACTGGAGTGACCCTGACATCATTAGAAACACGCAGGCGAGTGTGCGCAGGAGCGTGCGAGTCGATAAAGCAGTTGGAATTTTCATGGTTAACATCCCCGTGCCATCAGGCACTGCCAGTGGGTATTTCATTGAAGGCAAGCCCCTTGTCCGCTCGTGGCTCCTGGGGCAGACCCAGCACCCGCTCGGCAATAATGTTACGCAGGATTTCATCCGTGCCACCGGCTATTCGCATGGAGGGCGACTGCATATAGGCGTTCTGGAACCGGGCATCGCCTTCGACCAGTTCCTCGTCCCAAACCACACCGCCGGCATCCATGAGGTCGACACCGAAGGCGGCGATCTCCTGGGCCTTGTTGGCGCCTACCAACTTGGTGATGGAATTTTCCGGGCCCGGCGTTTCGCCACGAGACAGGGCGGAAGTTGAACGATACTTGGTATAAGTAATACCGCTGGTCTGGCAATACCATTTGGCCAACTGCGAGCGCACCGCCTTGTTCTTCACCGCGGGCTCGCCGTCCAGTTCAACGGTCTGCGCCAGCGAGAATGCCTGCTCAAAATTCGGACCCGGCGCGTCGCCCACCGACACGCGCTCGTTCATCAGCGTGGTGAGCGCCACCTTCCAACCATCGCCTTCTTCCCCCAGGCGCTGGGCATCGGGCACTCTTACATTGTCGAAAATTACGGTGTTAAAGTGGGAGCCACCGGAGATCTGCTTGATCGGCTTAATCTCGATACCCGCGGCTTTCATGTCGATGAAGAAGAAGGTCAGCCCCTTGTGCTTGGCCACATTGGGGTTGGAGCGGGCAACAATGATACCGTAATCACAGTAGTGGGCACCCGAGGTCCAGATCTTCTCCCCGTTGAGTATCCAGTCGTCACCATCGCGAGTGGCCTTCATTCGCAGGCCCGCCAGGTCGGAGCCGGCACTGTTCTCACTGAACAACTGGCACCAGATCTCATCGCCTCGCGCCATGGGCGGCAGGTAGCGTTGCTTCTGTTCCTCGCTGGCGTACTTCATCAGTACCGGGCCGGCCATGCCCTGGCCAATCTCATAGACGCCCCGGGGCACAATGTATTTCGCCTCTTCCTGGCCCCAAATGACTCGCTCCATGGGCGTGGTACCGCGTCCACCGTATTCCCTGGGCCAGTGTAGACAGGCCCAGCCGCCTTCATACTTCGTGAGCTGGTATTCACGGGACAGGCGCACGATATTTTCCGAGCTTTTGTCCTTCAGGATCGAGGCCCAGGTTTGGTTGGGGTACGCCTTTTTCCGGGCGTTGGCGTCCAACCAGGCTGCGGCCTCCTGACGAAATTTCGCTTCTTCTACTGTATCGTTAAAATCCATTGCTTTATCTCACTCTCTTCGGGCCCGGTAAATCAGGCCAATACTTCGCCGCGATTTTCCAGTGCGGTAATTAACTTGTCTTCCCACTGCCACTTGTTCCCCAGGTTAACCGCCAGGGCCCTGGCCCGCCGGTAAAAGAGGTGGCAGTCAAATTCCCAGGTATAACCCATGCCACCGTGGGTCTGGATATTTTCCTTGGCACATTGGTGGTAGGCGTCAGTCGCACTGACCCGGGCAGCTGCAGCCGCCACCGGCAGTTCGTGGGCATCGGTGCTCAGGGCCCAGGCACCGTAATAACAATTCGACCTGGCCAGGGTAGCGGCCACATACATATCCGCCAGTTTGTGCTTGATGGCCTGGAAGGAGGCGATGGGTCGGCCAAAAGCGTAACGGTTTTTCGCGTACTCGCAGGCCTGTTCCAATGCCGCCAGGGAGCCACCAACCTGTTCAAAAGCAAACAGTACTGCGGCGCGATTGTAGAGCTTTTCTGTCAACTGCCAGCCCTGCCCGGCCTCGCCCAGTAACTCGGCGGGGGCATTGTCAAACGTGAGGTGTGCCTGGGATCGGGTCGGGTCCAGGGATTTCACTATCCTGCGCTGCACACCTTCAGATTTGAGTTCAACCAGATACCAACCTGGGCCCTCTCTTCCCCGGGCGACAACTACGGCGAAATCGGCCACATCGCCGTCGGTCACAGGGCACTTAACGCCGCTGATCAAATCACCTTGAACTGTCGTCAGAATATTTCTCTCGGTAGCCGCGCGCGGCCCCTCGCTAAGAGCAAAAGTACCAATCTTTTCGCCGGCGGCCAGTTGCGGCAACCATCGTTGTTTCTGTGCCTCGTCGCCGGCCATCACTATCGCGTCAGTGGCGAGGTAGACAGAAGATGAAAACGGTGTGGGTGCCAGCGCCCGTCCCAGTTCCTCGGCAATCACACACAATTCCAGGCTGCCCAGGCCAAGGCCACCATACTCCTCGGGTATACGGGTCGCGGTCCAGCCCATATCAACTATGGCCTGCCACAGTTGGCGGTCAAAAGACTCATCGCCCTCCAGAATCTGCCTGGCGACAGCGGTTGGCGATTTGTCACGTAAAAAACCGTGTGCCTGCTCGCGCAACATTTTCTGTTCGTCTGAAAAATCAAAATTCATTGTAGCTTTCCTTCTAACATACTCGTTGGCCTGTAATCACATCACTTCTTTAAATTCGTTCTGCTGCCACTTCAGGGCGGTCGCCCCGGCCCACTCGTAGTCCGGTTTGCCTGTCAGGGTGCGCTCAATATTTTCAAGCAGAATTACCCGCCGCGGCATTTTGTAATCCGCCAGGTGGGCACGGCAGTGCTTTTGAATTTCGTCCACAGATAACACGCTGCCATCGTGACGGGCGATCAGGGCCGTCACCTGCTGCCCAAAACGCTCGCAGGGGGTACCGATCACCTGGGCATCTCTTACGCCCTCCAGTCGTTTGATCACTGACTCCACTTCTTCGGAGAAAACCTTTTCCCCCCCGGAGTTAATGGTGACCGACTCCCTGCCCAATAAATGGACTGTGCCATCTGCATTGATTTGGGCCCGGTCGCCGGGCACGGAGTAGCGCACACCATCCAGCACTGGGAATGTCTTGGCTGTTTTGGCGGGATCATTGAGGTAGCCAAGTGCCACATGGCCGCGCTGGGCCATCCAGCCGATCTCGTCGCTGCCCGCTGTCAGTACCTTGCGCATACTGGCGTCGATGATGGTGCCACCATCGCTCATGTGGAAATCCACTGAGGAGGCCACCTGCTGATCACGGGAGATGTTCATCCCCTGCTGCCCAGTCTCGGAGGAGCCCAGCACGTCATAAATAATTACCTGGGGAAGATGTTGCTGAAAGCGTTGCTTGTTCCTTTCCGACAGGATCGCACCGCCCGAGGAAATCAGGCGCAGAGCGCTCAAATCATGCTCACCTTTATCCAGCACTGACAGCAGCGGCTCGGCAAAAGCATCACCCACGATGGCGATACTGGCCACGCGTTCCGACTCCATCTCCTGCACCACTTCTTCGGCGACAAAGCGCTCGGTCGAGGACTGTATCAGCAAGGTGTTACCCATAAACCAGACCCCCATGGCGACACAACAGCCGGAGGCATGCATGAACGGCGGCAGGGCCATGCCAGTCTTGGCTCGCGCCATTCTGCTTGCCGCCTTTTCGACTACCTCATCCTGGGTGATGCCATCGGGCAAGTAAGATGCAATCAGGGCATGGAAAATATCTTGCTGTCGCCACAGCACGCCCTTGGGCATGCCTGTCGTGCCCCCGGTGTAAATCATGAATAAGTCATTCCCGCTGGCTTTCTCATCCATAGGGTCCGCGCGGCTCGCCAGCAGGGCGCGTTCGTAATCCAACGCGCCCAGCAACAGCGGCTGGCCAGATCCGTCGTCTACCTGAAGCCACAGTTTTATCTCTGGCAACTGCTTCTTGATGCTTTTGAGCAAAGGGGCGAAGCGCGCGTGGTAGACGACAGCCCTCGTCTGGGCATTCTGCAGCAGGTACAGCAGTTCTTCGTGTTGATAGCGGTAGTTGACATTGAAAGGCACGGCCCGGCATTTGTAGGCGCCCATCAGTCCTTCCATGTATTCGTTGCAGTTGTGCAGCAACAGGGCTATATGGTCCTGGCCTGATTCCCAGTTTTCCAGCGCCGAGCGCTCCCGGTAGACACCCAGCCCGTGCTTGCGAAAAAGAGCCGCCAAGCGCCGCGTGCGATCGGTGAACTGTCCCCAGCTGAAGCGGCGATCGCCATAGACCAGGCACTCCCTGTCGTGAAAGTGCTCACTGATCGCCTCGTGTAATTTCGCCAGGTTCATTTAGTGCTCCGGGATGAGGCAGGAGTGAATCGATTCATCGCCGGGAATTTCCCGGGACAGAGTGCGTATAGCCAATTCGGCCTGCTCCACAGCAAACTGGTGGGTGTGCATTTTGTGTAGCGGCACCTGCCCTGCATGAATCACGTCGATGGCCTTTTTATAGCCACTGGAGGTCACACCAAAGGCGCCCAGCAGGCGCAGTTCCTTGAACACCACCTTGTCGGAGATGAAGTCCGCAACGCGCTTGTAACCCTTTACCCCGGCCAGTACCACGGTACCGCCAACGCGAACGACACTGATGGCATCCTCCACCGGCTTGGTGGCCCCCGGCGTCACATCCAGCACGATATCCACACCCTGCCCCCCTGTGAGTTCTTTAACCCGGGTCCTGATGTCTTCATTTTGTACATCGATGGTGTGGGTGGCGCCGAACTCCCTGGCCAGAGCCAGCTTTTTAGCATCGGCTTCCAGGCCGGTCACGATGATTTTCCCGGCGCCCGCTTGCGCCGCCGCGATCACCGCCGACAACCCGCGCTGACCGGGCCCCATGATGAGAATGGAGTCGCCGAAACTAGTCTCGGGGATTTCTACCGCCCAGCGGAAGCCCGCGCCCAGCGGATTGAACATCACCGCGATCTCCGGTGGAATGGATTTATCCATCTTGTGCACGATACTGGCGGCATCCAACATCATGTAGTTGGCATAAGCTCCCCACAGACCGTGCCCCGTATCCAGGGATATAGTGGAGTAAACCCGGCGAGTTTTACACAGGTGGTATTGGCCCGACAGGCAGCGGTCGCAAAGACGGCAGGACAACAGGGTTTCAACCGCTACCCGGTCTCCCACATCCACGCCCCAACGCCGGGCGGCGCTATCACCAATTTCCTCGATGATACCCAGGGGTTCGTGGCCGGGAATATGTGGCATGGGCAATCGCATGCCGGTGGCGAACTGTTCGCAATCGGTGCCGCAAATACCGCAGGCTTCGATACGCAACAAAGCGCTGTTGTCATCGACAGCGGGAATGGGTACCGATATGGGTTCCAGCTTCCCGGGGGCCGTTAGTGCCATCGCTATCGCGGATCTTGATGCCATAAAGTCTCTCCTGTGTGCGCCTCTCGCTAATGCCCGGGTGCTACTTGCCCTTCAGGCAAGTAGTCGTTGAAACCCCGCTTGCTACCAGTTGGTCTTGCGCGCGGACTTCGATTCGCGTGGTAGCCAGGCCCCGTTGCAGGCTGTCAAGCCGGCATGAAGCCACCAGGTACGTTGGCAAGTCGACTTCGCGACAGAAGCGCAGCGAGAGATCCGGATTCGGCATGGCCAGCGGTTTGCCCCGCAATGCCCTGGCCACGGGCGGGCCCACGGAAAGGTCAGCTGCTATACAAATTGCCTCGGCCAGGCCATCCTCATCCCAAACCACGTCCACTTTTGTCGCCGTGCCCCTCTCGTCCACGCCCATGAATGCCGGTTGGAAAGTATCAATCAGTGGAATAGGCCTGTTCTTCGATTGTGGCCAGACTTTAGCCTCGGACAAGGGGCGCATGCCCTTCAGCTCGCCAGCGCCGTCTTCAGCGTCTACCTCAGCCAGCGCATCGGCGACAATCAGGGTGACGGTACTGCGGGTGCAGAGCTTGTCCTCCTCGTTGAGGATATCCACCATGACCGTGGAGATGCTGCGCCCCTCGTTGACCAGTGTCGGCACGACTCTCGCCAGCCCGGGCCTGAAACCGCGGATAAAACGCGAATCCACGCTACTGGGAAAACGTCCCGGGGCCAGCCCCCGCGCGGCGAATACCGTTAATGCACTCAATACACCACCGGTGGTGCCACCGAAGCCACCATTCCAGTCTTCTTTCAGCTTGAACTGCCAGGCATTGTCATTCAACGCGGCAGCGCCAAAACGCTCTTCAAAATTCATTTACCGGTGCTCCCAGCACTACAGTGCATAAGTAACCCTGGCCTGTGACAGTACGACACGGCCTTCCTGGGTCTCTGCCTGGACGATGGCTTCACCCGAGGCGACTTTCCAGATTTTCGTAATAATGTGGTCGCAGAACTGGACACGCTCGGAGAAGCGGCCGCTCATGGATTTGAATCGCCTGGCATCCCCACCACACAGCGAGTGAAGTACCGCTCGCCCGACAAAACCGTAGGTACACAAGCCGTGCATGAAAGGCTTGTCATAGCCGGATTTTTGTGCGAATTCGGGGTCGATATGCAATGGCACGCGGTCCCCGGACAAGCGGTATATAGCGCCCTGCTCCGGCTGGGTGACGTACTCCACAACATAATCCGGTTCGCCCTCCGGAGGGCGATTCTTGTCTGCTGTGGAGGGCCCCGACTCGCCGCCGAAACCACCGCCGCCGATATAGAACAAGGTAGAGTGAGCCCTGAACAAGGGCCCGTCCGCATCCGAGGCCTCGGCGGTAATACCCAGTACGGCCGACTTGCCCTTATCCCAGATTTCAGAAATATGGCTGTTGAGTGTGATTTCCGTTTTCGCGGGCAGCGGCCGCAGCAATTCAAAAGACTGCTCGCCGTGCAGCAGCCGGTGTAGCTTGAGCTTCACCGCCTGGCGCAGATTACCCATGGTCCTCAGGGCCGGGATAACCGCGTAGGTGGGTAATACCATCGGCCCTTTGCCCTCATACAGGTAGTCGAGCTCCCCCTCGGGTTTAGCCCCGACACCCAGGGCGTAGAGGATGGTGTCTTTTTCGTTCCAGGAAGTAACTATCGGTTCAAATTGCGTACCCACCAGGTCGGGGGTAATAGACTCAGCCACCACGGCAATGTCCTCCTTATAATTCTTCTATCAGTGGTTCGTTGGTCGCCCTGAATCAGGCAGCTGCAGTGTTGGCCTCAAGAATTCCCGCCGTGTTCGCCTTGACCCGAAGCAGCAGCTTTATGAGCGTCTTCTCCTCGGCCTTGCTGATGCCTGCCAATACCTGCTCCAGGATGGTCCTCCCCGCCGCGACGATGGCTTCGTAAATTTCCTGGTCCGCGAGGGTCAGGTAGACCAGCTTTGCTCGCCGGTCCGTGGGATGGGGTCGGCGCTCGATAAGGCCCTTTTCCTGCAGGCGATCCAGCAGACCACCCACCGTTACCTTGCCCAACTGCAGGTCGTCGGCCAGGGCCACCTGGGAAAGCCCATCATCGCGCATGAGGTGTAGAACGACCCGCAGCTGGGAGCGGGTCAGGCCCAGCACACCGACTTCCTTATCCACCGCCGCCGTGAGCAGACGATGAATGTCGCTGATCAAAAATCCCAGGTTACGATCTCGCAATTCTCGTGCCTGTTTCTTATCCAAGGGATTCTCCAGCCGCAGTAGCGGCGGTAGTTACGTTATTTTCAGGACGAACCCACATACCCCTAAAACCGATAGGTCGCGGTGACGCCATAATTATCCGGCATGCCGTAGAGGTTGCTGGCTTCAGAGCCACTGGAATTGGCGATAGAGTGAATCTGGTATGTCTCGTCGGTGATGTTTTCGCCCCACAGGGACAGCTCAATTTTTTCCGACGGCGATGTCCAGGTAATTCTCGCGCTGAGTAAATCCTTGTCCTTAAAACTGTTCGACTCGTGGTTCTCGTCACTCTGGAAAGTGACATCCCGATGTGTGTAAGTGAGCAGAGCCGCCAGATTCCCGGAGGAAGCCAGGGACCAGTTGAACCGGGCATTAATGGCGTAGGAGTTACGCGGGGCGTTCTTCAGGCGGTTACCCGAATAGTCCACAATATTGACACCATCATCGTAGCTGTAGTCCTTATATTCCGCATCGTTGTAGGCATAAAAACCGAACAGTTCAAACCAATCGGTCACCGCCCACTGGGCTTCGATTTCGATCCCTTGAGTCACAGCATCGGCAGCGTTGCGAACCACCGCGCTGGCCAGCGGCGTACCACCCGGCAGGGTCCCGATCTGTTCAAACTGGGTGACCTGTAGATCTTCATAATCCATGTAATAGGCCGCGACATTCAAACGCAGGCGATGATCAAACAGCTCACTCTTCACCCCGATTTCATAGTTGGTGGCATATTCGGGGTCGAAGGGAATCTCGGCGGATGCCCCAAAACGCGGCACACCCTGAAAGCCGCCACTCTTGAAGCCCTTCGACGCCTTGGCATAGGCCATCACATCGTCCAGTTGATACTGCGCGACAAGATTCCAGGTGATATCGTCCCAGGACTCATCGGCTTCGATATCGTAGTTCTCCGCCAGGAAAGCCGGGAACTGGGAATCGCCCTTGGTCGCCCTATTGGCGAAATCCTTGGTCTCATAGGTATACCTGAGGCCCGCGCTGACCGAGAACCGTTCACCAAAAGGCTTGGTGAGTTCACCGAATATCGCGGTACTATTGGTCTCGTTCTCCTGGTTGAATTGCTCATCCGACGTGAGTAATCCAGAGAGAATACCGACGTGGTAGTTTTCGAAGCGGTCGACGTCCTCGCGCAAGAAATACAAGCCCGCAGTCCAGACCAGGTCGCTGCTGTCGGTGGACTGCAAGCGGAACTCCTGGCTGAACTGGGTCGCTTGTTCGCCTGTCGTGTTGATAATTTGTTCAGAATGGTCATCCAGGGATACGCCAAACAGGTCTTCCTGCCAGCCGTAATCATGCTCGCGGTAGGCTGTAATAGAGATCAGCCGGGTGCTGGCCATCTCCCAGTTCACTTCCAGACGTGCACCCTTCGCCTCGCGCTTCTGGTAACCACGCACATCCGTCTTGGTAGTGAAAATGTCCTCACCGTGCAAGCTGCCGAAAGTGCCATCACCGGGCACATAACGACCATTGCCATCGCGGTCGACATCCTCCCAGTCCAGACCTAACACCACACTCAGCGTATTTGAAGGAGTGTATAAAAGCTGGCCCTGCAGCGCGATATCATCGACATTCTGCTGTTTACCACCTATGTGCAGATTGTCGACATAGCCATCGCGTTCACGATAATTAATCGCGAAATTGGAAAACAGATTGTCTGACAGCGGTACATTCACGGCACCGCGCAGTTCCCGCAGCTTAAACTCACCCGCACTGGCCTCGACCACGCCGGAGAGTTCGTCGGTAGGCTTGGCTGTCATCACACTGACCACACCGCCCACGGCATTTTTGCCGTACAGAGTACCCTGGGGACCCCGTAGAACCTCGATGCGCGCGATATTGATAAAGTTGAAGGAGGAGGCAGAGGGTCGCCCCATGTAGACACCGTCGATATAGGTTGCGACCGAGGGGTCGCCACCGGCGCCGTCTTCATTCGAGCCGATACCTCGGATATACAGGGCCGGCTGGCCCAGGCTGAATGAGCTGACATTGAAGCCCGGCGTGTGCTCTTCCAGACTAATCAGGTCGTTAATGCCGGCTTCCAGGATAAAATCTTCGTTAAAGCCGGTGACAGCCAAAGGCACGTCCTGCAGGTTTTCTGTGCGCTTGTTGGCGGTGACCAGAATTTCTTCCAGCATGGGCTTGCGCTCATTTTCCTGCGCGATAGCGTTACCATGCAGTGCTGTCAGAGAGGCTGCCACAACTATTGTGTTCAACAACGCTTTGGTATTGTTCATCATCCGCTCTCCATTATTATATTCATCTAGTGCCGCTACCACTTCGGGGGCCAACCAAACGGCTCACCGATAAGCCTTCTCGAGGAGTATGATTTCCGCGATATTCAGAAAGCTGGCATACAGTACTTATACATATAATACACATGCTAACTAATATTGCAACGACTGTTCATTATCATTAACCGGACTCCACACGCGGTGCTTTACTCTACTTAGCTTTTCGGTTTCGCCACCGCAAGCAGAATGTATTGATGCTTACTATTAGCATGTGTACTATAATATCAACAACAAATCAAATTATTGGAGAAGAGCCGTGAACCTTGAAGGGAAAGTAGCCGTCGTCACCGGGGGCGCATCCGGGCTGGGCCTGGCCACCGTGGAAGCCTTTCGCCGAGGCGGGGCGAAAGTCATCATACTTGATCTCAATGAAGAACTGGGCAACGCCCTGGTGTCGAAACTGGG
>SMVA01030949.1_pt1 | contig 14464 bp, 8 predicted proteins | sample 2456451 | NCBI WGS metagenome assembly SMVA01 (sample SAMN11095933, study PRJNA526329) | marine sediment metagenome | biome: Marine sediment; feature: Surficial sediment; material: Deep marine sediment; isolation source: Hadal surficial sediment | place: Pacific Ocean | collected 2014-05 | depth 0-1...
CTGCTGCTGGTCCGGGCCCTTGAAGTTGAAGGATCCGACATAGGCGCGCGAGTTGATTTCGCGTTTTCCGATCTTGATCCAGTCGAGGCCGTCGCTGATCGTCTCCCAGACGGTCTTGTCCGGATCGAGCGTGTCCCGCGATTGCTCGACGTAGGCCAGCTCGACGCTTTCGCCGAGCCGGAGCGATCCGCCGTCGGGCGTCTCCTCACCGGTGATCATCCGGAAGAGCGTGGTCTTGCCGGCGCCGTTGGCGCCGATCACGCCGACGATGCCGCCGCGGGGCAACGAGAACGTCAGATCGTCGATCAACAGCCGATCGCCGTAGCCCTTGCACAGCCGATCGGCCTGGACGACGACCTCGCCCAGGCGCTTGCCGGGCGGAATCGCGATCTCGACGGACTCGGGGATCCGCTGCTGTTCGTCGGCCACGAGATTGTCATAGGCCTTGATCCGCGCCTTGCTCTTGGCCTGCCGGGCCCGAGGCGCCATGCGCACCCATTCGAGCTCGCGCTGGAGAGTGCGCCGACGCGCCGACGATTGTTTCTCTTCGACCCCGAGCCGCCGCTCCTTTTGCTCGAGCCAGGACGAGTAGTTGCCTTTCCAGGGGATGCCGCGGCCCCGGTCCAACTCGAGAATCCACTCAGCAACGTTGTCCAGGAAGTAGCGGTCGTGGGTGATGGCCACGACCGTCCCGGGGTATTCCTGGAGGAACCGTTCGAGCCACGCCACGGATTCGGTGTCGAGATGGTTGGTGGGCTCGTCCAGGAGCAGCAGGTCGGGCTTCTGGAGCAACAGGCGGCAAAGCGCCACCCGGCGCCGCTCGCCGCCCGAGAGCTGGGTCACGTCGCTGTCACCCGGCGGCAGCCGCAGGGCGTCCATCGCGACTTCGAGGGTCCGGTCGAGGTCCCAGGCATTGACGGCGTCGATCTGATCTTGCAGGTGGGCCTGCTCGTCGAGCAAGGCGTTCATCTGGTCGTCTTCCAGGGGTTCGGAGAACTTCGTGCTCACCTCCTCGAAGCGCTGCAGGAGCTTGCGTGTTTCGGCCACGCCCTCCTCGACGTTGCCGAGCACGTCCTTGGAGGGGTCGAGCTCGGGCTCCTGGGCCATATGACCGACCCGTACACCGGGAGTGGGCCGCGCTTCGCCCACGAACTCGCTGTCGATACCAGCCATGATGCGCAGCAGGGTGCTCTTGCCGGCGCCGTTGGGACCGATCACACCGATCTTGGCGCCCGGCAGAAAGGCCAGCGTAACGTCATCGAGGATCAGCCGGTTCGGCGATACGACCTTGCGGAGATCCTGCATGGTGAAGACAAATTCGGGCATGTGGCCGGGGAACCTAGCTCGATTCAGACGCCGTCGGGAGGCCTGCGTTGAAGATCGCGCCTCCGTCCGGTTCCGACTGGGCTTCGCAGTTCCGGCTGGGCTTCGAGAAGTCCAGCGCGGACCGACGTCGAACTCCGCCGGCCTGGCTTGAATCTCAATCGATGCGGAGGCCGACGATCGTCACATCGTCGCGAGGCGGCTCTTCCTTGCAGAATCCGGACAGCGCCTTTTCGAGGGCAGCGACGGTCTCTTCGATCGGATCGCAGTGGTGGAGGGCTGCAATCTCGATCACCCGATCCATACCGAACTCAGTGCCGTCGGCGTCTGTGTTCTCGAACAGCCCGTCCGTGAACAACACGAGCTGGTCGCCTGAAACGAGTCGAATCTCACAGTTGTCCCACTCTGCATCGGGAGTCACGCCGACCGGTATTCCACCCCTACGGTTGAGTGCCTCGGCGTGCCCGCGTGTCACGTGGACGGGGCCCGGATGGCCGGCCCTGACATAGTGGAAGCGACCCGTGGAGATCTCGAGGATTCCATAGAAGAACGTAAAGTAATGGCCCGACCGCTCGATCAACGGAAAGCGACGGTTGAGTTCCTGGGCCACCTGGGCCGGAGGCACCAGGTAGGGTTCGCCTCCCCGCGGTGAGAGCCGCTTCAGGATTCCGCCCTGCTGGTTGTTGGAATGCAGCACGTGGCTGAGCGCCACCGAATGCAGTGCCGCTGAAGTTCCGTGGCCGGACACGTCGAGCAGGTGCATACCAACGTGATCCTCACCGAGGCTCACGACGTTGAAGATATCGCCGCCCAGATGGCGGCTGGTGGCGAAGTGCCACGCGAAGCTGACGCCCGGCACGTCCGGAGGAACAGCCGGCATCAAGGAGCGCTGGATGTCGGCCGCATGGGAGAGATCTGTTTCGATCCGCTCGTTGATCCGGCGGAGCTCCTCGATGCGGCTCTCGAGACCGCTCTCGAGATTGATGATGCGTTCCACCACGCGGATCTGGGCCAGCAGTTCCGGCTCGTCAAAGGGTTTGCGAATGAAGGCGTCCGCCCCGGCCTCGAGGGCGCTCACCAGATCCGCGGAGTCGCCTCGCGAGGTCATCAGGATGATGGGCAGATAGCGGTTTCTTTGCATCGCACGGGCCCGCCGGCAGAGCTCCAGCCCATCTACGCCCGGCATGATCCAGTCGGTGACCAGCAGGTCGATGTCCGACTCCGTCTCGAGAACTTGCCAGGCCTTCTCACCGGACTCGGCGACGATGACGCGATGGCCGTGCTCGAGGAGCGATTCCTCGAGGGCCTTGCGCCAGAAGCTCTGGTCGTCCGCGACGAGCACTCTCACCTCCACTGCTTCGGTCACTTCCAGGGCCTGTCTGAGCCCGGGAGACGCGTCCAACCTTCGCAGAGCGCGCCTCGGCTCCGCCATCCTTTGAATGGGACCGCGCCGGGCTTCCAACACGGCTGGAAAACCAGGGGTCTGCTGTAAGCTGTGCGCCGACGTGGCCTGCAACGCCCGCCGCCCCGTTCTCATCCTGCTGATCGTCGCCTTCGCGGTGCGAGGGCTCCTCGGGGTCGGCGTGGTGCTGCTGGTGGTCGCTCCCTGGAGCGTGCGCAACGCCCGACTTCACGGTGGCTTCGCCGCGATCGAGACCAATGCCCCCCTCAACTTCGGGCGGGGCAACGGCGCCGATGCCTTCGCGGGACGCGATGCGGAGGAGACTCTTCACGACGCCTGGCGCTTCGACAGCCTGCCCGTTTCACCGGTTCCAGCGCACACTCCCAGACGCCGGGTCGAGCGGGCTCGCATCGACCTCGGAGCGCCGCAGCCCAGCGACCTCGAGACCATCCGCTATGCCTCGCGCGAAGCCCGCCGCGCGATACTCTCGGATCCGGCTGCCTTCATCTCTCGTATCCCGACGCGCCTGTTCGACATGTGGAATCCGACGTCATTCCTGCTCCGCCATCTCCAGATCGGCACCTATGCTGAGGTTCCCGGCTGGCTTGCTGTGCCCATCAGCAGCCTGGCCGTGCTGGCCTACCTGCTCGTCGTGGCACTGGCTTGCGTCGGACTGGTGCTCGGGCGGCGCCGTCCGGAAACCTGGCTGGTCGTGCTCATCGTCGCAGGGTTCAGCGCCATCACGGCTGTGTCCTTCGGTCTGACGCACTTCCGGCTACCGCTGATGCCGCTGCTGATGCTGCTGGCTGCGGGTGCCTGCATTCGCTGGCTGCCCCGGGCGGGCGGGAGCCCGCGGGTCGCGGCCAGCGTCGCTCTGACCGTCGTCAGCCTGGGTCTTTCGGGCTGCGGACGCTCCGATGAACGGCCGCTTCCCCAGGGCCCCAACGTTCTCTGGGTCGTGTGGGACACGGCGCGCTCGGACCGCATGGGCCTCTACGGGCACGACCTGCCGACCACGCCGCGTCTCGACGCATGGGCCCGCGACGCCCGCGTCTTCGAAAACGCCATCTCGACCGCCGGCTCCACGATTCCGTCCCACGCCTCGATGTTCACCGGACTGCTCCCCAGCGAGCACTGCGCGCACAACGACAGTCCGCGCCTAGCCGACGAGCTCGTTACCCTGGCCGAGCTGATGTGGGACGCGGGCTATCGCACCTATCTCTATTCCGAGAACCCCAACGTCTCGGCCGACCCGAATCGCAACCTGGCCCAGGGCTTCGAGCAAACCGAGCACCCCTGGAGCCCAGATCTCGCCGAGCAGGCTTTCGACATCGTGTGGAACAAGCTCGGCGACGACGCATCGGATCGGGAGCTGAAGGAGCGGCTCCGATCGGCACGCGAGGAGGGCGTGTTCCCCCGCTGGAGCATAAAGGCCGCCGGGCCGCTGGCCGAGCGCGCCCTGCTCGAATGGCTCGAAGACGGCGACGCGCAGCGGCCCTTCTTCGCCTTCGTCAACTACATGGAAGCCCACCGGCCACACATCGCGCCTCGCTCGTATCGACGAAAGCTGATGAGCCCCGAGGACGTCGAAAGATCCTACCAGGTCGATCGAAGCTGGAACTCGATTTGGGAGTACGTTTTCGGTTTCCGGGAGTACAGCGACGAGAAGCTGCGTCTCACCCGCGCGACCTACGACGCATGCCTGTTGGAGCTGGACGATTTGTTCGGCAACCTGCTGGACGCACTCGAACCCGGCGGCTGGCTCGAGAACACGATCGTGATCGTGACGTCGGACCACGGCGAACACCTGGGCGAGCAACACATGCTCGACCACCAATACACGGTCTACGAGCCGGTGCTGCGCGTGCCATTGATCGTCCACTACCCGAAGCGCGTCGAACCCGGGCGCGACCCGCGACCGGTCTCGAACTTCGACCTCTTCCCGACCCTGCTGGAGCTGACGGGGGTCGCTCCGCCGCCCGGGCTCGACTCGGCGGCCAGGAGCCTCCTCGACCCGCTCGCGGAGCGGGGCCGTCTCGCCGAGGAGCCGGCGGCCTCGACCGTCGGAATCGCCCAGATCCTGAAGAACCATCCAGACTGGAATCCGGAACCGCACCGCCGCCAGCTTCGTGCGTGGACGGACGGAAACTGGAAATACATCTGGCGCTCGAAGGGGTTGCCCAGCCTCTACGATCTCTCTTCGGATCCCATGGAACACACGGACACCATCAGCAGCGAGCCGGAACGAGCCGTCGCGCTGTCACGGGCCCTCGACGCCTTCTACAAGCCGCGATCGGCCTGCGTCACTTCGGAGGCAACGCCACCCGTCCCGGAGATGTCCGAGGAGCAGCGCGCCCGCCTCGAAGCGCTGGGCTACGGGTCACCCGACTCCAGTCGCTGACTGCCGGGCGCAGTTCAGACGTGACCGCGGCTCAGACCAGATCGCGAGGCGCGGCTCAGGCCTTCTCGATCATGCTCAGCAGCTTCGACAACATGCTGTCAAGGCCCGCACCGGGAAGCCCCAGGCCTCCGTCGACCACGAGATCCTGACCGGTCACGAAGCGCGCCTTGTCCGACAGCAGGAAGACGACCACGTCGGCCACTGCCTCGGGCTCACCGACGCGACCGAGGGGTATCTGCTCCAGCACCGGATCGATCAGTCCGTCGATCTGGAACAGGGGCTCGGTCAAGTTGGTGCGAATCACCCCGGGTGAGACCGAGTTCACGCGAATCGATGGCGCGTACTCGAGTGCTGCACTCTTCGTCAAGGCGATGACGGCCGCCTTCGCCGCGCAATAGGCAGACTCGCCGCGGGTCGGCTGCCATGCCGCTGCCGATGAGCAGTTGACGATGGCTCCGCCACCGGCAGCCTGGATCACCGGCAGCGCGGAGCGCAGACCGTTGAAGACACCGACGAAATTCACCCGGAGAATCTGATCGACTTCTTCCGGCTCGTAGCGGTGCAGGCTTCGCACCTGGCCGATGCCGGCGTTGTTGAAGAGGAGTTCGAGTCCGCCGAGCTGCTTCACGGCCTCGTCGACGGCCGACTGGACCGCATCGGCATCGCCGACGTCGGCGACGAGTGCAGGGGCATCCAACTCCCGGGCAACTTCAGCGAGCGCTTCCTGGTTCACATCGAGCAGTGCGACCCGGGCGCCTTCTGCGACCATGCGTCTTGCAGCCGCGAGACCGATACCCGAAGCGGCACCGGTGACCAGTGCACGTTTTGCGTCGAGAAGACCCATGGCGCGCCCACGGTAGCACGCGCGCACGGGCCGGAACGTCCGAGCCACACGCCGCTTGCGCGAAGCACCGCGCTCGATGGCTGCTGGCAATCTTTCTGGCAGGCAGCGCCATCAAGCGCCCGCGATGGAAGGCGCCTCCGAATCGACGCTGGCGGGGTACAGCGGAAGGCCATCGCGATACACGACCTCCCGGGTTCGCACGGCGGGAATCCGCGGTCCAGGGGAGACGATACCGACGAGGTTGAGCGGATCCACCGCCGAGAGCCGTACGATCTCTCCGTTGCGCGGTAGCTTGCGCGTGCGGCGTAGGGCATCGACCGCACCGGGTAGCGCGTACTGCTCGCCGCTGAAGCCCGTCACGAAGCGCCCGCCCCTGACGGTGCCGCGCGCTTCCATTCGACGCAGCGCCCACAAGATCTCGCGCCACGAAACCGCCAGGCTCTCACGGGTGAGCAGGTCGCGGAACACGACGCCCCAGCGCGCGAGAAGCTGCTCGGCCACCGCCTCGACCAGCTCGTCGGCATCAGCATCCGCCCCGTTCGAAGTCAGCACGCTGGGGGCCAGCACCGACCAACGCCCTTCCCTCCCCACGCGACCGCGGCCACCCCGACGCAGTCCGCGTCGGCGCCGCGGGCGCCTTCCGAAGCCCCGGCCCGTAGCCTGTCGCGAACCGAGCAGAGCGCGAACCGAGTGGAAGCCGTCCGCGGTCACGAGGCCACGGGAGACCAGGTCCCAGACACCCTGCTCCACTTCGACAGGCAGGCGACGGGTCTCCGTCACCAACTCGGAGAAGAACAGTGCCCCACGCGCGCGAAGCGTCTCGAGCAGGTCGCGCGCGGCGCCGGGCCCCGGCTCTCGCGGAACCTGGGAGCCGCGCACCGCCTGAAGCAACCAACCGAGATCTTCGCGGACCACGAGGCTGACAGGCGTCGCTCGGGACGGCACTGCACCTCCGCGACCCGCGTCTGTCTCGTCGTCTCCCGCTGGGTCGCGTACACCGAGACGCGCCCAGGCCACCTCGCCCGAGAGACAGAGATCGTCCAGCCACTCGGACCGGTAGCCGGCCATGCGCGCCGGCAGCACCGCTTCTTCCCACGAACCCGCCGCCAGCTCGAAACCCTGGAGCTGTTCGACCACGGCCAGTACACCGCGACGACCTTCGCGCCGCGTATCGGGCGCCACGTGCTGCCAGCGCAGCAGGAAGCGCATCAGATCTTGGGCCGTCACCGGCTCGATCTCGCGGCGCAGCCGCTCCTGGGTGTAGATGTGGATCCGGGCCAGCAGTCTTCGGGCGCACACCTGTTCGCTTTCGCTCTCGGACCCGGTGCCGGTGCGACCGGGCTCGAACGAGCCCCGCAGCAGGAATCCCGACAGCTCGAGCCGGGCCACAGCCTGCTCGACGTGGATCGGCTGCAAGCCGGTAAGCTCCGGGAGCTGACGCAGCGTCACCGGGCCAAGGGAATCGAGATGGCCGCGCAGCGCTTCGGCGGCGGCTTCGTCACTGCCGGGGCGAGGCTGGCTCGCCAACGACTCGGGTAACGAGATCTCGGGCGCCATCCGCGCGTCGGGGAAAAGCGCCAGGGCGGCGAACTTTCGCTCGGCAGCCAGCCAGAGGCTGCCGGCAGGCGTCGCCAGGCGTGCCGCGCGACCTTCGCGGACCAGCGAATCGAACCAAGGCTCCCAGCGCAGATCCGGTCGCCGCACCACCTGCACCAGCAGCAGGTCGTGAAGCTCGTTGGGATCGCGCGGGGATGCAGCCGACTCGTTGCGCACCCTCTCGATGGCATCGGGATCGAGCCGCGCCAGATCGCGCATGTCATCGGGCAGACCCCGACGCGCGCTCACGGCCCGGGTGCGGCGCTCTTCCAGGGGAGCGTTGTCGAGGAACGTGAACGGCTTGCCGTTCAAGATCTCGTGGGAGAAGGGCGACGGCTCGGTCGTGTCGCGCAGGTGGACGTTGATTCGTCCGTCTCGGATCGCTTCGAAGAGCTCGATCAGGCCATCGACGTCCATCGCTTCACCGAGACAATCGTCCAGGGTCTGGCGCACGAGCGGGTGATCGGGAATCTCGATGGGACCCGCCTGGTGTTCCTGGCAGGCGGCCAGCGTCGGGAAGATCGCCGCCATCAGGTCATCGGCTTCCATCCGTTGGATCTGCGGCGGATTCTTCTTGCCTCCCTTGCGACGCAGGATCGCCAGCGAGCGCGACAGGTTCCAACGCCAGCGCGCCGTGAACATGGGTGCGGGCAGAACAGCCTGCTCCAGCGATTCCCGGACGCCCGCCGGCCTCATCATCCCCGTGAAGTCAGCGAGCGGAAAGCTGTGTTGGGGACCCAGCGAGAGCACCACGGCATCGTCGTTCGCCGCCGCCTGCAGCTCGAAGTTGAAGCTGCGGCACATGCGTTTTCTGAGGGTGAGACCCAGTCCGCGGTTGATGCGTCCGCCGAAGGGAGCGTGCACCACGAGCTGCATGCCTCCGGTCTCATCGAAGAAGCGTTCGATCACCAGGTCTTTCTGGGTCGGCACGACCCCGAGCGCGGCGCGACCGGCCGCGATGTAGCGAACGATCTGCTCGGCGCCGGCACGGACGATACCGACCTCGTCGACCAGCCAGCTCGTGGCGGCGTGCTTGCCAGCAGACACGAGCTTCGCCTCGACGTCGGCGCGTAGCCGAGACACTTCCTGGGAGAGTTCCGCGGTTCGCGCGGGAGCTTCGCCGAGCCAGAACGGAATCGTCGGCGGCTGTCCCCTGGCGTCGCGGACCCGAACGACTCCGTTCTCGATGCGACGGATCTGCCACGAAGTGCTGCCCAGCAGGAAGATGTCGCCCGTCATGCTCTCGATCGCCCAGTCTTCGTCAACAGTGCCGACGAAGGTGTCGTCCGGATCGGCAACAACGCGATACTCGGCCGTGTCGGGGATGGCACCACCCGACGTGAGCGCAGCGAGACGCGCGCCCCGGCGGCCGCGCAGCACACCGTTGATGCGGTCTCGGTGGAGATAGGCTGCGCGCGGCCCGCGTCCGGTGAGAATGCCCTCGGAGAGCATCTGCACGATCTCGTCGAAGTGTTCTCGTGAGAGCTCGGCGTAGGGGGCCGCACGCCGCATCAATTCGAAGAGGTCGTCTTCCTTCCAGTCCTCTGCACCGCAGGCGGCCACGATCTGTTGGGCCAGGATGTCGAGAGGTGCAACCGGCGGGATGACGCGATCGAGCCGTCCCTCCTGGACGGCGCGCAGCAAGGCGGCGCACTCGATCAGCTCATCGCGCGTCGTCGGATACAGACGACCCTTGGGCGTTCCACCGCGGTGATGGCCAGAGCGTCCGATGCGCTGCAGGAAGGTCGCAATACAGCGCGGCGTCCCAAGCTGACACACCAGCTCGATGGGACCGATGTCGATCCCGAGCTCGAGGGACGCGGTTGCCACGAGCACCTTGAGCTGGCCTGCCCGCAGCCTGTCCTCGACCTTGAGCCGCCGCTCCTTCGACAGGCTGCCGTGGTGGGCGGCCACCTGATCCTCGCCGAGACGCTCCTCCAGCAGATGGGCCACGCGTTCGGCCAGCCGTCGCGTGTTCGAGAAGACGAGGGTGGTGTGGTGCTGCTCAACCTGGGCGGCGATCGAATCGAGCAGCTCACCCCACTGCTCGGCCGACGCCACGGCCTCGAGCTCGCTACCCGGCATCTCGATGGCGACATCGAGAAGCCGGCGATGTCCAACGTCGACGACGGCGCAGCGCGGTGTGGCGTCGTCGTTGGATCGGTCAGCGCCGGCGCCCACCAGCAACCGGGATAGGGTCTCGATCGGGCGTTGGGTCGCCGAGAGTCCAATCCGGATCGGACGCTGGTGGCACAGCGCACTCAGGCGTTCGAGCGTGATCGCCAGGTGCGAGCCGCGCTTGTCGCGTGCGACGGCGTGGATCTCGTCGATGATGACGGTGCGGACCTGCCGCAACCGCTCGCGGCTCTTCTCGGCGGTCACCAGCAGATACAGCGACTCGGGCGTCGTGATCAGCAGGTGCGGCGGCCGTTTGAGCATCGCCACCCGCTCGGAAGCCGGCGTGTCGCCGCTTCGGACCAGAACGCGGACGGGCGGCGCCGGCATTCCGAACTCGAGCGCAATATCGGCGATCTCCGCCAGGGGCTCTTGGAGATTCTTCTGGATGTCGACACCCAGCGCCTTGAGCGGCGACACGTAGACGAGATGGATCTCATCCTCGAGCACGCCCGTCGACTCGAATTCCTTGTAGAGCCGGTCGATACAGACGAGAAATGCGGTGAGGGTCTTGCCGGTGCCGGTGGGCGCGGCGATCAGCGTGTCGCGACCCTGGGCGATGGCCGGCCAGCCCTGGGCCTGGGCCTCGGTCGGTCCGAGCGGAAAACGACGCTCGAACCAGGTGCGAACCGCAGGATGGAAGGCGCTGAGGGCGTCCATGGCCGGGGCGAAAATGTAGCAAAAATCGTTCCGGCGCCGACGGTAGACTGAACCGAATGGAACGGATCGTCTCCCTGCTCCCCAGCGCCACCGAGATCGCCTGTGCCCTGGGCTTCGGCCCGCAGCTGGTCGGCCGTTCTCACGAATGCGATTTCCCTTCCGAGATCAGGGGCCTGCCGGTACTCACCCGGCCCAAGCTCGACGTTCGGGACGGCAGCCGCAAGATCGACGAGCGGGTGAAGAGCCTGGTGCGCGACGGGCTCTCGATCTACGAGGTCGACGCGGAAGGGCTGCGCGAGCTCGCACCGACCCACATCCTGACCCAGGATCAGTGCGAGGTCTGCGCCGCCAGCCTTGGAGACGTCGAATCCGCGCTGGCGACCTGGACCGGTGAGCGGCCCAAGGTCGTGTCGCTGTCGCCCCAGACTCTCGGTGACGTCTGGCGCTCGATCATCGAGGTCGCCGTGGCTCTCTGCGCGGGCGAACGCGGCAGCGAGCTGGCCAATTCCCTGGCGGACCGACTCACGGAGATCGCAGAGCGGACCCAGAGCCGATCGCGGCGACCCCGCGTCGCCTGCATCGAGTGGTTGGACCCCTTGATGGCCGCCGGAAACTGGATACCGGAGCTGGTGACGCTGGCCGGCGGCGAGAACCTGCTGGGCAGAGCGGGCTCCCACTCCCCGTGGCTCACGGTCGAAGAGCTCACCGAGGCCGATCCCGACGTGATCGTCGTGCTTCCCTGTGGCTTCGATCTCGGCCGTACGCGAGAGGAGCTGATGACCGTAATCGGGCGACCGCCCTGGCCCCAGCTGCGCGCGCTCCGACAGGGACGCGTGTTCCTGGCCGACGGAAACCAGTTCTTCAACCGACCCGGCCCGCGTCTGGTCGAGTCCGTGGCGATCTTCGCCGAGATCTTCCACCCGAACATCATTGAACCCGTCCACTGCGGCACGGGCTGGGCCGCGCTCTAGGCCAGGAACGGACGGGGACGTTGTTGAATATTCAACTCCGTCCCGTTCATGATCATTTCCCGGGGTCGAGGAGTTGAATATTCAACAACGTCCCCGTTCGCCGGCTTGCCGGTCCGGTTGCTGCCCCAGGTCGCAGGCGCGGGTTTCGTTGCTGATGTCCCGGGATCGATCTTCAGCACTCTTCTAGGCAAATCGATCGAGCGAAAACGCCCGTGCCTCGTCAGACAGGTCCTTTCCCAGGATGAGGTCGCGAACCAGCTGACCCGTGATGGGAGCGAGCAGGACGCCGTTGCGGGTGTGGCCGGCTGCGATCAACAGTCCGTCCAACTCCGGCGATGGACCGAGCAGCGGCAGACCATCCGGCGTCGCAGGCCGGAGCCCGGCCCAACCCCGTCGGAACGCTGCCTGGCCCAGTCGGGGCGCGATCGCTTCGGCCCCGGCCAGCAGGCCGCGCATCCCGTCCGACGTGACCCGATTGTCGAACCCGACCCGCTCCTCCGTCGCTCCGATGACGAGACTGCCGTCGCGCTTGGGAACCAGGTAGGTCGGTGCGCCGACCACGATCGTTCGCAGCACCGGCACGTCGGGGTCGAGGATGGCGAGCTGGCCGCGCACGGGCTCGATGGGCAGCGGTCGCGACACGAGCGCCGGGGTCCAGGCGCCCGCGCTCGCCACGACGTGGTCGGCATCGAACGATCCGTCCGCGGTCTCGACGCCGAGCACGCGTCGGCCGACAGTCCGGATCGCCGTCACCGTGACTCCGCGTTCGATGCGAGCGCCGAGAGCAGCGGCCGCCGCCGCGAACGCGCGCGTCAGCAGCGGTGGACGAACATGAGCTTCGAGCGGCGACCAGATGCCGCCCACCAGATCCCGCGCGAGGGACGACTCTTGCGATCTCAAATCGTCGCCATCGATCCAGTGAAGACCGTGTTCGGCGAAACGCTCGGCCTTCGCGCGCAGGCGCAACGCCGCCTCTGCATCGAACGCCACGTGCAGGGCGCCCGAAGCTTCGAACTCGGGATCAATACCGCTGCGCTCGCGGAGCTCGGCGCAGAGCTCCGCGAAAAGCGCCAGACTGCGAAGCCCCCAGGCAAGAAACGCCCCCCCCCGATCGGTCTCACCGAAGGGCAACAGCATGCCTGCATTCGCGCCCGAGGCGCGCTCGGCCAGATCGCCACGCTCGAGCAGCGTCACCGACAGGCCCTCGCGAGCCAGGAACCACGCCGACGCGCACCCAATGACGCCGCCACCGACGACGATGACGTCCGAGGTCCGGCTCACGAGCCCGCAACCCGCGCCATGTCACGCGCCACGTCCGCAGCCGCGTCGCCACCCCCCACATAGCGCTCGACCACGCGGCCCTCGCCGTCGATCAGGAAGGTGGCCAGCACGTGCGCGATGCTGCCGTCTTCGGCCCGCACCCCCGGAGCACCGTAGCTCTGTACGACCCCCTCGACCGTCTCGACGTCGCCCGTCAGAAAGGACCAGCCCGACTGATCGACACCGAGCGCTTCGGCATAGGCCCGCAATGCCTTCGGATCGTCGTTGCGGGGATCGATGCTGATCGACACGAACCAGACGTTGGGCCGTGCTTCCGGTGGCAGCTTGCGCTGCACGGCCACGTTGCGCGCGGTCTGGGCCGGACAAGGTCCGGAACACTGGGTGTAGATGAAGTCGAGCAGCACGGTCTTGCCGGCAAGCGAAGCCAGGTTCACAGTTCGGCCGTTCTGGTCCGTCAGCTCGAAAGGCGGCGCGGGATCCAGCGTCGTCACGATCCCGGCCAGGATCGGAGCGCCACTGTCGCCGACGAAGCCCAACACCTCGAAGTCGACCACCCGATAGCTGTGCCCGTCGAATTCGATTCCGAACTCGATGATCTGGCCCCGGGCGAGTTCGTCGAGCATGGCCGGGTCGGCCAGATCGAAGTTCATGGTCATGGCCGGCATGAGGCCCGCGATGTCCTCGTGCTCGATCAGGACCTGGGAATACTCGCGCTGCAAGTCGCGCACGATGCCGCGGGCTTCGTAGTGATCCGGACCGAAGCAACCGGCGACGAGCACGATCAGCAGCACTGCAAAATCGATCCGGGTCCGCTCCATCACAGCTCCGAGAAGAACCGGGCCTCGAGATCTGCAACGCCGATCCGGAAAGTACGGCGCAGGCTCCGTTCGATGTCGCGGCTGCGCACGACGCCCAGGCAGAACTTCCGAATCGAACCATCGCCGAAGTTCCGGGCGAGATACTCGATCATCCCGTAGGACTGGACGTAGGCCAGGGTGGCCGCATCCGGCGCCATCCCGGAAAAGCTGGGCGCGCTCAGCACGCCCAGTGGAAGCAGCTGCTGCTGCTGAGCGGCGTGTCGCAGGATCGAGAGCTGGCGTCGATCCAGATGCCGTTTGCCGTCGGCGCGCGCCTCGAACCACTCGGCCACGCCTTCATTCAGCCAGGCCGGCAGGATCAGTGAGGGCGCCGCGGCGTCGAAGGCCGCGTGGGCGAGCTCGTGATGGAGCACCCGGGCGAGCTGCACGTTGAGCTGGGTGAAACCGCGGATCCGGATGACTCCGTGGTAGAAGCCGGCGGCCTGAAACCGGAACAACCCCCCGAACTGGGCGTCGAAGATGGCGGGATCGTAGATCACGACCTGGATCTTGAGGCGCGGCCGCAGCCCCAGCAGACCGTCGAGAGCCTGGTAGGCCCGCTCGAGCTCGGCCAACACCTGCTGCTCGAAGCGACGCGATCCCCGCAGTCCGCTGGTCTGGTCGATGTCCACGTCCTGGAACAGGACGAAGTGGGACGACTCGCGCTTCTCGAACTTGCCGTCGGCGCCGCGTCCGGCACCCGCGGATGTCGGCGTCATGAAAAGCACCAGCGCCAATGCTGCCGCGAGCAAGTGCCGGCTAGCCGAGGGGATACGGAATCTCACGCGCGAGCCTGTCACAGGCCTGAATCGCTTCATCGGGAATCGTCGCCTCTACTGCAGCAAGGTGTACGTCGAGCTGGTCGGGATGGGTGACGCCGATGATGCAGGAGCCCACGAACTTCTTGGTGAGCGTCCACGCCACCGAGAACGTCACCGGGTCCATCTCGCACCC
>SMVA01209257.1_pt1 | contig 14464 bp, 14 predicted proteins | sample 2456451 | NCBI WGS metagenome assembly SMVA01 (sample SAMN11095933, study PRJNA526329) | marine sediment metagenome | biome: Marine sediment; feature: Surficial sediment; material: Deep marine sediment; isolation source: Hadal surficial sediment | place: Pacific Ocean | collected 2014-05 | depth...
TAGATGTGATAATCGGCTTCCAGAGATTGATGAAAATGGGCGTTTCCTTGCTAGGGAATGTTTTAACATTAATCCTGGGGCATTTCATTTAACGCTTGTAAATCAAATCGGTCGTGCTAAAAGAGCATTTGTTATGGATAGTGTCTCCTCAGCTGAGGTCTGGAACTACCCCGTTGTTGGTTACAGCTTTAAATACTTTAATCCAGAAACTCTTGAAGAAGTGGAGAAAATGGAAAATGGGATCATTCCTTTTGAGGATTTTACCAAAGATAAATTCCGGAAATATCGTTCCAAAAAAGTTGCCAAGATTCTTGGAGTTCAGGCCGACATAACTTTTCTAAAAGATAGAATCGCTACCTTCAAAGATGTGGAAACTGATAAGCATAATCAACCAGGTCTAGTTATCTATCGCTACGACCTTGAGTTAGATAAGGAAGGAAAGGTCATCGGTGGTGAATGGTATCATGGACACCACCCTGATTTTCTTTGGGTGACCCAAGCTGGAACCAAGGCCAAAGGCCCATACGATGATGAGATCAAAGGAACCTGGAATCCGGAAAAAGAATTAGTTCCAAAGTCCTGGGCCGACGTGGCGATAAAATCGTCTTTATATGGTGAAGTAGCGGCACCTATCGTTGAGGCGCTATTTAAACTCTCCCATAAAGGTGTTGATGGAATAAATCCTAACCAAAAAGATTAAGCAAAAGCAGATAGACCCCTGAAAGTATTAGGGCCGAAACAATATTCATTCGCCTTGGCCAAAAAGAATCCCCCCATAAAAAGAAAGATGATGGGGTTAGCAAAAGGCCCAAAGGCCGCTTTAGCGTCAATGACTCCCATGATTACAGAAGTAACACGATAGCAAATAGTGCAGGCCCTATAAATATTCTTAGTTTGGAAAATAAATTACTCATTGCAGAGTATTTATCGGAGAACCCGAGGTTTTTTATAATGTATCTAGGGATAAATTAATGTTTTTTATTGATGCTTTGGAGGATCTTTGGATACTATTTTGGCCTGGGGGTAATCCATGAAATTAGTTCTTATAAGTCTCGTCTTTCTTTTTTCCTGTAGTCTTTTGAGCAATAAGTCTCCTGAGGAAGTAAAAGCGGAGCAATTTTATAATTTGGGAATGGATAAAATTTTGGAAAAAGATTTTGAAACCGCCAGAGACCTTTTTTCCAAGGCGGCAAAGCTTAGACCAAACGATGCTAGAATCATTCAAAATTTAGGAATGACCTACATCTTTAAAAAAGATATTAAAACCGCCCTTAAATATTTAAACCAAGCAGTTACCCTTGATGAAAACAATAGTGAAGCAAGGGGAAACCTGGCCTCAATTTATTTTGGCAGAGAAGATTATGCCAAGGCAAAAATTCATTATCTAAAACTTATTGAAAATCCTAGGTATAAAAAACATTTTCAGGCCAACACCAATTTGGCCTATATCTATTCCAGAGAAGACAAGGGCCTTGAGGCAAGGAAATACCTTACAGTACTGGCAAATAATAATAAGGATAATTGTATCATCCACACCAAGATTGGAAAGATTGATCTAGAACTTAAAAATTATAAAAGGGCCCTGACTCATTTCACCAAATCCCTGGATCATCCCTGCTACCTAAACCCCGAGCCACTTTATCTAAAAGGGTTAAGTCTTGATTTTTTAGGTCGCTATAGCGAGGCCAGAAAGATCTATACAGAGCTCACCACCAAGTTCCCCACCACCTTTTTCTCCGCATTTGCCTACGACCGAATGGCGCAAATCATGAATAAGACGGACAAGAAAAAGCTCTAAAAAGGAAAATTAACCAATTTTCAGATACTTAGAAACTTCTAAAAACTTTTCATACCTGCTAAGTTTACCACCGTTAACACATTCTTACCGCTATAATGGATACCTTATGAAAACTTTGAAACTACTCTTAATCTTTACCTTTTCCTTCTCTGCCTATGCTGGAGAATTTAATCTCCTGACTTATAACGTCGCAGGTCTACCTAAAATTGTCGGCAAGAAAAATGGCCAGAATGGGGAATATAAACATCCTCTAATAAGCCCTCTTTTAAATGATTATGACATTGTATTATTTCAAGAAGACTTTGCTTACCATGACTTACTAGTCCGAGATATTTTGCATCCCTTCTTTAGCAAGCAAAAAAAGAGTGGTTTTTTAAGAATGGGCGATGGCCTAAATCGTTTGTCCCAATTTACCTTTAATGGTTTTACCAGGAAGAAATGGAGTAAGTGCTTTGGAGTTTTTAGAAGAAATTCTGCCAGTGACTGCCTAACACCTAAAGGATTTACCGTGGCCACCCATGAAGTGGAACCTGGAGTTTTTATCGACATCTATAATCACCACGGCGAAGCTGGACATACCAGGGGTGATGTATCGGCCAGAAGAAAAAATATTAAACAATTTATTAATTTTGTAGACCAACATTCTGACGGCCGGGCGGTTATTCTCGCTGGAGATTTTAACTTACACGAAAAAAATACCATCGATAAAAAACACCTTACCAGAATTTTATACCGACTTGGTTTAAAGGATGCCTGCAAAGAGCTTGAATGCGGCAACTATCAACATATCGATAGGATTTTTTACCGATCAGGTCATGGAATTGATCTTAAGGCCTTTGAATGGACAAATGACAATGAACTTTTTAAAGATGAAAAGGGAAATGGTCTCTCTGATCACCCACCAATATCGGTAAGATTTAGCTGGGAAAAAAATGTGGAACCTAAAAGAGAAATTTCTCTTAAGGCCTTCCACAGCGGACTATGTCTTGGAAAAGGGCCAAATAATAAGGCCATTCAGGTAAATTGCGCAGATAAGGTAAAACTAGAAGTTATTCCCACGAAAGACTACTCCATTGCCCTAATGGATATTCACTCCAAACTGTGCCTTGATATAGTTAGGGGAAGTAAAAGAAATAGAAGAGACCTTATATTTAAACCCTGTCATTTTAAAAATCATCAGCGATTCTTTCTGGAAGATTTAAGCTCAGGAAGACTGCATACCTTAGAGTCCAGACATTCTGGTAAATGTATAGATGTTTACGACAATGATGAAAATGAAGGGGCGAGAATTATCCAGTTTAGATGTCACAAGGGCGATAACCAGCTATGGGAATTGCTGGAAAACGGACTGGAAAGTGAGAAATTTCTTTCATTTTCCGCTAAAAACTAGTACCTCTTTTCTATGCAACGCTACCTCCTTTTGGCCCTAGGCCTTATTAGTTTAGGACTCGGTATTCTAGGCACTATTTTACCCTTGCTACCTACAACTCCCTTTATCCTCTTGGCCGCTTATCTATTCTCTAAAAGCTCAGATAAACTGTATAAATGGCTAACCCAAATACCACGTTTCGGTAAATCAATAAATGATTGGAATGAAAATGGCGTGGTTAGCAACAAGTCCAAAGTTCTTTGCGTGCTGATGTTAATCCTTGTTGCTTTCTATATTTATTTTTTAACTAAGTTCACTATTTTTATAAAAGCTCTTATAACCCTCACCTTGTTTTTTGCAGGTCTTTTTGTCACCAGTAGACCTAGTGGAGAAGAAAATATTTTAAGAACTAGAATTTTATAACCGTCATTTTCTCAATGGTCATATCACGCATGGTATGACCTATGCCACCTACTCCCATGCCGGAGTGTTTATAACCACCAAAAGGCATCCAATCTACTCTAAAAGCGCAGTGATCGTTTACCATAACAGTTAATCCTTCCATGAATTTGGTGACATATTCAGTGATGGTAAGATCATTGGTAAAAATAGAACCTTGAAAAGCAAAGTCTAGTGAATTAGCTCTCGCAACAGCATCTTCAATATCATTGTAGGGATAAATACAAACTACCGGCCCAAATATTTCGCTGGTTGAAACCGTTGAGTGCATACTGGGATTTAATATAACTGTAGGTTCAAAACAGGTATCAGAAATTTTATTTCCGCCGCAGAGAAGCTCTCCATCATCATCAACCGCCGCTCTCACCCAGTTATCGACTCTATCCACTTCCTTGGTAGAAATTAAAGGCCCAACTTCTGTTGCTTCACTGGTGGGATCTCCTACTTTTAATTTTTTAACTCCTTCTACAAAATCTTTTATAAATTCCTGTTGGATATCTTCGTGAACAAAAATTCGCTGAACGGAAACACAGACCTGACCGGCATGATAAAACCCACCCTTTATAAGGGATGGAATAGCTATTTCAAGATTTGCGGTTCTATCGACAATTACCGGCGCCACTCCTCCGTGCTCAAGAGCGCAGATTGCACCGGGGGCCAGTTTTGATCTTAAGTACCATCCAACTTTTGCTGATCCGATAAAAGATAAAAAAGTAACATTAGGATGGGAGACCATTTTTTCCGCAACTTCGTTGGTACAAATAACCATCTGACACCAATCCCTATTCAGTCCCGCCTCATAGAGTATTTCAACTAAGTTTTTACAGGAAATTGGGGTACTGCTGCTTGGTTTTATAATAACCGGGCAGCCCACAGCTATGGCGGGAATAACCTGATGGATAATTAAATTAAAGGGATGGTTAAAAGCAGAAATACCCAAGGCCACACCTCTTGGTTCAATTCTTGTCCAGGCCCTTCTTCCCATAGATGCAGGTGTGAGATTCATGGGAATTTCTGTGCCATGCATGTGAGAGAGCTCACTAATAGCGATCTTTATGCCCTCCATCCCTCTTTCAATTTCTATTTTAGAATCTATTAAGGGTTTCCCCCCCTCTTTTGCCGCATCCATAATCAAATCATTTTTTCGATCTTTAATGATCTCCAAGGCCTTTTCTAAAATAGCAATCCTTGCGTGGGCCTTTGGCCAGTTGGCCTTATCTAAAAAGGCTTCATGGGCCCTGGCAATTTTAGCGAAAGCTTGCTTTTCACTATCGTAATCCAGCTCTGCTAGAGGTTTTTGATCGAAGGCGGTAAATACTTTTAAAGTTTTCATACACCGACATAATAGGTGATATGGCCCAAAATTGCCCCCCTTTTTCTTCACAATAGGGGCAATTCACTGTAAGGTTTGCAGGAGTCTTTATGAGCTGTGTTAAAGGAAACAAAGTGAAGCTAACTCTAATTCTATTTTCTTTTTTACTCTCCATATCATCCACTGCTGCCACCTTTGAAAAAATCAGAGTATATCGCTACTCCCTTTTCGAAACTGAGCAGCTGTGCAAAAAGCATCAAGAGAGCACAGGACAATGGTTTAACTGTTTTCAATACGTAGAATTTAGACCTGATGGAACCGCAACCTTAGTTCTAACCGACATCGCCAACCGAGCAACCTACGATCTAGATTTAGAGAAGAGAACCATTCAAGTTAAATCTGAAGGCCCCGGAGATATGGGCCCTAAAATGAAATTTAGACTCTCCCCTAATAAACGAGCTCTTGTTGAACCATCAAGTTATAAAGTCTGGGAGCTCCATCGAGTTACTGCTCCATGATCATTTCTTTTTGGAAAATCTAATTTTAAAGTCCTCACCCACCATATAGATACAGGGAACTAAAATTAAAACCAAGACGGTGGAAAACATCAGTCCATAACCTAGGGCCAAGGCCATGGGAACCATAATGGGATCCAGCCCTCCAATACCATAGGCCAGGGGAAGAAGTCCTGCCACGGTGGTTACGGTGGTAATTAGTATGGCCCGTAGTCGGTTAGAACTTCCTTCAGCGATAATCTCAATCAGATCCTTTTCAGGGTGCTCTGCTCTAAGTTTATTTAAATGATCCACTAGTACCAAGGAATCATTGACCACCACACCCGCGAGCCCCACCACTCCTAAAATAGCAAGAAAGCCTAAAGGTTCGCCGTGTAGAGCGAAAGAAATAATTACACCAACCATCCCAAAAGGTATGGCCACTAATACATAAAAGGGTTGGGTAAAGGAGCCAAAAAGCAGGATCAAAAGAAAATAAATCGCTACCGCACTAATAGCAAAAGTAACACCCAGGGATTTTAAAGATTCAGTGGTTTCTTCCGCCTCTCCCCCTACATATAACCTCACACCCGGATAGTTCCTATTGCCTTTAAACTTTTTCTCAATGATCTCCATGACTTTAAGTGGAGTGGTAAGAGTTTTATCAATACCACCGGTTATGGTGAGCGCCCTTTCTCCATCAAAGTGTTTAATCTCTTTGGTTCCAACGCCTTCTTCAAATTTGGCAACTTTTCCAAGTGGTATTAATTTGCCTCTTCTATTGGTGACTAATAAATTATTTAAATAGCCCTCCTTAGCTCTAGCGCCTTCTTCTAAAAGCACTCTAAAATCCACGTCTTCATCTTCATAACGAACGTCTGTGACCACCAACCCATCGTAGGCCATACGAATGGTATCAGCGATTTGTGAAACATTTAAACCAAATTGAGAAACCCGGTAGTGATCAAGAACAATTCGGATCTGCTTTTTTCCCATCTTATCATCACGAGCTAGATCAACTACCCCAGGAATGGCCTTTAAAGTTTTCTCAATATCATTTGCCAATCTATTTCTCGACTCATCATCAGAACCAATGGCCCTAATAGCAATCGGTTTACCGGTTGGTGGCCCGCCCTCGGCGATGCGATAGATAATTTTTTCAAAACCTAATAATTTGCCGGTCTTTTTCCTGAGTTCTGCAATAATTTCTTCTACCGAGTGAGCTCTCTCACCAAAAGGCACAAGATTTAATTCCACTGAGGCAAAATTTTCTCCTGAAGTGTATTTACCTCTTTGAGAGGTATGCAGACCAATTCTGGTAACGTAGGAGTCAATATCTCTTTTAGACATTGTTTCAACAATTTTTTCAACCTCTTTGACTTTGTCACTATTGGCCTGAAGAGATGTTCCAACAGGTAGTTCTATAATTATGAAAATCCTCTCAGCAGTTGTGGTGGGAAATAGGATTACATCCATATACCTATAAGCAAAAAACATAGTAGCAAAAAAGATTGCCATAAAAAGGCCAATCGCCCTATATCTATAATTTAGCACCTTCAATAAAAAGGTAGAAAATCTTTTCCGGTATTTTTTAAAATTTATCTCTGATTTAGATTTACCATCTTTCACTTTAAGTCCGGGAACTAAATGTGCCGGTAAAACAAAAAATGCTTCCAAAAGAGAAATTATAAGAGCAAAGGTGATCACCAAGGGGATAACAAACATAAACTTCCCCATCAGACCTTTCATAAAAAATATGGGTGCAAAGGCCACGAGGGTAGTTAGAATTGTTGTAAGAACTGGTGCTGCCACTTCGCTCAGTCCATCCACCGCCGCATCCAAAGGCGATTTCCCCAACTCCTCAAAATGACGATAAATATTTTCCGTAATAATAATGGCATCATCAACAATAATCCCAATAACTACCACTAGGGAGGTCAACCCTATGGCATCCAATGAATAACCAAAGACTTTCAGCAAAAAGACCACGCCAAAAACCGTAATGGGTATTCCCATGGCCACCCAAATAGAACTGCGAAAATTCAGGAAAAAGCTTAAGACAATAACAACAAGGATTAACCCCATAATCCCGTTATTTCTAACGATATTGAATCTGTTTTTTACCGTCCGGGACAAATCATCGGAAAAGGTAAACTTAACTTTAGGGGGAAGATATTGCTCTTCTTCGGCGACTAGCTTACGAATTCTATCAACGGTGTAGATAATGTCGGCATTCTCCGCTTTTTGTACGACAAAAGAAATGGCGGGTTTACCATTCATCCTAGAGCGGATTTTTTCCTCCTTAAAACCATCTTTTACCTCAGCGAGATTTTTAACTCTTAGGTCAAATCCTTCTAGATTGGCCTTGACCAAGACCTCTTTTACATCCATTGGATTTTTAAATTGTGACAGGGTGACCACATTTTTTTTATCCATATAAGAAGCAAAATGCCCCCCACTAGATCTAACGTTTCTCGTTCTTATGGCACCGACAATTGACTCAAGGGGGATATAATATTGCTTTATCTTTTCCGGGCTTACTTCTATTTTTATTTCGCGGTCTCTCATACCAAAACTGCGTAGCCTCGAAACACCCTTGATCCTTTTTAATTTTTTCTCAAACCCCTTGGCCAGCGCTCTCAACTGTTTATAGGGAATATCCCCATAAAGTCCCACTTCAATAATGGGGAACATTGCTGAATTTTCCTCATGAATATAAGGTTTTTTTTCTAACTCATCAGGGAGGTCAGTAATACCATCCACGGCACGCCGGATATCACTTTTAACTTTTTCTTGATTTGAAATATCGGGATCGATCCATATTTGGATATAAGATTGATTCTCTCTTGAAGTAGAACGAAATTTCTTAATCCCGGTGACGGTCATTATTTCTTTTTCAATTTTGTTGGTGACGTTAATTTCTACATCTTCAGGAGAGGCCCCAGGAAAAAAGGTGGTCACTTCAATACGTCCAAAGTCGACTTTGGGATTGATATCCCTATTGATGGTGTAATAGGCAAAAACCCCCATCATGACCAATAAAATAGCAATTAGATTGGAGAGAGTCAGGTTTTTGGCAAAATATCTTAGAACATTTTTCATCTTTAATCTTTTTTATTTATGAGCCACTCTTTTAATTTAGCATAAACCTTAGCTAGCTCTGCTAAATTACTCTCTAATCGGGTTAAATATTCTGCTAACCCTATTTCTGTTACCACAATATCACGCTCTGAAATCAGAACAATATCTAATTCAGTCCGACCATGAAAGTAGAGGTTGTTTTGAAATGCCAAGGCCTTATAGGAAAGTTTTCTCTTGTCCACACCGGCCTTGATATTTTTGCGAAGAATGTTTAACTTCTTTTTCTGGGCAATTTCCCGGTATTTGAGTTCGTATTTTAGGCCTTTAAGCAAATATAAATTTTTATTTTGTTGTATCCTAGTAGTTGTCCGGTTGACCTTCTCAGGCTCAAACCCAAGAGGCATTAATAATTTAATACTGGCCCCATAGACGTAGGATGGGGTGCCAATTATCCCCTGGAAAATGTCCTGTGATTCTCGAGATATTTCACCAATACTTTTATAAGAAAGATCCAACTTAATTTGCGGGATAAAACTGTAGTCAATCTTTTTTAATTTTTCGACAATTTTAAATCTTTCCTGGTTTAACTGCTCTAAGGCAAAGTTATCTTCTGTGTCTCCGGGCATATCCCTTTCCACATGCAAATTATCAAATTTAAATGAATTGATCTCATCTTCCCTAACCGGCCGGTTTAATAAACCAGATAACCCCTCTATGTTGTTGGCCAAGGATATTTCTGCCCGTCGCATGGCATTCTGCTGAGTGATAACGTTCATTTTGGATTTATACAAATCGACATTTTCCAAAAGACCAGCATCCACCCTTTTTTTCACATGTTTTTCTCTTTTGATTGCCCTAATTTGTGCCTTCTTATGTAAGCTGAACCGGGTTTTATCAAGTCTGGCCAAATTATATAACTGAAAAAATTTAAAAAGAAGCTTTTGATTATTCTTGTTTACCATGGCCCGAGCTTCACTTTCCCTAATCCTTGCCATTTTTAGGCCCTGATGGAAAGTCTGGCCAAAGAAGTTCCGCCCCAAATCTTGAGTAAATGACACCCCTTGGTTTAGCTGCATCAACCATTTATGTAGAAAAAATTTATTATCAAAGGAAACGGTTCCACCCCAAGTAAAATCTTTTCTAAAACCTAAATCAAACCTTGAAAAAGTTCCTTTAAGTCTATCTATGGCCGTTTGTAAGAAAAGATCATTTTGTAGATTGTTCTGATATCCACCTTCAACATCAAACCACCAGGTTTTCGAGGCCCAAATATTTTCATAAATTTGATGGGCCTCTTTAACATTTTGAATATTGGCCTTAAGAAAATAGTTTTGCTCTAAGAATTCTCTCACTAAACTTTGCACGGAAGCTTGGATAGATAAGGAAAAAGTGAAACCTAGGAATAAAACAAATAAGTTTCTCCTAAAATTGCAAATAAATGTCACAAGAAACAATATCAAAAAAAATAAGATGTTCCGAGATATTTTAACAATCAGGATTTATTATTCGATCTGCTAGAGGGCCATACTTGACTCTTAGAATCTTACACTCATCTGTCCTTATGGGACATTCTAATGCCCTGCTTTTAGTTCCATTATTGTTCAGATATTTCATCTTGGAGGTTATCGCCTTCTCAAATTGTTCATCTCGATATTTATTGCAGTTGATGGCCTCATCTACAGAAGAATCAATATAGTCTTCCCAATAAAAGGTCTTGTTTAAAACCCACTTTGTTCCTTCACAAGAAACAAAAGATTTGGCAGGATCATTTCCAATAACCTGGAGCCAAAACTTCATTCCCAAATAATTGGCCGCCAGATCTCCATAAGAATAAACTCCCGTTGTTACTAGTCCAAAAAATCCTCTCTCATATGACTCTCCATATTTCAAGGCCTCTTCGACTCCTAATCCTTCTAAGTAAGCAATTTCGAAATAATGATAACCAATACCGATAAAGTGGCCTATTTTATCCACTCCAACGAGATGCCCCTTAATATTTATCAATGATCCCATTTCAACTAGGTAATGGGGAAGGAATTGAAAAAAACCGAGGTCCCCATAAATTGAATTTTCCCGTGTAAAATACCTCTTATCAATGGTGGTATCTTCAAGAATTCTCGTTTCAAGTTCGGCCCAGAGAAATCCCCCCATTTTATTATAAATTTCTTGATAAAGAATGGATTTCTCACATACCTCGTCATTATCATTAGCGGCCTTTACGGCCTCCCTAAATAGTTCATTGGTGATTTGATTTATCCGGCCAGAGGAATCGGTCAGTTGGATATTACGGTCAGTGAAGCTATCTACTTCTGTAGCAAATGATAGCGGGACACAAAATATTACTAATAGGTACTTAATCATCCTGAAACAACCTAGCTTGCTTATTTAGGATAATATTAATTGGTTAAAAATTCATTAATTTTTTTATACGGAACAGAATGACTGCCTTAGATTAACCGACCAACTCGGTTATTAGACTTTCAGATCTTCCGCCTTAGATTTTTCACCGAACACTTCCTCTGCCCTACGTTGGAATTCAGGAAACAGCGTAATATCGGTTTTTTCAAGCTGCTCACGCAACTGGAGCATAAAATCATAAGGCCACCTTTTTTGAATAAAGTTGACAATGAATTTAGGAATATACCCACCAAAGTCATTTAAAAAGGCCATTTCAACAATTGTTTTACCTCTGCCCTCTGGACGGATAATTGAATATCCATCATAGGTGGTGCCTCGAACTGTTGAACCATTTGCTGGATCAGTTTTATGTTTAATTGACTTAATATCTACAGAAACAATTAAAGCTTTAGAATCAAAAGTCCCCAAGTTATTAATAATGAAGTCTCGGTCTTTAAAAGGCCATGGGGCATGATAGCGATAATATACCGTGATATCCTCAACTGATTTTTTATCTAATACCTTGATACCGTTTAAATTGGGCATCCATTCAGTTTTTCTATTCTCATCGGCCAGCACACTCAGCACTTTTACAATGTCATGATTTATAACTGCTCTAAATTTAATAGGTACTAGACCTGAATCATGCTTATATTCAACGGGATTGAAAACGATGATTCCATCTTTATTAGATATTTCCTTCCACTTAATAGAACGAAGCTGTGAGGGATAAACACTAAAGGAGACGGCAAGGAGAATCAGGGTAAATAGGCAATTTTTCATTTTGGTAACTTAGGCCTTATGTCCCGATTTATCAATTTATATGGCCAAAAGACGCTATGCATTCTAGGATATATAGCAAAAATGATCAAAAAAGACCCGGTTTCTTCCTATTGCTTTGAGGACTACAATTTATTCAAGATCTATGGAAACAGAATTCGAATATTTTATAGTAAGCGTACTGGCCAATACCCTTGGTACAATTCTGGTGATGGTGCTGTTTTTGTTAATTGCCAGATTCTGGATTCATCGTTTTTTTAAAAGAGAACTAGAAAATTTCAAAGTAAAATTCATTAAAAAGGTTTTTCAGCACAAAGTCATCCTAGAGGAACATTTCAAAAAATATTCTGATCTATTTGAAATGTTGGAACTGGCACTCCTGGCCAGCAGTGAGTTCTATCAAATAATCACAAATCCTCCTAATTGGTCTTCACTTACCAAAGAAGATTTAAAGGATCTCCTCGAGAGAGAAAATGCCACCTGCGATGAGATAAGTGAATTTATCTCTCTTTTCCAAAAAGATAAAAAAATGATGATCAAGAAATTAAACCATTTCAAACAGACAAAAGTTATTGAAAAGGCCAAATCCAACCTGCTCTCCGCCAAGAATAAGCTAACTTCCATGGGAATCTGGCTAGATGAAAAAATTGAAAAGAAAATAGAAGCTTTTCTTAAAAAGCTAAGTAAAAGCTTAGAACATATTGAGCATTTCTTAAAATCCAGTGAAGAACACCTTTTAAAAAAAGGAAAGGATATCCATCACAAGCTAGACAAGGAATTAAAAGAAGTTAAATCCGATATCAGAAAATTCTTATCTAGATAACTTACTCTTTAAAAACAAGCAATTACCCCGGTAAACATTTTTTATTTATAAAGTAAATTGATTGAACAGTTTAAAATCAAAAATCAATTGGTTATATATGATATAATGAACTGTCTAAGGTTTTATTAATCCACACGAGGAGGAATATCATGCCAAAGAAAAGAATTAGGATTAAGTCTTATAGACGCAATGGAAAATTGGTAAAAGGCTATTTAAAAACCATTAAGTTCAAAGCTTCCAAAAAATAAAAATTCACATCTAATAGGGGCCCTATCGAGGGCCCTTTTTTCCCGTTAGAAAAAATAAAGTCTATTTTGTATTATTAATGTCATGGGTAATATTCAGCTTCATCAAGATTATCAAATACCCAAATTTTCTATCGGTTGGTACGCCCTGGCCTATACAGAGGAAATAAAACCCGGAAAAATTCTGAAAAGAAAGTTCACCTAGATTTTATAAATGTTAATCTATGGAGCATATAATGGCCGATCGAATAGTCTGGTCTGATCAAAATGGTGATATGAGAAAAAAAGATAAAAGATCTTTGGATCTCCCGGTAGACGAAAAAAACTTACAACTAAAATTAAGACGACTTACCTCAGGAAAAGGCAGAACTATTATAGAGATCACTGCCCTGCCACAAAATACCAAATGGTGTAAACAGCTGGCCAAAGATTTAAAAAAGCAGCTTGGAGTGGGTGGTAAAATGCTCCTAAGAACCCGAAATTCTTATTTTTTCAAATATTAAAAACTACAAATTATCTCTTCCCTTGCCTTCGAGTGTATTCCAATTAACCTGTTATTCGCTTGTACTTACAAAATATAAGGCCTAAGGTTCATCAACTACGCTTCGTTACAGAAAGTTTTCCTTTAATTCTGTCATCGATCTTAGCTATTACAAAATATTTCTATTTTTTTTACTCTAAAAAATATAACCAGGAAACAAAGCATGGCAAAAGGACGAGACAAAGGTGGCAAAGATAAGGCCCAAAACAAGGATAAGAAAAAATTGGGAATTAAAGAAAAACGAAAGTTAAAAAAAGAGAAAGAGCTTGCAAAAAATAAAGGTATTTAAATAAAGTGTAATTGTAACTACGATGTCACCTAACAGAAAAAAGTGGCATCAACTCTATTGAAATAAAAGTAAGTAACTCCGACTTCCCAGCAGATGGTGGTGGAGGTGGTGAGGATTTCATAAGAACCCGTAATCCTTAAATTTACAAATTTTTAAAACTACAAGTAACTACAATTCTATTTTTTCAGGCCAATTCTTTTTCGTCTTTTCGGAAGGATTGGGGCCTCATCCTCAATCTTATCCAACCTATCAAATACTACCCTAAATAACTTGTCCGTACCTTTTTCTAATTTTTCAACTCTATCCGTTAATGACTCTTCTGAAAGTAATAGCTTTCTCATCTTTATGAATATCCTCACAATAGAGATATTAAGTTGTATTGCCTTGGGACTCTTAAGAACGCTAGAAAGCATCGTTACACCTTGTTCCGTAAAGACGAAAGGTGGAATTCTAAGCCCCATTTTCTCTTTATTGGAGGTGCCAAATTGGTACCTCCAATTTTCCAACTCGGCTTTAGTTAATTCGAACATAAAGTCATGAGGGAAACGTTCAATATTTCTTCGCACTGCCCTTTTAAGCACTTTTGTTTCTACTTCATATAATTCTGCCAAATCGCCATCAAACATTACCTTTTGACCTCTAATTATATAGATCATTGATTCAATCATTTTTGGGGTGATTTTTTCCATAAAAGGGAAATATCAAAAAACAAAATCAAAAGTCATAAGACTATTTAATATTTTTCATTTATGAAATTATGGTGGAGGTGGTGGGAATCGAACCCACGTCCAAAGCATCCTCAGAATAACCCACTACGTGTGTAGTCTCAGATTATCGCCGTGAGACAAGGCTATCCCACCTTTGTAAAGTGGGCGA
>SMVA01046830.1_pt1 | contig 14460 bp, 14 predicted proteins | sample 2456451 | NCBI WGS metagenome assembly SMVA01 (sample SAMN11095933, study PRJNA526329) | marine sediment metagenome | biome: Marine sediment; feature: Surficial sediment; material: Deep marine sediment; isolation source: Hadal surficial sediment | place: Pacific Ocean | collected 2014-05 | depth...
ATGTGCAGTTCTACCCCTTCGAGGGCGATTTCGACTTCTGCTTTTCGCGCTTCGGCACCCAGTTCTTCGAGAACCCGGTCGCCGGCCTCAAGTCCATGCGGCGTTCGCTCAAGCCTGGTGGCATCATGACCATGATCGTGTGGCGGGGGATCGAGGACAATCCCTGGCTCGGCATGGCCAAGGACATCGTGCTGCGGTTCCTGCCGGCGCCCGGAGAGGACGCGCGTACCTGCGGTCCCGGCCCCTTCTCGATGGCGAGCGAGAGCCTGGTGACCCAGCAGCTCGAGATCGCCGGCTATACCGGATTGAAATTCGAGCGCGTCGATGCGCCGCTCATGGTCGGCAACTCGCCGGACGACGCGGTCGGTTTCCAGCTCGCGCTCGGCCCGGCCGGCGAGGTGTTCCGCGAGGCCGGCGAGGAGGCCGAGAAGCAGCGCGCCGAGATCACCGCCGCGCTCCTGTCCGAATTGGGCAAATACGAAACTGGCGAGGGTGTCGTCCTGCCGTCGAGTTCCTGGGTCATCACCGCCCGCAATCCCGAGTAGGGCGGCCCGCATGATTTAACCTCCCGGGCGTCGCCGGACGGCCGGGAGGCACACCCCTGAAAGTGTCGGCTTAATCCCCGCGCAGGCTTTACCGGGCCGCGCGGCTGCGGCACAAGGTGTGCGGCACGCATCGATCGGCGCCGGCGTCCGAAAGGGGGACGGGATCGAGCTCTGGATTCCCATCACCATCGCGGCTGCGTTCCTGCAGAACCTGCGTTCGATGCTGCAGAAGCACCTCAAGGGGCGCCTGAGCACCGGCGGCGCCACCTACGCGCGCTTCATCTATGCCGTGCCCTTCGCCGTGATCTACGTCGCGGGGTTGGCGGCGGCGCCGGGCTTCGATTTGCCCGCGCCTCACGCCACCTTCGCGATCTACATCGTGATCGGTGGCCTGGCGCAGATCGTCGCGACCGCGCTGCTGGTCACCCTGTTTTCGTTCCGCAATTTCGCGGTCGGTACCACCTATTCCAAGACCGAAACCCTGCAGACCGCGATCTTCGGCCTGGTCATCCTCGGCGACCAACTGTCCGGCGCGGCGATCGCCGCGATCCTGGTCAGCCTCACCGGGGTGATCGCGCTGTCCTCGTCCCAGAGCGGCGTCGGCCTGGGCCGGCTGCTGACCGCCTGGACCGAGCGCACGGCCCTGATCGGTCTCGCCTCGGGCGCGGCCTTCGGCATTTCGGCGGTGTCCTACCGGGCCGCGGCGCTGTCGCTCGGCGGCGAGGGCGTGTGGATCCAGGCCGCCTTTACGCTGGCCTGCGTGCTCTGTTTTCAAACGCTGGTCATGGGCGGCTATTTGCTGTGGCGCGAACCCGGGCAGATCAAAGCGGTGGTCGCCGCCTGGCCGGTGGCGATTTGGGTCGGGATCGCGGGCATGATCGGCTCGGTCGGCTGGTTTACCGCCATGACCATGCAGAACGCGGCCTACGTACGTGCGCTGGGCCAGATCGAGTTGGTGTTCACCTTCCTCGCCGCACACCTGGTCTTCCGCGAAACCTCGACCCGGCTCGAAGTAACGGGGATTCTACTGATCATGGGCGGAATTCTGATACTCTTGTTGGGATGATTTCGAGGGCAACAGTGCCATGACGGAGTTCATTCTCGACAACGAACCGGCGGTCCGGCTGGGGATATTTCTAACCGTGCTGATCCTGGTCGCGGCCTGGGAGGCGTTCAGCCCGCGCCGGGTGCGGGCGTTCTCGCGCTGGCGGCGCTGGCCCGGCAACTTCGGCTTGGTCGCCTTGAACACCGTGGTGGTGAAGCTGCTGTTTCCGGTGGCGGCGGTTGGAATGGCCGTCTACGCCCAGGAGCACGGCTGGGGCCTGTTCAACGCCATCGAGGTTCCGGGCGCGCTGGCCGTGGTCGCCACCGTCGTCGCGCTCGATTTGATCATCTACCTCCAGCACGTCATGGTCCACGCCGTGCCGGCGCTGTGGCGCCTGCACCGCATGCACCACGCGGACCTCGACTTCGACGTCACCACCGGCGCCCGCTTCCACCCGATCGAGATCGTGCTCTCCATGGTCATCAAGTTGGCCGCGGTGGTGGTGCTGGGCGCGCCGCCGGTCGCCGTCGTGATCTTCGAGGTGGTGCTCAATGCGACCGCCATGTTCAACCACGGCAACCTGCGCCTGCCCGCGGGCGTCGACCGGGTGCTGCGGCTGATCGTCGTAACCCCGGACATGCACCGGGTGCACCACTCCGTCGATCCGACCGAGACCAACAGCAACTTCGGCTTCAACCTGCCTTGGTGGGACCGGTTGCTCGGCACCTATCGGGCTCAGCCGGCGGCCGGGCACGAGGGCATGACCATCGGCATCGAGCAGTTCCGCGAGGCCGGCGATCTGCGCCTCGACCGCATGCTGGTCCAGCCGTTCCGAGGGCGCCCCGGAAATTACCCGATCAACCGCGCGGGCCGCGACGGTGACTCGGGCCGGCCGGACCGGTCCTAGACGCGCGGCCAAGCCCGCGGCGCCGCGGGCTTGCGGCCGGTGCGATTCCCACGCATAGAATTCATTGCGGCATCGAAACGAAAAGGCGGGTGGTGATGGACCTGACGCCGAAACAGGCGCTTGAGCTGTGGCGCGCGGCCTCGGTGGCGGCGCTCGGCCGCAAGCACCCGGACCTGACCGCGCGTCAGTTCTCGCTGCTGCTGCAGGTCTACCTCACCTCACCACCCCACACCGTGCGCGGCTTGGCGCGCGACCTCGCCATGTCCAAGCCGGCGGTCAGCCGCGCGCTCGATACGCTCGGCCGGCTCGATTTCCTGAGCCGCAAGCGTGACCAGGCGGACCGGCGCTCGGTGTTGGTTCAGCGCACGGTCAAGGGTTCGAATTTCCTACGCGAATTCGGCGACCTGGCCGCCGAATCCGCGCGAGGTCTGTGAGACCTAGCCGAACATCCAGCTTGCCGGTTCGGGATGGCCGTGACCTTTAGCGATGTAGCGCATGCCCTTGACGCAGCGCAGGATCCACCACACGAGGAGGAACAGCAGGATCGGAATGCCGATGACGAAGGGCACGGTCAGTGCCCCGATCGCGCCGACCAGCAGCGCGATCCAAAAGGTGCGGATTTGGAAGCGGTAGTGGCTTTGGACCCAGCCCGGGGCGCTGCCCTTGTTGACGTAGGCCATGATCACGCCAATCAGCGAGGTGATGCCGAACAGCAGGCTCAAGAGGTGGAGAATATAGATCAGATTCGCGGTCCGGCCCGCCTCGGCAACCTGGACCGCTTCGTCGGAATACTCGATTTCCGCCATGGTATGGGACTCCTCTGGCATCGGGCGGGACGCCGCCCGGAGTTCGTGTGTGAACGAATGAATTCCAAGGAGACTAGAGGACGAACGTTAACGCCGTGTTACGGCGCGGGGCGATCCGGGAGGGGCGGGGAAAATCCTAACCGAACAGCCAGCTTTTCGGGTTGGGATGCGGCGCGCCGCGGGCGAGGTGTTTCATGCCGCGGGCGCAGCGGACGATGAGCCAGACGACCCACAACAGGAGCAGCAGCCAGCCGATGAAGATCAACGTGGTCGCCACGCCGATCAGGACATAAAGCAGGCCGATCCAAAAGGTGCGGATCTGGAAGTCGTAGTGACTCCCCAGCCACGCCGGCGCGTCGCGCCGGTTGACGTAGGCGATGACCACGCCGATCAGCCCGGTCACGCCAAAGATCAGGCTGACCAGATAGAGAATATAAACGATGTTGACCAAACTGCGCTCGGAGGACGCCGAGCCGGGGGCGCCGGGCTCGGGCGTGGGCCCGGGCGTGGGACGGCTTTCGGTCATGACGGGTACGCTGCTCCTAATACCCCTTGTCCAGGTCGACCACGTGGCGGAGCGGCTGGCCGGCCTCGAAGCGGCGGATGTTGTCGATCACGAATTCGCAGGCGCCGCGCGCGATGGTCATGGACGCGACGTGGGGGACGACCACCACCCGCGGATGGTCCCAGAACGGCGAGTCCGCGGGCAGCGGCTCCTCGCGGAACACATCCAGGGTGGCGCCGTCGAGATGCCCGGAATCGAGTGCCGCCAGCAGGTCTTCCTCGACCACCTGCGGGCCGCGGCCGACGCTGATCAGCGCGGCGCCCTTGGGCAGCGCCGCGAAGGCGCGGGCGTCGAGAATATCGGTCGTCTCCGGCGTTAGCGGCAACAGGCAGACCAGGATATCGCTACGGTTGAGGAACGGCAGGAAACCATCCGCGCCGTGGAAGCTCGTGACCCCGGGCAGGTTCTTGGGACTGCCGCTCCAGCCGGCCACGTCGAAGCGCAAGCCCACCAGCGCCTCGGCCGCGTCGCCGCCGAGCACGCCCAGGCCCATGATCCCGACCCGCCGCTCCCAGGCCGGCACCTGGTCGATCTCGCGCCACTGGCGCGCGCGCGCCTGGGCGGCGTAGTCGAGCATGAAGCGGTGATGGTAGAGCACGGACATGATCACGAACTCGGTCATGCCCGCGGTCAAACCCGGTTCGACCATGCGCACGACGGGCACGTCCTTGGGCAACTCCGGGTCCGAGGCCAAGTGATCGATGCCGGCGCCGAGCGAGAAGATCGCCCTGAGGTTCGGATAGGTCTTGAGCTCGCCCTGGGGCGGCTTCCACACCAGCGCGTATTCGATGTCGTTGGGATCGCCGATTTCGGGCCATTCGCGCAGATCGAGCCCAGGTTCGAGCTCCAGCAACACCCGCCGCCAAGAATCGCCGCGGTCGATATCGGATTTGAAAAGGAGAGCCATGGTGCCTCTTTGGTAACGTTTTCTCTGTCACCCTCGAGCTCGATCCGAGGGTCCGGTCGGTTTGGCGCGGCTTCTAGATTGCCGGGTCGAGCCCAGCGATGACAATAGTGGGATGTCCCAGCTTACATCAGTGGGATGCCCTGGCCTACATCCGCACCACGTCGCCTTCGACGGCTTCGAGGTCGAAGGCGGCTTTCATGAGCGCCTGGGTGTAGGGCTCACGGGGGGCCTCGAAGATCTGCTGGGCGGGACCGTGTTCGACCACCTTGCCGTCGCGCATGACGATGACTTCGTCGGCGAGGGTGCGCACGACCTTGAGGTCGTGGCTGATGAACAGGTAGGCGAGTTTGTGGTGGTCTTGGAGTTCGCGCAGCAGGTCGACGATCTGGGCCTGGACCGACATGTCGAGTGCCGAGGTCGGCTCGTCGAGCACCAGGAATTTGGGTTTGAGTACCATGGCGCGCGCGATGGCGACGCGTTGGCGTTGACCGCCGGAGAACTCGTGCGGGTAGCGGTGCCGGCTTTCGGGGTCGAGGCCGACCTCTTCGAGCGCGGCCACGATCATGGCCTCGCGTTCCTCGCGGGTGCCGCCCAGGTCGTGAACCTTGAGCCCCTCCTCGACGATCTGGCCGATCGAGAGCCGCGGGCTGAGCGAGCCGTAGGGGTCCTGGAACACGACCTGCATTTCGCGCCGCAGGGGGCGCAGCTGCCGGGCGCCCAGGCCGTGGATGGCGGCGCCCCGGAAATGGATCTCGCCGACGCTGGAGATCAGCCGCAATAGCGCGAGACCCAGAGTGGTCTTGCCCGAGCCGCTTTCGCCGACCACGCCCACGGTGTGGCCCTCGCGCACGTTGAGCGAGATACCGTCGACCGCGCGCACATAATCGACCGTGCGTTTGAGCAAGCCCTTCCGGATCGGGAAGTGGACCTTGATCTCGGCGCCGGCCATAACGATGGGCGCGTCCGGCGGTGCCTTGATCGGGTCGCCCTTGGGCTGGGCGGCGAGCAGGCGCTGGGTGTATTCATGCCGCGGGTTCTCGAAGATGTCCTCGGTCGGCGCCTGCTCGACGATCTCGCCCTGGGTCATGACCGCGACCGTATCGGCCATCTTGCGCACGATGCCGAGGTCGTGAGTGATCAGCAGGAGCGCCATGCCGAACTCGGCCTGCAGCTCCTTGAGCAATTTCAGGATCTGGGCCTGGATGGTGACGTCGAGGGCGGTGGTCGGCTCGTCGGCGATCAGCAGGTCCGGCTCGTTCGCCAGCGCCATGGCGACCATGACCCGCTGGCGCTGGCCGCCGGAGAGTTCGTGGGGATAGGCGCCCAGGCGCTTGGCGGCGTCGGGGATGCCGACCACCCCCAGGAGTTCGAGCGTGCGCGCGCGCGCCGCCTCCCGGCCCAGCCCCTTGTGCAGAATCAGCATCTCGTTGATCTGCTTCTCCACCGTGTGCAGCGGGTTGAGCGAGGTCATGGGTTCCTGGAAAATCATCGAGATCTTGTCGCCGCGCACGTCCCGCAACAGCGCCTTGGAGGCGCCGATCAGTTCCTGGCCCTTGAACAGGATCGAGCCGCTCGGATGCTGCGCCAGCGGATAGGGCAGGAGCTGCACGATCGAGAGCGCGGACACCGATTTGCCCGAGCCGCTCTCGCCCACCAGCGCCAGCGTGTCGCCCTTGGCGATGTCGAAGGAGACGTGCTTGACCGCCTCGACCGGGCCGGTCGGCAGCAGAAAGCGCGTGGAGAGGTCGCGCACGCGGAGCAGGGGTTCGGCCATCACTCGGCGCCCCCCGTGCCGGTCTTTGGGGCCGCCCCTGCCGCGGTTCCCGGTTGGACGGTGGCGGCCTCTTCGGCGGGCGCGGGTTCGCCGGCAAACAGCTTGCGCGGGTCGAGCGCGTCGCGCACCGCCTCGCCGATGAAGATCAACAGGCTCAGCATGACCGCGATGGTGAAAAAGCCGGTCAGGGCGAGCCAGGGCGCGTGCAAGTTGGCCTTTCCCTGGGCCAGGATCTCGCCCAAAGAGGCCGAGCCCGGCGGCAGGCCGATGCCCAGGAAGTCGAGCGCGGTCAGCACGGTCACCGAGCCGGCGAGGGTGAACGGCATGAAGGTGATGGTTGCGACCAGCGCGTTGGGCAGTACGTGGCGGTAGATGATGGTCAGGTCGTTGACCCCGAGCGCGCGTGCCGCGCGCACGTAATCGAAATTGCGCGCGCGCAGGAACTCGGCGCGCACCACGCCGACGAAGCCCATCCAGGAGAACAGCAGCAGGAGGCCGAGCAGCCACCAGAAGTTGGGTTCGACCACGCTGGCCAGGATGATCAGCAAATAGAGCGTCGGCAGCCCGGACCAGATCTCGATGAAGCGCTGGAACAATAGGTCGATCCAGCCGCCGAAGTAGCCCTGGATGGCGCCCGCGCTGACCCCGATCGCGGCGCTGACCACGGTCAGCACGAAGCCAAACAGAACCGAGATGCGGAAGCCGTAGATCAGCCGCGCCACCACGTCCCGCGCCTGGTCGTCGGTGCCCAGCCAGTGCTCGGCGCTGGGTGGCGAGGGGGCGGGCGTCGGTAGGTTCCACGCCACGGTTCGGTGGTGGTAGCGCACCAGCGGCCAGATCATCCAGCCACGCGCGTTGATTTTGGCGGCGACGACCGGGTCGCGGTAGTCGGCCGCGGTCTCGAACGTGCCGCCGAAAGCGGTCTCCGGATAGTCAGTGAAGATCGGCGCGTAAATCTCGCCGTCGAAATAGACCAGGAACGGTTTGTCGTTGGCGACGAATTCGGCGAACAGTGTGACCACGAGAATCGCCAGGAAAATCCACAACGACCAGAAGCCGCGCCGATTGGCGCAGAAATTGTGCAACCGCCGGCGCGTCAGAGGCGAGATACGGCGGCCGAGAAAGCGGTCGGCCTTGGGTGGGCTTTGGGGCGTCCGACTCATCTCACGCCCCGACGCGTTCGAAGTCAATGCGTGGGTCGATCACGGTGTACATAAGATCGCCGATCAACCCCATCAACAGGCCGAGCAGGGAGAAGAAGAACAGGGTCCCGAACATGATCGGATAGTCGCGCGCGAAGGTGGCCTCGAAGCCGAGCAGCCCGAGGCCGTCGAGCGAGAAAATTATCTCGATCAGCAACGAGCTGGTGAACAGGATCGATATGAAGGCGCTGGGGAAGCCGGCGATCACGATCAGCATGGCGTTGCGGAACACGTGGCCGTAGAGCACGCGCACCTCGGAAAGTCCCTTGGAGCGCGCGGTCACCACGTATTGCTGGTTGATCTGATCGAGAAACGAGTTCTTGGTCAGCATTGTGAGGGTCGCGAAGCCGCCGATCACCATGGCCGTGACCGGCAGTACCAGGTGCCAGAGATAGTCGCGGACGCATTCCAGCGAGGTGGCGCAATCGACAAAGCTACGACCCAGGTACTCCTCGCTCTGGAGGCCGCGCAAGGGGAACCAGTCGAAATAGCTGCCGCCGGCAAAGACCACCAGCAGGAGTACCGCGAACAGGAAGCCGGGAATGGCGTTACCGACGATGACGACGCCGCTGGTCCAGACGTCAAAGCGATTGCCGTCTCGCACCGCCTTGGCGATGCCGAGCGGGATCGAGATCAGGTAAACCAGGAGCGTGGTCCAGATGCCGAGTGAGATCGAGACCGGCATCTTTTCGATTACCAGGTCGATCACCGGTCGGTCGCGGAAAAAACTGTCGCCGAAATCGAATGTCAGGTAGTTGCCCATCATCTGGACGAAACGTTCGTGCATCGGCTTGTCGAAGCCGAAACGTTTCTCGAGCTCCTTGATGAACTCCGGGTCCAGTCCCTGGGCGCCGCGGTAGCGGCTGGTCGCGCCGTCCCGGGTAAATGCCTGTGTCTGGGCGGTACCTACCGCATCGCCGCCGCCACCGCGGGTGATGCGCTCCGTGATTGCCGAACCTTCGCCAGTCAACTGCGCGATCGCCTGTTCGACCGGCCCACCGGGCGCCAACTGCACGATGAAGAAATTGATCACCATGACGCCGAGTAGCGTTGGGATTATGAGCAGCAGGCGGCGGACGATGTAGGCAGTCATGTGCGATCGGGCCTCACGCTCGCGGCCGGTTCAAGGCGCGGCGGAACACGAAGAATCCGGCCAGCAGCAAACCGGCGAGCAGGGCGAGGGTCACGGTCAGGCCGGGACCGCCGCCCTCGATCTCCGCGCTCGGCACTTCGGTCTGGCGCCGCGCCTCGAGCCTGGCCGCCTTGGCCGGGTCGAACCACCAGAGGTCGGTCGAGGTGCCGAAGCGGGCCGGCTGTTCGGGCCGCGAGAACTTGTCCCAGTAGAGGATGCGCTGCTTGCGCAAGTGCCAGTTGGGAATCATGTAGTGGCCCCAGAGCAGCACCCGGTCGAGCGCCCGGGTCCGGGCGACTAAGGACTCACGCGTCGGCGCGATGATCAGCAGTTCGATCAAATCGTCGATGACGGGGTTTTTGATTCCGGCGTAGTTCCGCGATGCATTGGAATCCGCCGCGACACTGCTCCAGAAGCTGCGCTGTTCGTTGCCCGGTGATTCAGATTGCCCCCAGCTTCCAATAATCATGTCGAAATCGAAGGCCCGCAGCCGGTTGATGTACTGGGACTGGTCGACCAGGCGCACCCGCGCATCGATGCCCAGGCGCTTCAGGTTGCGCACCAAGGGCAACATGATGCGCTCGAAGGCCTGCGAGACCAGGAGGATCTCGAAGGTCAAGGGCTGCTTGGTCTCTGCATTCACCAAGATCATGTCCTCGACCACCCATCCAGCCTCGGCGAACAGTTCGAAAGCGCGTTCCAGATTCGCGCGCGGCCAGCCCATGCCGTCGGTCGAAGGCGCCCAATAGGGCGTGGTGAACACCTCGTCGGGGATCTGCCCACGGTATCGCTCGAGGATTTCCAGTTCCTCACCCTCGGGCAGACCGGTAGCCGCCAACTCGGAATTGGAGAAGTAGCTTTCAGTGCGCGTGTATTGGTCGAAAAAGATGTTTCGGTTGGTCCACTCGAAGTCGAAGGCGAAGGTCAGCGCGCGGCGTACGCGGGGGTCTTGGAATTTGGCCCGGCGCGCGTTCAAGACGAAGGCCTGCATGCCCGTCGGCCGCTGGTGCGGCACCTCGATTTTTTTGAGCCAACCGTCGCGCACCTGCGGCACGTTATAGTCGACCGACCAGGCCTTGGCCTGATTCTCATTGCGGAAGTCGATGTCGCCGGATTTGAGCGCCAACCGGATCACCGTATCGTCGCGGAAATAGTCGTAGCGGATGCGGTCGAAATTGTCCTGGCCGCGATTGACCGCCAGGTCTTTGCCCCAATAGTCGTCGATCCGCTCGACCACGATGTATCGGCCGGCCTCGAAATCGGTCACCTTGTAGGGTCCGCTGCCGAGCGGCGGTTCCAACGTGGTCTTCTCGAAGTCCCGGCCCTCCGCTTCCCAGTAGTGCTTGGGCATCACGGCGAGTTCGCCGACGATCAGCGGCAGCTCGCGATTGCCGGACTCGGAGAAGGTGAACTTGACCCGTCGCTCGCCGACCTGTTCGGCGCTGGCGACGCTGCTGTAATAGAAGCGGTAGAAGGGGTGCCCCTTGGTCTTGAGCGTCTCGAACGACCAGATTACGTCGTCGACCGTGATCGGCTTGCCGTCGTGCCAGCGCGCCTCGGGCCGAAGCGTGAAAATCACCCAAGACCGGTCCTGGGGCCATTCGATGGATTCGGCGATCAGGCCGTACTTGGTGAACGGCTCGTCGCCACTGCTGACCAGCAACCGCTCCACCGCCCAACCGGTGCCGGCGTTGCCCTTGGGAATATAGGGATTGAAGCTGTCGAAGGTGCCGTTTTCGGCCAGGCGCATCGTCCCGCCCTTGGGGGCGTTCGGATTGACGTAGTCGAAGTGGGTGAAGTCGGGCCCGTACTTGGGCTCGCCGTGCATGGCGATGGCGTGGGATTTGTGCACGTGATCCGGCTCGCCGGGCCGTTCGTCGGCCCGGGCCAGTGACGTGGACGCGATGATTAGCCCGATCAGGGCCGCGAGAAAGGGGCGCATGGCCTCCGGCAACAGGCTTAAACGGCGCTTAGTATGGCCGATTCCCCTCTCCAAGACCACGTTCGCCCGGCGTCGGTCAAGATGTTGTGAACCCGGGTTATTCGGCGTTCAGCAGTTCCATGGCGGCGGCGTGTGTGCGCGCGTCGCCCGCGGCCAGCACCCGACCATCGGATTCGAGCCCCAACGGCCGCCCCGCCCAATCGGTGATGGTGCCGCCCGCGCCTGCCACCACCGCGACCAGCGGCAGGTAGTCGTAGACACCCATGGTGGCCTCGATGGTCAGGTCGGCGAAGCCGAGCGCCAGCAGGCCGTAGGCGTAGCACTCGCCGCCGTACAGCGGCAGTTTGACCCGCTCGCGCACGCGTTCGAAGGCCTCGAAGTCGGCACCGGGGAACATGTGGGGCGAGGTCGCGAACAGGGTTGCCTGGTCGAGGTCCGCGCAGGGCCGGACCCGCGCCTCGCGCGGGCCATCGCGGTCTCGGTGGATGGTCGGCCGGCCGGCGGCGCCGACCCAGCGCTCGCCCATGGCCGGCATGTCGATCACTCCGAGAATCGGGGCGCCGTTCCGGAGCAGCGCGACCAGGGCGCCGAACTGAACGTGTCCGGAAATGAAGCGTTTGGTGCCGTCGATGGGGTCGAGTACCCAGACGTATTCGGCCCCGGCATGCTCCGATCCATGTTCCTCGCCGATCACGCCGTGGCCGGGGTAGCTTTCCGCGATCAGCGCCCGCATGGCGGTCTCGGCCTCGCGATCGGCCACCGTCACCGGGCTCTCGTCGTCCTTGCGCTCGATCTCGATCGCGCCACGGAAGTAATGGCGCGCGATCTCTCCGGCCGCGTCGGCCAGGCGCTCGGCGAGCGTCACGAAAGCCTCGGGGCAGGACTCGCGCGGGTCGGTCTCGGTCATGATGGCGGGTCGGCGCCTCGGGTGCTTATTCCGGCAACGCGGCGGGGTCGTCGCTCAGGCCGCGCAGGTGGGCGATCAGATCGGCGCGCCGTTCCGATTTCTTGATCCCGGCGAAGGACATCTTGGTGCCCGGCGCCCAGTCCTTGGGTTTGGCCAGAAAGGCATCCAGATTGTCATAGCTCCAGGACTCGCCGGACTTGCCCAGGAGTGCCGGAGAATAGGTAAAACCCGCCACCGAGGCGATCGGGCGGTCGACCAGATCCCAGAGGTTGGGTCCGATCTTGTTTTTGCCGCCCTTGTCCAGGCTGTGGCAGGCGGTGCACTTTTTGACCGTCTTCCCGCCGGCGGCCGGATCGGCCGCGGCGAGCAACGCGGTCACGCCGGGCGCCGCCTCGGCGGTCGCGGCCTCCGTTGCCGCGGCCTCCGCCGGCTCGGCCTCTGCCGCCGCCACGACGTAGGCGCGGACCTCGTCATGGTGCCGCGGAATGATCTGGTTGGCGATGAAGTTGGACAGCGAGACGACCAGCGCCACGGCCAACAGCACGCCGACGATCTTGGTGAACTCGATGGAGTTCATGTTCGCACCCTTGCAGCCCTGAAATTGCTGCGGGACAATAGCTCCGCGCCCCGGGTGGTTCAATAGCGCGGGCGCTGGATACAACGGACTGATATCAACAGCCTTTGGTATAAGACGTCTCTCTCATGAGCCTTCCCCGGTCCCCCATCGTCATAATCCCGGCTCGCCTGGCCGCAAACCGTCTGCCCGGCAAGCCGCTCGCGGATATTCACGGCCTGCCGATGATCGTCCACGTCTGGCGCCGGGCCATGGCGGCGGAGTTGGGGCCGGTGGTGGTGGCCTGCGCCGAACCGGAAATCGCGAAGGCAGTAGAGGCGGCGGGCGGGCGCGCGATCTTGACGCGGCCGGATCACGGTTCGGGTTCGGATCGGATTTTCGAGGCGCTCGAGACGCTGGACCCGGAAGGCCACCACGATGCGGTGATCAACCTGCAGGGCGATCTGCCGACCATCGCGCCCGAAGCGTTGCGCGCCGTGCTCGCGCCGCTCGCCGATGCCGCGGTCGATATTGCGACCCTGGTGGCCGAGATCACCGATCCGGCCGAGCGCGCCGATCCCAACGTGGTCAAGGCCGCGCTCGCCTTCCCGGATGCTGGAGAGGGCAGTGCGGGGGCGGCCAGTACGGGGGCGGCCAGTGCGGGGGCGGCCAGTGCGGGGGCAGGTGGCCCAGACCGGCCAGCTATCGCCCGCGCGCTCTATTTCAGCCGCGCGCCGGTGCCCTGGGACGGCGGCGATCCGGCCAAGCCGCTGTACCACCATATCGGGCTCTACGCCTATCGCCGCGCGGCGCTCGAACGCTTCGTGGCGTTGCCCGCTTCGGGTCTGGAGCGGCGCGAGCGTTTGGAGCAACTGCGCGCGCTCGAGGCAGGCCTGCGCATCGACGCGGCGCTCGTTGACACGGTTCCGCTCGGCGTCGATACTCCCGCCGACCTGGCACGCGCCCGCGAGTTCCTGGCTCCGCGGGACGTATGAGACCGGGCTTTTTCACGACCCCATTCAGAGACATAAAGAGCTTTCGACGCCATGACCAAGGCCGCTGATCCGAGCAATACGATTTCCTTCCAGGGTTCTCTGGGGGCCAACTCAGACGTGGCCTGCCACGCGTTCTATCCCGAGATGACGACCTTGCCATGCGCCTCCTTCGACGATGCTTTCGCGGCGGTCGGCGACGGACGCGCGCGCCTCGCCATGATCCCCATCGACAACTCCAGCGCCGGGCGCGTGGCCGATATCCATCACCTGATGCCCGATTCCGGCCTGCACATCATCGGCGAACATTTCCAGAAAGTGGATTACCATCTGCTCGCGCTCGAAGGCGCCACCATGGACACGGTGAAGGAGGTGCACAGCCACGTACAGGCGCTCTCCCAATGCCGGAAATACATCCGTGCGGCGGGATTCAAGCCTATCCTTCACGCGGATACGGCGGGAGCCGCCGCCGATATTGCCGAACGCGGGGATATCAGCCAAGCGGCCCTGGCCACCGAGTTGGCGGGTGAGATTTACGGGCTCCAGAGCCTTGAGATCGATGTTCAGGATACCGAACACAACACCACCCGCTTCATCATCATGTCCAAGGAGCCGGTCGATCCCGATCCGGCCGAGGGGCCGGTGATCACCACCTTCGTGTTTCGGGTGCGCAGCGTGCCGGCGGCGCTCTACAAGGCGCTGGGCGGCTTCGCGACCTGCGGGGTCAACATCACCAAACTGGAAAGCTATATCATCGACGCAAGCTTCACCGTGGCCCAGTTCTACGCCGACGTTGAAGGCCACCCAGACCAGCGCATGGTGCGGCTCGCTCTCGAGGAGCTGGGCTTCTTCTCCCGCGAGGTCAAGATCCTCGGCGTCTATTCGGCCAACCCGTTTCGGCAGATCGGCGTCGAAGGCGCGGGCTGAGCAAACTCGGTGCGCAGTTCCGGCGCCGCTAAAATCAAGTCTCATTGATATAGATCCTCGGTCGCGGCGCGGCCGATGGGTACGCGCTGCCCCCCAGCGCCGCCCTGATGATCGCAAAGGCCCGGTGAGCGCGGGTTTCGGGGTGGCTAGCCGGCCAATCCACATGCTAGACGTTAACCATGTTTGTTAATATTGATACAATTTTCGTAAAAATTAATCTAGATTTTAGAATAGAAATAAGCGATAAATAAATACG
>SMVA01121723.1_pt1 | contig 14460 bp, 10 predicted proteins | sample 2456451 | NCBI WGS metagenome assembly SMVA01 (sample SAMN11095933, study PRJNA526329) | marine sediment metagenome | biome: Marine sediment; feature: Surficial sediment; material: Deep marine sediment; isolation source: Hadal surficial sediment | place: Pacific Ocean | collected 2014-05 | depth...
AAAAGCCCATATCCGGACTCTACATCAAAGGTGCCAAATGTTAAATCCATTAAGCTCAAAATAATTGAATTTAAAAAATTAAACCCAAAAAAATACCAATATTCAGTTCTTCTTGATCTTCCTGTAAATACTGCATATTTTTTTAATACTTCAAAATACCAATTCATAAATGTATCTAATTTTAGTTTTGATTAATTGTTAAAGTTTTTGGATTTATTAATAGCTGGATCCAATGGTTTTGATTTGGAATTAAAAAGTTATGATTTAGCAACTTTTATTCCCTATCCAACCTCTATTTTTCTTTTATTTTCCACTGTAATTACCGAACCTTCCGCCAACATAACGGAGTTTGGTTCTTTTGCAGAAAGAAATTGAAATTCATTGCCGTAATTGCTCCCAAAATCTACTTTGATTTCAAAATCACTAACCTTATAATGTTCCCATTTTGGGTGAGTTACTTCGTATTCATTGCTTTTCGTTTTGTTAATTTTTGCATATCCCCAATAATGTTCCATGATAAATTCTGCCTCACTTTGCCTCTCCATTTTTTGGGATTCCTTCAAAGCAACAATTTTAAACGAATTCCATTTTGATTTATTTTTCCATTTGTACTCCACAGTTCTGTGTTTGGTATCAACTTCCCAATTATGTTCCATTTTCATAGTTTCGTAATTCTCCTTATAAATCCTATTTGCCACTAAAGTCAAGGCCGGTTTGGGAACAATTTCTTTGATAAAGACGACTCCTCGTTTCCATTCATTATTTTCAAATCTCTTTACATAAAACCTTAAGTTAACCTCCTCAAAATTTGAATGAAACGGAATTTTGACACCCAATAATTTTGTATTAATAAACATAAAGCCTACAAGGCTCACATAACATTTATTATTCCATAAATCAAGTTCGGTTCCAAACGGAATATAATCGGTCAAAACGGACTTGTCAATTTCATAATTTGCAATCGCCAACTTCCTCCATTCGGCTGTTAAAAAACTCATCTGTCACTTATTTTAATTATCATATACCATTTCTATTACGGAAAATTATGTTTATTTAATTTACCAGGTCTTTTACCTCATCAAAATCCAAGCCTCCATAATTTCCGGAACTCATCAATAATAAGACTGTATTATCCAGGTTTTGAGCAAATAAAAAATCTTTAAACTCTTTTGGGTCTGTATAAATGATCAAATCATCACGTTGAAAAGCATTAGCTATTTGCTCTTTAGTTACTTTCTCTAATCTTTTAATTTTTACGGCATTTGGAGAGTAAAATACCACCGCTTCATCCGCTGCATCCAGAGCATTTTGATATTCCTTTAAAAAATCTGCGTTCAAACTACTATAGGTATGTAGCTCCAAACAAGTCAAAACCCTTCTGTCTCTATATTGTTCTTTAACAGCATCCGAAGTCGCCTTTACCTTGGAGGGTGAGTGGGCAAAATCCTTAAAAATCACAGTGGTTTCATTTTCAATAATTTTTTCTAACCGTTTGTTGGCTCCTTTAAAACTTGAAATCGCCTCATAGAATTCTTCATCACCAATACCTATATGCAAGCATATGTTTTTTGCTCCTTCTAAATTTTGCAAATTGTATTTCCCGAAAATCTCTAAAGGAATTTCTCCTTCGGGAGTATCTAATAATGTTATGCCGTTTTCTATAGAATAGCTAGGTGTTTTATAAGGGTATTTTTTAATGGTTTTTGTCGTCTCTTCAACAATTTTTTTTACAATTTGATCTTCTACATTATAAATCATGGCTCCTCCATTCACCATGGTTTCAATAAATATTTCAAACTGCTCTATATAATTTTCAAAAGTTGGAAATACGTTGATATGATCCCAGGCTATACCACTTAATAAGGCAATATTGGCTTTGTACAAGTGAAATTTCGGACGGCGATCAATGGGTGATGATAAATATTCATCTCCTTCAATAATCATAAACTCGTTTTCTTCGGTCAAATGCACCATCCTGTCGAAACCATCCAATTGTGCACCCACCATATAATCAACTTCAATATTGTGATAATCAAGCACATGTAGGATCATTGAGGTTATGGTTGTTTTCCCATGAGAACCTCCAATTACAACTCTGGTTTTATTCCTCGAATGTTCGTATAAATACTCAGGATAAGAAAATATTTGCAGCCCCAATTCTTGTGCTTTTATCAATTCGGGATTATCTGCCTTGGCATGCATGCCCAAAATGATGATATCCAGATCAGAATTTATTTTTTCAGGAAACCAACCCATTTCTGATGGCAATAAACCTTTGGCTTCTAATCGTGATTTTGACGGCTCAAAAATAGCATCATCACTTCCGGTAATTTCATCTCCCTTTGCATGTAAAGCAAGCGCTAAATTATGCATGGCACTTCCGCCAATTGATATAAAATGTATTTTCATTGATCGTGTTTATTGCTTGTAAAAATACAAATTTATAATTTCCAAATTGAATTAATGAGTCCTTAAAATTGGCCGAGTTAAACAGGTTGGGCCACCTCCTCCTTTAAGGCTTATTTCCTCGCCTTTGTACGTGATTACCTGGCAACCCTTATTTAGCAGTTCTTTTTTAGTTTTGGGATTCCCATCCACCATCATACATTTTCTCGGAGCTACTGCAAGTACATTGCAACCCATAGATTCAAACTCCGTATTCGGAACTTCAACAAAGCTATATCCTCTTTTAATAAGTTCATTTCTAAATTTAATGGTCATTAAAGGTGAGTAAACTACCGCCAGATCTTTATCTACAGGACTAAAAATCGACATCAAATGAAATACATCTGATTTCCCTTTATAATGAGGTAAATCTACGGTCATGATTTCAATTCCCCTAGGTTTCAATAATTGTTTCAATTGTTTAATTCCATCTTCATTGGTTCTGTAGGAATAACCAACGGCCAAAGTTGTTTCATCGATCCAGGCGACATCACCTCCTTCCAATGTTCCGGGAGATTTAATTTCACCAAGAATTGGTATATTATTTTTTTCGTAAAAATTTCTTTGAGATTTTGGTTCATGAAGCCTATCGGATTTTCCCATATTGCAAATGATCATTCCAAAATTGGTTGCAATAGCGGCATCCCGACAATAAATAGAGTCTATTTTAACCTTATTATCAAAAGGAAAATAATTGATGTTAACTCTTTCTTTTTTTAAATAATTCTCAAAAGTTTGGTATTCTTTCACCGCCAATTCATAAATTGGCTTCGACAGATAATTCAAATCCAGCCATTGTTCATCTAAAACTTTATTTGATACGAAGGCATTTACAACCGGTTTTATACAAACAGAACTTAATTTTAAGTATTCAGAATGATGTGTTTTATTCATGGTTTGTTTCTTTTATTCCATTTCATTAAAATATAAAAAGGGATTCCAAGCAACAATAATAAAAATCCATAAAAAACGGTATCATGGCCCGAACCATATATCGTCCAAAGAGAATACCCAAATCCCAAACTACCCAGCAAAAATGTTTTTATATAACTATTGACATGGATTCTTTTTTCAATCATTACAATGATATACGCAGCCGAAACAAAAAGATAGGGAACCAGACAAGTGAGCGTTGAAAGCAAAATTATAAATTCAAATTGCTCAACAAGGCCTGAAGTAAAATTCATTAACATAACTAATGACGTTAAAACACTGCCGATGATCAATCCAAATACAGGTACACCCTTTGCATTCTCCTCTTTAAAAACCTTCGGAAATAAATTATCTTTTGCCGTTGCCATGGGTATTTGGCTCGTTATTAAAATCCAACCGTTTAAGGCTCCAATAGCTGCTATTGCCGCTCCGGCAGAGACTAAATAACCTACATACTCACCTCCAATAATTTTTCCTGCTTCGGCAAACGGAGCCGGTGATTTTTGCAAAATATCTGCCGGTACAATCCCAAATAATATGATGGTACTAAAGATATAAACAAGGGTAGAAATAATGGTTCCTAACATGGTTGCTTTTGGAATTATAACTTCTGGTTTTTTCACATTTTCGGCAGGAATTGTGGCACATTCAATTCCTAAAAAAGCGTATAATGTCAATACGGCGACAACTGGAATTGTTGCAAAATTACTTTCTCCTGTTAAATTGAATGCTGGAAAATTATCCATTTTAAAAAAGAAAATTCCAATAATGATTATAAATACCAAGGGTACCAGCTTTAAAATAGTGGTGACAACCTGAATTCTTCCAAACTCTTTTATCCCTTTAGAATTAACCCATGTAAATAACCAAATAAACCCTAAGCCAAGAATAACTGCATAATAGGGATTGGTCTCCAGAACGGGAAAGAAAAAACTTAAAGCACTTATTATTGCAATGGCTATGGCAGCATTTCCAACCCAACAGGAAATCCAATATCCCCAAGCCACCAAAAACCCAATAAAATCACCAAAACCAACTTTGGAATAGGTGTAGGGACCACCACTTTTACCAACAATAATTTTACTGAAGTTGCTAAAAATCTTTGCCAATATTAAAGCCCCTATTGCAGATAAAACCCAACCCAATATACTAATACTTCCATAATTTGCCAATGCAGCAGGAAGGACAAAAATTCCTGCTCCAATCATATTGCCAACAACTAGTGAAGTTGTGGTAATGAGTCCGATTTTTTGTGAATTTGCTTTCATCCAAGCCTATTGATTTAAAATATAATTGCTTAAATTTAAACAAATTATTATAATCATATATTTATGGTTCCTAAATTCTATATTGACCCTGATATAACAAAGGCAGAAACTCTTCCAGCATTATTTTATAAAGACCATTATGTTTTTAATAAAATTAAAGAGTTAATATTTTTAAAATCCTGGCAATGGATTGGTGATGAAAATTTGGTAAAATTACCTAAGTCTATCCATCCCTTTGTATTATTAGATAGTTATCTAACCGAACCCATGTTGCTTACGAGAGATGAAAATGACACCATTAATTGTTTGACAAATGTATGTACACATCGTGGAAATTTGGTAGCCTTAAATCCCGGAAAGACCAAAAAATTAACTTGTTCTTATCACGGCAGGAAATTTAATTTGAACGGTGAATTTGAATCAATGCCTGAATTTAATGATGCACAAGATTTTCCCAGAGCTTGTGATAACTTGCATCAGTTTCCTTTAAAACAATGGGGTCCCTTATTGTTTGTCGGCTTAAATCCAATGTTTGATTTTGATCTTGTCATTGATAAAATGAAGGAACGTGTTGGGTTTTTACCTTTGCATGAATTTTCATATAATGAAGCCATTTCCAAAGATTATTTAATCCATGCTCATTGGGCTTTGTATTGTGATAATTATCTAGAAGGATTTCATGTTCCTTTTGTTCATGAAGATTTAAATAAGGTATTGGATTATGGAAGTTATAAAACTGAGATTTATGATTATTGCAATCTTCAAATAGGTTACACCAATGATGCTACAGAAACATTTGATTTACCTGAAGATCATATTGACTATGGTAAAAATGTTGGGGCTTATTATTATTGGGTCTTCCCGAATATGATGTTTAATTTTTATCCCTGGGGTTTATCTATAAATATTGTAAAACCAATAGATCTAAATAAAACCAAAGTTTCATTTATCAGTTATATCTACGATTCGAATAAATTGGACAAAGGTGCCGGAAATGGTTTAGGAAAAGTACAACGTGAAGATGAATTTGTTGTTGAAAATGTACAAAAAGGTGTCCGTTCTTCTTTTTATAAAGCTGGTCGGTTTTCTCCTTCAAAAGAAAAGGGCGTACATCATTTTCATGGCTTAATGGCAAAATTTTTAGATCAGTAAAAATCACACCTTCTGAGAAGGTGGCTTTTGAAAACCCCCAAAGGGGGACAGATTTACAATTACATAACCTTATTATATGTATACAATTTCTTTTTTTGGATTCGCATACTGAGTGATGAGAGAAACCACGAAGAACGCAAAGACAGGCACAAAGGTCACAAAATATTCTCGGTAAACTTCTTGAAAACCCATGCCTGTAGGTTTACCAAGCCGGGAGGCATGGCAGGTAGGTTTGTGACCTTTGTGGTAAAAAATAAGATTTTAATATCCGAATAATTTGGTCATGGTATAGCCAAAAGAATACGTGCACCAGCAAATCAGAGTTTTTTTAAGAAAAAATAAATTATACGTTTTAATTCAACCTGAATTTTAAATCGCTGTCACCTAACTCATCCAAAAGTTCTTTGGATATGTTAATTTTTGAAGTACGGCTTGGCATGGTCAATTTCAGTTTTTCTTCCCTGTCATACACCACAAAATTTAAGTGCTGATCTCCTTTATATTGTTTTAAAACCGATTGAATCGTATCCACTTTTTCATTATTTAAAGAATTCACATCCAGGTGGATGGTTAATTTTTTTGCCATTTTACTCAACACATCCTGTAATTGTTGGATAGCCGTTATATAAACACGTACATCGCCATTTTGCCAAGGCCTTCGCATAACAGTTTTAATATATAAAAACGTATTGGGAATTATAAAATGACGAAACTTTAAGTAATCTTCATTGAATAATTTAAATTCATAGGCTTCACTATAATCTTCAAAGGTAAATAAGCCCCAGGGTTTTCCGTTCTTGGTAATTCGATGCTGAACGTCTGATATTATTCCTGCAAAAGTCAATTCAACACCTTCTAATTTGTCAATATTTTGTAGCATATCTAATCTTCCGTTACAAAAATATTTTATTTCCATTTTATAGTCATCTAAGGGGTGTCCGGAGATATAAATTCCAATCATTTCCTTTTCTTTGGACAATTTTTCCATGATATTCCATGGTTCGCATTGCGGAATAATGGGCTCATCAAATTGAACCTCAGATGCTTCCCCAAACAAAGAAACCTGTGCAGAATTCTTACTCTCCTGAAATTTATTTCCAAAACGGATGGCTTTTTCTATAAAAGTCAATCCCTTTTCATCCAAAGCAAAATACTGGGCTCTGATGGTGCCTTCAAATGAGTCAAATCCTCCTGCCAATGCCAAACCATCAAAGGCTTTTTTATTTGCCGAACGTAAATCTACACGCTTGGTCACATCGAAAATTGATTTGAAATTTCCATTCTTCTTCCTTTCATTGACTATTGCCTTAACGGCTGACTGGCCAACGCCTCTAATGGCTCCCATTCCAAATCGAATAGCTCCATTTTTATTCACCGAAAATTTGTAAAACGATTCATTAATATCTGGACCCAACACCTCAATCCCGGCTCGTTTACATTCTTCCATGAAAAATGACACCTGTTTGATATCATTCATATTATTACTCAATACTGAAGCCATATATTCTGCAGGATAATGGGCTTTTAAATAGGCCGTTTGATACGCTATAAACGCATAACAAGTAGAATGTGATTTATTAAATGCATAGGCCGCAAAGGCTTCCCAATCTTTCCAAATTTTTTCTAAAACATCTTCGGGATGATTGTTCTTTTTACCTCCTTCAATAAATAAAGGTTTTAGTTTTTCAAGTAAGGAAAAGATTTTTTTACCCATTGCCTTACGCAACAAATCTGCTTCGCCTTTGGTAAATCCGGCTAATTTTTGTGACAATAGCATCACCTGTTCCTGATAAACTGTAATGCCATACGTTTCTTTCAAATAGCCCTCCATTTCGGGAAGATCGTAAATGATTTTTTCCCTCCCATGTTTCCTATCGATAAACGACGGAATATATTCCATTGGTCCGGGACGATACAAGGCATTCATCGCTATTAAATCGGCAAATTCGGTAGGTTTTAATGCCTTCATATGCTTTTGCATTCCAGCAGATTCATATTGAAAAATTCCTATTGTTTCTCCTTTTTGAAACAACTCATAGGTTTTTTCATCATCTAAAGGAAAATCATCTGGAACCAAATCTTTACCATGCAATGCTTTTACAATTTTAACGGTATCCTTGATTAAGGTCAGGGTTTTTAATCCTAAAAAATCCATTTTTAATAAACCCGCATCTTCAACCACAGAATTATCAAATTGGGTAACGAACATATCCGTTCCTTTTGCGGTTGCCACCGGAATCAAATTCGTAATATCCTCGGGAGTTATAATAACCCCACAGGCATGAGTACCTATATTCCTAACAGATCCTTCTAAATTTAAGGCTTGATTGATTGTATCGGCAATAAGGTCTTTGCCTTCAGAAAGCTTTATTAATTCATTGACATTTTCTACCTCTTCACTTCGCAAGCTTTTTACCTTTGCCTTACTTTTTGCATCAGAGCCAAAAATGTCTTTTAATTTAATTAATGGTATTAATTTCGCTATCCTGTCTGCATCCTGTAAAGGTAAATCTAATACTCTGGCAGTATCCCTAATGGAAGATTTTGCTGCCATCGTACCATAAGTTATGATCTGAGCTACTTGATTTGAACCATATTTATTTATTACATAATCAATGACTTTTTGCCTACCTTCATCATCAAAATCAATATCAATATCGGGTAAAGAAACCCGATCAGGATTTAAAAATCGCTCAAAAAGTAAATTATACTTAATCGGGTCGATATTGGTTATCCCCAAGCAATAGGCCACAACCGAACCGGCTGCCGAACCCCTACCCGGGCCAACAGAAACATCCATTTTTCGTGCCTCATTGATAAAATCTTCAACAATTAAAAAGTAACCCGGATACCCCGTATTTTCGATAATCATTAACTCAAAATCGATCCGCTCTTTTATTTCTTCACTAATATCCGGGTATCGTTTTTTGGATCCTAATAAAGTTATGTGTTTTAAATAAGCGTTTTCTCCTCTTTTTCCTCCATCCTTTTCATCCTCATCAGAAATGAATTCGCCCGGAATATCAAATTTCGGAAGCAATACTTCCCGAGCCAATTGGTATATTTCAATTTTATCTACAATCTCTTGAATATTTATAATGGCTTCAGGAACATGCTGAAAAAGTTCTTTCATTTCTTCCTGACTTTTAAAGTAATATTCCTCATTTGGTAAACCATATCGAAAGCCTCTACCTCTTCCTTTGGGTGTTGCTACTTTCTCACCATCTTTCACACATAATAATATATCATGCGAAATTGAATCTTCCTTTTCTAAATAAAATGTGTTGTTTGCAGCAACAAGTTTTACATGGTGTTTTTTTGAGAATTGGATTAATACTTCATTGATATGTTGTTCATTTTCTTGCTGGTGATCATTCAATTCCAAATAAAAATCATCGCCAAACTCATCTTTCCACCACAACAATGCATCTTCGGCTTGTTTTTCTCCAATATTTAAAATTTTATTTGGTACCTCGCCATTTACACTGCCACTCAATACAATAACATCTTTTTTGTACTTTTTGATAATTTCTCTATCAATTCTGGGAACATAATAAAAACCATCAATAAAGGCTATCGAAGACATTTTAGCTAAATTGTGATAGCCATTTTTGTTTTTTGCAAGCAACACTATTTGATATCCGTTGTCTTTTAATTTTTTATCCAAATGATTTACACATACATTAAATTCACATCCAAGAATTGGTTTTATAGGAGTTTCTGCATTTTCATTATAATTTAAAACCTCTTTAACAAAAAGAAATGAACCCATCATATTGCCAATATCCGTCAAAGCAACTGCTGGCATATTATCTTTTACAGCAGCATTCACCAAGCCTGAAATACTCGATGTTGATTGTAAAATTGAAAACTGAGAATGATTATGTAAATGAGCGAATTGAACATCGTTCAAATTTGCCTGATCGGAAGGTTCTTTTTGAAAATCCCGGCTTTGAGATTTCTGTTCTTTCTCCTTTAGTTTTTTACTTTCCTTTTTTAAATTCGTATGTTTTAATCCGATAAGTGGAATAGAACCCGGATTTTTCGCTGTAAATTCTTCAAAATAATTATCTCCTGCTTGTAATTCACTAAAGGAGAATTGTTTCAACCGTACTAACTCTAAAAAACAACGAGTAGTAGCTTCGACATCGGCAGTTGCATTATGCGCCTCTGCAAAAGGAGTATTAAATAATTTTTGATGTAATTCAGTTAAAGTTGGTAATTTAAATTTACCTCCTCTTCCTCCCGGAATTTGACACAGTTGTGCTGTACTCTCAGTACATGTATCCAAAACCGGTAAATTATTCAATTCAGTTGTAATTCCTAACCTGTAGAATTCACAACCCATAATATTCAAATCAAATTTTACATTTTGGCCTACAACAAATTTTGTTTTTGATAATGCTTCATTAAAATGCTTGAGTGCTTCTGCCAATGAAATTCCTTTTTCATCAGCCAGTTTGGTGGAAATGCCATGAATTTGCTCAGCATCATAAGGAATATTAAATCCTTCAGGTTTTATTAAAAAGTCCTGATGTTCAATAAGCTCACCCATTTCGTCATGTAATTGCCAGGCAATTTGTATACATCTTGGCCAATTATCCGTATCACTAATCGGCGAATTCCATTTTTTGGGTAAACCAGTAGTTTCTGTATCAAATATTAAATACATTTATGATAGAATATTTTGGTGAAAATTGAAAGTTTAAATGTAGTTATTTCAGGGTTTTCCCCATTGATAATAATGGCCTATTTATTAACATAGGTTTTAATTTTTCAAACTTAATTGAACAGCAAAAAAAAATACTATTTCTTAAAATAATACTTCATATAAACCTTACATTATCAAATATATTTATTACTTTTGCGCCCTACTTCGGGAAAGTAGAATATTAATTAATAACCTAGGTCGAGAACCTTAAAAATTAACAAATTATGCCAGTAAAAATCAGACTACAAAGACACGGAAAAAAAGGCAAACCATTTTATTGGGTGGTCGCTGCCGATGCTCGTTCTAAACGTGATGGAAAATCCTTAGAAAAACTAGGGACTTATAATCCTAATACCAACCCTGCAACAATTGAATTAAATGTTGATGCGACTGTAAAGTGGCTGCAAAATGGTGCACAACCTACGGATACTGCGAGAGCAATATTATCTTACAAAGGTGCCATGTTGAAAAACCATTTATTAGTAGGTGTTCGTAAAGGTGCTTTAACTGAAGAACAAGTAGAAGAAAAATTTCAGGCTTGGGTAGATGAAAAAGAAAAAAAAGTTTCTGATAAAGAAACTAACTTGACAAAAGCCAGTGATGATGCAAAAATAAAAGCATTAGATGCCGAAAAAGAAGTAAACGCTAAACGTAAAGCTGCTGCTGAAGAAATTGAAAATGAGGCAATAAAAGCTAAAGCTGATGCCAAAGCTGCTAAGGAAGCTGCCGCAAAAGCAGAAGAAGCTCCTGAAGATAAAGGTCCTCAAACTATTGATGATGCAGTTGAAGAAGCTAAAGAAGAAAAATAAGGAATCCTTATTATATACTTTTAAAACCTGATATTCATTTATCAGGTTTTTTTATTGAAACCCATTTCTAAGTAACTGATGCAATCAGCTTAGTTAGTGTTTGGTTGAAATAATCCCGCAAAAGCGGGGTCTCATTTTCAAAATTTAAGTTATAATTAAAGACTAAATTTGTAATCAATAATTTCTATCATGGAAAAAAAAGATTGTTTCTACCTTGGAAAAATTGTTAGAAAATTCAGTTTTAAGGGAGAAGTCATCATAAAACTAGATACGGATCAGCCTGAATTGTATCAAAATATGGACGCTGTTTTTGTAGATTTAGGAAAGAATTTTATTCCATTTTTTATCGAAAAAAGTTTGTTGCAAAAAGGGAATCAATTACGTGTTCAATTTGAAGATGTGTATACCGAAAAAGATGCTGAGTCCCTGATGAAATCTGACGTGTATCTGCCTTTTTCTTTGTTACCCAAACTAACAGGCAATAAATTTTATTATCACGAAGTGATTGGTTTCACTTTAGAAGACATACATTTTGGAATAGTTGGGCAAATTATTTCTATCAATGATTCCACAGCTCAACCCCTGTTTGTTATAAAAAAGGATGATTCAGAAATTTTAATTCCGATGATTGATGATTTTATTCAAAAAGTTGATCGGGAAAATAAAAAAATAATTGTAGATACCCCTGAAGGATTGATTGAAATGAACATAAGCTGATAATAAATAGCAAATGACAAATGACAAATCCCAAATAACAAATGACAAATGACAAATCCCAAATAACAAATGACAAATAACAAATCCCAAATAACAAATGACAAATAGCAAATAACAAATGACAAATAGCAAATGACAAATCCCAAATACCTGATACCGAGATACCTGATACCCTTTAAATGAGCTCAAAACCCTTCCAATTCAAACAATTTACCATCCAACAAGATAAAACTGCCATGAAGGTTGGAACTGATGGAGTTTTATTAGGTGCCTGGGTTGAAATTAATTCTTCTGTTGAAAGCATTCTGGACATTGGAACAGGAACAGGTTTGATCGCATTGCAAATAGCCCAACGATGTAATAGTGAAACAATTGATGCATTGGAAATTGAACCTCAAGCACATGAACAGGCCGTAGATAATTTTGAAAATAGTGATTGGGGTAATCGTTTATTTTGTTACCATGCTTCGCTGGAAGAATTTGCTAATGAAATAGATGATAAATATGATTTAATAGTTTCCAACCCGCCGTTTTTCAACGACACATATAAAGAATTAGAAAAAAATAGAGCACTTGCAAGACATTCTGAAAGTTTATCTTTTGAACAACTCCTTCAACAATCATCTCAATTACTATCGAATGCAGGGTCATGTGCCTTTATAATTCCATACAAAGAAGAAGCGAATTTTTTGAATCTGGCTACTCAAAATAAATTATTTCCAGCCAGAATAACCAGAGTCAAAGGAAATATCAATACTCAATTTAAACGGACATTATTGCAATTGGAATTTACCAAGGCTCAGCCAATAATTAAGGAGCTATCTATTGAAATTGAACGACATATTTATACCGAAGCTTATAAAAAATTGGTTCAGAAATTTTATTTAAACCTTTAAGAAGATTCTTTTACTCCAAGTGACTTTCGCATAAAAATAATAATAGCGCCGGTAAAAAACATCAACAAACCATAAACCGCCGGAACAATTGAATACTCAGAATTATTTAATGCTATAGTTGACAGGGTAATAGCCAGTGTTCCGTTTTGAATACCCGTTTCAATGGAAATACTAATAGCTTGAGGTTTTGTAAGTTTAAATAACACTGCTAACGAAAATCCAATTACCATTGTGGTTATATTTAACAATATTGATGGCAAACCGGCTTCGCCTAAATAATCCATAAAAACATCTCTAATACTAAAAATAACGCCAATAATGACCAATATAAAAATAACCGCCGAAGCTATTTTTACAGGTTTTTCCATCCTATCAGCAAATTTTTCATATTTCGCTTTAATTAACATTCCAATACTCACAGGAATAATAACAATTACAAACAATTGTTTGATCATGGTTATTGCATCTACGGTAATATTCTGACTTTGATCTGCGAAATTTGCCAAGGCAAATTGCACAATAATTGGAATTGTAATGATAGACATCATACTGGCAATTGCTGTTAAAGAAACTGACAAGGCCAAATCGCCTTTTGCCAAATGTGTCAACATATTTGATGTTGCACCACCTGGACATGCTGCCAAAAGCATTATTCCTATGGCAATAGTTGGTGACAAGTCAAGACCAACTGCAATCAAATACCCAACCAAAGGTAAAATAATTACCTGACTAAAAAGCCCAACAACAACAGCTTTCGGAGAGGTCATGACGCGTTTAAAATCACCTATTTTTAGTGACAAACCCATTCCGAACATAATAATTATTAAGGATAAAGCAAGAACAATACCTGTAGTAGAAGTCATTTATGGAAAAAATTAAATTAGTTAGCTTCCGAAGATACTAAAAAAAATATACTTTTAATTTCCGCTGTCGGCTTCCATATAGCGCTTAATAACTTTTAAATTATTCCATATTTTAATTAAGATTATAAAAAACTGATGGAATATTTTTACCTAAAAATGAACTAATTAAGCTCCCAAATTAAACGAATTATAACCCAAATAAGGAACTTCAGTTTCCTTAAAATCTATACCATAGTTTTTTAATTCATTTAATATAGGTTCATAAACCTCTCTCCTGACCGGAATCTGAACACCCGGAGTTTTAATTTCACCGTTTAATATTTTCAATGCTGCAATCGCAACAGGAAGTCCTACAGTTTTGGCCATGGCCGTATAAATTTGATCTTCGCCAATAATCACCATTTTAGATTCAATTTGTTTTTTCTCTCCTTTTAATTCATAACCAAATTTATGATACATGACAATCATATCTTTATCATCCTTAGATAATGTCCAGCTTTCCATTAAAATTTTTTGCAACATTTGTGCAGGAGTCGCATTTTTTAAACCAATCTTTTTATCCGGATTAAAAATATCAAGTTCCAATAATTTATCCCATAAAATATCATCTTGTTCTATTCTTAAATAGTATCTCAATTTTATTTCTACAGAATCATATGGGCTATA
>SMVA01204836.1_pt1 | contig 14460 bp, 8 predicted proteins | sample 2456451 | NCBI WGS metagenome assembly SMVA01 (sample SAMN11095933, study PRJNA526329) | marine sediment metagenome | biome: Marine sediment; feature: Surficial sediment; material: Deep marine sediment; isolation source: Hadal surficial sediment | place: Pacific Ocean | collected 2014-05 | depth 0-1...
AAGCCGATAATGCGGTTCATTCGATCGAACGACACGACTACTTCGCCATGGCTCGCCACCGCACCGCCGGACAGTCCCGTGCGCCCTCCTGACGGCACAAGCTGCAATCCCTCTGCATTGGCGAGTACAACGAGCGCCTGCACTTCCTCAATCGTCTCCGGGAATACCACGGCGCTCGGCGCCACTGGAAAGCTGCGGGTCCAATCGCAACCCCAGGTTGCGAGCGCGTCAGGGTCCCTTTTTATCCGCGTGGGCGAAAACAGTTTGTCGAGAGATTCACTCATGGTGCAACCCTAAAAGACCTTGCCGACCCGATCGCGCTTAAGCCAGGTTAACTCCACCGACAGGATTCATCGAGCCACTGCCAGATCTGCCGGCGCAACGGTTCCGCTTCGTTTACCAGGTGATGGCGCGCCTTCGGAAGATGCAGCACCTTGGCGCTGCACATTCGATCCAGCAGCTTCAGGTTATAGCGCCAACCCACTGTCCGGTCCTTATGGCCCTGAATTATCTTCATGTTATCAGGCAGTCGCCGGTATTTTTCGAACCGATTCATCCAAGCCGTCATGGCGACCACCCACTGTACAGGCAGCACGGTGGCCTGCATGGGATCGCAACGCAGGAGCGCAAGAAATTCAGAATTCTCAGCATTATTGGTGAACGTCCTCGGCCGCTCGCTGACCGTTCGTTTCAGGATTTCGAAGAATAGCCGGTTGATCGGCCACAGCGCCGGACGTACCAGCGGCGCAAAAAGCACGACCTCATTGAACTTCCGATAATTTGCGCCCCGGTCTCGTTCGGCTCGAGCGAGATATTCCAACACCACGCTGGCACCCATGCTCTGACCGAGAATATGCCAGGGTTTGGGAACCAGTCCCGTAACCGCATCGAGACAACTTTCCAGCGCCTCGCCATACGCGGCAAAATCCTCGATGGTCGCGGGTTGGCCCGAAGACAACCCGTGCCCAGGCATATCGAATGCAACCACGGTGAGATTGTGGGTCAAGAGATAGCGGATCAGGTGTCCATACAGTCCAACATGATCGTAATAACCATGGCAGACCACCGCCGTGCCGCACGGCGCCGCAGGCTCGAACAGTTGAGCCGCTATACGGTACGGACCACTCGCGAGGTAGCCCACCCGATGGTTCAGGCCTGGATTTTCCCGGGTCAGGTCCAGTTCGTAGAAGCGCAGGTAATTCTCGAACTCCGGAGGAGGAGAGTTCGCTGGACCGTGCAAATCAAGTGGCAGAATTTCGCTTCGTAATCGCGCAGGCGAGAAAGTGGTCTGCCCTCTCACTGCCTGGCAGCGCGCTCTTCCAGAATCGCAACGGCGGGTAGACTTTTACCTTGCACGAACTCGAGGAATGCCCCGCCACCGGTGGACAGATAAGAAATGCCTTTCTGTATCCCGTATTTCTCGATCGCTGCCAGCGTATCGCCGCCACCCGCGATCGAAAAACCGTCGCTCGCCGCGATCGCTTCCGCAAGTACCCGCGTTCCTTCACCGAACTGGTCAAACTCAAAAACTCCCAGCGGCCCGTTCCAGAGTATCGTGGCCGCGTCCATCACCAGCGCCGCAAACCGACGCCCCGTTTCAGGTCCAACATCCATGATCATGTCATCGGGTTCGATATCCTCCAACGTTTTCAGTACCGCGATCTCGTCTGCGGCAAGCCGTTTCCCCACCATGACATCAACCGGCAGCGGTATGTCGACCTTGGCGGCAATGGCTCGTGCAACACCCACCAGATCGGGCTCAAACAGCGACTGCCCTACGGAGTAACCGGCCGCGGCGATGAAGGTGTTCGCTATTCCGCCTCCGACAATGATGTGCTCGGCCATATCGGCCAACACGTGCAGCACTTCGAGCTTGGTAGATGCCTTGGCGCCACCGACGATCGCGACCATGGGTACGGCCGGTTGACGCAATGCTTGTTCGAGTGCCGCAAGCTCGCGGGAGAGTAACGGTCCCGCGCACGCGACGCCGGCGAATTTCGCCACTCCATGGGTCGATGCGTGAGCGCGATGAGCCGTGGCAAATGCATCCATTACGAACACATCACAGAGTCTGGCGAAACGCTGAGCGAGTTCGTCTGAGTTTGCCTTCTCACCGGTAAGGAACCGAACGTTTTCCAGCAGAGCGACCGAACCAGGTTTTACCTTCGCCCCGTTCAGATCACTCAACAACGGAACCTCCTTGCCAAGCAACTCCTGGAGACGTTTTGCGACGGGTGCAAGAGTGTACCCGGCTTCGAACTTCCCCTCCCGGGGGCGACCTAAGTGGGACATCACCAACACGCCCGCACCTTCACTCAACGCCTGCTCGATGGTCGCAACTGCGGCAAGGATGCGCGCATCACTCACGATGGCGCCATCGCTGATCGGGACATTCAGATCCTCGCGAATCAGCACCGTGAGCCCCGCCAGAGACAACTCCGACATCAACCTTAGCGCCACCTCACCTCACCCAGCTGACCCAAAGACGATACCCGGTTGCGCACCCTAAAGTACGGAACGCGCAGCCTGCACTACGTTGTCTACCGTCATTCCCAGGGTTTCCATGGCGATATCGCCCGGTGCGGATAGGCCGAAGGTGTCTATTCCAACCACCGCACCGTCAAGCCCGACGAAACGATACCAGTAGTCCGGATGACCCGCCTCAACCGCTACGCGGGCTTTGACGGCTCTCGGCAACACACTCTCCCGATAGGATTCGTCCTCGGCGAGAAACACATCCGTTGATGGCATCGACACCACCCGCACACCGACGCCTTCGTTGCTGAGAACGAATGCGGCTGTCACGGCAAGTTCCACCTCCGAGCCGGTCGCAATAATGATCACCTCTAGTTCGCCCTGCTCTACTACCAGCACGTAACCACCACGGGATACGTTGGCAAGAATTTCGTCGTCCCGAACTTGTGGAGCCGTCTTCTGGCGTGTGAACACCAGCGCACTTGGCCGTTTGCTGGAGGTCAACGCCGATTCCCAGGCAACGGCGCTTTCTACCGTATCGCAGGGTCGCCAGGTCGTAAGCCCCGGGGTCGTTCGCAAATTGGTGAGCTGTTCGATGGGTTGGTGGGTGGGACCGTCTTCGCCCAACGCAACCGAATCGTGGGTATAGACGAATATATTGGGTATCTGCATCAAAGCGGCAAGCCTGACCGCATTGCGGGCGTATTCCATGAACACCAGAAACGTCCCGCTATAAGGACGTAAACCGCCGTGTAGAACCATGCCGTTGGTGATCGCCGTCATCCCAAACTCGCGCACGCCGTAGCTCAGGTAACGGTCCGCTCCAGCTCCGGGCCATTTCGTTCCATTGGAACCGGTAAGATCCGCGGATCCACCGAACAATTCCGGTAACGAATCTGCCAGCGCCGCGAGACAGCGCTGGGAGGATTTGCGCGTTTCCAGCGGTTCCATGGCCGCTTGGGCGTCGGTTGCCACCTTGCGTATTCCCGCCTGCCAGTTCTCGGGCAACTCTCCGTTCATGCGCCGGATGAGTTCGCCTGCCAGCTCCGGATAGCTTTCGCGATAGGCGGCAAAAAGCGTCTCCCATTCTTGTTGCAGTTCACGACCGCGCTCGCGGCAATCCCACTGCGCATAAATTCGTTCAGGAATCTCGAACGGAGCATGTCCCCAGTTGAGTGCCAGGCGGGTAGCCGCTACTTCTTGTTCCCCAAGCGCGGCTCCATGAGCTTCAGCCGTACCTTGCTTGTTGGGCGCCCCAAGACCGATCACCGTTTTGCAGCAAACCAGCGTTGGCCGATCGGTCTGCTCGACGGCTTGCCCGAACGCCGCAATGATCGAATCGGGATCATGACCGTCCACGTCTCGAATGACCCGCCAGCCGTATGCCTCGAACCGGGCGGGTACATCTTCGGTGAACCAGTCGGCTGTCTCTCCGTCGATGGAGATACCGTTGTCGTCGTATATGCAGATGAGCTTATTGAGCTTCAACGTACCCGCCAGAGAGGCGGTTTCATGGGAAACGCCTTCCATCAGGCATCCATCTCCGACCACCACCCAGGTGCGATGGTCGACGACATCAAACCCTTCCCGGTTAAACGTTTGTGCGAGTTTTTGTTCGGCCAGCGCCATGCCGACGGCATTACCCAACCCCTGACCCAGTGGACCCGTCGTCGTTTCCACACCCACACATTCCCCGTATTCCGGATGTCCGGCGGTTTTCGAATGAAGCTGACGGAACGACTTGATATCCTCGATGCCAAGCGCATAACCCGAAAGGTGCAGTAGGCTGTAAAGCAACATCGAACCGTGCCCGTTGGAGAGCACAAAACGATCCCGGTTTATCCATCCTGGGTCGTTTGGATTGTGGCGCAGTACCTCGCGCCACAGCACCTCGGCAACATCCGCCAACCCCATAGGCGCACCCGGGTGACCCGAGTTTGCTTGTTGAACGGCATCCATGGCGAGCGCCCGAATGGCGTTCGCCCGATCTGTTCGTGATGACATGTAACCCCTCGAAGCGAAGCGGCGCTATTGTCGTCGCTCGGCACAGTCACTGCAATGTTGTTGCCAAAAAAGGCGGCCTTGCTGCGCGCAAACACGATATATCCGGCCCAATCGACTCAGACTTCGTTGTGACAAAACAACCACTGCGCCTCGGCCCGTTACGCTACAATGCGCGACCAAAAATAGTGATCAATCTCGGCACCAAAGGAAAGTAATGTCCGATTACAGCGTATTCACCTCCGAGTCGGTCGGAGAGGGTCATCCAGACAAACTGGCGGATCAGATTTCCGATGCGATCCTCGACGCCATGCTCGAGCAGGATCCGGATTCCCGAGTCGCCTGCGAGACGTTGATAAAAACCGGCATGGTCGTACTCGCAGGTGAGATTCGCTCCAATGCCGTAGTCGATGTCGACAAACTGGTGCGCCAGGTCATCGCGGATGTGGGCTACAACGCGAGCAACGGCTTCGACTCGGATGCCTGTACCGTGGTGCACGCCCTCGGTCTTCAATCCGTCGATATCGCCGTCGGGGTAGACGAGACCGACGATCACGAACAGGGGGCAGGTGATCAGGGTCTCATGTTCGGCTACGCCACCAACGAGACTGACGTTTACATGCCCGCTCCGTTGACCTATGCCCACCGTCTCGTCCAGCGTCAGGCTACGGTGCGCCGCTCGACACTCAAGTTCCTGCGGCCGGACGCCAAAAGCCAGCTTACCTTCCGTTACGGAGCCGACGGCACCCCGACAGGCATCGACGCCGTTGTGTTATCCACCCAGCACGATCCTGACGTGTCTCAGAAAGATCTTCGCGAAGCGGTGATGGAGGAGATCATCAAACCGGTGATCCCGAGCAACTGGCTGTCGAAAGACACCAAAATATTCATCAACCCCACCGGCAAATTCGTCATCGGCGGACCCGTTGGCGACTGCGGGCTTACCGGAAGAAAGATCATTGTCGACACTTACGGCGGCATGGCACGGCATGGGGGCGGCGCCTTTTCAGGTAAAGACCCGTCAAAGGTCGACCGCTCGGCGGCCTATGCTGGGCGTTACGTCGCAAAAAACATCGTCGCCGCAAAACTTGCCGAACGTTGTGAGATTCAGGTGAGTTATGCAATCGGCGTCGCCGATCCCACATCCATCAGTGTCAATACTTTCGGCACAGGTAAACTGTCGGACGAGACTATCGTTCAACTTGTGCATGAGAATTTTGATTTGCGACCGCGCGGACTCATCGCCATGCTGGATTTAAAGCGGCCCATATACCGCAAAACGGCCGCCTATGGACACTTCGGACGTACCGAAGAATCTTTCACCTGGGAACGAACGGACAAGGTGGAGGCATTGGCCGCGGCACTGTAGACACGAGCCACAGCTCCTCAGCAGCCAGCTGCGGTTCGTAGGCAAGTCGCCGCGATACCTGGACCGGGCAAGTGGCGTTGTTACAAAAGATAAGGTGGCGCGAACCCATGCGATTGAGCTTCGAATTCTTTCCGCCCCGTACCGAGCAAGGTGAGCAAAGCCTTGGGAAGGTAGCCACCAAGCTCAACGATTTCAACCCGGAATTTTTTTCCTGTACCTACGGCGCGGGGGGCTCGACGCGCCTGGGCACCCGAGAGGTAGTGACACACCTCGGCGCTCTCGGGATGTCGTGCGCGCCACACTTGTCCATCGGCAACGACACCCAGACCGAGATCAACCAACTGCTCGACACTTACCTGACCCTGGGTGTGAAACGCATCGTGGCATTGCGAGGAGACCTACCTTCCGGGATGGCGCGCTCACGGGTGGTGAACAATGCCGAAACTCTCGTCGGGTGGATTCGCGAGCACTCAGGCGATCGGTTCCATCTGGAGGTGGCCGCCTATCCCGAGGTGCATCCCGACGCCAGGTCTCCCGCAGAAGATCTCGACTTCTTCAAGCGCAAGGTGGACGCCGGCGCAAATTCAGCCCTTACCCAGTATTTCTACAATGTTCAGGCCTATTTCGATTTCGTCAACCGCTGTGAACAAGCGAATCTACGCATCCCGATCATTCCAGGCATCATGCCACTGACCAACTACGAAGGCATCGTGCGCTTCTCGCAAAACTGTGGGGCTGACATACCACGGTGGATCGCGAAGCAACTGGAATCCTTAAGCGATGACGAGAAAAGCCTGCGCGATTTCGGAGTCGATGTGGTGACTCAACTGTGCGAAGAACTTCTTGCCGCCAAAGTACCCGGCTTACATTTCTACACGTTGAATCGCTGGGGCGTGAGCAGCAGAATCTGCAAAAATCTGGGCCTAGACCATCCCGACCCATGAAACATCGGCTATATCTCTCGCCGCCACTGAAAGTCGGTGCGCTTGTGACTCTGGATGCCGAACGATCTCACTACCTAACCCGCGTTCTTCGACTCAAGGCCGACACCGAAATTCTCTGCTTCGATGGGGTGGGAACGGAATTTCATGCCTACATACGGGATGCGAATACTAAAGCCAGCCTGCTCGAAGTTGGTGAGCAAAGTCGCCTCGCGCAAGCGCCCGCGGAACGTATTCACCTCGCCCAGAGCGTGCTCAAGGGCAGCGCCATGGATCGGGCGATACAGAAAGCCACCGAGTTGGGGGCAACTGACATCTGGCCGATCTTGGCACAACGTTGCAACGCGCAAGCCGACGGGGTGCGCGAAGCACGCAAACATCGTCATTGGCAGCGTATAATTCAAAGTGCCTCGGAGCAAAGTCGGCGGCTCTTTCTACCCGAGCTACACCAACCGGTTACGTTGGCAGCGTTTCTTACCGAGAGTCGGGTGTCCCAGAAGCTCTTTCTGGACATCGATGAGGAGGTACTTCCAATGGTAATACCCAGGCAGAGCACCGCGTTGCTCATCGGCCCGGAGGGTGGTTGGTCGGCCACCGAACGCGAGATCGCAAAAACTCATGGAGCACTGGGCTTCTCGCTCGGGGAATTTGTGCTCCGTGCGGAAACCGTGCCTTTAGCCGCCCTGGCGGCATTACGACAAGCCTGGGGTTGGCGCTAGGTTCTGCGCCAGGGAAATGGATAAACCGTACGGGCGAGTTGTCGCCTGCTAAAGGTCGAGTTGGCGGATGCTACTCTCGATGAACTCCAGGTTCGGGATGGTCGCGGTTTCCGTGCCAAGTTTCACGACTGCGACCTCCGCAGGGCCGAGCTTACGGGGCTCGTTGCTCAGATCGGCATCGGTGAGCTGAACCATCCTGGGAAGACCTTCTGCCGCAAGTGCATAAAACGCAAGACCGTCACTTGACCGTGCCCGGTTCATCACAATCATACATCGACCGGTTTTACGTTCCTCGTTGGTTGACTTATTCAAACGCTCGAAGCGTACGACCGGAATTGACTGACCACGCCAACCCAGAAGTCCGAGACACCAATCCGGCGCATCTTTGAGGTTTTTGATCCGCCGCCAGAGCAGTATTTCAGCGACGCAAACGTTAGGCAACAACAGGTTACCCGCATTGAGTGGTATCAATACGCAGGAGAGTTCCGATTGTTCCTGGGCCATTACTGCTGCCACTAGCTAAGATCCTTCTCGTGCACCAACTCGTCAATTTTTGCCAACAGCTCACTCTCCTGAAACGGTTTCCCAAGGAAATCGTTCACTCCGAGTTCCGCCGCGTGCTCCTTATGCTTGGTTCCCGTGCGCGAACTGATCATAATGATGGGTAAATCTCTCAGCCGCGCGTCGTGCCTTACCTGGCGCGCCACTTCAAAGCCATCCATGCGCGGCATTTCAATATCGAGCAACATCAGATCGGGCTTGCGCTCCTGCAACATTGCAACGGCTTCCACGCCATCTTTAGCCACAATAACGTCTATGCCTTGCCGTTCCAGCAGCCTACTCGTTACTTTACGAACCGTAACCGAATCATCAACCACCATGACACAGCGAGCACGAGCCTCGCCTGCCAGACGCTTCTTGGCACCTGAACCTTCACCGCTTCGCGCTCGAATCAGCGCAAGAAGATCCAGGATCACGACAACGCTCCCGTCACCTAAAATGGTGGCGCCGGAAATCCCGCCAACACCTGCGAACTGGGGCCCCAAGCTCTTCACCACGATCTCTCGACTGCCTTGTACGCTGTCGACATGAACGGCCACCGACTGATCGCCCGATCGAACCAGCACTACCGGCACCGATTGTCGCTGGGCACCGGCATCGTATTCGCGTCCCAGAAACTGCCCGAGGTAGCGAACACTGTACGGTATACCGGCATACTCAAACGTATTGCCGTCCGGGGCATAAAGCCTCTCAATTTCTTCCGGCGCCAGCAACACGATTCCTTCGATGGTGTTCAGCGGGATCGCATACAAATCGTCGGCGATGGAAACCATCAAAGCTCTGTTGATGGACACCGTAAACGGCACTCGAACGATGAAACGAGTTCCCCGACCAGGCCGTGAAACAATGTTGATGCTGCCACCAAGCTGTTTTACTTCGCTGTGGACCACGTCCATGCCCACACCTCGCCCGGAGATTTGCGTAACCGTCTTTGCGGTACTAAATCCCGGCGCGAGTACAAATTGACTGACCTCTTCATCGTTCAGAGTGGCGCCTTCGGTCATCAGACCCCGTTCGACCGCTTTCTCCCGCACCGACTCCACGTCGATACCGGCACCATCGTCACTGATCTCGATGACCACATCTCCCCCTTCTCGAGAGAGGCGGAGGTCTATTCTACCGGTCGCCGGTTTGCCGAAGCTCTTGCGTAGCTCCGGGCTCTCGATACCGTGATCCACTGCATTTCTTATCATGTGCTCCAACGGAGCCACCATGCGCTCGAGCAGATTTCGGTCCAGTTCGCCCTCGGTATTGTACGCGTGAAAATCAACTTCTTTGTTCAGCTCCCGCGACACCTGTCGTACGATTCTGCGCAGTTTGGGCAACATGCGACTGAACGGCACCATATGAGTGCGCATGAGTCCTTCTTGGAGCTCGGTATTGATTCGCGCCTGTTGCAACAGAAGCGTCTCCGAATCACGTGCTTTCAAAAGCAGCGTATCCTTCAGCTCGAGCATGTCAGAGGCGCTTTCGGAAAGACCCCGTGAGAGTTGCTGCAACTGGGAATACCGATCCATTTCCAGCGGGTCGAAATTTTCGTAAGCCGGGCCTTCTACGTTCTCGCGACGGAACAAGATCTGAGTTTCGGTTTCGATCTCCAACCGGCGTAATTGTTCACGTACCCGCTCGATGGTCGTTTCCATCTCGTCCAGCGCACCGGTGAAATCATTAATGCCTTGCTCGATTCGGGCACGCACGATGCTGCTCTCTCCGGCAAGGTTGACCAGGGATTCCAGTAGTTTCGAGCCAACGCGCACCATCTCATGGGATGGTTTGTCTTCGGGCCTTTCCTTCCTGGGTTCCGCCTTGGGCGGTTTAATCGAAACCCGTTCGTTTTTCGATGGTTCCCGCGCAGATTCGGTCACACCAGCATCGGGCTGGGGTTCGACTGACTGCTCTTGCACGACTTGTGGCGCTTGAGGTTCCTCGGCAAGCTGCAAGACCTTCTGAAATCTCACCACCAGCGCTGCGAGCCGGTCGTGGCGGAGATGAAGCTCCGTGAAGAACTCCGCATCCGCCTCTACTTGATCTCGTTGAATCTCTACCAGGAAGGATTCGAAGTGATGAGTTTCGTCGCCGAGTGCAACCAGTCCCGCAAGCCGTGCTCCGCCCTTCAACGTATGCAAGTCACGGAGCAGATTCTCCACATAAATCAGGTTGGTCGGCGCCACAGCCCACTCCTGAATGTTATGGTCGATCTTCTCCATGATCTCATCTGCTTCCTCGAAAAATATATCGATGATTTCCATATCGATTTCTTCGGGGATGAGACCAGCATCAGAGACGCCCGGTAGAGCCGCCGCAACCTCAGAGACTTGTTCGATCTGTTCGACGACCGCGTTGGTATCTTCGGCGTCTCCGCGGGCATCTTCGGCGTCCGCGCCAACATCTTCCGCGCCAGCAACATCCACGGCGCCCTCGCGGACGTACTCTGCAATGGACTCAATCGAAAAATCCAGAGCGTTGTCGTCTAGCAGATTTTCCGATTCATCTTCCGCGCCAGCGACATCTTCGGCGTCCTCGCCAACATCTTCGGCGTCTCCGCCAACATCTTCCGCGCCAACCTCTTCGGCATCTTCCACGTCTTCGACGAGTTCGGCCAGGTCTGCGACCACATCTTCCACTGAACCCAGCGCCTGATCGGCAGCCAGTGAGTCAATCAGCTGCAACAGGCGATCGTGACCATGACTCAGTACAACCACACACGACTCATCGAGTGCACCGTTCTCAAGCGAGGTGTAGGCGTTTCTGAGAGCCGTTGCCAAAATTTCGACTTCAACACACTGCGCAGCGCTGGCTGTGCTAGTCAGCTCATCGAGTGCGTTCTTGAATTCCTCGGCAAAACCGGCGTCAAGCGGACCGGCACACCAGCTTTCGAGGAATTCCGGCGCCTCCAAGATAACTTGAATACACCCAAGCTCCATGATTCCGCGCGGGGATGCTGACAGATCCACACCGGCAAGGAGACGATTGGCTTGGGCGACCAGTTGTGCATGGTCACCAGTCTCTTGATCCGCTCTGAGCTGACTCAGCGTCTCGCGCAGGGCCGAGAATGCCAGGAACAAAAATTCTGCCGTTTCACCACCAATCCTATTGTCTACACCGGTGCCCCGCACTGCTTGTGCCAGCTCATAGGTCGGTCGCGCAAGCTCGGCAACGGATTCTATTCCTGCCATCGCCGCACTACCGGATAGCGTATGCAACGCTCTCAGTATCTCTTCATTGAGGACTATCTCTTCTCCCTCAGGCGTATTCATCAACACCTCGAGGTGATCCTCTGCCTCAGCATAAAACAGCGTCAGAGGTGCCGTGTCATAGTCGGTCTGATCCTGTTCGATGGGCTCCTCTACTTGTGCTGAAGGCTCTACCGCTGAGGGCTCCAGCACACCTCCCGAAGCAAGCAGGTCGGCCTGCTCCATGATCTGGACGACATCGATCATCTGGGAGCTCGCGCGCATCTCGAAGTTGTCACGCAACCGGGGTAACAACTGCCTGGCTTCCTTTACAACGTCAACGAATTGTTCCGTTGGTTCGACCGTTTCTTCGATCAGCCGATTGAGCATGTTCTCGACCGACCACGCGAGTTCGCCCATGACATTCGCGCCGACAATTCGACCGCTGCCTTTCAGAGTGTGAAACGCACGGCGAAGTTCTGTGAGCGCTTCGGAGTGTTTCAAGTCCTGGCGCAGACGAGGCAACCAGACGTCAATGGTTTCGAGAATTTCGGTTGCTTCTTCAACGAAAATCTCAATGATCTCTTCATCGCTATCAAGGCTGTCCGTCATGGATTTGTGCGCTGTCGAAGCTGGAATCGATTCGACTCCACCGCCCAGCTCAGCCACTTGTGCGGTCACGCCATCTTCACCAGAAACGACGTCCCCCGCGTCCTCGCGAACCTCTTCGGCGTCCTCGCCAACATCTTCCGCGCCAGCGACATCTTCCGCGTCCTCGCGAACATCTTCGGCGTTCTCGCCAACATCTTCGGCGTCTTCGCCATCCTCTTCGGCGGTGTCGCTGAACTCTTCCATGTATTCGCCAGCAGGCATTTCCGTCTCAGCAGACTCCTCAACCAAATCAAACAATTCGTTGCTTAGATCGAATCCTTCGTCATCGTCCAACTGAAGCGTCGGCTCGTTAAACTCGATTACCGTCTCACTGGGTTGATCTTCTTCGGTGGTCGCCAGGGACTCAGCAGCAATGTCCGCTCCAGTTTCTTCGCCAACCTCTCCGGCGTCCTCGCCAACCTCTCCGGCGTCCTCGCCAACCTCTCCGGCGTCCTCGCCAACCTCTCCGGCGTCCTCGCCACCCGTTTCAGCTTCTCCAGGAATCTGTTCAGCCTCACCCACAAGCGCTGCCGACTCATCCTGAAGCGAACCTTCACCGGCTATGTCATCGTTGATCAACGCCGCGTGGCCGAGTTGTCCGAGGCTACGCTCGACAAGTTCGAGGATATCTTCAGTACCTCCGCTCGACTCATCGTTGAGTCGTTCAAGGTAGTAGTCGATACCGCTGATGGCGTCCGCCAGGTGATCCAGATCTTCCCACTGCGGAACATGGTCGGTTACCAGGGTTTTTTCAATGTAGCCTGAGCAGCCGCCAAGTAGTCGAGCCGCGCGCGGCAACGGTATGATGTCGAGCGCTCCACAGATTCCACTGAACAGTTCCGGGATGGCGGCTAGATGTTGAACATCCCACTGTGATGATATGTAGTCGACGATTGCCTGCTTGGCTTGATCCAACCCAGCACGCGCCTCCGTTACAACCGATTTCTGAGCGTCACCGGCGATGATTTCCAGTTCAGACTTATTACCCCCTGTTGAGAAGCTGGCGAGATTCTCATCCACCTGCACGAGTGCACTCGCGATGCTCAACAACATGTGTTGATCTACCTGTTCCTCGTCGCTAATGTTACTCAGAATCTCCAGCTGGTCCGCAACGATAATTTTAGAACTCTCAAATCCGAGCAGTGACAAGGTGCTGCCAATCTGTTTCAACGGGGCGGTCAAGGCAGCCAATTGATGGGTACTCTTATCACTTGCGCGGGTATAAAGATCCAGGTGATCTTTGACGGTCGCCAGCTCTTCGCGAAGGGCATCAGCGGCACTGGCCAAGGCTTGCCGCCCCGAGATGGCCAGACCACTCGCCTGACCTGTGCGGGACACTGCCGCACGCAATTCTGTTAGAACCTCACTGCTGTAACCGTGAAGCTGCGCGGTATCGAGCAACAGTTGAACCAGCTCAACGGAAACCTCATTTTTCAACGCGGCCGCACCATCGGTAGCCAGCGTGCGAATTTCCGAATCCATGCGGCGCAACAGTCTGATTACATCCCCGTCGAGTCGGTCCTGTTGAGGATTCAGGCTGGCGATGAATTCGCCAAAAGCCTGCCACTGTGTTTCGTGAGGCGTGTTGGCACAAACCCGACACAGACTCTGCGCAACTTTTACCAGCGTATCGAGCGCCAGTTGTAGATTTTCTCCTTTGATGATCGACAACAATACCTGCTGATAGGCGGAACGAATTTTCTTCGCTTTGTCGATGCCGTCGATGCTGTCGAACCGATCCAATGCGGATGCGCTGGCACTGGCCGAGATATCGATGACCGTCTGCGTACTCTCAATCGGTGCCTCATTGAGATAGTCGCGTATCTCGTTTACCAGAGGCAACATGGGTTCACAGGAATCCGTCGCACCTCGTTGAATCTCGTCGACGTAGCCAGGGAGTTCCAGGATGCCCTGCATCAAACTTTGTACAGCGCCAGTCTGGTTGTCGGGATTATTGTCGAGCAGTTCCTGTGCGAGGCGTTCGAGATGATCTGCGAGGAGCGTGACACCTTGCAATTCAAGCATGATCAACGTGCCGTGAACTTGATGTAAACATGTCAAGCACACACGCATGCGGGTTTCGTCCCGATTGGATTCCGCGTACGCCTCCAGCGCTTGACGAGATTCGTTCAGCGTTTCGAGGAGCTCACCCTTTACCCAATCAAGAGCGAAATGTTCATGGCTTGTGCCCATGGTCGACTAAACCTTGGTCTCTAAGCTTGTTCAGGAAGTTTGAAGCCCTCGACAGAGGTCTGCATTTCGCTGGCAATTCCGGCCAGATTCCCGATTGAAGCAGCCGTTTGCTCCGAACCGTTCACGGTCTGCGTGGTGATCTCCTGAATGACGTTCATCGTATTAGACACATGACCGGCAGAGGCTGCCTGTTGACGGGCCGCGTTACTGATGGCCTGGATCAACTCGGCTAAATTTGTGGAAACGTTTTCGATTTCTTCCAGTGCTACACCTGCGTCCTGTGCCCGTTTCGCACCACCAACCACTTCAGACGTGGTCTGTTCCATGGAGATGACCGCTTCGTTGGTGTCGGTTTGAATCGTCTTGACTAAAGCCGC
>SMVA01027034.1_pt1 | contig 14459 bp, 6 predicted proteins | sample 2456451 | NCBI WGS metagenome assembly SMVA01 (sample SAMN11095933, study PRJNA526329) | marine sediment metagenome | biome: Marine sediment; feature: Surficial sediment; material: Deep marine sediment; isolation source: Hadal surficial sediment | place: Pacific Ocean | collected 2014-05 | depth 0-1...
ATAATGAAGAAGAGAGGACATTCAGTATGACGACCCCGGACTATGACATTATCCTCGCGGGGTTTGGCCCTGTTGGCACGACGGCTGCCAACTTGTTTGGCCAACTTGGCATCCGCACCCTGGTGCTCGAACGTGACGATACTGTCTATCGGTTGCCGCGGGCAGGAACTTGCGATGATGAATCGATGCGCATTTGGCAGTCGATTCATTTGTCAGATCTGCTCATGCCCAAACTGCTGCCCCAGAATCTTTTACAGTTTCTGGATGGTGCTGGCAAACCATTTCTGGAAGTACGTAACACCGATTTCGGCTACGGGTTCCACGTGTTCATACTCCTCTATCAACCATTTATCGAAAAAACGCTGCACGAAGGCGTTGAGCGATTTCCCTGTGTTGAAGTTCGAATGGGAAACGAAGTAGAATCATTTTCTAACTCTGGCGAAGGCGTTACCGTCGTCGTGCGCGACCATAGTACTGATAAGGTTTACGAGGTCAAAGCAAAGTACCTGCTGGGATGCGATGGCGGTCGTAGCACGATACGTCACCAGATAGGGTCGAAGTTGATTGGCAAGACCTTCCAGCAATGGCTTGTTGTAGATGTCAAGGTTGATGATCCATCTAAGTATCCGTCAAATCTCCAATTCATCTGTGATCCTAAGCGTCCGGTTGTTACCTATCCGATGGCGTTCAACCATCATCGCTGGCAGTTCATGCTCAAGACTGGGGAAACCCAGGAGCAAATGGAACAGCTCGAAACGGTCAGAGCGCTGTTAGCTCCCTGGGTGGATTTAGGAGATGTGGAGCTGATCCGCAAGTCCGTGTACATCTACCATGCCCGTATCGCAGACAAGTGGACTGCTGGGCGGGTTTTCCTGGCCGGCGATGCGGCACACCTCACGCCACCGTTTGGTGGTACCGGCATGAACTCAGGGATTCGCGATGTTAGTAATTTGAGTTGGAAGATGGCGCTCGTTCTTCGTGGTCATGCTGACCCCGCGATCCTGCAATCCTACCAAATCGAACGAAAACCCCACGTTCAGAAAATGACTAGAATGTCAGTTAATTTCGGTCGTATTTTACAAACCGAGAACCGAACTGTTGCCGGAATTCGCAACTTACTCTTCCGTCTTCTCAATTTTATACCCATCATTGGCCGCAAGGTAAGAAGTGGAGAATTCAAGCCGGAGGCAAGCTTTAGTGGTGGTTTGGTTGCGAGCGACCACCAGCAACAATCACGTGCGGCGCGAGGCAAACTATTCATTCAACCAAAAGTGCGCACGACTGATGCGGAGAGCATTCTGCTGGATGAGGTGCTGGGTCACGGCTTCGCTGTTCTCGGCCTGGAGGTTGATCCTCGCTGCGTGATAACTACAGAGTCGCAAGCTTTTTGGGAGAACCTGTCGACCAGGTTTGTCCGGATCATCGGGGCTACAGAACAACCAACGCCTGCTGATGGCCTTGCAGTCGTGGCCGACCTGGAGAGCAAGCTCGCAGCCTGGTTCAATAGATTCCAGGTTAATCTTGTGGTTATTAGACCCGATCGCTATGTTTTTGCGGTGTTCACTACTAACACAGCCAGCAGCGCGGCGCAGGAACTCCGACAGGCTCTGTTTCCGGATGGCCAGGTCTCATAGTTAGGCCTTATAACGGTCAGTCGGCCACATAGAAACGATCCACCAAGGCATGGAGAGGTATTCTATTTGGGAGAAGTAAATGGCGAGAGTTGAAGAGAAAGTTTTACAAGAGATCAGAGAAATTGTCGGCACCGAACATGTGCTTACAGACGAAACAGACGTCAAGAAGTATTCTAAGGATACAAGCGAATGGTCAAAAATGCCAGCGGCAATAGTTTTCCCGGCTAATTCCGGAGAAGTTGCACAGATTGTAAAACTGGCCAACCGATACAAATTCCCAATATGGCCATTCGGCAAGGGCAAGAATTGGAGTTATGGTGCAAGTATGGGGCTTGAGGCCGGGGCTGTGATCTTGATGCTGGATCGTATGAATCGTATCGTCGAGGTGAATGAGGAATTAGCTTACGCCGTTATCGAGCCTGGAGTTACCCAAAGGCAACTTCGCCAACATCTTGAGGATAACAATATCAAGCTCTGGACCGACTGCACTGACTCAACTCCCGAAGGAAGCGTCCTTGGCAATGCCATGGAGCGTGGTATTGGTTATACACCTTACTGGGATCACTTTGGTCAACTGTGCGGCATGGAAGTCGTTCTTCCGTCAGGCGAGATTTTGCGCACGGGAGGGGGACCCGAAAACTCGCGAACTGCGAATGTGTACAAATGGGGCACCGGTCCGTATATTGAGGGCCTGTTCGCCCAGGCCAACTTTGGTATTGTAACCAAAGCCGGGATTTGGCTAATGCCCGAGCCCGAAAAGTTCGTCATGTTTTTGCTTGATTTGGAAAAAGAGGAATATCTGCCGGCAGTGATAGACACCCTGCGCCGCTTATCCTTAAATCGAATCCTTTTAAGCAATGTTCACCTCACAAATGATGTACTTTTTCTGTCCGCCATGCAGCCCTATCCCTACGAAAGGTTGGCAGATGGGCAAACCTATCTCTCTGCAAAAGCAATGGCCTCGGTCAGGGAGAAGTATCTCATATCGCCATGGTTACTCTCAGGTGGCATCTATGGAACCCGCAAGCAAGTTCGGTTACAGCTTAAGCTTCTCAAACAGCATCTGAAGCCGTACGGCCGGTTTGATCTTTTGGATGATGCCAGGCTGAAGATTGTCGGGAAAATAACCCGTTTCTGGAGAAGGTATAAGGATTTCCCGATGATCAACTCCATTCTCAGGTCAGTGACCCGTGCTTCCCTCGAAAAAATTGAGGGACTTCCGGCAGTTTATCCCATTTTCAAAGGTATCCCGGGAGAATATGTTTTGAGAATTGCTTACTTCAAATCCCAGACACCTGCCCCCACGGAGAATTTAGACCCGGCGCGCGATGGTACGGGGTTCGTCTGGTTTTCCTGCATCGTGCCATTGACTGGAAGTGAAATAGATAAATTGAAGAAGTTGTGCACTGAGATCTTTCATAAACATGGATTCGATTTTGCCTGTACATTTGTCATGATTAACCCGCGTTGCGCATTAACGTTGCAAGCTATCTTCTACGACAAAACCAACGCAGATGAAGCGAAACGAGCGCAAGCTCTACGCAAGGAGCTGGCCACAGTTCTTCTTGAGCAAGGTTATCAGCAATATCGGACCACCGTAGCTTGCTATGACGAAATATTAAACTGCACGCCGGAATTTCAAAAGTTGGCAAACAAAATCAAGCAGGTCCTCGATCCGCATCACGTTATCTCGCCAGGAAGATATGGGATCGGACTACCGCATAAATAGGAAGACATGAGCACTCATATTGTTGGATTCCATGATTGACCTCCTGGTCAAGGCTGTGGGATACTAACTACGAGCAACACAATAGCTGACGCGCATATTCAGTGATAATTACCTTTGAAGTTTCCGAGAACGATATATTTCGGACAAAATGCCATATAAAACTTGCATTTGTAAAGCGTATGTGATAACTTTTTCAATCTACTCATTACATACCCCTTGACTCATTACATACCCCTTGATCGATCTCAAGGGTACCTTTTAGGGAGGTACGTAATTTAAATAAATCCTGAGCGGGACATCCTTTTTGAGAGAGCCATCGCAATGGTAGTGGTTTAAGCTAATTAATTAACCTAAGAGGCGATGTTATGGAGCGACCGCTCCGATCAGAATTGAAGAGAGCCTTTGCGTCTGTCGGTCCCAGCCCGTTTGTGGGTGGCCAACGACCAAAATCGCAAAAAAAGAAAGATCTGGGTTTTGCGCGCAAACCGATGGTTGGCTGGTTTGACCCGATGCAATTGATTATTACCGCCATTCGGGCTCTGCTCTCGATTATCTTTGGTGCGTACGCCGATAAGCGTGAAATCCAGGGATCTTTGGACCGACCCGATCTGCACGATTACAGTACAGAAAAAGAACTTTGGTTTGACTATGTTGCGGATATTGGCGACGGCTGGAACTCGACCTATACGATTGCAAAACTGCTGTCCAAGGCCCGGCTCGTCTTCAACCACAACGGCAAACAAGTTGAAACGCAAAGGGGGCGCTTTCTGATCATGGGTGGAGATGAAGTCTATCCCACACCGGGGCGCGAGGCTTACAGCGATCGCACTGTGGGTCCTTATCAATCTGCTCTGCCCTGGGTCATATACGAACAAGCACCGCACCTGTATGCCATTCCCGGCAACCATGATTGGTACGACGGTTTGACCAGTTTTACACGTCTCTTCTGTCAAAAACGCTGGATCGGCGGTTGGCAGACTCAGCAATCTCGTAGTTACTTTGCCATCAAACTCCCGCACAATTGGTGGCTGTGGGGTGTCGATACGCAGCTCGACGCGTACATTGACAAGCCCCAGCTCAACTACTTCACAGACATCGCAAAGAAACAGATGAAACGGAATGATCGAATTATTTTGTGTACCGCGGAGCCAAGTTGGATTTATACCGTCACCAAGAGTCCCGACGCGTACCATAACATAGCCTACTTTGAACGAAATGTGATTCGCAAGCACGGCGGTATCCTTAGCCTGAACCTGACTGGCGATCAGCATCTCTACTGCCGCCATCAGGACGAAAGTGGTACACGACAGAAAATCATCGCCGGTGGTGGTGGCGCTTTTTTACACCCGCCCCATCGCATTCCTGATGCTCTGGAACTAGATGAAGGCGAATTCAAAGTGAAATACTCACGCCGCGCCATTTTCCCCAGCCCTGCAACCTCGCGCTGGTTAGCCTTCCGAAACCTGCTGTTCTCTTTCAAAAACTGGCGTTTATCACGATTCCTCGGTTGTTACTACTTGTTGTCTGCATGGATATTCCAGAGCAGTAGTAGCATTTATGAGGTGTCACTCATGCAGAAATTGATGCAGCTTACTCCCAGACCAGGGGAGATTGGAGAAGTCATCCGCACCTTTTATTCAGTGCTCATTGTTAGCCCCTTGAACATGGTATTGCTCCTGGTGCTGGTTTTTGGCATGGTAGCTTTTTGTGATGCAAAAAGAGCTTTTTTGAAAGTAAGTTTCGGTTGTCTACATGGCTTAACCCATGTGGCGCTGAATATGGGACTGATTTGGCTGTTTGCTTATCTCAATCTTACCATCTGGCAGATGACCCTCGGTAACCCGGCACACGTGCTCCTCTTCGGCGCGGAAATGTTTGTTGTCGGCGGGTTGCTTGGAGGCTTCGCCATGGGAATCTACCTGTTGGTTGCAAACCTCCTCTTGCGTTTTCATAGTGATACAGGGTTTTCCTCACTCAGCATCGCTGATTATAAAAATTTCCTGCGATTGCATTTTAACAAGAAAGGGGATCTAACTGTTTACCCGATAGGTGTAAGAAAGGTCTGTAAGAAATGGCGTTTCGTCAAGGAAGCTGAGGCCGGGGAGTCCTGGTTTGAACCCGTAATGGATGTCCAGACTCATTTCATCGAAGATCCTGTGGTGATCAAAAAAACAGCTACTTGAGATAATTCTGGCTACTATGCCCTGATTTTTCCTAAAGGTCTGCCCGCATCTCGAAAATGCTGGTACCAGACCTTCCGGCTGACTACTGAGTCGGGCCACCGGATGCAACATTTGCAACCCGACCAACAGTTGAGTCTTCGAAATCAAAGGAGTGAGCGAATCCTCCTTTACCTGCACCCAGACCAACCTTCAGTTGCACGATCACGGTTTTCTGGATAGGAGATACACGAATAGATGGAATCCCTCTTTAGATTCTTCATTGAACGACATATTGTGGCGAATCTTTTTACCGGCGGCGTCATCATCTTTGGACTGGCAACCTTAACGTTCATTAACCGTGATCAATACCCCGCCGTCGATTTCGGCCGACTGTTTATTACCACCTATTATCCCGGGGCCTCAGCTGAGGAAGTGGAGCTCAACGTTACCAACAAGATTGAGGAAGAGTTAAAGAGTGTCACCCATGTCAAGGAAGTGACATCGATCTCGATGGAGAATAGCTCATTCATGGAAGTCACTATCGAGCCCAATGTGCAGGATCTGGCTGAGGTTGTAGATGAGATCCGAGAGGCGGTTGCCCGCGTGTCAGACTTGCCCCGGGAAGTAACCGAAGCACCGTTGATCACCGAGCTAAAGACTTCCATTTTTCCCATCATTGAGGTCGGACTCTCCGGCAACCTTCCTTATCCAGCACTCCGCGAGCACGCGCGTCTTTTTGAGAAAAAACTGAAAAACATCAAGGGTGTGGCGCGGGTAAAGCGATATGGTTATCGCGCTCGCGAAATCAAAATTGAAGTTTCTCCTGCTTTGATGAATCGGTATCAGCTGCCATTGCGCGAAATCATTATGGCCATCCGGGCACGAACGATGAGCGCTCGCGGCGGCTCGATAGAATCGTACACCAATGAAAAAAATATCGTCATGCTGAGCGAATTCAGCAACCCACTGGAAGTGGGAAATGTCATCGTTCGCAGCACATTTGAAGGCCCAAACGTAAAAGTCAAAGATCTGGCCATTATCAAGGACGACTTTGAAGAAGAGAGAATTATGTCACGGATGGACGGAAAAGCTGTCATTTCATTTGTGGTGCTTAAGAATGAGGGGGCCGACGTTATCCGAACCGTTGACGCCATCAAAAATCTTATTGAGGTCGAAAGAAAAAATCTGCCCGTTGAGGTCGAAATCTTATACTCCAGCGATGTGTCAAAATATGTGCGCAGCAAGTTCGATATTGTGCTTTCAAACGGCATTATCGGTCTGCTCTTAGTTGTGCTGATGCTGGCGTTTTTCCTAGACCTGCGCACTGCTTTTTGGGTGGCGCTTGGCATCCCGGTAGCTATGCTCGGCGTCATCTTTCTGCTGCCCGTTTTCGGCACCTACCTGGATGGGATAACCTTGAGCGCCATGATTCTTGTCCTTGGTATTATCGTGGACGATGGCATTATCATATCTGAGAATATTTATCGTCGCTGGGAGCTGGGGGACTCTCCTCTGGACGCAGCTGTTAATGGAATTAATGAAGTTTTTCGCCCGGTGCTAACGACGATTCTGACCACTTTCCTGGCTTTTGCGCCCATGTTTTTTATGCCGGGGTTGATGGGAAAATTCATCTACGTCATTCCCTTGACGGTTAGTCTGGCGTTACTCATCTCGCTCGGAGAAATAGTGATTGCGCTGCCGGCTCATTTGGTTCCGGGAATGCAAAAACTCAAAGCCAAATCAGGGCGTTCAACCGGCCGGAGCTGGTTTGACCCCGTGCGGAATTCGTTCGAGCGCATCTCGTTTCATTTGCTGCGATGGCGATACCTTCTCGTTTTACTCGCCATTGTGCTCCTCGCCGGCTCACTATGGTATGCTAAAAATGTGATGCATTTTGTTCTTTTCCCAACCAAAGGTGCGGAGCAATTTTTTATTACTTTGGAGTTGCCGACCGGAACATCCTTACAAGCTACTTCTGACCAGACGAAAAAAGTTGAAGAGATGCTGTCCGATTTACCTAAAGTCGATCTGGCTTCATTCGTAACGCGTCTCGGTCGCTATGGCGATTCGGTAGATATTATAAGCGAAAACTACGCATTTATTTACGTTAACCTCACCCCCTTCTCCGAGCGGGAGAGAACAGCGGATGAGATCGTAGAGGGTCTGCGGCGCCAGATCGACGACCTGGATATTTTTCGCACGACCTCCTTCCGCATAGAGGTGGGCGGGCCCCGCGTTGGCAAGCCTGTTGTAGTACGCATCGTTGGCTCGGACGATGCTTTGCGAAAAACCTTGGCGGATTCCGTTTACGCGTTTCTTCAGACCATACCAGGCGTCAAGGATGTCCAGCGCGATGATAAGGTAGGCAAGAAGCAGGTGGATATTAAACCCAACTACGACAAACTGGCCCGGCTGGGTTTAACGGCCGCTGACATTGCGCAAACCGTGCGTATTGCCTATGACGGAGAGGTTGTCACAAGTATTCGCTACGGCGAAGAAGACGTTAATTTTCGGGTCGTTCTGCAGGAAAAGGCGCGGAAGAGTTTGTCATATTTAAGGAGACTTACCGTCCCGAATCGCCAGGGACGACTGATTCCGTTGAAGGACGTAACCCGCCTTAATATCGTGCCCGGCCCGGCAGAGTTTCGGCATTATGAAGGTGAACGTTCAATAACTGTTTCAGCGGACCTTTTTCAACAGGAAACCACCGCTCTCGCGGCTGCTCAACAAGTCCTGGCTCATTTCAATTTGGATAAGGAATACCCGGGCCTGCAGCTAGTCATCGGCGGCAAGGCGCAGGAACAGCAGGAATCGCTTGCGGGCCTTTTGCTCACATTCGGGATTGCAATCATCGGCATCTATTTCTTGCTGGTTCTTCTCTTCAACTCCATGACCATGCCGTTCATGGTTCTGGTGGCGGTGCCATTTGGCATTATCGGGGTTATTTGGGCATTTGTCCTGCATGGTGAACCGTTCAGTTTTCTCGGCATATTGGGTGCGGTCGGCCTTGTAGGTGTTGTAGTCAACGATTCGCTCGTGCTGGTTAATCATGTAAATCAACTCCGTAAGGACAAACCTAACGAGGGAATCAGGAAGATCGTGGCAGAAGGGACCGCAGACCGGTTGCGCGCTATTATCATGACGACGCTAACGACAGTCGCCGGCCTTGTCCCCCTGGTGTACGGGCTAGGAGGCCAGGATGCTTACATGTCTCCCATGGCGCTAGCGTTGGGTTATGGCCTGCTTTTTTCAACGCCACTTACCTTGGTTCTTGTGCCTTGTTTGTATGTGGTAGGATACGACCTGGACCGCTTGCTTAAAAGTGTCAAGGCCAGACTGCTGCCGGGCCGTTATCAGCAGATTAAGGCTTTCCCGGAATCCTCTTTGATTAGGGATGAAAGGCAGGGCAAAGAAGAAATCGATTCAATAGAAGTCGCCGATTTAGACTTTCCGGAACGTAAGACAGAGCTGGTTGCGCAGGACACTCCCGATACGTCTCAGCCAGGCGTGTCAGAACGAGCCCTGGAAGAATCGCCTGCGATAGAGCTCAAGAATCCCTATTTGAATCGCGTCATGATTCGGAATATTGATGACTTCTACGGCCGCAAGAGCGAAGTCAAGAAGATTTGTGCGCGCATCGGTGCATCACGGCCGCAGTCGATTTCTATCGTTGGAGAACGTCGAATTGGAAAATCATCTCTCCTTCATTACATTTATCATCCGGAGAACCGCACGAAATACCTGCAGCATTTCAACGACTACTTATTCATTTTTATAGATTTTCAGGAGAAACAACAAATCGATATCCGGCAATTTCTCGAATTTATTATTAAGTCATTATTGCGCGAATGTAAAAAGGATTTGGATTTGGATTCCAATTTGCAGCCGGACTACCAGGATTTCAAGAAACTCGTTTCCACTCTGGATCAAAATGGTTTAAAGATCATCATGATATTTGATGAATTTGAGGTTGTGACCAAAAATCCCAATTTCGACATGGAGTTCTTCTCCTTTTTCAGGTCGATTGCCAACAATTTCAACATCGCCTATATTGTCTCGTCAGGGAAAAATCTTCAGGATCTCTGCCACAGCAGTGAGATATCTTACTCGCCTTTTTTTAACATATTTTCCAATATCACTTTGTCGCAGTTCCGTGAAAATGAGGCGATAGAGTTGATTAGTACTCCTTCCAGGGCTTGCGGTGGCCCTCTCAAACCTTATGTTCCTTTTATCGTCGATGTTGCCGGATACTATCCATTTTTTATTCAAATCGCCTGCGCAATCCTTTTCGAATACGTCTCGTCCGCTAAGAATATCGATGAAGCAATTCTTGATAAAGTGCGTGAGGAGTTCCTGGACGAAGCCAAAGTACACTTCCAGCAGATTTGGGATATTTGCCACGAGGATCAGCGCGAAGTCTTCTTGTGCCTGTCCCATGGCAAGAGACTTCATAAGTCGCAAGAGTATGTATTAAGGGGGTTAGTCAAGGCAGGGTACATAAAAGTGCAAGATGAACAGTCGTTGATTTTCTCAAGTTTATTTCAAAAATTTGTGCTCGAAAAATATGAGGCACAGAAGCAAGCGGCCAAGAAGAAGAGATTCTTATTTTGACGTTGAAATCTGTTGTCATTAACGCTGAGAGTAGCTCAATTTGCTGGACATACGGAAGGAGGTAGCAATGCCGATAGAGCAGAACAAATCCCTGGTGCGGCGTTTTTTTGAAGAAATGATCACCGGTGATGTGGAACGTTTGGACGAATACGTGGCGGAAGATTTTACTACAGCCAACGCCTGGAAGAATCGCGACGGATTAAGAAAAGTCATGAAAGATTTTCGCGCCGCTTTTAGCAAACTAGAATTCAGTCTGTTGGATATAATTGCGGAGGAAGACAAAGTGGCCATACATTACCAGGTGACTTGCATAGATCAGGATAGTCGAAAGATTATCACAGCAGTGCACATTGATCGCATTGCGGACGGCAAGATCGTCGAAGGCTACGCTTGCGGTGACTCCTTTTATTAAAAAAAGCTGGCGGGGAGCCTTTTCCCCGCCCTCCCCACACAGCGGGGCGGTTCCTCGCCGGTTTCACTAGCCGTTGAGAAAGTGCGCGCGTTTACACCACGCCAGACGAAGAAGCGCAGGTCGGCCTCGGGCAGGTCGAACCGTGTGTTAATGTACAATGCGCTATCTTGCGGCATAAGAGTTGCGGTGTACTTTATATGGGTGGAAAGAGGGTAAGGAAATTTTCCTGAAGGTATAATTTGTGATAGATAGTCAATAGAGCGTCAGTTGCGTTTGTCACAACAAAGGCATGGGGTTACGTAAACTTTGCGCAGGTGAGTGGTAGCGGGCAATTTGTCAAAGGTGCAGAATTAGTAAAGCTGGAAGTGTGGTACATAACAAATCGCTTAACTTGACAAAACCGCACGCCACGCTTTTCGTCAAAGTTGGTGTTAATTGCGGTTTTGCAATTTAGCTCAAGCGTTATTTTCAAATCATCCGTAAAGTAACTGAGTTAGGCAATTTATCAACAGAGTAGGGTAAGTTATGGAGACAACATTCGTCACCGGCGCTACAGGCCTGGTTGGCTACAATATTGTTGCTGCACTTTTGAAGCGAAGTTTGAAAGTGAAAGCTTTGGTTCGTTCTATTGGGAAAGGGAAAAGGCTTTTGCCGGAGGAATGTGAGTTGGTCCAGGGGGACATCACCGATAAAGATTCCTTAGTAAAGGCTATGCAAGGTTGTTCTATTGTCTATCATGTTGCGGGTTTTCCCGAACAATGGATGAAAGATCCTGATATTTTCCAACGTGTGAATGTCGGAGGAACTCAAAATATGATCGATGTTGCTTTGGAGCAGAAGATAAAACGATTCATCTATACAAGCACCATTGATGTGTTTGCCGCAGGGACAGGGCAGGAATATGATGAAAGCACACTTGATTCTCAACCAAAGGGAACCTACTATGCGCGTTCCAAACAGCTTGCTGATCAACGAGTTGTCGCTGCTTTAGAAAAAGGATTGCCCGCCCTCTTTCTACATCCCTCTGGTCTTTACGGACCTGGCCCTACGGATTCTCCTGGAACAAATGACTTCATTTTAAAATTATATAAGCGGGAAGTTCCCGTCCTTTTGCCTGGAGGTTTTCCCGTGGTTTATGCTCCTGACGTTGGAGAAGGACATGTACTTGCTGAACAAAAAGCAGAAGTAGGAAGTCGGTATATTTTGTGTGAATCTTACTATGATTTACCTCAGCTGACTCAAATTATTCTGGAAGAACTGGGGATCAACAAGAAAGTGCCTCCCGTGATGCCGCTACCTATCGTAAAAATTATTTCCACTTTGGGAGAATGGGTAGCTGGAATTATTAACAAACCGCCTTTGATCCCCAAGGGACAATTGCATTTTATGCAATGGAAGGCACGTCCTCAAAGTAAGAAAGCCCAACAGGAACTAAACTGGTCTCCCACTCCATTACGGAAGGGATTGTCAAAAACAATTTCTTTCTTGATTGACCCATCTGCAGAAAAGGGAGTAAATACCAATACTATGGAGCAGGCCGGCAAATAGTGCGACTTTGACGAAGCTTCGATCGATCTCATGTTGACTTGAACATTGGTCAAAAGGCTCCGCCGGTAGTTTCATTTCTGCGTTAGTTTGCTGAATATTATTTTCCTATTAAAACGCGGACTTCAAAACTAATCTGGTGATTGATCTAATCGTGTCTCTTTGAATCCATATTTAAACCTTAATACGAGGAGGGAGATTCATGAAAGCCTATTTAGAGGTATATTCGTTGGGACAGGTTTCCTGTTTGGAGGTTAACCGGAAAGGGCGTAAAGCGTATCGAGTAGCGCAGGCAAGCAATCGTGCCGCTTTTCACTCTCCGTGCTCTTACTATATAGGAGGATGTTTAATGATACTTAAGAGATTGATATTATTATTGCCCGTCTTATATGGCATCAGCCTTGCCTCTAGAGCAGGCGCGCAGACAATCACCTTAGAAACATTCCTTGATCAATTGCAGCAAAAGCATCCCATTTTTGAAAAGGAAAAACTAACCGCCCAAATCGAAAGGGAAGAGCAAAAGAGTAATTTAGGAACGCAGGACTGGAACATTTTTTCCTCAGTGAATCTTTCGCGAGAAACTCCTGCCATCGCATTTGCAGGCCCCGAAAGATCCGATGTCTTGACTATAAACGGTGGAGTTGAAAGAGTATTCTGGAAAACAGGTGGCCGATTAGCGGCTTCATTCACCTCGAGTCGCGCGTATTTGGATATCCGTCCTGTTTTTGAAGTTCCGGATGCGTTTTATCAAAACCAATTCGCACTCACCTATAGCCATCCGTTGCTGAAAAACAGAAACGGCTTTTTGGACAAATTCCAATTTGAGCTGAAGCAATTCGACATAGATTTTTCAGAAGTCGTAGCTCTTGAAAACCAGGAAGATTTCTTGGCTGCTTTGGCTGGCAAATTTCTCGACTGGGTTTTTTTTACGGAGCAAATAGAGATAGTAACCGAACGCTCGAAACTCAGTGAGGAAGAGTTGGCCAGAACGCAAAGAAAGAGGGCGGCAAACCTTGTCGATCAAGTAGATGTCATCCGGGCAGAAGATGCTGTTCGCATTTCGAAACAGAACCTGGTTTTGGTTGAGTCTCAACTGAAGGCCATAAGGGCCGAGTTGGCCGTCTTGTCGCAGTCCAGTGAGCTCAACACCACTGAGCCAGAGTTTGATCTTTATGGTGTTATCGAACTCCCGTCTCTTGAGACAGCGACTGGCCATGTAAAGGAAAACTCCCGGCTCATCCAAGCCATCGATTTCCGGGTGCAGCAAATTGGCTTTAGTCGGAAGGGCTTCGAAGAGACCCTGAAGCCCGATCTGTCATTGGTGGCACAGTTTAACACAAAAAGCATTGATACCAAACTGGGGAAGTCATTTGTATTAGACAAACCCGATTGGGTTGTCGGGTTGCAATTTCGGGTTCCTCTACAGAATCGTACGGCAAAATCTCAGGTTGCAAAAACGGATCTGCAACTAAAACAAATCCAGGCACAGTTGCATGCAATTTCTCTGAACCTCGAGTCTGCTGTAACCAACAGTTACATCCAAATTCAAGAACTGGAGCAGGTATTAACACTCAACCAAGAACAAATTCAATCCGCAAAAGCAAGGACTGAGGAGGAATTGAAGCTATACAACCGAGGACGCGGCGAACTGACTTTTGTGATTCAGAGCCAGGACAGCGAACAAAATGCCAAGTTGACTTACGCACAAAATGCTCTGACTTATCATAGACTGATCTTGAAGTATCGGGCGCTTATGGACGAACTTCTGCCTTTTAATTCTCAAGAGTAGAATGGGGTATACAAGACATACTTATGATGTCCTCTATATGCAATCTTAAGAAGATGGGTACTGTGCACCCAGTCACCCCATTATTTTATTACCTGCACCGGGATACTCATCAGTACAGCTATTCGAGTCACCATTAGAATCGTTAGCCGGCCGCGGCATTACAGCGATTGGCGTACCTGTATATTTCTACTGGCGCAGGATATGGGGGTTGGAGATACAAGGAGGGACAAAAAAACAACGACCATGGCCCCCAAAAAAAGTTAGGCCATTTTTAGGCCAACCCCCAATCAAGTAAGCAATGAAAACAAATACTTAAGTGCGAATACGAGCGGACTCATAATCCGTCGGGCCGGGGTTCGATTTCCTGAGGGCCCACAGGAAATCGTATTAATTTGCAAAAAAATGCTGATTCCTCATTTGCCGAGTCAGCATTTTGTGTTTTACTGGACTTGTGAAGATGCCTGTCGGTCTAGTTTAGTGTGGATTTCGCCACTTTGGGACTTTGTTTGTAATACGTGAGTGAAAGAATGACATGAAATACGACTCAGAAATAATTTTATTTATTACTTGAAGTTTA
>SMVA01057773.1_pt1 | contig 14458 bp, 16 predicted proteins | sample 2456451 | NCBI WGS metagenome assembly SMVA01 (sample SAMN11095933, study PRJNA526329) | marine sediment metagenome | biome: Marine sediment; feature: Surficial sediment; material: Deep marine sediment; isolation source: Hadal surficial sediment | place: Pacific Ocean | collected 2014-05 | depth...
AGGCCCAGGGTCTTCTCGGTGATCAGGTTCTTGGAGTAGTCGAGCAGAACATCGTCCAGGGACAGGGAAAAGCGCTGGAAGCGGTCCGGATCGCTGGCGAAGAGCTCGCGCAGATGGAGTTCGTCGAAATCCCGGCGATGGCTCTCAAGGGCCTGCCACGGGGCCGAGGTGGTCAGGTCCGACATGGCGGCTCTCCCACTTTCACGACGGCACCACGCGCAAGTCCTGGGCGGCCTGGGCCAGCGCCGTGATCGCGGCCCAGTCGCCGGCCGCGACCGCCGCCTCCGGCGCCACCCAGGAGCCGCCGACGCAGACCACGTTGGACAGCGCCAGATAGGTCTTGGCCCGTGCCGCGTCGATCCCGCCCGTGGGACAGAACCGCGCCTCCGGCAGGGGCGCGGCGAGGGATTTGAGGTAGGCGGCGCCCCCCGCCGGCTCGGCCGGAAAGAACTTCAAGCAGCGATAACCGCGCTCCAGCAACCCCATGACCTCGCTGGCCGTCGCGGCGCCGGGCAGGAACGGCAGGTCCCTGTCGCCGGCGGCATCGAGCAGGCGCCCCGTGGTGCCGGGACTGACAATGAACTCGGCCCCGGCCCGCTCCGCCGCCGCGAAGTCATCGGGGGTGAGCACGGTCCCGGCACCGACCACCGCGCCCTGCACCTCCTGGGCGATCGCCCGAATCACGTCGAGCGCCGCAACCGTGCGCAGGGTGATCTCCAAGAGCGGCAGACCGCCGGCCACCAGGGCACGGGCCAGGGGCAGGCCGGTGTTCACCGACTCGATGGTCAGCACCGGAATGACCGGCACCCGGGAGATCAGATCATAGGTTCCATCGGGTCGATCCGGCACTGTGTTGCCTTCCACCACACTGGTCATTCCGCGGGCCCGTCACGGGGCGGTCAGGACGCCGATCGCCAGCGCGCCCTGGTCGGCCGGGCCGACGTCGCGCCGGAAGCCGGCGAACAGCTCGCGCCCGACACCCCGAGCATGGCCCGACAGATCCGCTGGCTGGTCCGAACGCCGGTCCCATTCCCCAGGCTCGATCAGCGCGTCCAGCCGGCCCTCGCGGGCATCCAGCCGGATCATATCACCATCGCGGATTTTAGCGATGGCGCCGCCGGCCAGGGCCCGACGAAGCGCGCTTCGGGCGTGCGGCCGCCCGAGACCACCGGCGAGGCCTGCCCACGGGCCTCGGTCATGGGGTCTCCTCGTGCCAGGTGCGCCCGTCGCGCTCGATCAGGCCGATCGCCGACGATGGCCCCCAGGTCCCCGCGGCGTAGGACTTGGGCGCTTCGGCCGTGGTGCGCCAGGCGTCCAGGATCGGCTCGACCCAGGTCCAGGCGGCCTCCACTTCGTCGCGCCGCATGAACAAGGTCGGGTTGCCGCGCACCACGTCCATCAAGAGGCGCTCGTAGGCACCGGGATAGCGCACCTTGAAGGCTTCCGCGAAGCTCAAGTTCAAGGGCGCCTCGCGCAGGCGCATGCCGCCGGGGCCCGGGTCCTTGGCCATGAGGTAGAGCTTGACCCCTTCGTCGGGCTGCAGGCGCACCACCAGCCGATTGGCGGCGATCGCCCCGGCCTCCGGTTCGAAGATCGAGTGGGGGATGGCCCGGAAATCGATCACGATCTCCGAGGCCCGAATGGGCAAGCGCTTGCCGGTCCTGAGATAGAACGGCACGCCGGACCAGCGCCAGTTCTCGATGTCGACCCGCAGCGCCACGAAGGTCTCGGTCAGGCTGTCCTCGGCGCGGATTTCCTCGCCATAACCGGGTACGGGCGCGCCGTCGATGGCCCCGGCGCGATACTGGCCGCGCACGGTCATCAGGTCCACGTCCTGGCCGGAGATCGGCTTCAAGGCCCGCAGCACCTTGAGTTTCTCGTCGCGCACCGCATCGGCGGTCAGACGGGTCGGCGATTCCATGGCCACCAGGCACAGCAGTTGGACCATGTGATTCTGCACCATGTCCCGGAGCGCGCCGGCCTTGTCATAGTAAGGCCCGCGGCCCTCCACGCCGATGGTCTCGGCGACGGTGATCTGCACGTGATCCACGTGGGCGCGGTTCCACAAAGGTTCGATCATGGAGTTGGCGAAGCGCAACGCCATCAGGTTCTGCACCGTCTCCTTGCCCAGATAGTGATCGATCCGGAAGATCTGGTTTTCGGCGAACACGGTGCCGACCTCTTGGTTGACCGTCCGGGCCGAGGCCAGGTCGCGCCCGATCGGTTTCTCCAGGACGACCCGGGTCTCGGCCGTCACCAGGCCACTGGAGGCCAAGCGCCGGCAGATCGGGCCGAAGAGATCCGGCGCGGTCGCCAGATAGAACACGCGGATACGCTCGGGATCCTGCAGCGCGCCCGCGAGCGAGTCCCAGCCCCGCTCGCCCAGCGCGTCCAGGGCCAGGTAGTCGAGCCGGTCGAGGAACCGCTTGAGGCAGGCCTCGTCCAGATCCTCCGCCGCCACGTGCCGGCGGACGGCGGCGTCGATCCGGGCCAGGTAGCCGTCCCGGTCGAGTTCGCTTCGGGCAACGCCGATGATCCGGCTGTCGTCCGGCATCTGGCGATCGCGATCCCGGTAATAGAGCGCCGGCAACAGCTTGCGGCACGCCAGATCGCCGGTGCCTCCGAAGACGACCAGATCGAAGCTGTCGACCGGAATGATTCTTGCGGTCACGGTGTCTCTCTTTTCTGTCCTAAGTGGCCGGCGCCTGTTGCTCGAGAAAACGCCGGATGGCCTCATGGCCGGGCAGGGCCGGGATCCCGCCGCGCTCGGTGGTGGTCAAGGCGCCGACCGCGCAGGCGAAGCCGCAGAGCGCCCTGAGTGCCGTCCGGTCGCCCAGGACCGCGCGGTCCTGCACCAGTCCCTGCAACAGGCCCGCGACGAAGCCGTCGCCGGCACCGGTGGTGTCGACCGCCTTCACGTCAAAGCCAGGCACTTCGCCATCGAAGTCCGGGGTCAAGTAAACACAGCCCGCGGGACCCCGAGTGATCACCATGAGCTCGATCTCGTCGTGCCACAGGTGCTGGCGCGCCGCCGCCGGGTCGTCGCTGCCGGTGAGGAGCACCAGCTCCTCGTCGCTCAACTTGACGAACTGCGCCCGGGACATGGCGAGCCGCAGGCCCTCCAAAGCGGCCTCCCGATTGGGCCAAAGCGCCAAACGCAGGTTTGGATCGCAGGAGATCAGGCAGCCGGCAGCCTTGGCGGTCTCGATGGCGTGCAGGGTGGCGCCGCGCACCGGCTCGTCGATCAGGGTGATCGAGCCGTAATGCAGGATCTTGGCCGCGCGGATCGCTTGCTCGTCCACCTCCTCGGCCGTGAACAGCATGTCGGCGCTGGGGTGTCGGTAGAACATGAACTCGCGCTCGCCGTCGGCGCGCAAGGAGACGAAGGCCAGCGCCGTGCGCGCCCGGTCGGTGAACCGCAAGGGACCCAGGTCGACCCCCACATCGGCCAAAGTCTTGGCCAGGAAGTGGCCGAAAGGATCGTCGCCCACCTTGCCCATGAAGGCGCTGGCCGCGCCGAGGCGCGCCAGACCCGCCGCCACATTGGCCGGCGCGCCGCCCGGGGCCTTCTTGAAGGCCGGCGCATCGATCAAGGTGGTGCCGGTCACCGTCGGCACGAAGTCGATCAAGGCCTCGCCCAGGCAAATGACGTCGGTCATGGCGCGGAAAGCTCCCCAGGCCCCTTAGCCAGGGCCCTGAGCGGTGTATTGGCATGCTTTCCCAAGCGCTTCAACTTCGTCGACGATCGCGCACCGGCTCCCAGCGAATAATTTGTCGATATTATGAATCGTATGAATGTTTAATCGATATTACGTTGACAGTCGGGGTGGTTCGGAATGTCATGACCCCGCCACATCAGGGAGGTCCGGACCGTGGTCACCATCAAGCCCAAGACCGTCGTCAAGATGAAGCTCCAGGGCGCCTGCCCGAGCCACGCGCGCACGGACGTCTCGGTCCGCGACCTCTCGCTCACCATCGATGAACCCAAGGAGCGCGGCGGCACCAATAGCGGTCCCTCGCCCACCGAGACTTTGATGTCCGCCCTGATCGCCTGCACCAACGTGATCACCCACAAGATCGCGGCCAAGCACGGCATCGCCATCGCCGCCATGTCGGTGGACTTGGAGGCCACCTTCGACCGCCGCGGGGTGACCCTGGCCGAGGAGATCGCCGTCCCCTTCCCCGAGATCACGCTCACCATCAACTTGACCAGCGCGGCCAGCGCGGCCGAGATCGAGACCCTCAAGAGCGAGCTGGCCATGTTCTGCCCGGTCTCCAAGGTGATCCGTCAATCGGGCACCAAGATCACCGAGATCTGGAACGTGGACCGGCCCTAGATTTCGCGTCCAACGCAAAGCGCCAGGTCACGCCGCCCTATCCGACCGGTTTGTAGGCGATCGCATCGATTTCAGCCTTGCCGTCGGTCACGGCTCGCCTTCCTCCCCGTCGGTGCCACTCGCCTCCAGGGACCGGCCCAGGCGCTCGGCAGCGGCGCGCAGGGCCGGGACATGGACCCTGGCCTGAGCTTCGCTTACCCGGGCCTCGGGGGCATGGAACGCCAGCGCCGCCACCACCCGACGGCGGCTGTCGCGGATCGGCACGGCGATCCCCAGCAGGCCCAGGGTGTATTCCTGGTCGTTGACCGCGACGTCTTCCTCGCGGATCGACCGCAAGGCCGCTTCCAGCCGTGTGGGATCGGTGATCGTGTGGGGCGTATAGGCGCTCAAGGGCGCGCCGGCGATCAGCCGGTTGCGGATCTTGGCCGGAAGATAGGCCAGCAAGAGCTTGCCGATCGCCGAAGCGTGGGCCGGCAGGCGGCTGCCGCTCTGGAGCTGGAGCCGCAAGGGCCAGTCGCACTCCACCCGGTCCAAGTAGACCACCTCGCGGCCGTCGAGCACTCCGATGTTGCAGGTCTCGCCGATCTGGTCGACCAGGTTTTCCAGGATCTGATGAGACGCCCCGGTCCTCTGGGAGGCGGCGAGGGCGTTCAGGGACAGCTGCTTCAAGCGTTGCCCCACCAGATAGCGCTCACCCAAGGGCTCGTGCAGCAGCAGACCGTTTTCCTCCAACTGGCGCACCACCCGATGGGCCGACTGGCGCGACAAGCCGGTCCGGTCGGCCAGGTCGGAAAGGCTCAGGGTGCGCGGACTGTCGACCACGGCCTCCAGCACGGCCACCGCCTTATGCAGGGCCGATCCGGTCTCGCGCCGTTTAGGCTGTTGGGTCCCCATGGAAGTCGAGTTACCCTGTGAATGGCCCGTGATCTTGACAAGGGATCTAAACATACAACAAAAATTGACAACGTGTCTCGTTTTTTGCATTCTGAGCGATGACAGGCGGCCCTAGGGTCGCCCACCATTGTCCAACAACAAGCTACGGGGAGGAAACTCATGACCACCAGACGAGAGCTGGGACGACTCTTTGCCGGGATCATTCTCGGCGCGAGCTTGGCGGTTCCCGCCTTTGCCGCCGAGGATACCCTGCCGGACTCCATGGAACGGCCGGACGGCTATCCCAAACGGCCGCTGACCATGATCGTGCCCTACGGACCGGGCGGCGGGTCGGGCCAGGTGGCCTCGGCCATGGCCCAGGCAATCACGGAACTGACCGGCGTCGGCATCAACCGCGACCACAAGCCGGGCGGCAGCGGCATCGTGGGCCTGAGCAACTACATGGCCGCGCCGGCCGACGGCTACACCGTGCTCGAGCATATCGACGACGCCACCAGCGGCTTTGCCTCTGGCACGAGCAGCGTCGACCCGGCCGTGGACCTGATCCCCCTGGTGATCTCCCAGATCACCTTCAGCCAGATCTACATCCGCGCCGACGAGGACCGCTTCACCGACTGGGACTCCTTCGTGGCTTACGCCAAGGCCCAGGACGGCAGGATGACCATCGCCAATGTCTCGCGCGAAGGCTCCATGGAACGCTTGAACCTCAATTTCACCATGGATCACTTCGGGTTCAAGATGCAGCAGATCAGCTTCGACAAGGGCGGCCCGCGCTACGGCGCGCTCAAGGGCGGTCAGGTCGACGCGCTCTTCGAGCAGCCGGGCGACGTGCGCGGTTTCCTGGATAGCGGTGACTTCAAGCCGATCCTGACCCTCTTGAAGGATCGCCCGAGCGCCTTTCCCGACGTGCCGTCCATGAGCGACGTGGGGCTCACCTTCGAGCCGCTGTTTCGTTTTCGCGGCTTCTACGTGAAGAAGGGCGTGCCCGAGGACCGCTTGAAATGGCTCCAGTGGGCCTTCCAGAAGGCCTTCTTCCAGCCGAGCTATCAGGCCTTCAACGAGAAGAAGTACATGAACCTGATCGACAGCTTCCGCGACACGGAAGGCGCGATCGAGCTGATCAACGCCACCGCCCAGATTTACCGGGAAACCTACAAGAGGATGGGGCTGATCAAATAGATCGATCTCGGGTGCCGGGCTCCGGACGGTCGAGGCCGCTCCGGAGCCCGATCGAGCAGGGACGTTAGTCATGACCAGCCTGACCCGCGGCCAGATCTTCGAAGTGGTGTTCTGGATTGGCTTCGCCGCGCTCGCCTACTACTTCAGCTTCGAATTCGACCAGGACATCGAGATCTATATTTTCGGCGCCTCCGGCTGGCCCCGAGTGGTGATCGCCTTGATCGTGCTGGCCGCTCTCTGCCAGTTGATCCAGGATCTGGTGCGCCAGAAACAGACCAAGGCCGAGCCGGCCGCGCAGGCGCCGAGCGCCAAACCCGACTTACCCCGCGACGAGCAACGCGCTTATGTCATTCGCATGGCGGCGGTCATGACGCTGCCCGTGGCCTATGCCCTGGTCCTGGACTACAGCGGGTTCTACGTCACCACGCCGTTCTTCATCGCGCTCTATCTCTACGTCACCGGCGAGCGCCGCCCGAGAATGCTGATCGCCGTGCCGATCATCATCTACCTGCTGCTGCTGTTCTTTTTCACCAAGCTGCTCTACGTGGGGCTGCCGGTCGGCTACACCAGCCCGTTTTACGAGATCAGCAACTGGCTCCTGGTCTTGCTCCAGTGAGACCGCACAAGTAGGAGCCACTCATGGAAAACTTCATCACCGGGACCCTCACGCTCTTCGGCAACCCGACCAGCGTCATGATCTTCTGCGGCGGGCTCCTGGGCGGCATGATCTTCGGGGCGATTCCCGGGATCAGCATGTTGACCCTGGCCGCGATCCTGCTGCCCTTCACCGGCAACCTGACCGCGACCGACGCGATCATGCTGTTCTCGGTGATCTATTGCACCGGGGTCTTCGGCGGCGCCATCACCGCGATCCTGTTCAACATTCCGGGGGCGCCAGAGAATGCGCCCACCTGTTTCGACGGCTATCCCATGACCCAGAAGGGCCAGGCCGGGAAGGCCGTCGGCGCGGCGGTGCTCTGTTCCTCCTTCGGCGGCACCTGCTCGGCAATCCTGATGATGACCTCGACGGAGTTCATCGCCAACTGGGCGATCGCCGCATTCGGGCCGCCGGAGATCTTCGCCCTGGTGTTCTTCGGCCTGGCGGTGGCGTCTTCGGTCGGGGCCTCGTCGCTCTGGAAGGGCTGGCTGTCGGTCTTGCTGGGCCTCATGATCGCCACCGTCGGGATCGATCAGGTGGGCGGCATCCAGCGCTATACCTTCGGCGTCACCTACCTCCTGGCGGGCATCCACTTCATCCCGACGATTCTCGGGTTCTTCGCCGTCTCGGAGATCTTCATCCAGGCCGAGAAGCTCGCCCGGGGCGAATACAAAGCCCCCAAGGTCAACCTCGACTTCCCCACCTTCGCCGAGTTCTGGGCGCTCAAGGTCGCGGTGGCCCGCTCGGTCGTGATCGGTTTCTTCGCCGGCATCCTGCCCGGCATCGGCGCCACCCTGGCCGCCTTCATGGGGTACAACGAGGCGGTGCGCTGGTCGAAGACGCCCGAGCGTTTCGGCACCGGCGAACTGGAAGGTGTCGTCGCCTCGGAGACCGCCAACAACGCGGCCACCGGCGCCGCCATGATCCCACTCCTGGCCCTCGGCCTGCCAGGCGGCGCGTTGACCGCCATGATGATCGGCGTGTTCCAGATCCACGGCATCGAGGCCGGCCCGCTGGTGTTCATCAACAGCAACGACTTGGTCTGGGTGGTCTTCTCGGCCATGTTCTTCGCCAACATCGCGATCTTCTTCCTGGGCTGGCTGCAGACCAAGACCGTGGTGCACCTGCTGCGCATTCCCTTCCACCTGCTGGCGCCGGCGATCCTCTTGCTGGCGTCGATCGGCGCCTATGCGGTGCGCGGCCTCACCATTGACATCGTGGTCATGTTCGCCGCCGGCATCCTGGCGTTCTTCCTGCGCCGCTCCGGTTATTCGGTGCCCGGCATCGTGCTCGGCCTGATCCTCGGCAAGATCGGCGAGCAGACCTTCGCCCAGGCCATGCAAATGCTACACTACGACGTGTTTGCGTTCTTCCTGCGGCCCTACTCGGCGATCCTGCTGGTCGCCGGCCTCCTGACCATCGCGTTCAATTTCTACAAGGCCTTCGCCGGCCGCGGGGTCGTCAAAACCATCGCGGACTAGTGGATTGAAGACATGACCCAAAGCACCGTTCGAGTCCTAGACCCGCGCGACGAGATGGCCATCGTCGCGGACCTGGTTCGCCGTGGGCGGGCGGCCATGGCAAGCCTGGCCGGCGCCAGCCAGGCGCGGGTCGACGAGGCGGTGACCGCGCTCGCCTGGTCGCTCTACAAGCCGGAGCACGCCCGCGACCTGGCCGAGCAGGCGGTCGCCGACACCGGTCTGGGCAAGGCCGCCGACAAGATCACCAAGAACACCCGCAAGACCTTCGGCACCCTGCGCGACCTCTTGCGGGCCAAGACCGTGGGCGTGATCGAGGAGAACCCCGCAAAGGGCTTGGTGATCTATGGCAAGCCGGTGGGCGTGGTGGCGGCGATCTGCCCCTCCACCAACCCCTCGGCCACCCCCATCAACAAGGCCATGATGGCGCTCAAGGGCGCCAATTCGGTGGTGATCGCACCCTCGCCGGCTGGTTGGAGTACCTCGGCCCGGGCGGTCGAGTTGGCCCGGGAGGAGCTGGAGAAGATCGGGCTGCCCGCCGACCTGGTGCAGGTCCTGCCGGCGCCGGTCACCAAGGGGCTCACCCAGGCGCTCATGGAGGCTTCGGACCTGGTGGTCTGCACCGGCTCCCAGAACAACGTGCGCCGGGCCTATTCCAGCGGCACGCCGGCGATCGGCGTGGGTGCCGGGAACGTGCCGGTGATCGTCGACGCCTCGGCCGACCTGGCCGATGCCGCGGAGAAGATCACCGCCTCCAAGATCTTCGACAACGCGACCTCCTGTTCGTCCGAGAACGCCCTGGTCATTCTGGACCCGGTCTACGACCAGGCCATCGCCGCGCTCGAACAAACGGGCGGCTATCTGGCCACCGCCGAGGAGACCCGGCGGATCGTCGAGACCCTCTGGGTCGACGGCAAGCTCAACCGCAAGCTCATCGCCAAGGACGCGGAGATCCTGGTCGAGGCCTTCGCGTTGCCCGAAGCGGCCCACGGCTGCAAATTCATCATGGCCGAGGAGACCGGCGTCGGGCCGGACAACCCGCTCTCGGGCGAAAAGCTCTCCCTGGTGCTCACGGTGTACCGAGCCGCCGATTTCTCGGCCGCGCTGGCCAAGGTGCGCGAGATCCTGAACCACCAGGGCGCCGGCCATTCCTGCGGCATCCACACCGACCAGCCCGAGCACGCCAGGCGCCTGGCCGAGGAGCTCGACGTGGTGCGGGTGCTGGTCAATCAGGCCCACACCTTCGGCAACGGCGGCGGCTTCAACAACGGTCTGGGCTTCACCCTGTCCATGGGCTGCGGCACCTGGGCCGGCAACTCGATCAGCGAGAACCTGGGCTACCACCATTTCATCAACCGGACCCATCTGGTCACCACGATCCCCGATGACATTCCCCAAGAAGCCGAGCTGTTCGGCGCTTACTGGAGCAAGTACGGCCGGTGAGGTGCCGGCCATGAACTTCGAGGAGCACGCCGCCAAGCCGCTGCTCGCGGACAAGGGCATCCCGGTCCCCGAGGGCGCCATCGCCTCGACGGCGGCGGCCGCCGGCGAGATCGCCCATGGTCTGGGCGCGGTGGTGGTCAAGGCCCAGGTGCCGGCCGGCAAGCGCGGCAAGGCCGGCGGCATCAAAGCGGCCGACGGCGCCGAGGCGGCACGCCGCGCGGCGACCGAGATCCTGGCCATGGAGATTGGCGGCCACCCGGTCGAACGGGTCCTGGTGGAGGCGCGCGCGGATATCGCCCGGGAGCTCTATGGCGCCGTGCTGACCGACACCGCGGCGGGATGCCCCCTGGTCATGTTCTCCACCAAGGGCGGCATGGACATCGAGGAGGTGGCGGCCAGCGATCCGGACGCGATCCGACGCCAACTGGTGGACATTGCGCTGGGCTTCGATGAGACCGCGGCCGAAGCCTTGGTGCGGGGCCTGGACCTGGGCGACGCCGAGGGACAGGTGGCCGCAACCCTGGCGGCGCTCTACCGGCTCTACCGGGAACGGGATGCCGAGATGGTCGAGATCAACCCGCTGGTGATCACCGGCGAGGGCCAGGTGGTCGCCTTGGACTGCAAGTTCGTGTTGGACGATTCGGCCGTGGCGCGGCAAGCGGACCTGGCCGACCTCGGCACGGCCGAACCGGCCACCGTGCTGGAGGCCCGCGGCGGCGAGGTGGGGCTGAAGTACATCGAACTCGACGGCGATGTTGGGGTCCTGGCCAACGGCGCGGGGCTCACCATGACCACCATGGACGCCATCGTTCACTACGGCGGACGCCCGGCCAATTTTCTGGAGATCGGCGGCGAGGCCTATACCAAGGCGGTGCCAGCCCTCGAGCTGGTGCTGGCCAATCCCCGGGTCAAGAGCCTGGTGGTCAACTTCTGCGGCGCCTTCGCACGCTGCGACGTGATGACCGAGGGGGTGGTCCGGGCCTGGGAGACCTTGACGCCGGCGCTGCCGGTCTTCTTCTCGATCCACGGCACCGGCGAGGTCGAAGCCCAGGCGATGGTGCGCGAGCGCCTGGGCTTGGAACCCTTCGACCTGATGGACGACGCCATCAAGGCGGCGATCGGGGCGGCGCGATGATTCTGCGCGGATCCGACCGGGTGCTGGTCCAGGGCATCACCGGCAAGCAGGGCACCTTCTGGACCGAGCGCATGCAGGCCTATGGCACCAAGATCATGGGCGGCGTCAACCCGAAGAAGGCGGGCAGTCAACACTGCGGCGTCCCGGTCTACGCCAGCGCCCGAGAGGCCATGGCCGACGGCGGGTTCGAGGCCTCGGTCATGTTCATTCCGCCGCTGGGCGCCAAGGCCGCGGCCTTGGACGCCATCGAGGCAGGCGCCAAGACCTTGGTGATCCTGACCGAATTCATCCCGGTCCAGGACGTCATGATCGTGCTGGCGGCCGCCAAGGCGAACGGCTGCCGGGTGGTGGGGCCCAATACCGCGGGCCTGGTGACGCCCGGCGACTGTTTCGTGGGCATCATGCCGGGCTTCAACGCCAACATCTTTCAGCCCGGGCCCGTGGGCGTGATCTCGCGGAGCGGCAGCCTGGGCACCCTGCTCTGCCTCAACATTGTACGCGCGGGCTTCGGCCAGTCGGCTTTCGTGGGACTCGGCGGCGATCCGGTCTCGGGCACCTCGACCCGCGAGGCCCTGGAACACTTCGACCGGGATGAGCGCACCCAGGCCGTGGTGATCGTCGGCGAGATCGGCGGCACCAAGGAAGAGGAGGCCGCCGAATATGCCGCCGGCATGTCCAAGCCGGTGGTCGCCTTCATCGCCGGCCGGGCCGCCCCCGCGGGCAAGAAGATGGGCCACGCCGGCGCCATCGTCCTGGGCGACCGCGGCACCCACGCGTCCAAGCGCCAGGCCCTGGAGCGGGCCGGCGTCGCAGTCCTCGACCTGCCGTCCCAGGTGGGCGAGGCACTGGCCGCGGCCCTACCACGGCAGGGTGCCACCGAGTGACCTTGGAACGGCGCCGCGCCGGCCGTCGGTCCCGATCAGCCCTTTAATAAATGGACGGTTTCGGACCACTGCAGCTCGTCCTGGCCAGCGTCGCGCTGGCGGCCGGGGGCGTGGTCAAGGGGACCATCGGGATCGGCTTGCCGATCGTGACCATCGCGATCCTGTCGAATCTTCTGCCGATCCCCCAGGTGCTGGGCATCGTGACCCTGCCGATCCTCGCCACCAACCTCTGGCAGGCGGTCCATTCCGGCAACCTGCTGGTGCCCTTGAAGCGCTTTTGGCCGATGATCGCGGGCCTCATGATCTGCCTGTGGATCGGCACCAGGCTGGTGGTCGCGCTCGACCCCGCGGTGCTCTACGGCCTGTTGGGACTGGTGGTGGTGCTCTTCACCCTGACCAGCTTCGCGACGCCGAACTTCACGCTTTCGCCCCGGGCCCAGATCTGGTGCGCGCCTATCGCCGGGAGCTTGGGCGGGCTCCTGGGTGGCATCTCCACCATCTGGGGACCGCCCATGATGATGTACTTCGTGATGATCCGCCTGACCAAGGAAGAGTTCATCCGCGCCGTCGGCCTGGTGTGGTTCGCCGCCTCGGTGCCGTTGGTCGCGGGCTACATCGACAACGGGATCTTGAACGCCCATAACGCCCCGACCTCCGCCCTCGCCTGCATCCCCGCCTTCGCCGGCCTATGGACCGGCCAATGGCTGCGCCAATTCATCGATCAGGAGATCTTTCGCAACGTGCTCCTGGCCGCGCTCTTCCTGATCGGCCTCAACCTGATCCGCCGGGCCCTGTTCTAGGCGGCGCGGGCCATGATCGCGACGATCCGTGCCTCGCCGGGGGCCTAGTGTGGTGGAACCGAAATAGATCCCACCGTCAGCGGGTCCCGGCTAGGGATTGGGCGGACCCGGGGGCTCCTCAGGCGGAAGCACGTCTCCGCACGCGCCTTCGCCCGGCGCCGGGGCTTCAATAAACGAGCTCGAGTTGCCCATCTCACAGGCCAAGATAACGTAGTAGTCGGCCAGGGCATCGCCGAACGCGAAGTAGCCGAAGGCCGCAATCAAGGCGAAGAGCATGATTGCCAACGCCACCTCGACGATATGGGCGCCGCGCTGGTCTTTGTAGCATCGCCTCAGGAAGGAGCGCATGATCGGTCTCCCAGTCTGTCCATCACGGAGTCTAGTGTGCATCACCAGTGCCGTCCCCGGTGGGGCTATTTTGGAGGCAAGACACCCCTTGACCAAGTGGTGCTGGGGCGGTGGCGGCGCGGGCGGCTTGTCGGGCAGAGGTATCGGTGGAACCCCGGGAATTGGCTCCGAGGGCGGTTCCGCCGGCGGCTTGGGTATCTGGCACTGGATCATCGCGTTGCAATAATAACACAGTTTCGTTCCAAAAGCCGCAATCATTCGGCTCCCGTCCTATCACGCTAGATCTTGTGAAGCCAGGCCTTATACAAAGGGTCACGATCTCGCGAGCCTGCCAGGGACCGCGCGCCGGCAGCGTCAATGTTGGGCGGCGCGGACCAGGATCGCGGTCATGGAGTCCTCGCCAAGCGCCTTGCAGGCCTCCATGCGGTGCAGACCCGCCACCAAAATGTAGCGTTCGCCGTCGTGGCGCACGCTGATGGGGGTCTGCTGGCCGAGCTCCAGGATGCTCTCGGCCAAGGTGTCGACCTTCTCCGGGTCGAGCGCGGCGCGCAGGCGCGCGGGAACATAAACGTCGTCGATCGTGATGGTGAAGTCATCCATGGTCGAAGATGGCGTCCCATTCCCAGGTTCTATCGGACAGGATCATCGCACTATCTCCAACCCTAGCGAAAGACGTAGATTGGGCTCGACCAGGCGATATGGCCGTCCTCTTGCACTAGGCGGACGTAGAGGCCGTTGTCCCGATCGTCGCGAAGCGCCACGTCCCGCTCGAGCTGGAGCGCGGTATGGGGATTGTCGTCCGGCAGACGAAACACCCGGATCCTTCGGCCGATGCCGCCCGCCTCGAAGACCCGGTCTTCGTAGCCGATCTCGGCCACCGGGATTCGCGCCTGCACCAGGGCCGTGTCGATCGAGAGCACCCCGGATTCGGGATCGTCCAGCCAACCGTCGAAGCCACCGAAGCCGCCGGTGGTGAGCGCGCGCCACTGGACCCGATCGGGCGCGGTCCGCTCGAGCGTCTTGTCGAGATTGTAGAAGTTGATCGGCGCGAGCCTTTCGAAGCCATTGCCCTCCAGCTTGGCGCTGCCGTCCCAGATCGTCTGGCGGCCCCGGCCGCGGTATTCGGAGCCTTCCCAAAGCACCCGAATGCGCCGGCCAAGCTCGTCGGGGCCATAGGGCCGCACGGTCTCCAGGACTTCCATCCGGTTGCGGATCTCGAGCCGCTCGATCGGCGCCGAGGCCACGGCCTCGACCTTGAAGACCACACTGGCGGCGTCGCTTCGCAGAATGTCGCCCATCATG
>SMVA01017091.1_pt1 | contig 14455 bp, 9 predicted proteins | sample 2456451 | NCBI WGS metagenome assembly SMVA01 (sample SAMN11095933, study PRJNA526329) | marine sediment metagenome | biome: Marine sediment; feature: Surficial sediment; material: Deep marine sediment; isolation source: Hadal surficial sediment | place: Pacific Ocean | collected 2014-05 | depth 0-1...
CTCATAATTGAGCCCGTCGGCGAGATCGAACGCCAGCTGTCGATCATTCTTATAAAAAATGTCGGCGGTCGTGTCCATGATCGTGATTGGTCCGGGTAGCGTTATTTTTACCGGCTCGTCCGAATAGCCTTGAGCAATCTTGTAGTCACGGTCAAGAAAGTGCTCGCCGTTGGGCTCGATTTTTCCGGTGATTGAGGGCAGGTCCGCCACTGCTGCGCCGTTGCGATGCACTTTATTGGTCAGATTTTCGAAATCGATACCCTTGAAATGCCGGCAGTGGTAATGAATATAATTCTCGCGCCTTTGTTCTCCATCTGTCGGTATGTCGATGCCGCATGCAAGCTGATCTTCGATAGCTTCTTTGGTCGCACGGTCCAGTAACTCAAGCGAACTCGACGCCGTGCTAGCGCTTACGTAACTAAATTTCCGGGTGTCGGTATTGCCACCCGATTGTTCGGATTCACTCCAGTTACCATCGTGGACGAAACCGGGCTTGGGGTAAGCACCAATACAGGTTGTCTTGATCGTCATCGTATTGCCACTTCTCAAGTCTCGCTATTCGTCCAGGCTGCCCGGGTTTTCGATGTGCCCGTCTACACAAATGGCCTGACCAGTCACTCGACTAGCTGCTGCGGATGCAAGAAATACCGCCATGTCGGCTATATCGCTGGCATCGATGAACGTGCGCATTGAACAAGTATTACGATAGCGCTCGCGAATAATTTCTTCAGAAATACCCTTGGCACGGGCCTCATTAGCGATAACGGCATCCATTCGGTCGCCATCAATGGAGCCGGGACATATCGCGTTTACCCTGACTCCGCTCGGGCCCGCCTCCATCGCCATCGACTTGGTGAAGCCTATTATTCCCCACTTGGCAGAGGCATAGGCAGACCGGAGTGGGTAGCCGTATAAGCCTGCGGTCGACGAGATGTTGACTATTGAACCGCTGCCGGCCGATTTCATTGCGGCGATAACGGCGCGCGTACATAAAAAGGTACCGTCGAGATTCACGGCGATGCAACGCCGCCAGTCATCGTAATTGAGGTTTTCTACGAACGCCGCGGGGCCGCCGATGCCGGCACAGTTTACGAGAACGTTGACGTCTCCTCCCAGATGCTGCCGCGCGTCGGCAACTGCTCGCGCGACATCACTTTCATTCGTGACATCGGCGACTGTGCCGCCGATGCCAGCATTCGCTTTGACTAACGCGCTGACCGAATCGCTATCCACGTCTGCAATGTGCACACGTGCGCCAGATTGGAGGAATGCTTGAGCTATGGCTTTTCCGATTCCGGCGCCGCCAGCTGTGACCAGAACACGCTGTGAATCATCGCTCATCACTTGCTGCTCGTAGGAAATGTGATGCGGAAATAGTAGATGTCCAAGCTTTGATCTGCAATGTCGAATTTTTGCCGGCGCGACGCGAACAGTGCCCAATGCGACTAAACAAAGGGTAAGCTGTCCGCCATGACTGGCTTCAGGAATATTTCTGCCGTTATCTTCGACATGGATGGCACCTTGGTGGACAGTGAAATTCTTACCGCCAAGGCTGTTAGTGAGCTTTGCGTTGAAAACGGTATCGATAATTTCGACATGGATTGCTCGACATTTGACGGCGTTAGCTGGACCCTCATTGGCAACGAAATCGTCCGACATTACCCTGCGCTGAACGTGGTGCCCGGCATTCCAGATCGGCTGAACGAAATTTATCACCGCATGCTGGTGAACAAACTGCCGAAAGTGATCAGAAAAGCCAGAGAATCGGTGATCGCTGCAAGCGAGCATATGCAGACTGCGATTGTGTCGTCCAGTCATCGCAAGTCGATAGAGGAGACAATCCGCAGGATGGATATTGTAGAATTCGTGCATTTTTATGTTGGTGCAGAGGATTGCCTCGAACACAAACCGGCGCCGGACGGATTTCTGGAAGCAGCCGAGCTCATGCAGGTAAGACCGGACGAGTGCCTCGTGTTTGAGGACTCTATCCCCGGCCTGCAGGCTGCACGAAGCGCGGGGATGCAAGTGGTGGCGATTACCCAGGGCAGAAGCAATATCGACAAGCATGCGGCGCTATCGGACATGATTATCGCCGATTATTCAGAACTGGCAGACGACTTCTTTAGTAAGGTGAGAAAATGAGTTTTGGACAACACGCCCGGACAAGAGCTTGCTGAAAATACAAGAGCAACCTCGCGAAATCGATGTCGTCCACGAGACCGACGTCCTGGTCGTTGGCTCGGGTCCCGGCGGGCTGGCAGCCGCTATCGCTGCCGCGCGTGCTGGCGTTTCCGTCAGTTTGCTGGAGCGGTTCGGATGCTTCGGTGGAAATATTACGGCGGTTGGGGTGGAGGGATTCGCCTGGTATCGGCACGAAAACACCGTTGATTCCGAAGGTATCGGCATCGAATTTGAAGAGCGCGCCAAATCGATGGGCGCCGCCACACCGGAACCGCAATCGGACAGCCATGCCCTCGATGCGGAAGCGTTTAAATGGGTCGCCGACTCGTTTGTCGAAGACGCCGGTATCACTCCAATGTTGCATCGTCTGTGCGTCGCGCCGATTATGGAAGGCAACAAGATTATAGGGGTCATTACCGAAAGCAAGGCAGGGAGAGAGGCGATACTGGCTCGTAGGGTCGTTGACGCGACCGGTGATGCGGATATTGCTTTTCGTGCCGGTGCGCCGACGGTTAAGACGCCAGTAGAAGAAATGATGGCGGCGTCCGTCATGTTTTCGATGACGGGCGTCGATAAAAATAAGTTTATTGAGCACATCAAGGCGGATCCGCAAACATACAAAGACTGGGAAAGCGGTGATTGGACAATCGAAACATCTGGCAAAGAAGACGATATGTTTTCGCCGTTCTTGCGCAAGCCGTTTAAACAAGCGAGAGAGTCTGGGCTGATTCCCGCGAATCTTGACACAATCGCCGGGACCTGGGGTGCAATTTACGACACGGGCGACCTGACTTACCTGAATCTCGTGCACCTGGCGGGCTGCGATGGTACCAACCCTGACGACCTTACCCGCTTCGAGATCGAGGGGCGGAAACAAGCCATGCATGCTGTAGAGGCGATGCGTCGATTCAATCCCGGTTGCGAAAACGCCCGGTTACGAAACTTCGGCATGACTCTGGGCATAAGAGACACTCGAAAAATTGATGCTGTTTACAACATGCGATCGGAGGACGTTCGAAATCAGGCTCGATTCGATGACAGTGTTGGAATATTTCCAGAATTCATCGATGGTTACGGCGTTTTGATTTTGCCAACCACAGGACGCTATTTTCACCTGCCGTTTCGAACGCTGGTCGTCAAGGGTGTAGATAATCTCTTGGTAGCAGGCCGTGCAACTGGCGGCGACAAAGATAGTCACGCTGCCACTCGCAACATGATGTGCTGTACTGTGACGGGTCAGGGCGCAGGCGTGGCGGCGGCGATTTCCCTTAAGCATGGCCAGGCATTTTCGGATCTCAATATTGAGTTGCTGCAGGCCGAGTTGATTCGTCAGGGAGTACGCTTGCAGTGAAGCTGCTGTCAGCGTCTACAGCAGGAAGCAACCGCTGATATGCGTGGTATCCCGCTCATTGATATGTGCGGCACGGCTGACGTTATTCATTCGATCGAGAATGCCTGTCATGATATTGGTTTCATGTATGTTGCAGGCCATGGCATATCGTCAGAAGTAATTTCGCAAATACGCAGTACCGTGGTTGATTATTTTGAGTTGCCGTCGGACCTAAAGATCGAAGATCAGATCAGCCAGGAAAACTATCGGGGATACATCCCCCAGGGATTTTTCAGCCCAAATAGCGGCGGTACGGCCGCTGACAGTTATGAAGGTTACAAACTTCACCAGGAGATTGAGGTCGCCGATCCAGTATGTGCGGCTTGTGATTTGTATGGTCCGAACAAGTGGCCGCGAAGGCCAAAGCACTTTAAGCGAAACGTGCTCAACTATTGGCGTGAATGTGACCGGGTTGCGCTTGAACTGCTTGGTGCCATGGCCGAGATACTCGGAACCGCCAAGGATCAATTCCTGCAGTTGTTTGATAAGCCACTAACAAATATGACTTTATTGCATTATCCGCCACAGGATGACGAATCAACTCGATTCGGTATTCACCCACACAAAGATACCGATGCCCTGACAATCCTGGCGCCGGAAGCGGTCGGCGGTCTGTTTATCAGGCATCGAGATGATCAGGAGTGGATCAAGGCCGACCCACCCGCTGATGCATTGATCGTCAACATCGGCGATCTTCTTGAGTTGTGGTCTGGCGGTTATTTTGTTTCGACACCGCACAAAGTAATCAATAGCAGCGGCAAGCATCGCTACAGTTTTCCGTACTTCGCCGTGCCGCGTTTCGACACTGTCGTTGAACCGATCAGAACGCCGCTAGCAGACTTCGATCGATCAAAAGTCCATGTTGGTGACGTCTCGAAAGATGTTTGGCGTACAAACTGGCCAGGTGTAATGCCGGACAATCCAATGCATGACCTTGGTACGCTGGAAAATTGATGTCGGGCATTGAGAATTCGGCCGCCGGCAGCGCATTTCGACGCTACTCCCAACTTGGTGTGCTGATTCTTGCCGGTGGCGCAATTTATCCACTAATTTACCTGCGGCAAAATTTCGAGATATCGATACTTGATACTTACGCCATAAGCAATAACGAGCTTGGCCAGTGCTACGCTATGTTAGGCGTAATTTTCGTCCTGACGTATGTGCCCAGTGGCTGGCTAGCGGATCGAATGTCACCGCGTTGGCTGCTGTCGTTTTCACTGGCATTCAGCGGCGTGCTGGGACTGTGGTTTGCGACCGTGCCGTCTTTTCAGGCACTCCTGGTTATTTTCGCCGGCTGGGGCATAGCGACCGGCCTTACTTTTTGGGCTGCACTCATAAAGGGTGTCGCGGTGCTGGCCAGGCATGATGAACAAGGAAGGTTCTTTGGCATTCTTGACGGTGGCAGGGGACTGATAGAGGCGATTCTTGCCACTATCGCTGTCGCCTGGTTCGCCCATTCGCTTGATGTTCTGGGTCAGTCAACCGACGTCGCCTTACAAAAAGTTGTCTACCTGTACGTATGGTTCATGTTGCTTTTATCTCCGGTCGTCGCTTTGATCCTCGATGATGCGTCAGAAGAGGTGCAAGCCGATCGTTCCGGACAATCGCCGGGCAATCTTTGGATTGATACGAAATATCTCTTATCCAAATCCGAATTATGGCTGGTCGCCGTCGTAATCTTGTGTGCCTATCAATTGTTTTGGGCGACATACTCATTCTCCGGGTACTTGCAGAATAACTACGGCATGACGGCGGTGGCCGTCGGTACGATTACTGTTGCCAAGTTATGGATGCGACCAATAGGCGCCATTGCGGCCGGTTTTGTTGGCGATCGATTTAACCTGGAAAAAGTACTGGCGGGATTGATGCTGGCAGGATCTGCCGCGCTCGGAATGCTGGTCATCCTGCCGCTTTCGGCCAGTGTCGGTATATTGCTGAGCGTTGTTTTACTCGTCGGCTTTCTGACGTACGCGATTAGAGGGATATACTGGGCGACCCTGGACAGCTGCGAGATTCCCGCTCGAATCAAGGGACTTGCGATAGGAATTATTTCACTAATCGGATATTCACCTGATATATATCTACCCCTGATCAATGGCGCAGTGCTGGAACGATTTCCGGGCAAGCCAGGATATGTAATCTATTTCTCCGGGATCGTATTGATGGGACTGCTGGGTGCTGTAGCCGCGTGGCGACTGCAGGTAATTGCCTCAAGGCGGGCAACTGCGACCGTCGATGCGTAATGAGACATTGAATTTGATGCCACAGACCAAGCCATATTCACTTTTTTTGCGCGGAGCCTTTCTGCTGATCCTTGTGTCCGGTGCTCTGCTGCCTTTGTCGACGGCACATGCGGGCGTTTCCGTTGTCATTGGTCCAACGACAATTCTGCGCGGCGATGCTACTGGTGCCAGGGATATCACGATTAACAATGGTTTGTTTGTTGTTGCGTTTGCGGTTGATACTGCACCACCGTGGGGAGTCGCGCGGGGCGGCATCGTTGACATTGCGATTGTAAAAGACGGCAAGCCAGGCTATGACATTGCGTCTCTCGCAGACTTCATGCCGAACAAATGGTCGAGCTGGCCAACAACCTATCAACGCATAAGCATTGAAAAACAGTCCGCCGACGAAGTGATTGTTCTCACTGCGCGAGACTGGGGAAAAGTAAAACTCGAGACTACATTTCACATCCGTGATGGCGACAGCAAGATTCATATCGTTACGCGCATGACGAATATAGGGAACGAATCGCTTGATGGACTCGTGTCCGGATATGTCGTTTGGCCGGACGGCGGCTATCTTTTCGGCGTGCCGGGTCTGCATGGAGTCGAGCAAAGCAATGAAGATGAAGCATTGGCCGATTGGACAGCGGCCTACGATGAAGACTGGGTACTTGGGCTGCATGCACCATTCGCCGAGTTCGTCGCCTATGATGGTCGCGACCGCTACTTGCGGCACGATTTGCCGGCGGGAGGTTCGCGTTCGTTTGAGGCCTGGTTGCAGATAGAGAATAAAGGAACGCTTGCGCCGCTGGTGCAGACGGAGATCGACCTTCGGCGCCTGAAATCGGGTCGCGTAGCCGGCCATGTGGTGAGCAGTGCCGGAAAGTCAGTTGAGCAACCCGTCGTCGTTGTTCTCAAAGACGGCAAGCCGTTTACCTGGACTGTGGGCAACGATGGTGATTATGAAATTACGTTGCCAACGGGGCAATATGATCTTTATGCCACGGCCCGAGGCTACGCGCAGAGCAGCAGCAAAACGATCACCGTAACGGACGGCAGCGAAACAACGATAGATTTTGACAATGCGCTACCGCCAGGTGTAGTGCACTTCGCAGTGCTGAACAAAAAAACGCAACAGGCTCTCGACGCCAGAATTACCATTCGGGGAGGTTACACGGCGCTAATACGATACCTGGGCACAAACACGTTTTTTACACAGCTGGATAAAGTGGGCGAAGTGACGACTTCGATCGCGCCTGGAGATTATGTGTTTGAGATATCGGCCGGTGGAGGTTTTACGTCGAGGCCACAAACGATAGAGCTCAGCGTCGGTTCGGGTCAGGAGCACGACGTAACAGCCGAAATTGAGGTAAGTGCGACGCCGAGTGAGCAGGGCTGGTACAGCGCAGACTTGCATCATCATTCCGATGTGCTTGATGGTTTTACAGAGGCGGAATATGTATTGCGTTCAGAACTTGCGGCGGGCGTCGATATCGCCTTTCTGAGCGATCACGATTCCGTTATCAATAACGAACAGATGCGGATTCTTGCCGGGGAGCGTGGCATGCAGTTTATTCCAGCTACGGAATTGTCGCCGTCCTGGGCACATTTCAATGCTTATCCACTGGATGATGGGAAAACAGTCGACATAGACACGGGTCAGGCTTCTGTGCAGGAAATTTTCGCGGCAGCGCGCGACATGGGTGCCGACATCGTTGCCGTGAATCATCCTTATTCGGAATATGGCTATTTCGAAAGCCTTGAAAAGGAATTGGTGCCCGGAGGTTACGACGCGGGGTTTGACCTGGTCGAAATCACCAGCGGAGACAATAGCAAAACGATAAGCCGCGTCTGGCGAATGTGGAATGAAGACAAAAAAGCATACCTTGCAGCAGGCTCCGATGTGCACGATGTCTGGATCGAAGAGTCCGGAGCGGCAAGATCCTACGTGTGGATTGATGGTGAACTCAGCATAGACAAGTTCGTTGCGGCACTGAAAAGCGGGCACGGATATGCGACCCAGGGTCCGTTGGTGATTCCAGACATACTCTTTGGCAGCGAAATACGCAATCCGCCGGGCGATACGCTGGCGCTGGGGTATTCTGTTATGGCAGTGTCAGGGCTGCGAACGGTGCAGCTGATTGAGGGCGGAGAGGAATTTGCTTCGCGGGCATTTGACGGTGAGACCGACTTTGTTCGAGTCAGTTTTTCAGTCAAACCAGACTCAAAAACCTGGTACAGCCTGGTAATTGAGGACGAACACGGCAAGTTTGCATACACAAACCCGATATGGGTGGTAGATAAGAAGCAATAAAGAGGGGGGCGTTGTGGCACTAATATTATCCGTAGCAATTGCGGTAACACTGCTGACTGCATTGGCATTGGTTGTAGGATGGCGAAATACGCGTTGCAAAGGCGCGATCCCGGTGTCTTTTTTTACTTTCATCGCAATCCTGTTTACGTCGGGGCTGGATGTTGGCCTGATCATGTTTCCATTGGCCGATTTCCATGTATATGCCACTGAGCCTGAGTATTCATTCGCAAATCCGCTGGCGATCGAATTCGGCTTCTGGGGTTTTTTGGTCTGGGCATTCTATTTTCTAACGACATTTTATTTCTGCATCGTCGAACCAAAGCTGAAGCTGTTCGAGATCCCCCTCGTCAAGTTAACGAACAACATCGTTATCATCGGCACCTGTGCGTTCACGGCCTATTTGTTTCTTGTTTACCTACCGGACTATATTGAAGGCATCAGCGAGCCGTTTCGTTACGGCCTCGTCGCAGTCGTCATTCTGTTTGCAGCTCTGTCCAGCACAGACATCAAGTACGTGAAAGTGCTCAGCGTGGCATCCACCTGGTTGTTCTTTGCGCTGATTGCCGGCGCCTGGTTTGTTTCGGGAATGGGCATCACCGGTCTGGCCGAGTCCATGAGTGGAATCGGCGCCTATTTTTCAAACATTCACCGATTTGTGTCGCCAATTACTGATTATCACCAGTTCTACCTGTACTGGTGGTTTGCCTGGAGCATCATGATCGGCCAGTTTGTCTCACGATTTGTCGGCGACATGAAGGCGTGGCATTTGTTGCTGGCGCTGCTGATCGTGCCATCCATCCCGATCGCGATCTGGTTCTCTGTCCTTTATTACTACTTTAGCAATGGCCTGGAGATAGGCACCTACTGGCGCTTGGCGATGGTTGTTGTTGGCGTAATATTTGTCATCAATTCGCTCGATTCACTGATTCGGCTGTATACGCACAATCTCAAGGTGACCACGGAACGATTCGGAAAACTTCACTATGTTCTGGGCAACTGGTTTGCTCTGTGTTCGCTCGTTATTTTGTACAAATTTACACCGCTCAAAATCGAGTGGATTGGCCTGGTGGTTGTTGGTATTTACCTGGCCGTATACTTCCTGGTGTTTCAGCGACGCCACCTTTTGGCGAAACCGGCCATGACGTGACGCTATTTTTGCACTCCTGATCCGAAGTCCCGGCGCAACCATTTGATCAGGGAGATACACATCAGCACGATAACTGGTAGCAGCGGCACCGAAAAAACGACCGTTGCTGCCTGTACTATCTTGAAGTCGTTGGAAATAATGAGGCCCATTGCCATCAGTGCAAGTGCCAGCGCCCAAATCAGCCGGCTGGCTTTCGGCGGCTCCTGATCGTTGTGCAGATTCTTGCTGCAAATGCTCGCCACTGTATACGACGATGAATCAAACGATGTGGCATAAAATATTACGCTCAGCACAATAAATATCGACAACGCAGCCTTGCCAAATGGCAGGTGCGCGATCGCTTTGGCGCTGACCACGGACATACCACTCTCGGCCATCATCTCCGACAGCGGTAGCTGACCGGACGATTCGAGAAAGATTGCATAGCCGCCGATGATGGCGAGAAACAACGTTGTGCCAAGCGTTCCCCAGCCGATTATACCCAGCACGAGTTGCCGAATGGTTCGGCCTTTAGAAATACGCCCGATAAACAACGCGACAAATGCCGCGTAGGAAATCCACCAGGCCCAGTAGAATACAGTCCACGCTTCGGGGAAGCCGCCTTTAACGACGGGATCCAGCCAGGTAGACATGCGTGCGAAATTGTCAGCCAGCAAGCCGACACTATTGACGCTTATCGAAAGAATAAACAAGGTCGGTCCTGCAATCAGGATAAATAGCAGCGTTAGTATGGCGATCACCATATTGATATCAGCGAGAACCTTGATCCCCTTTTTCAATCCTCGATAGGCGCTGGCACCAAACAGCAACAACCACACCGACAGGACGGCAAATTTAGTCATCAGCAGATCGGGGATTTCCAGCAATTCAGAAACCATTGCCGAGACCAGGGGTACACCGAGGCCGAGCGAGGTGGCGGTGCCGCCGATAATGCCAAGCGAGATAACAATATCGATCAATTTGCTTAGAGCTTTTCTGCCGGTACGCGGTAGTGCCGCTTCGCAGGCGCCACTAATTTTCATCATCGGCGCGCGATTGACGAACAGCATGTAGGCAACCGGCACGGTTGGAATGGCGTAAAACGCCCAGGGCGTAATTCCCCAATGAAACAACGGATACATATGCGCCCATTCCATCGCCGTCGCCGAGTGCGGCTCGATACCGAAGGGTGGTGTCTGCACATAAAAGATTGGCTCAGCGATACCCCAGGCGATGGGGCTGCCGCCGATGCCGGCGGTGAACATCATTGCAATCCAGTGCACGTTGGAATATTCCGGAGGCTCCCCAGGTGTGCCCAGGACAACGTGCCCATACGGACCGAATGCGAGCCAGGCCGCGAAAAAAATTGCAGTAACACCCATCGTCAAGTAGAGCCAGCCGAGTTGGCTGGTAACGAAATGCATGGCGCCGTCCGCCAGCATGGCACCGGCATCTGGCCAGGCAATCATGCTGATCGCAATGGCAATAATCAGCACGAATGCCGGCACGAAAATCGTCCAGTCCATCAATGGGTCGGGATGCTTTTGCTGCTCGCGTTCAGTAATCATGATCTGCTCGCACCTTTATTATTATTGTGACTCGATGCAGATCGATGCACCGGATCGGTGTTTTAGTGTGGCTGGAGCATAATGCCAGCCCTTGTCAGCGTGGGAAAGCCTTCCTGATAGATATTGTTCTACCTGGCTCTTGCGCCTAGAATCACTGCCACATGAACTTGGGAGAACTAACCGGGCAATGAAAATTCATTCATCTCCTCTGGTACTGGACGGAAAATCGTCACTGTGACGACCACTTCCGAACCTGCCGGTACGCTCGAGATCGCCATGGAGCGCGCATCACAGCTGCTTGGTGTTGATGCGACCCTCGCGGCCACACAAGCACAAGAGATCCTGAAGGCGGTCCCTGATTATCCTCCCGCCGTACTGTTGCTGGCCTCTGCCAGCCGCAGATCGGGCGATCCCGCGGCTGCGATGAGCATACTTGAGGCACTTGTAAAGCAACAAGACGTGTGGGCTGCTGCGCACTTTGAGTATGGCGTGACACTGGCGGCGCTCGGTCGTGGCGATGAAGCGATCAAAGCTTTGCAACGAACGGTCGAACTGAAGTCCGGCCACCCGGAGGCATGGCGGCTGCTCGCCGACCATTTCCTGGCAACCGGTGATTCGAAAGCTGCCGATGCGGCTTATGCCCGACACATTCAATGCTCGACGAAAGATCCGGTATTGCAGCAGGCCGCCGCCGCGATGATCAAGAACGCAATTCCGCAGGCCGAGCAGCTACTGAAAACACATCTGAAACAGTCGCCGACCGACGTGCCTGCGATACGCATGCTGGCCGAAGTCGCAGCGCGTTGTGGTCGCGATGAAGAATCCATGAAGCTGCTACGGCGGTGTCTCGAGCTGGCGCCGGGCTTTGCAGCCGCGCGCTACAATTACGCCACTTTATTGCACCGACACAATGATTCGGCGGCGGCACTGGTTGAAATTGAACGCCTGCTCGAATCCGATCCCGACAGTCCGAGTTATCGAAATCTGTGTGCCGTCATTCTCAGCAGAGTCGGCGAATACGAACGATCAAGTAAGATCTACAAGCAATTACTTGGCGAATATCCGGCCAATGCAAAAGTGTGGTTGAGCTACGGCCACGTGTTGAAAACCGAGGGTCGTCAGGAAACGTGTATCGACGCGTACCGCGAGAGTCTCGCTAGAGATCCTGCATTTGGCGAAGCGTATTGGAGCCTCGCAAATCTCAAGACATACCGTTTTACGGAGGCAGATCTCTTGGCAATGGATGCACAGCTGGCCGATCCGGAGCTCAATGACGAGAACCGCTGGCATTTACATTTTGCCATGGGCAAGGCGCGCGAAGACGCCAATGATTATGAGCGTTCGTTCGAACAGTATGCCAAGGGCAACGCACTTTACCGCACAGAAAACGGCTACAACGCCGACCTCAACTCGAGCAGAACCGAGCGCCTGAAGAAGAGTTTCAGCCGCGAAGTTTTCAGCGCACGTGGCGGGTCCGGCTGCGATGCGCCGGATCCGATTTTCATCGTCGGCATGCCGCGCTCGGGATCGACGCTGCTCGAGCAGATTTTGTCCTGCCATTCGGCCGTGGAAGGCACGACGGAGCTTCCGGACATGATTAGCATGGCGATGAATTTGCGAGAGCAAGCAAAGTCGGACGATATCGCTGTGTACGCCGATGTACTGGCGTCGAAGAGTGCTGACGAATTGCGAGCATTGGGTGAACAGTACATGGAGAGCACGCGTATACACCGCAAGACCGATCGCCCGTTTTTTATCGACAAGATGCCCAACAATTTTCTACATGTCGGGATGATTCACCTGGTGCTGCCGAACGCCAAGATCATAGACGCGCGCCGGCACCCATTGGGCTGCTGTTTTTCGAACTTCAAGCAGTACTACGCTCGTGGACAGAGTTTCAGTTATGACCTCGCGGACATGGGTCGTTTCTATTCTGATTACGTGAAGTTAATGGCGCACTTCGACGAAGTGTTACCGGGACGAATCCATCGTGTTTTCTACGAGAGAACTGTCGAGGATACGGAAACGGAAGTACGCAAACTGCTGGATTACTGCGGCTTGCCCTTTGAGCCGGGTTGCCTGCGATTCTTCGAAAGCGACCGCCCAGTGCGAACGGCCAGTTCCGAACAGGTCAGGCAACCCATCTATCGAGAGGGGGTCGACCAGTGGCAACACTATGATAAATGGCTGGCCCCGTTAAAGGCGGCACTGGGCAATGTGCTGGACGCTTATCCCGACGTGCCGAGGAACCAGTTAACCTGACTGGGTGCTAAAATCTCGTGGCAATGTTGTTGTATAAAAACAACAAGTATTCGCCAGGAAGCGTTTAGGCGTCGCTTTTAAACATCTGCGTGTCGCAGCAAGAACTGGACGGTACGCAAGCATTCGATATAGTCTTGTGGTAATTCGATAAAAATTCCGGAGAATATCTATGAAGGTTTCCAAACCGAAAAGAGTCCCACTCCGCTTTTCGCGAACTCCTGTGGCGGCAGGTATCCTGGTGGCTTTGGCAAGCCCGGCATTGTTAGCCCAGGAAGCAGTAACGATCGACGAGATCATCGTAACCTCGCAAAAGCGTTCGGAGAACCTGCAGGATGTTCCGATCAGCGTTCAGGCTCTGGGAAATCAAGAGCTCGAACAGCTGAATCTTAAGAATTTTAAAGAGTACGTCCAGATGTTGCCCAATGTGGCTATGACGCCGACACTCGGCGCTGGCTCCAGCTTCAACCTGGTATACATGCGCGGCATCGCGACCGCCGGCGATGGACAGGCGACGACCTCTCTGCCAAGCGTCGGCATGTATCTCGATGAGCTGTCGATCACCACGATTCAAGGCAACCTCGACGTCCATATGTACGATATTGCACGCGTAGAAGCGCTGGCCGGACCGCAGGGCACCTTGTTTGGTGCCAGCTCGCAATCAGGCACCATTCGGGTCATCACCAACAAACCTGATCCGACAGAATTTTCTGCGGGTTACGGCATCGAAGGCAACATTGTAGACAGTGACGACACCGGCTATGTGCTCGAGGGATTTGTCAATATTCCAATGGGTGAAAATACCGCGATCCGTCTTGTGGGCTGGTCGCGTCGCGACGCCGGTTGGGTCGACAACGTGCTGGGAAGCCGTACTTTTCCGGGCTATGCATCCACAACTGCAGATGACGTCATCTTAACTAACACGGACAAAGCAGAAGACAACTACAACACGATCGAGACGATTGGTGGACGGGCGGCGCTCGCCATCGACCTGAACGACAACTGGACCATAACGCCGTCGCTCATGGCGCAAACGTCTGAGTCAAAGGGATCCTGGGGCGATGACCAAAGCGATTTCGTTGCGGGCAATAACGCCGTAACCCATTTCAAGGACGAATTCACTGACGATGAGTGGTACATGCTGGGGCTGACAATCGAGGGCAAAATCGGCGATTGGGATCTTGTTTACTCCGGTTCTTACATGGATCGTCAAGTTGATGGCTCGTTCGATTATTCGGACTATTCCTACTGGTACGACACGATCTACACCACCGGCTACTATGCCGACCTACATTTCTCTGACACCGGCGCGCGAGCAATACCGAATCAGTTCTTTGCCACTCCGCCAGCTGGAACCCGGGTTATGACGGGCGCACGCTTCACTGCCGACGA
>SMVA01268537.1_pt1 | contig 14455 bp, 13 predicted proteins | sample 2456451 | NCBI WGS metagenome assembly SMVA01 (sample SAMN11095933, study PRJNA526329) | marine sediment metagenome | biome: Marine sediment; feature: Surficial sediment; material: Deep marine sediment; isolation source: Hadal surficial sediment | place: Pacific Ocean | collected 2014-05 | depth...
CCCTGGAACGGCCGAACTTCCGCTATTCGCTCCGGGACGTCATGGAGGTGTTGCCGACCATGACCGATGCCCGGGCGCCGGTGGTCCAGGCGGTGAGCGCCCAGATCGAGCGGGTCCTGGGCCGGCCGGCCCAGCACGTCATCTCGCCCGGCACCTACGATCAGAAGCACGTGGCGCGGATCGGCCACCTGGACGACTGCATCGCCTATGGCCCCGGTATCCTGGACTTGGCCCACCAGCCCGACGAGTACGTGGTGATCGACGACATGGTGAACGCGGCCAAGGTCATGGCCGGCGCCGCCCGGCAGCTGCTCATGGGAACGGCCCCATGAACCGGGTGGGTCCGCGCAATGCCATCACCGACGTGCCCGGCATCAAGGTCGGCAACGCGGAGGACCATGACGCGCTGAGCGGCGTGACCGTCGTCCTGCCGGACCGGCCGGTGATGGCCACCGTGGACCTGCGCGGCGGGGCGACCGGTACCCGCGAGATCGAGCGGCTCCATCCGGCGGACCTGCTGGACCAGTTTCACGGCTTCGTCTTGAGCGGCGGATCGGCCTTCGGCCTCGGGGCGGCCGACGGGGTCATGACCTGGCTCGCCGCCCGGGGCCGTGGCTTCGTGGTGCGCCAGGCGGTGGTGCCGATCGTGCCGGCGGCGATCCTGTTCGACCTGTCGAACGGCGGCGACAAGGCTTGGGGCGACGAGCCGCCCTATCGGGCGCTGGGCATCCGAGCCGCGGAGGCGGCCGGACTCGACTTCGCCCTGGGCAACGCCGGCGCCGGCCTGGGCGCCACGGCGGGCCCGCTCAAGGGCGGGCTGGGCAGCGCCTCGGTGGTGCACGAGACCGGCACGACCGTGGGCGCCCTGGCGGCGGTCAACTGTTTCGGTTCGGTGCTCATGCCCAGGTCCGCGACCTTCTGGGCCTGGCCCTTCGAGCGGGACGAGGAGCTGGGTGGCCAAGCCCCACCCCCCGCCGACCTGCCGCGCGATTTGGAGTACCGCTTCGAGGGCGCCCCCGCCACCAACACCACCCTGGTCCTGGTGGCGAGCGACGCCCGGCTCACCAAGGCCCAGGCCCACCGGGTGGCGGTCATGGCCCAGGACGGCATGGCCCGGGCGATCCGGCCGGTGCACACACCCATGGACGGCGATACCCTGTTCATGCTGGCCACTTGCGAGCGGGAGATGGAAGATCCCATTATCGAGGTCCCGCGCATCGGCATGATGGCGGCCGACTGCGTGGCCCGGGCCATCGCCCGGGGCGTCTATGAGGCGGAGAGTTTGGGCGACATGAAGAGCTATCGAGATTTCTGCGCCGAAGGCGGCAACGAGAACGGAGAAAGGGGAGAGTGACCATGCGCAAGTTCCCGAAAGGCCTTGTCTTGGCGGCGATCGCCACCTGTTTGGCCCTGCCGGCCCTGGCGGCCAAGGACCATCTGAATCTGGGCGCGGTCCTCGAGCCGCCCCACCTGGATCCCACGGCCGGCGCCGCGGCGGCGATCGACGAGGTGGTCTATGCCAACGTGATGGAGGGCCTGACCCGGATCGACCGCAACGGCGCGGTGCAGCCGGCCCTGGCCAAGAGCTGGACGGTTTCGGACGACGGCCTCACCTACAGCTTTGCCCTGCAGGAGGGGGTGAAGTTCCACGACGGCACCGCCTTCGAGGCGAGCGACGTGGTGTTCTCCTTCGAGCGGGCCTCCGCCGATGACAGCACCAACGCCCAAAAGGGCCTGTTCGAGCCGATCGCCAAGATCGAGGCGCCCGGTCCCAATTCCGTGGTGATCACCCTGAAGCGCCCGACCGGGCACTTCCTGTTCAACCTGGGCTGGGGCGACGCGGTCGTCGTGGCCCCGGAATCCGCCGCCAACAACAAAGCCGAGCCGATCGGCACCGGGCCCTTCAAGGTCGGACGCTGGGTCAAGGGCGACCGGATCGAGCTGGTGCGCAACGAGGAGTATTGGGGAACGCCGGCCAAGCTCGCCGGCGCCACCATCAAGTTCATCCCCGATCCCGCCGCCGCGGTGGCCGCCATGCTGGCCGGCGACATCGACGCCTTCGCCAACTTTCCGGCGCCAGAGAACCTGGTGCAGTTCGAGGCCGATCCGCGCTTCAAGGTGGTGATCGGCAGCACCGAGGGCGAGACGATCCTGTCCACCAACAACGGCCGCAAGCCCTTCAGCGACCTGCGGGTGCGCCGGGCGATCGCCCACGCCCTCGACCGCGAGTCGGTGATCGACGGCGCCATGTTCGGCTACGGCACGCCGATCGGCAGTCACTTTGCGCCGCACCACCCGGCCTACGTGGACCTGACCGGCCGCTACCCCCTGGACCTGGACCAGGCGCGCGCGCTCCTGGCCGAGGCGGGCTATCCCGACGGCTTCAAGGCGACCATCAAGCTGCCGCCGCCCACCTATGCCCGGCGCGGTGGCGAGATCATTGCCGCCCAGCTCGCCAAGATCGGCATCGAGCTGGAGATCATCCCGGTCGAGTGGGCCCAGTGGCTGGAGCAGGTGTTCCGGGGGCTCGACTACGACCTGACCATCGTCTCCCACACCGAGCCCATGGACATCGGGATCTATGCCCGCGACACCTACTACTTCGACTACAAAAGCGACGATTTCCGGGCGATCATGGACCGGCTGACGGCGGCGGTGGACCAGACGGACCGCTACGCGCTCATGGGCGAGGCCCAGCGCAGGTTGGCGGAGGATGCGGTCAACGGTTTCCTGTTCCAGCTCGCCAAGCACGGCGTCTGGAACGCCAAGGTCAAGGGACTGTGGGAGAACAGCCCGGTGCAGGCCAACGACCTGACCGAGGTCTACTGGACCGACTAGGCCGGCGGCGGCCGCGAGGCGACCATGGGGCTATTTCTGGCCAAGCGCTTCGGGACGCTGATCGCCACCCTTCTGGTCGCCTCCCTGGTGGTTTTCCTGGTGCTGGAGGTGCTGCCCGGGGATCCGGCGGCGATGATGCTGGGGATCAACGCCCGGGAGGATACCCTGGCCGCCCTGCGCGCCGAGCTGGGATTGGACCGGCCCGCCTGGCTGCGTTATCTGCTCTGGCTCGTGGGCCTGGTCCAGGGCGACTTTGGCAAGAGCTACACCTACAGCGTGCCGGTGGCCGAGCTGATCCTGGAGCGGGTCGCCATCAGCCTACCCCTAGCGCTCATGGCGATCACCCTGTCCACCGCCCTGGCGATTCCCCTGGGCGTGCTGGCCGCCGCCCGGCGCAACCGCTCCGCCGACGTCCTGGTGGGGATCTTCGCTCAGCTGGGGGTGGCGGTGCCCAACTTCTGGTTCGCGATCCTTCTCATTCTGCTGTTCTCGGTGTCGCTCGGCTGGCTGCCGGCGGGCGGCTTCGCCGGTTGGGACGCGGGCGTCTGGCCGGCGCTCAAGTCGCTGATTCTACCGACCATCGCGCTCGCCCTGCCCCAGGCGGCGATCCTGACCCGGGTCACCCGCTCCTCGGTCCTGGAGCAGCTCGGCGAGGACTACCTGCGCACGGCCCGGGCCAAGGGGCTGAGTCGCGGCGCGGCGCTCTGGGGCCATGCGGTGCGCAATGGGCTCATTCCCGTGGTGACCATCATGGGCCTGCAGTTCTCCTTCCTGCTGGCCGGCACCATCATCATCGAAAACGTGTTCTACCTGCCGGGTTTGGGGCGCCTGCTGTTCCAGGCGATCGCCCAGCGCGATCTCATCGTGGTCAAGGACCTGGTGGTGCTGCTGGCCGGCACGGTGGTGGTGGTCAATTTCATCGTCGACATGCTCTACGCGGTCTTGGATCCGCGCCTGCGCGGGAGCGAGGCCCATGTCTGAGTCTCTCCTGGAGCTGATCCGCAAGGGCCGCGGCCACCCGACCCTCGTGATCGGCGGGATCCTCTCCCTGTTCTTCGTGGCGGTCGCCCTGTTGTCCCTCGCCTGGACGCCCTACTCGGTCACCGACCTGGACATCGCCGGCAAACTGATGCCGCCCTCGGCAGCCCATTGGCTGGGCACCGACCACTTCGGCCGGGACGTGCTTTCCATGCTCATGGTGGGGACCCACAACTCGGTCGCCGTGGCCCTGGTCGCGGTGGGCATCGGGGCCGGTTTCGGCGTGCCTCTGGGGGCGCTCGCCGCCGCCCGGCGCGGCTGGGTCGACGAGCTGGTGATGCGCTTCAACGACTTCGCCTTTGCCTTTCCCGCGCTCCTGTCCGCGGTCATGATCACGGCGCTTTTGGGGCCCGGCGCGGTCAACTCGATCATCGCCATCGGCATCTTCAACGTGCCGGTCTTCGCGCGCCTGACCCGGGGCGCGGCGCTGGTGGTCTGGAAGCGGGAGTACATCCTGGCGGCCCGGGTGGCCGGCAAGGGTGCCACCCGGATCTCGGTCGAGCACGTGCTGCCCAACGTGATGAGCGTGCTGATCGTCCAGATCACGATCCAGTTCGCCCTGGCGATCCTGGCCGAGGCCGGCCTCAGCTATCTGGGGCTCGGCACCCAGCCACCCCAGCCCAGTTGGGGCAAGATGCTGAACGAGGCCCAGACGCTCATGTTCCTGGCGCCGCGGTTGGCGATCTTCCCGGGCCTTGCGATCGCGCTCACCGTGCTCGGACTGAACCTCTTCGGCGACGGCCTGCGCGACCTGCTCGACCCGCGCCTGCGCCGGGCGCGGTGAGATCCGCCATGGCCCTGCTCGAGGTGGAACAGCTCACGGTCGAGATCGAGACGCCGCGCGGACCGGCGCGGATCCTCCATGGCGTGGACTTCGCCCTGGACCAGGGCGAGAGCCTGGGCCTGGTGGGTGAGTCCGGTTGCGGCAAGTCCATGACCGCGCTCGCCATCATGGGACTCTTGCCCGAGGCGGCCCGGGCCAGGGGGCGCATCCTTTTCGAGGGCCGAGACCTCCTGAGCGCCGACGAGGCGACGCTTTGCCGCCTGCGCGGCGACCGTATCGCCATGGTGTTCCAGGAGCCCATGACCGCGCTCAATCCGGTCATATCTATCGGCCGGCAGGTGGCCGAGGGCCCGCGCCTGCACCTGGGCCTGACCCGCCGGGAGGCCGAGGAGCGGGCGGCCAGGCTGCTCGACCGGGTGGGCCTGCCGCCGGCGCGCTTTCCGCTCGGCCTGTTTCCCCACCAGCTGTCGGGTGGCCAGCGCCAACGGGTGGTGATCGCGATCGCCTTGGCCTGCCGGCCGGCGCTCCTGATCGCCGACGAACCGACCACGGCGCTCGACGTGACGATCCAGGCCCAGATCCTCGACCTGGTCGCCCAGGTGGCCGAGGACGAAGGCATGGCGCTGATGATGATCACCCACGACCTGGGGATCGTGGCTGAGATCACCGATCGGGTCCTGGTCATGTATGCCGGCGGGATCGTGGAGCGCGGTCCCACGGCCGAGCTGTTCGGCCACATGGCCCATCCCTATACCCGCGGCCTCTTCGCCGCCCTGCCCCGGGACGACCTCAACGACCACATCAGCGGCCACGAACGAGCCGCCTTGCGCCCGCGCCTGGCGACCATTCCGGGCCGGGTGCCCGATGCCCTGGAGCGCACGGCCGGCTGCGCCTTCGCCCCGCGCTGCGCCCATGCGACCGAGGTCTGCCGGCGCGACGCGCCGCCGGCCGCCGCCATCGGCGAGGGTCACGCGGTGCTGTGCTTTCATCCGATCTTGGACCGGGCGGAGGGCCAGACATGACCGGCCAGGCACCGCTGCTGCAGGTCGACGGCCTGGTGCGCGACTACCCCTTGCCGCGCCATAGGCTGTTCCGGTCGGCGCCCGCGTTTCGAGCCTTGCACGGGGTCGGCTTCACGGTCGAGGCCGGCCGTAGCTTCGGCGTCGTCGGCGAGTCCGGCTGCGGCAAGTCGACCCTGGCCCGGGCGGTCATGGCCCTGGAGCGGCCCACCCAGGGCACCGTGCGGCTCAAGGGCAACAGTCTCTTCGATCTTCCCCCGGCCCAGCTCCAAGCGCTGCGGCGCCACTTCCAGATGGTGTTCCAGGACCCTTACGGCTCCCTCGATCCCCGGCACAAGGTGGCGCGCATCGTCGCCGAGCCCCTGGCCGCCTTGGTGGAGCGGGACGGGAGGGCCGAACGGCGCCGGCGGGTCGACCAGGCGTTGGGCGAGGTGGGATTGAAGCCCAACGACGGCGACAAGTATCCTCACGAGTTCTCCGGCGGTCAGCGCCAGCGCATCGCCATCGCCCGGGCGCTGATCACCCGCCCGGACCTGATCGTGGCCGACGAGCCGGTCTCGGCCCTCGACGTCTCGGTCCAGGCCCAGGTGCTGAATCTCATGATGGACCTGCAGGAACGCCACAACCTCACCTACCTTTTCATCGGCCACGATCTCTCCGTGGTGCGCCACGTGACCGACCAGGTGGCGGTCATGTACCTGGGGCGCATCGTCGAGCAGGGCCCCACCGCGGCGGTCTTCGCCCAGGCCGCCCATCCCTATACCCAGGCCCTGCTCGCCGCCGTTCCCAAGCCCGATCCGGCGCGCCGCCGGGGGCGACGGACCGCGGTTTCGGACCCGCCGGCGCCGGCGGGCCAGGAGGCTCCGGCGGTCGGCTGTCCCTTCGCGCCGCGCTGCCCCCTTGCGGAAGCCCGTTGCCGCCAGGAGGCGCCGGCGTTAAGACCTCTCGGCGCGGGCCGCCTGGCGGCCTGCCATTTCGCCTGAAGCCTCCTCCGACTGGAAACAGGGACCGCAGAATGCCCGAGATCGTGATCACCGAGTTCATGGACGACCAGGTTGCCCGCGATCTGATGGCGGCCCGGGACGTGCTCTACGAGCCGGACCTGGTCGACCGGCCCGAGGACCTGGTGGCGGCGGCCAGCCAGTGCCGTGGGCTCATCGTGCGCAATCGCACCTGGGTTGACGCGGCCTTGCTGGACCACTGCCCCAAACTCAAGGTGGTCGGCCGTCTGGGCGTCGGCCTGGAGCGGATCGATCTGGCCGCGTGCAAGGACCGTGGCGTCCAGGTCTGCCCGGCCCGGGGCGCCAACGCCATCGCGGTGGCCGAGTACGTCATCGCGACCCTGCTCCTGCTCCTGCGCGGCGCCTTCGGCGCGAGCGACCAGGTGGCGGCCGGGGCCTGGCCCCGTCAGAGGCTGATCGGGCGGGAGGCGGCGGGCCGCACCCTGGGCCTGGTGGGGTTCGGCGACATCGCACGCCACGTGGCGGCCCGGGCCCAGGCCCTGGGCATGACCCTGCTGGCCCACGACCCCTTCGTGCACGAAGAAGACCCGGTCTGGCGCGAGCTGGACGCCGAGCGGGCCGACCTGGACCGGCTGCTGGCCGCCTCCGACGTGGTCAGCCTGCACGTGCCGCTCACCGACGCGACCCGCCACCTGATCGACGGACCGGCGTTGGCCAAGATGAAATCCGACGCGGTCCTGATCAACACCACCAGAGGCGGCACGGTCGACGAGGCCGCCTTGGTGGATGCGCTTGAGCAAGGCGTGATCGGCGGCGCCTGCCTCGACGTCTTCGAGGCCGAGCCCTTGTCGGCCGAGACCGGCGCCCGTTTCCGGGACGTGCCCAACCTGATCCTGACGCCCCACATCGCCGGCGTCACCGAGGAGTCGAACCGCTGGATCAGCGTCCTGACGGTGCAGAACGTGCTCCGGGTCCTCGACCGGTCGGACTGAACCACGGGGAGGGATGCCATGACGCTCAAACACCGCGTGCTCGCCGAAGCGCGCCGGGGCCGGCTCAAGGCCCTGCTCCAGGCCGGGCGGAAGATCCGCGCCATCGAGACCCACAATCCGCTCTCCGCCATCATCGGCGCCACGGCCGCCGTCGAGGGCCCGGACGGCGGGGCCAAGGCCTTCGATGCCCTGTGGCTGTCCGGCTTCACCTGCGCCTCGGCCCGGGCCCTGCCGGACGCCGAGCTGAGCCGCTTCGAGCGGCGCCTGGAGACCATCGAGGAGATCGCCGCGGCCACGGACAAGCCCTTGATCGCCGACGCGGATACCGGCGGCGACGCGCTCGCCTTCCAGTATCTGGCCGCCAAGCTGGAGGCGCTCGGCGTGTCCCTGATCATCGTCGAGGACAAGGTCTTTCCCAAGCGCACCAGCCTGGCCGCCGGCGTGCGCCACGACCTGGAAGACCCGGTGGCCTTCGCCGACAAGATCGCCAAAGCCAAGGCCGCCATGCTGACCGACGAGGTGCTGATCTTCGCCCGCATCGAGAGCCTGATCGCCGGCGTCGGCCTGGACGACGCCTTCTTGCGCGCCAGCACCTATCTGGAGTCCGAGGCCGACGGCATCGTGATCCACTCCAAGGACAAGACCGGCGAGGAGGTCTTCGCCTTCATCGACGGCTTCAACACCCTGAAACGCGAGCTGGGGATCGACAAGCCGCTCCTGTGCATTCCCACGGCCTACAACTTCGTCCACGACGAGGAGCTGTTCCGGCGCGGCGTCGCCATCGTGATCCACGCCAACCACCTGCTCCGCGCCGCCTTCCAGGCCATGGAGCAGGTCGCGGCCAACATCCTGGAACACGACCGCAGCCTGGAAGCCGACGAGCTCTGCGTCGACCTGCCCAAGCTGTTCGACCTGATCGGCGTGGGAAAGTAGCGCCTACTTCGGCTTAACCGTGTCGCCCGTGGGCAGTTCCCGGGTGTCCAGGGCCTCGGCCAGGCGGTGGGTGGCCGAACCGGGGCGGAGCGGCTTGGGCTGGCTGGCGTGGGGCGCCCAGGCGGTCAGGTAGATCACGTCGAAGGTGACGGGCAGGCGCCCGTCGTCCCGGCCATGGAGCTCCTGGTAGAGCGCCGCGGCGCGCAGCAGGGTGGCGCGGCGGCTGGGGGTGCGGCGCCGGTCTTCCAGGGCGTTGGCCTCGCCCATGGCGCGCAGGTCGGCCATCAGGGTGAGCGCGTCCGGATAGTCCACGGTGATCACGTCCCGGTCGGCCACCGGCAGGGCGAAGCCGGCCCGCTGCAGCAAGGCTCCGGCGTCCCGCAGATCCAGGAACGGCGAGACCCGGGGGCTGGCGCCACCCTCCACCTCGATCTCCGCCTGCAGGAGCGCGGCGCGCAACTGGCCGAGCGTCCCGCCGCCTAGGAGCGCCGCCAGAAACAGGCCGTCGGGCTTGAGGCAGCGGCCGATCTGGATCAGGGTCCCGGGCAGGTCGTTCACCCAGTGCAGGCTGAGGACGCTCATCACCAGATCGAAGCTCTCGGGCGCGAAGGGCAGAAGCTCTTCGTCGGCCACGAGAGTCGGCCGGCCGTTGGTCGCGGCCAGGCGCGCCATGGCGGCCGAGAGGTCGCTCTGGATCAAGGTCTCGACGGCGCCCCGATCCCCCAAGACCGCGGCCAGGCCCCCGGTGTGGCAGCCCAGGTCGAGGGCGCAGGGAAATTCCCGGGTCACGTCGTCCAACCGCTCGGCCAGGCGCTCGGCGACCTCGCGGACCAGAAAATCGTGGTGCTCGAAGTGGCCCGCGGCCCGGTCCCGGTGCCGCCGCACGAGCCGCCGGTCGAAGACGTTCATCGCGGGATCCATGACCGCACTATGGCGCCCGCGCCCAACCTTGGAAAGCAGCGCCATTGGGGATCAGTCTTTGCTCCGATTGACAGCCAGAGCGGCCGGACGGAGACTCCGGCCATGACCTTGGTCTCCGGGCTCACTGAGATCGAACGTCGGCTGCGCCGTCTGTCGGCCGCGGTGCTCGACGCCTTGTTGCCGCCGCGCTGCCTAGGGTGTGGCGGCTCGGTGGAGCAGCAAGGTACGCTCTGCACGGACTGCTGGATGGGGATCGAGTTCCTGGCGCCGCCGTGCTGCGCTTGCTGCGGCCTGCCCTTCGAGTACGACCTGGCCCCGGACGCGCTCTGCGGGGCCTGTGTGGCCCAGCCGCCGGCCTACGAGCGGGCTCGGGCGGTGATGCGCTACGGCGATGTCAGCAAGCGCCTTCTGCTGGGCTTCAAGCACGCCGACCGGACCGACGGGGCGCCAGCCTACGGCGCCTGGCTGGCGCGCAGCGGCGCCGAGCTGATCGCGCGGGCCGACGTGATCGCCCCGGTCCCCCTCCATCGCATCCGGCTGTTCAAGCGGCGCTACAACCAGTCGGCATTGTTGGCCACGGCCGTGGCGCGCGCCAGCGGTCTGCCCATGGTGCCGGACCTGCTGCTGCGCCGGCGCAACACCCCGTCCCAGGGTCGCCTCAGCATCTCCCAGAGATGGAAAAACGTGACCGGGGCCTTCGCGGTCAACCCGGCGCGCCGGGCCGCCCTGGAGGGCGCGCGGGTGCTCTTGATCGACGACGTCATGACCACCGGCGCCACGGTCGAGATCTGCAGCCGAACCCTGCGCCGGGCTGGGGCCCAAGCGGTCGACGTGCTGGTCCTGGCCCGGGTGGTGCGGACCCAGGCGTGAGCGGGGTACGGTTTGGCCGGGCCTGATAATTGCTTCGGAAAATCCCTACATAGACCCGATCGCCGACCCGACCCGAAGGAACGTTCATGGCCAACGTCGAGATCTATGCCTCCATGTTCTGCGGCTTCTGCTACCGGGCCAAGCAGTTGCTCGACCAGAAGGGCGTGGCCTACACGGAGATCGACGTCACCATGAACCCGGTCCGACGCCGGGAGATGGCGACGCGGGCGAGTGGCCAGACCAGCGTGCCGCAGATCTTCATCGACGGTCGCCACCTGGGCGGCTGCCGGGAACTCTACGAGCTCGACTCCGAAGGCCGCTTAGACCCGCTCCTGGCCGGCGCGGCCTCCTCCGACTAGACCCTTTTCGTCTTTGGGCCTTGGCGCCGAGGTTTTTTTTTGGCAGACAGGGCGCCTGAGGGCGCGGCCGTCGAGCCGACCCTAGCCGTGGAATGGAGTAAACCGAAATGAGTGGCGTCGAAACCAACGGCGAGGAACGGGCGCGCGATTTTATTCGCGAGGTGATTCGCAGCGACTTGAGCGCCGGCCGCCACCAGACCGTGGTCACGCGCTTTCCCCCGGAGCCCAACGGCTACCTGCACATCGGCCATGCCAAGTCCATGTGCCTCAACTTCGGCGCCGCCCAGGAGTTTGGCGGCCGCTGCCACCTGCGCTTCGACGACACCAACCCGGTCAAGGAGGAGCTGGAATACATCGAGGCGATCAAGGCGGACGTGCGCTGGCTCGGCTTCGATTGGGGCCAACACCTCTACTTCGCCTCCGACAATTTCGAGCAGCTCTATGACTGGGCCCGGCACCTGATCAGCAGCGGCAAGGCCTATGTGGACGATCTCTCGGCCGAGCAGATTCGGGAGCACCGCGGCACCTTGACGGAACCGGGCCGAAACAGCCCCTTCCGGGACCGCACGGTCGAGGACAACCTGGATCTCTTCGGGCGCATGCGGGCGGGCGAGTTCCCGGACGGCGCCCGGGTCCTGCGGGCCAAGATCGACATGGCCTCGGGCAACATCAACTTGCGCGACCCGGTGCTCTACCGGATCCTCCACGCCGCCCACCCGCGCACCGGCGAGGACTGGTGCATCTACCCGACCTACGATTTCGCCCACGGCCAGTCGGACGCCATCGAGGGGGTCACCCACTCGCTCTGCACCCTGGAGTTCGAGGACCACCGCCCACTCTACGACTGGCTGCTCGAGAACCTGCCAGTGCCCTCCCGGCCCCGCCAGTACGAGTTCGCCCGGCTCAACCTCTCCTACACCCTGCTGTCCAAGCGGCGGCTGATCCAGCTGGTGCGCGACGGCCACGTGCGGGGCTGGGACGATCCGCGCATGCCCACCCTGGGCGGGTTCCGGCGCCGGGGCGTTCCGGCCGCCGCGATCCGCGACTTCGCCCAGCGCATCGGCGTGGCCAAGGCCAGCGCGGTGGTGGACGTGGCCTTGCTGGACCACTGCGCGCGCGAGCTCTTGAACAAGACGGCGCCGCGCCGCATGGCGGTTCTCCGGCCGCTCAAGGTGGTGATCGAGAACTATCCCGACGGCGAGAGCGAAAAGCTGGAGGCCATCAACAACCCGGAAGATCCGGCCGCCGGGACGCGCCAGGTGCCGTTCTCGCGCGAGCTCTACATCGAGCGCGACGATTTCATGGAGGACCCGCCGAGAAAGTTCTTCCGCCTGGCACCCGGCCGGGAGGTGCGCCTGCGCTACGCCTACTTCATCACCTGCCGCCAAGTGGTCAAGGACGACGCCGGCAATGTGGTGGAGCTGCGCTGCACCTACGACCCGGCGACCCGCGGCGGCAGCGCGCCCGACGGGCGCAAGGTCAAGGCGACGCTCCATTGGGTCTCGGCCGCCCATGGGGTCGCGGCCGAAGTGCGGCTCTACGAACACCTCTTCACCCGGCCCGACCCGGGCGCCGAGGGCGACATCCTGGCGGATCTCAATCCCCTGTCCCTGACCGTGCTGGACGACTGCCGCCTGGAGCCCGCCCTGGCCCAGGCGCCCGTGGGCGAGCCGGTGCAGTTTGAGCGCCTGGGCTACTTCTGCCCCGACCCGGACTCGAGGCCGGCGGCGCCGGTCTTCAACCGCACCGTCCCGCTGCGCGACACCTGGGCGAAGATCCAGGCCAAGGGGAAGACCTAGAGCGATTCCAGTTTGTCTGGAATCGCTCCTAGGCCGCGACCGCGGCCCGCCGGCCGTCCGGCGCGCCCGTGCAGGCGTGGACTCTCGAGTCCCCTGCCGCGAGCGACAAAATACTAGTACATCGATTCCTTAGAACCCATCAATTGCGGGGGATTCCCATTGAGCCTCAAGATGTAGTAGGTAGGGTGTGATTTGGCGGCATTGGTGGGGGTTTGTCATGGCGGCACGTCGACGGGTTGTTGAGTTTGAGATGCGTGAGGCCGATCGCACGGCCTTGTTGGCGATTTCGCGCTCTCGTGGTGAGAAGGCGTGTCGTGTGGAGCGGGCACGTCTCCTTTTGGCCTATCGGGAGACCCCGTCGTTCTACGCGGTGGGCCGCACGGTGGGTGTGACCCATCAGACCGTGAGCCGTTGCGTGGAGCGGGCGCGCGCGCAGGGTGTCATGGCGGCGCTGGACGACCTGCCGCGGCCGGGCAAGGCGCCGAGGATCACGGTCGAGGCCAGGGCTTGGCTGGTGTCGCTGGCCTGCGACAAGGCCAAGGACCATGGCTATCCTCATGAGCTCTGGACGACCCGCCTCTTGGCGCGGCATGTGCGCGATCACTGTGTGGCGGCCGGCCACGCCTGCCTGTCTCGCTTGGCCCAGGGCACCCTGTGCAAGATCCTCGCCGCCCACGCCATCAAGCCGCACAAGATCCGCTATTACCTGGAGCGGCGCGACCCGGACTTTGCCGAGAAGATGGCCGAGGTGCTGTGCGTCTATCGCGAGGTGGCGCTCCTGCGCGAGGCCGGCGGCGACCAGCAAGACATCGCCATCTTGTCCTACGACGAGAAACCCGGCATGCAGGCGCTCGGCACGACGGCGCCAGACCTGGCGCCGGTGCCCGGCAAGCATGAGGGCTTTGCCCGCGATCACGAGTATGTCCGCCACGGCACCCTCAGCCTGCTCGCCGGCATCGATCTGGTGAGCGGCAAGGTCCATGGCCTGGTCGCGGATCGCCATCGCAGTCGCGAGTTCATCGTCTTCCTCAAGCAGATCGATGCCGCCTATCCCTGTCGCACGGCGATCAAGCTGATCCTCGACAATCATTCGGCGCACATCTCCAAGGAGACCAGAGACTGGCTCGCCGAGCAGCCCGAGGGCCGTTTCGAGTTCGTCTTCACGCCAAAACACGGCTCTTGGCTCAACCTCATCGAAGGCTTCTTCTCGAAAATGGCCCGCTCCATGCTGCGCCACATCCGCGTGGCCTCAAAGCAGGAACTCAAGGATCGCATCATGGCCTACCTCGATGACATCAACCGCGACCCAGTCGTTCACAAATGGACCTATCGACTCGATGCCCAAAACGCCGCGTAGGAGTCCCATCATGGAAACGATGAACAAGCCGTAACACTTGTTGCGTATGCAGGCGATTGACGCCAAATTGATCCAGACCCACGGTGGGGAGGCAGGCCTTCCTGCTTGGACGATTTGATCGAACGAGAGCGCGATCGGAACCGGCGCATCAGTTTCAGACCGAGAGTGAATATGGTGGAACAGCGGAAATTCCGATCTTCGCTTGCGATGATCGCGGGGCGGTATGGCGATCGCGTCTTGCACAGCTTTCCGCACCGTAAGGGCAAGGTTGCCTTCGTGGAGAACAAACCCCTTGATCTCGGGCATGTGGCAGAGTTGCTGGCGCATTGCGAACGATGCAATCAGTGGGCGAACAGGGGCCCGCTTTATTGGGCGCTCGCGGAGTCCTACCAGGACCATATGAACGTGCCCGAAGATTTTGCCGTGACACCCTGTGCCAATGGCGGGATCGCGCTCGAGGCGCTCGCACGGTTTCACGATGTCAAGATCGGGAAGCCGGTGCGCTGGGTGGGTAGCGCGTTCAGTTTCTCGAATCTGGGCCGGGGCTGGTTCGCCGGGATGCGCTTGATCGACTGCGATGCAC
>SMVA01343606.1_pt1 | contig 14454 bp, 18 predicted proteins | sample 2456451 | NCBI WGS metagenome assembly SMVA01 (sample SAMN11095933, study PRJNA526329) | marine sediment metagenome | biome: Marine sediment; feature: Surficial sediment; material: Deep marine sediment; isolation source: Hadal surficial sediment | place: Pacific Ocean | collected 2014-05 | depth...
CTCCCATCTTCTTCGGCTTGCCACGTTGGAACCTGCACCATCGTCCGTCGATATAATTTTCGCTATCGAAACGGGTACCGTCCCGCTTGATACCGGGTTGCGACGCGATAAGTGCAGGCTGTTTAGCCATTACGGGTTCGCTATCTTCTGTCGAACTTTACCGTCCATCTGTCCGGCGGAGATATCTGGAAGCGGGATAGACGCACGAAGAACATTTAATTCTTCCCTGAGCGCGTCAACAATGGCACGATCAGACCTGTCATTGTTGTAGTTTTGTATCACTTGACCGGTTGCTTCAGTTTCCAGAACCACCTGATACTCCGCGTCCCTTGCCACCTGATTCGCGGTATAATCTGCGAACGCCGCGTCAAGAACTGCCTGACTAACACCGTGCACTTCAAGTTCATCAGTCGCATCGTGGAACACAACATTTGCCAACCCCTTACCTGCCAGATTAGCAATCGCCCCGAAATTGTGAGCACCCGTTACAATAACTCTAGCCATCGTATTTCCTTATGAATTATCAACCGCTATAAACATCCAGTTCTTATCTACGTTACCTGATCCACCCCCAACGCCCATATCTGGATTACCAAGTTGGAGCGTAAAAGAGTTAGCAAACCGACCTATTACCGTGGCAAGAATATGATTGACTGAATCAGCGGTGGTTCCTATACCCGTTAGTGTGATGATAAGATCGTTCACATCCGATAAACCAAGATTGTGAGTTACCGAGTAAGTACCTGTACCAGTGTTAGCCGCCGACCAACCGGCTGGTACAACTTCTCCAATTCCATTTGCTGGTATGAATCCAGTAAAGATGACCGCTCCGGCTGCTGCAAGATCCGCCGTGGTCAGTACTCGCTCGAATCCTGCTCCGGTTGCTGTGTTGTTAGCCTCAGCGCCACCACTCGCAGCTGGGAGTGTCCTGAAGACCTCGACGCCCACGTCGAACAACTTCACATCGTCGTCAGGATCAGCCAGAATAAGTACACGAGGAGTGCCTCCAAAGTCGTCCCCTCTAAACTCAATCGGCTGCCCATTGATGACATTCGCAATGTGCATCTTCGCTTCCGCAGCAGTCCAGCCCCAATCACCCTTCACATTCCCGTTAGAATCTTTGAGCTGAATTAGGTGCTGCTCAGTGTCACTATTGCCATCAGCAAATATGTCTACCAGACTCCCTATGGATGAGGCAATTAACCGTAATGTACCGGCAGGATTGAGACTGATGCTGGTAGCAGCCCCAGAAGAAATGTCGATACTTCCGCCAGCAAGAACGTCGATACTTCCGCCAGCTATAAGGTTTGTAATTCTAAGGGTGGTTGAAGCGGTAGGCTGACCGATCAGAGCCCTCGGAGTGCCGTCTGAATGTGCGAACTCAAGCAAACGAACTTCCGCATCTACGTTGCCGTCGCTTCGTACCTGTGCAACGCCGAGAAGTTCAGCCGTGACCCGCACGTTACTCGCGCTATCAACGAGTTGAGTAATATCACTGATCAGAGAAGACAACGTCGCCTTCTTTGTGATGTCTGAATCATCAATATCTTGGAATGCGATGAAGTCACCCGCAGCAGGGACCTCTACCGAGAGAGTGGTGTAGTCAAGGAAGACATCGTCGGGGTTGACACCGACACCTATTCCCGGCGCGACCTCAAACGTCCTGTCAGCTTGGAGAGTGCCACCACCAACCAGACCGTTTCCAGCGAACAGTTCTATCTCGTCGTGTGCAGCTTCCAGATTATTTCGCGCATCCGTCGGATTGTTTGCCCCGGTACCACCTTGTACGACCGAAAGCGGGAGCGAGATGGACGTGGCATTTACTGCATTGATCACATTGACAGCGTCACAGGAGAAAATTGCAGTCTGACCTTGCTCCAGTTCCGGAGCCCCTACCTGCGCAGGTGTCGAAATCGTCAGCGCGAACGCACCGGTCGTCTGGTTCTCACACCAGTACTGCTGCGTGGTGTTTGGCACGACGATACGTCGGTTGCCAGTAAGTGCACCTGTGAAACGATAGGAGACACGATCTGTATTCGCACCAGCAAGGACGAAGTCACCAGATCCCGGAACGGGGATCGAGACGAAGTCGAACCCGATAGTCGAAGATTGAGTGAACCCAATGGTGAAAAAGTCCGTGCCATCCGTGAAGATGAACGTACTGCCATTAGGCTCCAGAGTTATCATCGAAGCACCGTCAATCTGTCCCGACGGTGGCACGATGGTCAGTGTACCGGTGCCAGAGTTACGGATCATGAAGAACCAGTCGTCCAGAACTACGCCCGGATCAGGCAGATCAGCTTGTCCCGCACCACTTACCCAGATTAGACACTTCGCTCGGTCACCATTGACAACAGTGATCGGCGTTGAAGCTTCTACATCAGAATCGATCTTCTGATTGAGCAGCACACCAATAGCTTTGATACCTGCGCCTGCCAGTGCAGCAGCTGATGCAACAGAAACGGTAGCGCCCAGTTGGAAAGTTGACCACAAGCCTGCAACGGTCGTGTTGTCGGTAAGAACAATAACCCACTGCTCACCCGGCCCTATGGTCTGAATCGGTCCCCCGGTGTTATCACGCACGTCGAAATCATTGGAGCCCACGTTATTGATCGTGGCTTTGTTACCGGTGTTCGTAACACTGGCAGACGGCATGTCGATATTAATCGAGCCAACAGTCGCATCGATATCCAAGAAGTCCGCGACAACATTGCCACCTGTGATCTGCTGCTCAGTCGGCCACTGCAGCGTGATATCAACAGCCGTAGTGATCGAAAGGTAACTAAGCTGCGACGGGAAGATTAAGTCGCCACCAAAGACGTCAGTAAATGCCATTAGACAGACTCCCTCGTAACGTTCCTATCAACGATGCGCCTGATATCCTGCGCCTCGAGTATTGCAACGTCTTTCTCGTAAATAGTTTCCCAAACGGGAATGCGTTCATCGTTCTTTAAAAAGGGAGTCGCCTGCAACAGCGCACCATGAAGCAAACTATTGGGGGCGAAGTCTGTCGTCCAATTCGTCTGGTTCGTGTCGTCCAGCAGTGCAGGCAACTCCCAGTAGTTAACTTCAAATGGATACGCAAAATCAGCCGACGGCACAAACAACCAGTTGAAGTAATCGTAATCTCCATAGAATTTTGGCTGATCCCTCAAATCTTCATCCGGCCAATAACGTCGCATGTACTCGTAGGAACGTGCAAAAATTTGTGTCCGTACCTGCGTTGTTCCCACACCGATGTTGATAGAAATTGTGTCGCGCCATCGATCAGGTTTCGGTACCACAGACTGTCCGACGCCAAACGTGTCGGTCACGACCCGTACAAATCCCAGTATCTTCAACCGGTTCGCCAGCTCCCGTTCAGCCAAATTAATCAGGCTCGGGAGCTGGTCGAACACAGAGGGATCGACAACCGTGCCTCGCTCCAGATACCTACGCATATCTGAGAGGAGCGAGTTGAATGTCATCGAGACAGCCATGAATTACTCCTCGGTACCAGCCTCTATCGCAGCGATGATTTCAGCCTTCGTTGAAGAAGCAGCAACGGAGATCCCTCTCTCCTCTGCTATCTCGAACAGTTTTTCATTGGTCAGTTCGGACAACTCCGGCTCCGTCTCTACCTCCGGCTCCTCCGTTGCTGCAGCAGCTTCCTGAATGACATCGTGCGCAGCATCGCTACGACCACGAAGTGCTTTCCATTCAGCCTCAGAAGGTGGTCGGCCTTGTTTCGCCATCCCTTCCACCATTTTCGTGAACGCAACGAGGTCATCATGCGCTTCGTCGCCACGTGCCAGCACTTCACCCAGCAGTCCCAGTAATTCGGACGCTTCCTGTAATCTGACGCTGGACCCACCACCGAGTGCCGGGTTGTTGGTGACCAATGCAAGTCCGCGAATAGCTACTAAGATCAGTTCAATCATGTTCATTCCTCTGCGTTGTTAACTGCGATTATTAAGGTGGCAATTAGAGGCCTCGTTCGTTCGATCCATCCGTTTAGCTCATTCATGGTCCTTATGAACTTCTCCTCAGTAGTTGCACCTGCTTCGAATTCCACTCTGATCACTACAAATTCCAGCGTGGTATCTAACAGGGCATCTGCCACTGACTTTACTTGTGAATCTGCACGTGCAATAGCACGCACGGCACTGTCCGGGAGCCGTCCGCTGGCGACGAGCTTCGCAGCCTGCTCCTCGATGATCACGAACGTGCCGTACGTTGCGAACGCACGCTGCTCAATCGTTTCTGCTTTCGCAATCGGGCTTGCCCCTGCACATGCCTGCAGCAAGAGCATGATCGCGAGCAGGAAGTACATCTGAAACTGACGTACCCCTACGATTACGTAGTTCATCCTACTTTACCTCCTCCGTCACCCGATCCTGTGACTCTGTTTACCAAACGACGGGTCCAAATCGCTTGGAAGTCTTTACCAAATGTGATCGCACCACCGACAAGCAGGATGGTCCACTGAAGACCAGAGATGTCACTCAAAGAAGTGACTCCCTCTCCGCTCAATAGCGCCAACGATGCCGTCGCCAAAGCGATAAGAGTTGCGACAAGCGCTCCAATGATTGTGTTCATGTTATCTCCTCGTCTTCGTCGTATATTTTGATCCACACTTCTTCTGTCACTTGGGCGGGCGGCAGCGGTGACAGTACTTCCGTGATAGCTTCGTACAATCGTCTGTATGCTGCGACTGAACTGGTCACCTGACCTCGCTCAGTCACGTTTTGAACTTGACCGTCGCCAACAAGGATGCACCCGTCCGAATCATCATCCTTATTACCCACGTGCAGATAGATAAACCGAAACCCCGGTACGTCTTGGAGCCACAGCATCCCGCCATGCCAACTGAATCGTTTCTTGTACCGTGTGATCATGCCGCCTTCGTTACGAAGCTTGATCTGATATCGACCCGCTGGAATCCGGGTTTCGCCGGGGATCTTTGGCTCGTTGTGCTGATCCTCCAGCGCGTAGCAGAAGAATTTCTCCGTAACAAAGATCAGTCCGAGAGTAGACTCGTCAGCGCCGGAAAATCGTTTCAGGATGAGTTCCATCAGCTCGTGTCTGTGTTCGCCTGAAGAGCAGCCTTCGCTTCTTCGAGAGCATCCATCGTAATTTCTAGGTCTGCAAGATACAGCGCATCATCCGAAGTCCAATCATCCACTGGTGGATTGTCCCGACGGAATCTCAACCCGGCCATATCCCTTCTGGTCGAGTTGATTTCCCGCTGCAGCAGAGCGACGAAAGCAACGTTGATCGGGGTCACCTGTGACGCGACTGTCTGCTTGATCGTGTCCTGCATCTCTTCTGCCAGTGCATCCACCAGAATGGGCTGGAGGATGAACCAGAAAATAGGCACGAGTCCCGCGTAGGTGACAATCTGATTGACACCTATCCGACCTGCCGCTTCTTTGACTTCGGCCTTGCTTGCCACTTTTATTTCTCCGATGCCTCCGGAGCCCCTTCAGAGTTTCCTGACGATTCCACGGCAGCTGCAACTGCCTCTGCTACCTCCTTATTAGGGGGCTCCTTCGGTGGTTCCTCAGATTTAGGCGCGTCTGCCAATTTCACAGGAGTGTTAACCACCAACACCTCGTTATTAGCGATAGCCAGCAACAGCTGCAACAGAGTTCTTATCACTCCGCTGCTAGCCATCGGACCATCAACCTTTACTGCTCCGGGTGTGTTCAATAAGGTGACCCCTGCGTTAGCAGCCAGTTGGATTTGCTGTTGATTGAGATCTATTCTTGGTTGTTCCATTGTCTTCGCCCTTTAGTTTGCGCCGACGTCAATCTTGTCTCGTATTGCCGTCCGCAGTTGTGCGAATGTCAGATCAGGCAGTCCCTCGATTACGCGTAACACGTTGAACTGATCTATAACTAACTCCGCGAATGCTTTCAGAAGTAGTTCGTTGTCGAACCGAGTCTTCTCTTCCTCTTTATCCTTTGCGGCTCGCGTAGCAGCGATGACATCGTCAATGACGGTCTGCTCCGCCGGACTCGCCAGCGTGACCACGTCGCCAGTGATGAGCCAATACTTCTTAGGTTGACCTTGTACCGCTGACAAATCAGGGTTGATGATCCACTCCACCGTACTAAAGTTCGGAGTGTGAACTGACCCTCTGAATTCTTTCGTTGCTCTGTTGAGTACTGCTGCCATCGCTATACTCTCCTCCTGAAACTGAGTCCGCCACCATTTTCTACATACTCTGGGACAGGCGCACCAAATTCGCCTGCATAAGCAATTTCGCCCGGTCCTACATCAATTGGATTCTTCGCAGTCACGAGTATGCCCGACTCCCTGTCGTTCAAAAGCGGTCGGAGTAAAAGTCCCTCGACAATCCCATCGTGACCTTGTGCAGTGAAGATGGTCAACCATTCTTCGTCTGATAAAATCCTGTCGTAATATCGCACATCTGCTGTATCAACATCTTGTGTGTTGCCACCGTCGCTAGTGCCGCCGATTCCAAAATCTTCAGCATCATCAAATATTGTACCGGGATCATTTAATGTTGCTTCTAATACCCCATTCAACCAAAGACGCTGGTCAGTGCCATCAAAATCTATGCCCGCGTGAAACCACGTGTCGAGCGGAATAGCTGTGGTACTTACAAGAACGGTATTCACAGCACCGTCAAAAGATACCGAAGCACGTAGCACAATCGGTGCTGTGTCAGGTTTTAAGAACCATGACTTGCTAACGGGATTGTCCCATACAGTAATGATTGTACGATTTTGTGGATTACTGTCACCAGAATAAAGATTCGCCCACGCCATCGCTGAGAACGGAGTTTGCGTAAACTGGTCCGCTGTATTCAAAAACGAAAAGGTTGATCCGTCAACGTCATTGGTACGAATTGCCATCAGGTGAAACTCACTTTAACGAGTAGCATCGCCCAGTCGCCTGTCAAATCCGTTCCTCCGGTCGGAGCCACACGAGTCAGTTCAAATTGTGTCGTCTCTCCTGCCGTTACGCCGAGAGTCGCAAGCGTCACTGTCTGCGTATCCTCTTGGAAGAACTCGTTGGTCGGGATGTCAATGTCCGTGAGTTGCGTCGCTGCACTCCACGCCTGCACTGCCGCGTTATCCGGGATACCTCTGTTGTATATGTCAAGGCCGACGGTGTTCGCTATTCCCGGAGCGGTCTCCGCACGTGCCACGAAGTCAAAGACAATGTTCGTGGCACCTGCCGGAACTTCGATGGTGAACCCAACTCCCTCCTCTGTCGTGTCATCGAACAGTCTTACCGTCAGTCCAGCGTTGTTGCTGTCCGCCGATGCAGGCGCGAGCGCGTTGACCGTCCAGTCCGCGTTGTTCGGATTCTCAAGCTGATCCGCGAAGAACTGGAATTCAGAGAAAGCAAGGAAAGATAGATTAGCATCGAAGAAAGTGAGCAACTGCGTAAACGTAGCTTCAGACAGAACACCTCCATCGTTGGTAATAATTGTATCGCCAGTAGCGATTGCTCCGCTCGCCGGTTGTGCTGTGATGGCTGTGACATCAAGAGCCAGAGCCGTTGCTCCAGTTACCTGTCCAGTGTGCGTGGCATTCGTGACCTTGGCAGTGTTAGCTGGGACATCCACTGCAATGTTGATGCCGTCAACATTACCCGTGAGTGTGATATTGCCAGTGATATCTAGATCGGACCCATCGTACGTGAGTCCGGTGGTTCCTTCGATAGTACCGTCTCCAGTCCAAACGCCAACTTGATTATCGACAGGAGTTCCAACCTTTGCTACGTCGCCGGTTATCTCAGAGAGGAATGCCAGCGTCTCTGCGTCCTGTTTGATTCGACCAGTGAGGCCCGTGAAGTTGATGTCAGTCGTCTGGAAAGCTGCAAAGTTGTAGTCCACACCGTCGTGGTCTTGGTCTACAAAATCCGTACCACCACCGTCAATTACTCTGAGAACGTTGCCGTCAAATTCCCAGCGCGCTAAGTTGCCGCTGACGTTAAATACGAGTCCGCCCGCATCGTGACTGAACACCATGGAAGTCGGATCAATTGCTATAGCCTGATTGTTAATCCCACCTTGGATGATGCTTAAGACCGGGATGATCGTGCTCTCACCATCCAGTGACAGGTTGCCGTCTTGGAAGAAGTATATGCTGCTTTCGGTGAAGAACGTGGAGCCCGCGCCGAGTCCGAAGGTCTTAGCGCCGTCGTCGAACGTGAAATTCGCAGTCCCTTCAATCGTACCGTCACCTGTCCATACTCCAACCTGATTATCAACCGGGGTGCCGACCTTGAATACGTCTCCTCCTGCCGCACCATTCAATACAAAGTCAGTTCCTGCATCGTCGGTGTACATCAGAACGTTCGGTACATCGTCACGTACCCAAACCTGACCACGAGCAGCGACGCTTGCCAGTCCTGCCGCTCTTTCTTCAAAGAACGCAGACTGTTCGTGTATGAACTCCAAGTCTTCCGTCATTGAGAAGATCGGAAGTCCAGTTTGATTCGCCGGATTCCAGAATCCCCAATCATGAACCTGCGGGGAAGAGGTCATGCTTGACCGACTGTAGAACCCCGAAGGAGAACCTCCATTATCATCGGTAGACCAGACCGTTGAGGCGGACGCTCCGATGTTGACGTGGATGAAAGCCTTACGAACGTCAGTCGTAGAAGAACCTCCGCCGGAGATCCTACCAAGAGGAGATGTGGGTGGAGTCGCCGGATTGATCAGAATAGACGAGGAAATTACCGGCTCGTACTGGTTGTTGCCGATATCCCAAATTGTTACCTGACCATCAACAGTTCCAGCGACGACGTTAGCCCCACCACCTCCAGCAGGAACAGAGTACGCTCCAGTTTCATCGAGGAAGTTAGTCGCAACACCCGTAGCATCGAGTGTCACTCCATTGACGCTTACGCCTGTGATTGCTGCGTCAAGGTTGACGATGGGGTTGACAGGATCTGTCGCATCGACGGTGATATTAGTGCCGCTGACAACGGAGTCCACCTGTCCTCCGCCTCCACTCGCTATGTCTGCGAGGGTAATTTTTCGGCTTACTTCTTCTCCGGCTTCGAGGACCGTCACCTCAAAGAGAGTATTCGGAGCATCCAGAGGCGTAATAGCTGGAGGCAGATCTGAAATTTTTATGTTAGCCATCGAGATCTACCTCATTCTCGTTCACCGTTGCCTCTTCAAGCACGCGTAATCTTCCGTCTTCTGTTGCGCGCGGACTCTCGCCAATAGCTTCTCGAACACCGAACAGTGAGTTCGGGTTCGGATTTGGTCCACCTGTCGTCAGGGGTTCATCAGGACGGTAGAACGGCAACGTAATTCGATCTGCCTGACGCGGAGCCAGACGGTACGGATCGTAATCATCAAGATCGTCGATGCAAACTTTCAGCCCCGGTGAATTTGGGTCCGAATACAGGTCCTCCAAAAAGAACTTGCAACTACATCGAGCACAGATGCCTATTCCGTAAGTCGTTTTCCCAGTTGGATCTAAAAATACGGGCATGACTACCTCGTGTACGGTGATATGTTAGGACGCAAATAAACTTCGGACTCGTCGGTCTCTCCCGTCCATGCGTCTGTCAAATATTTTTCTGCATCGAGGTCCAGTCGAGGGATAATTATCTCCTGCACCTCTTTAATTTCTCTGCCCAGTTCTGCCGCCAAGTTACACACGATGGCAAGGTACCAACGATCCGGCACTTCCAGTTCATCTACCATCTCACCGACGTCTTGCAGCTGTCGTTGCACGAAACCCGTGACCTGAGAGAAAGTAAACTCAGCTGCAGGATTCGGCCACAGCTCGATCTCCGGTTGAATGCGTTGTTTGTCGTACCAGAACTGAGTCGGTCTGCCAGTACTTGATTTGTCAGGCAGGTTTGCATAGTCATTCCGATTGAGTTTGTACATCGGAATCTCATTAGGCTTGTTGCCATAGAACAGTTCGATGACATCGAGCACCGTGGTACCCGTCGCGCGCAGTCGATACGCATCGAAATCGTTGACGCCTCCCAGTACGCCTTGAACGTCCACCCAAAGCCACTCATTTTCAACGACAACCTGACCCACCCGTGTGAGGAGAGCCACCGAATCCACGAAATTATTGTTCGTTCCCTCGATCACGTAGTCCCAAGTTTCTGAGACGTTCGGCAGGATGCCGAAGGTAAACACATTCGTAGCACTGTCCAATGCCATCGTGATCGAACCTGCAGCGGATACCTGTGTGCATGCAGTGGTCAGATCGCTATCGAATGCGTTGTCAGCAACACCCTCCGTGGCACTTGCATCCCCCGTGATCCGATTCAGATTACGAAGGTTGATGGTGTACGTGTCTACGGTACCGACAGGACACGGAACAGTTGCCTGACGCTCGTAAATCGGCAGCAGAAGCGGGATGACGTTCCACAGCTTGATGCCCTTGTTGACCAAGGTCTGCGTGTACAACCACAGCAGGTCGAGAGCAATCGTAATGTGCTCGCCCGTGATCTCTTGCTCGACCATCTTGCAGCGACGAAAAGCATGATCAATGATCTGCTGATTCGTGAAGACGGTCGAACCGACTGTTCCAGTTGTTGGCATTAGTAGCCGCCTCCTCTCACTCTGCTACGACCACCACGAGGTTTTGTCCCGTGACCTTTTGGTCTCGGGGACCTGACGTGCCGGTCCATGACTTCTTTAGCGACTCTGCGTGCCGTCTTCTCTACGGAGCCGCCACGACTTTTTTTACTGCGCCTCCGACTGCGTACTCCATCAGTCCACCCTTCGCCTTCACGTTCTTAGGCATGCCCCGTCCGGATGCTTTGCGACGAGCGGAAGCACGCACTTTGTGCACACCACCTTTCATGTAGCCGCCCTTTTTATAACCGGGTTTCAGACGCTTGTTGCCACCAGCCTCGACTTCCTGTTGATTGCGACCTGTCTGTGCAGGCTGCACACCGTGGTCCATGGTGTCCTGCTTGCCATGTTTCTCAACGAACTGGGCAGATGTGTTGCTCTGCTTCACCTGACCACCGTACTTGTAGCCCATCTTGCCGCCTTCGTGGACCAGCCTATCGTGCACTGAGCCGCCATGCATCTTGACGTTCGCTGGCATCGTATTCCGTTTACCTGCAGGTCCAGATTTCAGGTTCGGGTACTTGTCACCGGGCTTGCCGAACTTGCCGCCTTCGGCCATTTTCTTCACGTGCCCGCCGCGCATGTAACCTTTTACTTTATGCACGCCCGCTGAACCGGTGAAGCCCTGCTCCGCAGGGAATGAAAAATCCTTCACGTATGTCAGTCCCACGTTCTTGCCCATTTTCTTTCTCCTTATGGTGCAGATCCGATTAGTAGCCAAGTAACTCCATCGTTTGATATCCATGACTTCGATGCGCCAACGGCAATGGTGATGGAGGAATTTACGCCTGCACCTATATCATCGCTTGTGGATGGGAATACTTGCAGTATGTTCGCTCCATCATTGTAAATCGTCAATCGTTTACCAGCTACAGCGAGCATCGCGGTAACTACGTCGTTAGCGTTCGCAACGGTTGACACAACATTGTAGGAAGAAAAGAGAGGCGCTTGGTTTTGTGTCTGAGTTGTAGATGCTGTGAGTCCAGTATGTAAGCTGTTTGTCTGGATTATCTGACCTGTCTGCCGGAGCCAGCTAACAGAGGCAAGACCGCCAGAAGCTATGCCGAAGTTATTATTGCCGACACGGTATATACCAGTGCCGGTATCAATCTGAAATCCGATAGGAGGTGCGGCAGCAGATCCCCCCGGAAGCTCGATTCGCCCGGTCGTAATATCAAGTTTGGAGCCATCCCATATTAGATTAGCATCGCCCTCAAGCGTACCGTCGCCTGTCCACACTCCGATTTGATTGTTGACGGGAGTGCCAACTTTCGTTACGTCGCCTCCACCACCACCGGCACTTACTATCCACTGAGTCCACGTTGCATTCGCGACAGTCGCTATGAACGATGCCGACTCTCCCGATGCAAGTGAGATGGCAGTATTCGTACCTGCGCCCAAATCATCCCCCGTTGCCGGGAAGACATCGGCAGCATTCGCTCCATCGTTCTTTATGTACACGACTGAGTTCACAGCGAAGACCGGAGGAAGCTTGACCGAATCGCCAGTTGTCGCAACGACGCTCAGGACGTTGTAACTTTCATCAAGCTGAACGGCACTGCCTTGTCCGCCTGTTGCAAATGCTGTGATTGCCACGTTGGCTTGGTGGGATTGTATGACACCAGAATTCAGTTCATTCAGACTGATAGCTTCAACGCCACCAGCGGAGAATTTCAGTTGATCGGAGCCTGAACCACCCGAATACATTCCTGAATTGCTGTCTAAGCTGAATGAGTATGTAGGACCTGAAACGGTACCAACCCTTGATTCGAACACAGAATTTGGAGACTCAATGAAGAAGAAAGCACCCGCTTTTCTGAAGTGCATAGCACTCGCGCCACCGAGGATTATATCCAGTGCGCTCGTAACGCCACCGATACCTGTACCCGGATCGCCCAGAGCAGGAATCAACGTCGGGTTAGTGGCAGTCGATGCTTCGTTCTGTAGGCTAGGACCGTTTCCTGCGACTCCGACAAAGCGATCTCCTGTGAAGGTCCATCGGGCTGTTCCACCAAGTGTTATCTTGAGCGTGTCATCTACTGACTCATAGATACCAGTATCGCCGTCACCGAATGCTAATGTAGGAGCAGCAGCATCATCATTTAGAGGCAGAAGAAGGTGCGATCCGTCCCATCTGAAGTTCGCGTCACCTTCGATTGTTCCATCACCAGTCCAAACACCGATCTGGTTATCGACGGGAGTGCCGACCTTGCTTACGTCGCCAGTTCCTGCTATCTCCTGAAATACGATCTGGGTCCAAGTAGAATTGGCGACCGTCATCATAAAGGCTATTGACTTACCAGCCGCAAGTGAAACTGCTACGTTGATTCCTTGACCAAGATCATCTCCGGCTGAGGGGAAGACATCGCAGGCATTCGCGCCGTCGTTCTTGACGTATATGAGTGAGCCCACTTGATTTGATAGTGGGAGTTTTACTGAATCCCCCGGTGACGCAACGGTCGTTACTACATTATATGATTTGAAAAGTTCTGTGGCGCTTCCCTGTCCACCTGTCGCGAAAGCTGTCACTCCTAAAGTGGTATCAAATGCGTGAACGACGCCACCACTGGCTTCAACAAGAATCATTCCTGAGATGCCGCCAGAAGCTAGACCTAATCTGTCATCTCCGGCGCTATAAATGCCAGTATTCGTATCGCCTTGTCTGGGCAAGAGTCCGGGAGAAGCTGCACCTGTTGCTACGTTGCGCATCTCAGGCCCGTTGCCAAGAGCAGACTGTATCGCTACTCCAACTACATTGAAGTTCGTACTGCCTTCAATAGTGCCGTCACCCGTCCACACGGGAAGCTGATTATCTGCTGGAGTACCGACCTTCGTTACGTCGCCTCCCCCCGGAGCCAGAGAAAGAAGTTGAGTGACAGTTAATTTTTTGTCTCGCGAATCTCCGCTCTGACGAACACCTAACAGATCCGTAAGCGCAGGGACTGATACGGCAACAAGATTGGGAATGGTTGAGTCAGCCATGGGCTAGTCCTCTATGAGTCGGTTGTCGGAATTGCCGTCATCAATGAGCAGGGCATCGCCACCGTCATCAATGAGAAGGATGTCCCCCCCACTGGGGGGAGCCGGGGGTCCGGTGACCCTGTCACTGGTCACAACAGCGGCAGTGACCGACGCTCCGGCCACTCCGCTTCCCGTTGTGCCGCCCATTACAGGGTTCCGGCTTGGATTATCCTCAGGACCGCTTCTCCGTCACCAGAGTTGGTTAGCAGTCTACAGGCGCTGACAGGGGAGATGAACGTTGCATCTGCATCAGCTGTGAGTCCAGTCAAATCAGGATGAGCGACCCAACTGTGGGGTCCGGGAAAGTCTCCGAACACATCATCGAAAGTAAATTCGACAGTGACATCCACTGTTCCGGTTATGACGATACCAAGACTCACGTTGAACGGAGTCTGATACTGATCAAGTGGAACAGTCTGCGAAGCCCCGACATCATCCGTCCCAATCTCAACGTCCGTGGCGAATGCTGCATCCGCAGCAATCTGCGTTACGGTGCTGAAGCTAAGCTCCGTCGGTATAGTGGTCGCATTGGGACCAGCAAGTGTCTCACTGATTATCGCGCCGGAATCATCCGTACCCGTGATAGTGAAGTTCGTCGCACTGATGTTGCCAGCAGACTCTAATATCACTCGTCTCTGTGATCCAAGCTGGGCGACACCGTCAACGACAAGTGTTCCGTCGAGGGTTAAATCTCCCGCTGCTCCCAGTTGCTGATCTTGAGCAACACTGATGTTAACACCAGCAGCAAGCTGCCGCGTTTGTACAATGGGCCTCATGTCAATTCCCTCCTCAGGGTGAAGAGCGAATTACGCGCGTTCTTTCGCCGCGAACATGTAGTCCACTGTCATCGTCTTCGC
>SMVA01228227.1_pt1 | contig 14452 bp, 13 predicted proteins | sample 2456451 | NCBI WGS metagenome assembly SMVA01 (sample SAMN11095933, study PRJNA526329) | marine sediment metagenome | biome: Marine sediment; feature: Surficial sediment; material: Deep marine sediment; isolation source: Hadal surficial sediment | place: Pacific Ocean | collected 2014-05 | depth...
GTCACTCCCGGCTGCAGCCGGAAGAGCATCTCAAAAGCGCCGGTAGCCGGATTACCGTTCACTATGCTGAAGTCAGCTCCCCGGGGAAATCCTGGCACGGGTACATATTCGGCTTCCGTTCCAGCGGCAGTGATGACCGACGGCATATCACCACCTTCTTGAGCCGTAGCCATGTGGGCGGACGCCAGCGACAACGCAAGAATCGTGGTGCCGGCCGCCAGGGTATAGGAATAACGCATCGTTGTGCTCCTCTCATAAAACATGATTGCCATAGCGCCGGGCTAATCTATCTCAGGGAGGACGAATTGAGAAGCACGGCTGCCGCCCGGCGGGCTCAATCCGCCTCGAATCCGATCGACTTGTGGGTTCCGTCACAAAACGGCTTTGTCGCCGACGCGCCGCACCGACACAGGGCGCCGGAGGCCCCGCGCACGGTGGCACCCTCCGGGCTGTGGATCTCGAAGGGACCCCGGACCAGGAGCGGCCCGTTGTGAGCCAGGGAGATTTCCAATGCTCCCGCCTCACCGTCCTCCGGCGCCTTCAGACGATTGTCCCCGATGGTAGCGGCGTCGGCGAATCCCACCTCGACGTGCGAGTTGTCGCAGAACGGCTTGTCTTTCGAGTGGCCACAGCGGCAGAGCGCCGCCCTGGTTTCGTCGATGATCTCACCCCCGGGGAGGGTGATTCGTAGTCGACCAGTTACGTAGAGCGGGCCGTCGGCGTCGATGCGCACGGTATTCGAGGCCGGGGCCTGTTCCTCTTTCCCGTCTCGCCGCCGGTAGTGCAGCGCGCCGGTGGGACAGCGCTCGATCGTCCTGACGAGATCCGCCGTTGCCGCCCGACTCGGGTCGATCCAGGGCCGGCGTCCGGCGTCGAACACGTCCGGCAGGCCATGAACGCACTCCTCCGCATGGATACAGCGCTTGGGGTCGTACTCGACGATCAACTGTTCGGCTTCGTAAGAGCGGATTCGTCGATTCACCCGATGCCCTCTCTTTGCAGGATGTGCGGCTGGCAACCGGCGGGCGGCTCTACCCCAGGTTGGTATATTGGTCGTGAGTGTAACAGTATGCCCATGTTTCTCCAGGCTCGGCGCTCCGAATCAGCACGTGATCCTGAGCCGTGTGGTGCTCGCGGGCATGCTGATTCTTGGAGGAGTCGCAGCAGCCGATGTGGCCGCAGTTCAGGCACATCCTGAGGTGAACCCAGGTGTCTCCCGAGGCGAGGCACTGCTCACACCCATCTACTACAGTTGGGAGGTCGGTGATCTCGGATCCGTCGAAGTGCTCGCAACGTGGCATGTGATGCTCCTGCTAGGCGACGACGGTCCATCGAGTTATCGAACGGGTCAAGTCGATCAGCTTCTCCGAATGGCGAAGCGGCCGACTGGCCGCCAGCGTGGGGGCTGGTGGGAAAAGGAACATCGAGTCCAACCACGGAATCGGAACGGCAATCCGTGGCACCTTTTCAACTATAGCGGCCGGTCTTGGAGCTGTCCACCGCCGGGATGAGGATTCCGGCGGACTCTGATGGCTCCTCGGCCACTGCAACTTGCTTGCACCGAATCGACATGAGAGCCGGCTTCGGCCCCCATGCCTGAATCTCACCCCCGAGCCTTCTCGTAGGCCCCCTTGGCACGGTACCGCACAGTTGGAGGGCAGCCATGCGAAGCAGTGACATCCGCCACCGGGACGACCTCCTCGCCTACGTGGCCGGCGTCCTGAAAGCCCAAGGCCGCCCCGTGGATCCCGGCATGGTGGTGGAACTCGAACCGCTGTTCCACGACGTGTTCCTCGGTGGCGAGATCACCCGGCTGGACCGGGTCATCGAGGCGGCCACCGCCGGAGGACGCTGGCTCCGGCCGGTGGGTGGCGAGGGGCGGCGCTACGCTCTCACCGCCTCCGGTGCGGAGCGGGCCCGCTCGGTCCGCCGAGGATTCATCCGGCGCCTGCCCATGTGGCAGCGCGTCCTTCTCATCGCCATCATACTGGCGCTACTTTTGGCCGTGCTCGCGCAGTAGTCCTCCAGTCCTCTCCCAACGATCACCGGGAGCTACCATGCGGTTTTCCAGGTGCAGTGCCGCCCTGCTGGTTGCCGGAGCAACGCTGATGGCGTGCGCCGGCAATACTCCCCCACCTCCGCCTCCCGAGGCGTCACCTGCGCTCACGCCGCAGCTGAGCGGCACCACGCAGTTGCTGCAAGCCGTCAGCCCGGTGAGCGAATCGGTCGTCTGGGTGAGCGGACACGGCGGAACCTACGCCCGCACCACCGACGGTGGCGAGACGTGGCAAGCGGCCGTGGTGCCGGATGCCGACACGCTCCAATTCCGCGACGTGCATGCGGTTGACGAGCACACCGCATACCTCCTCGGCGCTGGGCCGGGTGACATGTCCCGCATCTACCGGACCACCGACGCCGGCGCCACCTGGGTTCTTCAGTGGGTCAACCCCGACCCCGATGGTTTCTACGATTGCCTGGATTTTTGGGATGCCGATCGCGGCGCGGCCTACGGCGACGAGGTCGACGGCCACTTGTCGATCGTGACCACCGTGGACGGAGGTGCCACCTGGACCCCGGTTCCGCAGGATCGCCTGCCGCCGGCCCAGGAGGGCGAAGGCGGGTTCGCCGCCAGCGGCTTGTGCCTGATCACCGGCCCCGATGGACTCGGCTGGATCGCCACGGGGGCGGCCGATACGGCCCGGGTGCTCATGACGGAAGATTACGGACAGAGCTGGACCGCGGCAGCCACTCCCATCGCCGGGGGTACCGCAGAGGGCCTCACCGCGGTGAGCTTCCGGGATGCCACGCATGGCATCGTCCTCGGCGGTAACATCGGCGATCCCGAAGGGCGTAGCGACAACGTGGCGGTGACGGCCGACGGCGGCAAGACGTGGACCCTCGCCGGCCGGCCGACCATCACCGGCGCGTTCTATGGCGGGCTCTACGTGCCCGGGGTGGACGCCCCATGGGTCGTCGCTGTCGGGCCGGCCGGGGCCGATTACTCGGTGGACGACGGCCTGACCTGGCTGTCGCTGGATACGCTGAGCTACTGGGCGGTGGGGTTCGCCAGCCCGACCGCCGGCTGGTTGGTGGGGCCCGGCGGCCGGATCACCAAGGTCCGGATGTACTGACGAGGGTTCCGAGGACTACAGAGTCTTCAGTGTGCCCCGGTCGATCTTCCCGAGGTGCGTGCGCGGCAGGGCGTCGAGAAACACGACTTCTCGGGGATACTTGTACGGCTCGAGCCTCTCGCGCACGAACGCCTGGAGTTCATCGGCCTCGGCCGCAGCCTCCGGCGCCAGCACCACGTAGGCGCGTGGTTTGATCAGGCCGTCCTCGTTTGCCACGCCCACCACGGCGACTTCCGCTACCGCCGCGTGCTGCAACAGGCAGTTCTCCACCTCCTGGGGCGACAGCCACTTGCCGGCCACCTTCAGCATGTCGTCGGCCCGCCCGGCGTAGGTGAAGTAGCCGTCGGCGTCCCGGCTCAACATGTCTTCCGAGAGGTACCACTCGCCGTGAAAGGCTCGCAGGCTCTTCTCGCGGTTGTGCCAATAACACAGGGCCCGCGAGTTTCCTCGGACTCGCAGATAGCCCACTTGGCCAGTGGGCACCTCGCGGCCGGCGTCATCGCACAGCTGGATCTCGAACCCCGGTACCACGGTGCCGAGGGTGCCCGGCTTGACCGCGCCCGGGCGGTTGGACAGGAAGATGTGCCACATCTCGGCGGTGCCGAGCCCGTCCAGCAGTTCCACGCCGAACAGGTCGTGCCAGCGGCGGTGGAGTTCCACGGGGAGCGCTTCTCCCGCCGAGGTGGCCAATCGGATCGATGAAAGATCGGCCTCCGCGGCGTTGGGGTGGTTCACCATGTGATTGACCATGGTAGGCACGTTGATCAGGATGGTCGGGCGGAACTGCTCGATGCGGGCAAACAGGGCGTCGGCCGTGCAGCGCTCGGGGAACAGCGCCGTGGTGGCGCCGGCGGCAAAAGGAAACAACAGGTTGGACCCGGTGGCGTAGCCGAAGTACAGCTTGGGGACCGAGAGGGTGACGTCGTCGGGCCGGTAGCCGATCACCCCCTTGGCGTAACACTCGGTGGTGTTGGCGAACGAGGCGTGGCTTTGGACCACCGCCTTGGGTTGGCCGGTGGTGCCGCCCGAGAACAACCAGATGGCGGCGTCGTCGGCGTTGGACGCGAATGTCTCCAATCGGTCGGATCCGGCGTCGACCACCTCTTGAAACGCGGGATCCCCGACCACGAAGGTGTGCTCGAGGAACCGGGCCCCCGAAGCCGCCTCGGCAAAGGCGTCGCCGGCCTCGAGGTCGACGAACGCCGCGACCGCCCGGGTGTAGTCGAGGAAATAGGCGATGGCCTCGTGGTCGAGTTGCGGGTTGACCATCACCACGACCGCCCCGATCTTCAGGATGCCGAACAACGCCGCCAGGTAGGCCGGGCCATCGGGGAGCGCGATGATCACCCGTTGTTCGGGGGTCACACCGGCGTCCTGAAGCAGGTGCCCGAACCGATTCGCCATCGCTTGCACGTCGCCATAGGAGAGCGCGCCCTCGTCGGTGATCAGGGCACGACGGTCTCCCAACCCCTCGCGGATGCGGGCGTCGAGAAAATAATCGGCGATGTTGAAGGAGTCGGGTGGCGTGAAGGGCATTCGGAATCTTGAGTCTTGAATCTTGAGTCTTGAATTGTGACTGCTGAGTTGACCTAAGGCTTTACCATGCATTGGCGGATGTCAATGTGTGGGTGCGGGAAGTGTACCTGCCGTTTTCAGAGGAGTCGGTCTGAGCCATGGCGCTATGTTACCTCGCCGACATGACGTGGCACGAGGCGCGAGAGGCTTTCGACAAGGCACCCGTGGCCATCCTGCCGGTCGGTGCGTTGGAAGCGCATGGGCCGCATCTGCCGCTGGCTACGGATGTGATCATCGCGGAGGCGATGGCCCGTGCCGGCGCCCGGCTGGTGGCCGCCGCGGGGAAGGAAGTCGTGGTGCTGCCGGCGCTGCCTTACACCGCGGCACCGTTCGCCGAAGGTTTTTCCGGCACACTGTCGTTGCCCCGGGCGACCGTTGCCCGGCTGGTGGCCGACATCGCCGCCGAGTTGGCGCGCCAAGGGGTTTCCTGCCTGGCGCTGGCCAACGCCCATCTCGACCCGGCCCATTTGGGGGCGTTGGCCGACGCGGCCGAGCTGGTGCGGGCGGCGGGAGCGCCGAGGTTGGTACACCCCGATCTTACCAAGAAGCCGTGGGCTGGCCGTCTCACAGAGGAGTTCAAGAGCGGCGCGTGCCACGCGGGGCAGTACGAGACGTCGGTGGTCATGGCCGCCCGGCCGGAGCTGGTCCGGGACAAGGTGCGTAGCAGGCTGGCGGACAATCCCCGGTCGCTGTCGCTCGCGATCGCGGAGGGACACAGTAACTTCGAGGCGGCCGGCGGCCCCGAGGCATACTTCGGATATCCCGGAGCTGCCACGGCCGATGAAGGTAGGGCCACCATCGAAGTTCTGGGGCAAATTCTAGCGGAGGCGATCCTAACCGATGTTACCTGACGGAGCCACGGCGGTCATTACCGGAGGAGGACAGGGCATCGGCGCCGCCGTCGCCCGGGTGTTGGCGCGGGCCGGCGCGCGGGTGATGGTGGCCGGCCGGACGCAAGCCACCACCGAACGGGTGGCCGGCGAGCTGGTCGACGCCGGATTCGAAGCACACGCCGCTCGGGTGGACGTCACCGATGCCGCGAGCGTTACCGCCCTGGTCGAAGAGGCGCAGGGCCGGCTGGGCACGGTCGATATCCTGATCAACAATGCCGGCCAGGCCCACTCCGCGCCTATCGTCCGCACCACGCTGGAGGATTGGCACCGCATGCTGGACTGCAACGCCACCGGAACCTTCCTGTGCACCCGGGGATTTCTGCCGGGGATGCTCGAGCGACGCTGGGGCCGCATCATCAACATCGCGTCCGTGGCCGGATTGTCCGGGGCCAAGTACATTGCCGCCTACTCCGCCTCCAAGCATGCGGTCATGGGCTTCACCCGCTCGGCCGCCCACGAGGTGGCCGACAAGGGTGTCACCGTAAACGCCGTCTGTCCCGGGTTCGTCGATACCCCGATGACCGAGCAATCGGTCGCCAACATCGTCGCCGCCACCGGCAAGTCGCGGGAGGAGGCCTTGAGCGCCATCCTCCAGATGACGCCGCAGGGCCGCTTGATCGCGCCCGAGGAAGTGGCCCACGCCGTGCTCATGTTGGCCGCCACCGAGGCGAAAGGCATCAACGGGCAATCCATCGTCATCGACGGCGGAGGCATTCAGGCATGACGTTCGACATCATCAACCCCGAAATGCTGGGGACGCCGCGTGGCTGGAACAACGGGATGCTGGCGCCGGCCGGCGGCCGGGTGTTGTTCGTGGCCGGGCAGACGGCGCGAGACGGATCCGGTGGGGAGTTGCCCAGCGGTTTCGTCGAACAGTTCGCCGCCGCCCTGGCCAACATCCTGGCGGTGGTGAGGCAAGCGGGTGGCACAGCGGAGGACATCGGCCGCTTTACCATTTACGTTGCCGACATCGAGGCCTACCGCGGCAGCCTCGAGGCGTTGGGCACGGCCTATCGCAAGCAGATGGGCCGTCACTACCCGGCGATGGCGCTGGTAGCGGTGGTGGCGCTGGTGGATCCCGCAGCCCAAGTCGAGATCGAAGCGACGGCCGTGCTGCCGCCCGCTGACCAATAACCGAAGGTTGTCGTCCGGTCACCCGAGAGACCCATGACCATAGCCCCCCGCTCGTTCCTCTATGTCCTCGACGCCGCCACGGCAGTGGCGACGATCACCCTCAACCGGCCGGATCGCCTCAACGCGTTGACGTTCGAGGTTTACCGCGAACTCCTGGAGGTGTTCCGGGCTCTCGATACCGAGCCGGACGTGCGGGCGATCGTCATCACCGGTTCGGGGCGGGCGTTCTGTTCCGGGGGCGACGTGGAGGACATCATCGGGCCGCTGTTCGAACAGGACCACGAGGGACTGCTCGAGTTCACTCGCATGACCTGTGACGTCATCGGCGCCATGCGGTCCTGCCGCCGGCCCATCGTCGGCGCCCTCAACGGCACCGTGGCCGGCGCCGGAGCGGTGATCGCCAGCGCCTGCGACGTGCGCATCGCCGATCCCACGGCCAAGATCGCGTTCCTGTTTACCAAGGTGGGGTTGTCCGGTGCAGACATGGGTATCGCGTGGCTGCTGCCGCGGCTCATTGGCATGGGACGGGCCACCGAGTTGCTCATGACCGGCGACTTCATCGATGCCGCCGAGGCGTATCGCATCGGCCTGTACAATCGGGTTACCGAAGCGGGCCAGTCGGTTACCGACGCCACGGCCTTCGCCGCCCGCCTGGCGCAGGGGCCGTCACTGGCACTGGCCGTCACCAAGGAAGCGCTCAACCGCGAAGCGTCCATGGACATCCTCGGCGCCTTGACGGCTGAGGCCGAGGCTCAGGCGGAGTGCATGATGCATCCCAATTTCCGCGAGGCGTACGACGCGTTCGTGGCCAAACGGCCGGCGACTTTCGCCTGACGGCATGCCCGATACCACCGCTATCCGCGCCTTTCTCGACGACCGCCACCTGACGATGGCAAAGGATGTGACTGCCTTCGCCCGGGACGTCGTGGCCCGGTATCCCGAACCGGCCGACGATGACGGCGGCAGGGTCCAGGCGCGGGAACTGGCCGTGGTGCTGGGTGAGGCCGGATGGTACACCCCGATCGAACAGCTGGATCTCAGAGGGGTGAGTCTGGTACGAGAGGCGCTCGGGTGGGCGTCGCCGCTGGCCGACGCGGTTTACGCGCTCCAGGCTCTGGGTACCGTCCCCATCCTGCTGGCGGGAGACGACGCCCAGCAGGAGCGATGGGCCAAGCCGGCGCTACGCGGAGAACAGATCGCGGCGTTCGCCATGACCGAGGCCGAGGCCGGCTCTGACGTGGCGGCCATGAGCACCACCGCGACGAGAGATGGCGACGACTACGTCCTGCAGGGAACCAAGACGCTCATCTCCAACGCCGGCATCGCCGATTTCTACACGGTGTTCGCCTCCACCGATCCGTCGTCCGGCAGCCGGGGAATGTCGTGTTTCGTGGTCCCGGCCGATGCGGACGGGTTCGAGTTCGTCGAGCCGTTGGTGCTGAGCGCACCCCATCCACTGGGCACCATCGCGTTCAATGGGTGCCGCGTTCCAGCCTCTCATAGGCTGGGGCCCGAGGGGGAGGGATTCAAACTGGGACTGCGCACGCTCGACCTCCTCCGGGGGACGGTGGGGGCCGCTGCCTGCGGCATGGCCACCCGGGCACTCGACGCCTCCCTCGAATACGCGGACCGGCGCCGTCAGTTCGGCAAGCCGCTGGCGGAGTTCCAGTTGATTCAACAGAAACTCGCTCGCATGGCCACCGACCTGACCGCCGCACGGCTATTGGTGTACCGGTCGGCCTGGGAAAAGGACGGGGGAGCGGAGCAGGTTACTCTCGAGGCTGCCATGGCCAAGGTGTTCGCCACCGAGGCCGCCCAGCGTATCATCGACGACGCGGTGCAGATCCACGGAGGGCAGGGGGTGTTGCGCGCCAGCGTAGTGGACCGGCTGTACCGCTCTGTGCGAGCGCTGCGGATATATGAAGGAACGACGGAGATTCAGCACCTGGTCATCGCCGGCCAGCTGTTGAAGGCTTACCGGTCCGCCCACTGACTACCTGTGTGGCATCCTCCCTCACCGATCAAGCACGCGATTCCTCAGCCGAGCTGGCCGACGAAAGACCAAGTATCGCGGGGCCTGTGGTTTCGTCCCATCTCGCTGGGCCCGGTCGAGTTGGCGGAACGCACCTGGGTGCCCGCCATGGTACCATGGCGGGCCACCGAGGACGGCTATGTCACCGACGCCGTGCTGGACTGGTATCGCCGGTTTGCCCAGGGGCAGCCGGGGGCCATCGTGGTGGAAGCCACCGGCGTGCGTGATGTGAAGAGTGGCCCCCTGCTGCGGATCGGACACGACCGGTTCGTGCCCGGGCTCCGCCGACTGGTGGAGACGGTACGCCGGGCCAGCGACGGCCGTACCCGATTGTTCATCCAGACGATCGACTTCCAGACCATCCGCCGCCGGCCGGCGCCCGAGCGGTTCTTCGGGGAGTTTCTCGCCATCACGGATCGTCATCGGGAGCGGGTATCGGGCAGCGACGCGGCCATTCGGGCGCGTCTCATGGACATGTCGGACGACGAGCGCCGGGCGGTGCTGACCGACCGGGAGTGGCAATCGCTGGAGTACGGCCATCGCGAGCTGATCACCGACTTGGCGTTGCCGCACATGCGGGACCTGCCGCGCACGCTGCCGGGGACATTCGCCGCAGCGGCGGTGCGGGCCCGAGAAGCGGGCTTCGATGGCGTGGAGCTGCACTACGCGCACGCCTACACCATGGCGTCGTTCCTCTCGGCGCTCAACGACCGGCCCGACGGATACGGACTGACGCTCGAGGGCCGGGCCCGGTTGCCCCTCGAGGTGTACCGGGCGGTGCGGGCGGCCGTCGGATCCGACTGGGTTGTGGGATGCCGGTTTCTGAGCGACGAGTGCATTCCCGGTGGAGGTACCGTGGACGATGCGGCGTACTTTGCTGTCGCCTTTGCCGGAGCCGGGATGGACTTCCTGTCGTTGTCGCGGGGCGGGAAATTCGAAGACGCCAAGCAGCCGAAGGTGGGCTGGGCCGCGTATCCCTACACCGGTCGTAGTGGCTATGAGTGCATACCCACGGTCCGCTCGGATGCCGCCGGGCCGTTCGGCCGGAACGTCGAGGCCGTGGCGTTCATCCGGCACCGTGTTCGCGCTGCGGGTCAGGCGACGCCGGTCGTGGTGTGCGGTGGGATCAGTACTTACCAGCAGGCCGAGGCCATCCTGGCACGCGGCCAGGCGGACATCGTGGCCTCGGCGCGGCAGACCCTGGCCGATCCAGACTGGTTTATGAAGGTGCGCTCAGGAAAAGGCGCCGAGATACGCCGTTGCGTCTTCACCAATTATTGTGAAGGATTGGACCTGGTACACAAGCAGGTCACCTGCAAGCTGTGGGACCGGGAAGCCATCGACGACGCGGATGTGGTCCTGGCCAATGATGGCCGGCGCCGGCTGACGGCACCGCCCTGGCGTCACGGCTCCGCCTCAGGGAGTGAGACTCGATGAAAATCGTGAGCGTGGGTGGCGGACCAGCAGGTCTCTACTTCGCGATCGTCATGAAGCAGGCCGACCCAGGCCACGACATCGTGGTATACGAACGCAATCGGCTGGAAGACACCTTCGGGTTCGGCGTGGTGTTTTCCGACGCCACCGGGGGTAACCTGGCCACAGCGGACCCGGTGACGTTTCGGGAAATGGAGCGCCACTCTGTCAGTTGGGACGACATCGACATCCACTACGGCGGCGAGGTGATCACCTCGACGGGGCACGGCTTCAGCGGGATGTCCCGCGGGACGCTGCTCAAGATTCTGGCGGAGCGATGCCGCGACCTGGGGGTCGATCTCCGCTTCGAGGCCGAGGTCACGGACCTGGCCCAATTGGGCGATGTCGATCTCATCCTGGCCGCGGACGGCTCCAACAGCGGCATCCGCTCCCAGTACCAGGCGGCCTTCCGCCCGCGGGTGGAGTTCCGTCCCAACAGGTTCGTGTGGCTGGGCACCACACGGCCGTTCCCTGCCTTTACCTTCTACTTCAAGGCCAACGCCCACGGCCTGTGGCGGGTGCACGCGTATCAGTATGAGGAAGGGCATTCTACCTTCATCGTGGAGACTTCGGAGGACACTTGGCGGGCTTCGGGTCTCGGTGAAACCGACGAGGACGCCACCGTGGCCTACTGCGAGCGGTTGTTCGCCGATGAACTGGGCGGCCATCGCCTGCTCAAGAACAAGTCGCTGTGGCGCCGGTTCCCCAACATCAGCAACGGCGCCTGGCATCACCAAAACATCGTTCTCATGGGTGATGCCGCCCACACCGCGCACTTCTCCGTCGGGTCGGGGACCAAGCTGGCAATGGAAGACGGGATTGCCCTCGCCGACGCGCTGGCGGCAGCGCCCGACATCCCTACGGCGCTGGCGGAGTATGAAGCGGCCAGGCGGCCGCCGGTCGAGAGTTTACAGCGGGCGGCCCAGGTGAGTCTCGAATGGTTCGAGAACGCCGAGCGCTACATGACACTCGATCCGACGCAGTTCGCCTTCAATCTGTTGACGCGCAGCCTGCGGGTGAGTCACGACAACCTCAAACTCCGCGACCCGGCGTTCATAGCCCGGGTCGATCGATGGCTAGCCGACTCCGCGGCCCGGCAATCCGGCGAACCCGCGCCGACTAACCCCCCGCCACCGTTGTTCACGCCGTTGCGCCTGCGTGACCTCCTGCTGGCCAATCGGATCGTGGTGTCACCGATGTGCCAGTACTACTCCGACGACGGCATGCCCAATGACTGGCACCTGGTGCACCTCGGGTCGCGCGCCATCGGGGGTGCCGGACTGGTGATGACCGAAATGACCGACGTCTCCGCCGATGCACGGATCTCTCCTGGGTGCGCCGGCATATACCGCGAGGAGCACGCCGATGCGTGGCGCCGGATCGCCGAATTCGTGCATGGCCATAGCGATGCGGCTATCGGCATGCAGTTGGGGCACGCCGGACGCAAGGGATCAACCAAGGTGGCGTGGGAAGGCATGGACGTGCCCCTGGACAGCGGCAACTGGCCGCTGGTGGCGCCGTCGCCTTTGGCCTGGCATGACGGGAATCAAGTCCCCAGGGAGATGACCCGCGCCGACATGGATGGCGTCCGGGACGACTTCGTACGGGCGGCCCATCTGGCCGACCGGGCGGAAATGGATCTACTCGAACTGCACATCGCTCACGGATACCTGTTGGCGTCGTTCGTTTCACCGCTGACCAACCGGCGCACGGACGAGTACGGCGGGTCACTCGAGAACCGCATGCGGTTCCCCCTCGAAGTGTTTGACGCCGTGCGGGCCGTGTGGCCCTCGGCCAAGCCGATGTCGGTCAGGATCTCCGCCGTCGACTGGGCACCGGGTGGCACCACGCCGGAGCAGGCCGTGGCGGTGGCCCGGTTGCTCCAGGCGCACGGGTGCGACATTGTTGACGTATCCGCTGGACAGACCGTCTCCGATGCGTCCCCGGTGTATGGCCGGCAGTTCCAAACGCCGTTCAGCGATCGCATTCGGCTCGAGGTGGGCATTCCGACCATGTCGGTCGGTAACATTTCTTCCTACGAGGACGCCAACGGCATCCTCGCCGCGGGCCGAGCCGACCTAGTGGTGATGGCCCGAGCCCATCTATGGAACCCTTACTGGACGAGGCACGCGGCCCAGGCGTTGGGCCATGAGCTCCCCTGGCCGGAGCCGTACGCGGTGCTGAACCAGTACACCCCGAGAGAGCGATGACTTCCACGCCAGACCAACAGCCGGACACGCCCGCGCCCCTCATGTATGCCCAGTATCTGCAACTCGATCGAGTGCTGGGTGCGCAGCAGCCGAGATCCGACGGACCCGAACACGACGAACTCCTGTTCATCATCATCCACCAGGTCTATGAGCTGTGGTTCAAGGAAGTCCTGCACGAGTTGGATTACCTGCGCCAGCGACTGGGCGACGACGACCTGCCCTCGGCGATGAGTACCCTGAAGCGGATTCTCACCATCCTGAAGGTGCTGGTGTCGCAGATCGACGTGCTGGAAACGATCACGCCGATCGACTTCTTGACCTTTCGTGATCGGCTCGAGTCCGGCAGCGGCTTTCAGTCGCTGCAGTTCCGCGAGTTCGAGTTCAGCCTCGGGGCCAAGCGCAGAAACGTGGTCGACCATTTCCCGGAGGGCAGCCCGGGTCGGGAAACACTCGAGCGTCGCTACCGGGAAGAGACGCTGTGGGACGCCTTTGTCCACTATCTGTCCCGTGCGGGCCACGCGGTTCCCGACGCACTGCTGACGCGGGACGTGACCCAACCGATCGAGCCATCGCCGGAATTCCAGTCGGTGCTGATCGACATCTACCATAATCACCCGACGACGATGCACCTGTGCGAACGACTGGTCGACCTCGATGAAGGCGTCCAGGAGTGGCGCTACCGCCACGTGAAGATGGTCCAACGTACCATCGGCACCAAACGGGGAACCGGCGGGTCCAGTGGCGCGGAGTATCTCAAGTCCACCCTGTTCCGCGACGCGTTTCCCGATTTGTGGGCCATCCGTTCCGAGTTGTAGCTTCGGTCATGCAACCACAGTCGCTCTACGACGAGCCCAACACCCTGGCGCCGCACTACGGCCGGTTCCGCGTCAGCCAACGATGTCTGCTCACGGGGCACTCGCACCAGGCGTGGCCCGATCGGTGCCTCGATGGCCAGCAACGTGCCTGGCAGGACGCGGCACGCTACGTCGATGAAAAATGGGGTCCGGCGTTCGAGCAGGCCGAACTGGTCCGCGCGGGATTCCGCCGCCTGCTGGGAGACGACCCCCAGTACGGCGCCATGGCACTGGGCCAGAACACCCACGAATTGCTGGTCCGCTTCCTGTCGGCCTTGCCGCTGCGGGAGCGTCCCAGCATCGTCACCACCGACGGCGAATTCCATTCGATGCGGCGGCAACTCGACCGGCTGGAAGAAGAGGGACTGGCCGTCACCCGGGTGGCGGCGCTGCCGGCCGGGTCCCTGTCGGAGCGGGTGGCCGAGGCCCTCGATGATGGTACCGGTGCCGTGATGGTTTCCGCGGTCCTGTTCGGCAACGGCCACATCGTGCCCGGCCTCGCCGGCCTCAGTGCCGCCTGCCGGCACCGCGGGATACCGCTTCTGGTCGACGCCTATCACGCGCTGAACGTGGTACCCTTTTCGATGGTGGAGCACGACCTGCTCGACGCCTACGTGGTCGGCGGCGGCTACAAGTACTGCCAGTTGGGGGAGGGCAACTGTTTCCTGCGGTTCCCCAAGGACAGCACCTTGCGCCCCGCGGTGACGGGATGGTTCGCCGAGTTCGCCGACCTGTCGGCCTCGGAGCGGGGCGCGAGGGTGACGTACGGCGAGGGTGACGTGCGCTTCGCCGGCGCCACCTACGATCCCACCAGCCACTACCGGGCCGCCGACGTGTTCGCCTTCTTCGAAGAACGGGCACTCACTCCCGATCTCCTCCGGGAAGTCAGCCAGCACCAGGTCGGGCTCCTGGCCGAGTCGTTCGATGCGCTCGATGCCGCCCCCAGCGTGATCACCCGGGATCGATCCGTGCCGATCACGGCGATCGGCGGCTTTCTGGCCCTCGAGACGCCCCACGCCGCAAAGTTCCAGGAGTTCCTCCGGGAACGCGACGTGTGGACCGACCACCGGGCCGGGGTCCTTCGCTTGGGGCCGGCGCCGTACCTGTCGGACCGGCAGTTGATCGACGCCATGGACGCGTTGGGGGAGAC
>SMVA01352676.1_pt1 | contig 14449 bp, 16 predicted proteins | sample 2456451 | NCBI WGS metagenome assembly SMVA01 (sample SAMN11095933, study PRJNA526329) | marine sediment metagenome | biome: Marine sediment; feature: Surficial sediment; material: Deep marine sediment; isolation source: Hadal surficial sediment | place: Pacific Ocean | collected 2014-05 | depth...
ATCCTCGTCGGTATCCTCGGCGGGCCCAACCAGCCCGGGCTCCTCCAGGAGTTCGGCCAGTTCAAGCTGCTTCTCTATGGCGCCCTGCTGGTCTACATGATGTTGAAGCGCCCCGAGGGAATCCTGCCCTCGAAGCAACGACAGCAAGAGCTCCACCAGGAGGAAGTTCTCCAGGATGCCTGGCTCGGCAAGCAAGCTCAGACCGCCGAGCTTGAAGGGGAGAGCTGATGGCCATCCTGGAAACTCGCGGACTGGAGAAGGCGTTTGGCGGCGTCCGCGCCATTCAGGACTTGGACTTTGCGATTGACGAAGGCGAGATCGTCTCCATCATTGGACCAAACGGCGCAGGGAAGACCTCCTTCTTCAATCTCGTGTCCGGGATGTTCGAGCCCGACGGCGGTCAGATTCTCTTCGACGGCATCGACATCGGTGGCCACACACCTTCGGGGATCACCAAGGCAGGCATTGCCCGCACATTCCAGAATGTCCGTCTTTTCGCCAACATGACGGTTCTCGAGAACGTCATGGTCGGCCAGCATTGCCGCACACATCGGGGGATCTTCAGCGCCATCTTTCAGACACCGGCATTCAAGCGCGAGGAAAAGGAGATCGAGGAGAAGGCCAAGGACGTGCTCTCGTTCTTTGGCAGCCGGTTGGTGGGATATCGATTCGATGAGCCCGCATTCACCCTCTCCTATGCCAACCGGCGTCGTCTCGAGATTGCCCGTGCCATGGCAACCGAGCCCAGGGTCCTTCTCTTGGACGAGCCGACCGCGGGCATGAACCCGCGGGAGACAATCGAGTTGACGGATCTGATTGGAAGGTTGCGCGATGAGAAGGGATTCACCATCGTCGTCATCGAGCACGACATGAAGGTCGTCCAGGGTGTGTCAGACCGAGTCATCGTCCTCGACCACGGGGTGAAGATCGCCGAAGGCACCTATGAGGACGTCTCCGGCAACGAAGATGTGATCGAGGCCTACCTGGGACGGCCCGCCGACCTCAAGGGAACCACATGAGTGGACAACACGGCCACCGCACTCCGGTGCTCGAGCTCCGCGGTGTGGACACCCATTACGGCCCGGTACACGTTCTCAAGGGAGTCGATCTGGAGATCTACGAGGGCGAGATGGTCTGTTTGCTCGGCGGCAACGCCTCCGGCAAGACCACCACACTGAAGACCATCCTCGGCATGGTCGAGCCCAGCCAGGGAACTGTCCATCTAAACGGTCAAGACGTCAAGGGCTGGACCACCGCCGACAGAGTCAAGGCCGGGGTGTCGATGGTCCCGGAGAACAAACGGCTCTTCAAGAGGATGACTGTCAAAGAGAATCTCGAGATCGGTGCCTATCTCAGGGACGACGACGAGAACTTCGAAAAGGATCTCGAGGGCATCTTCGAGTTGTTCCCCCGGATCAAGGAGCGTCTCAGTCAGAAAGCCGGGACTCTTTCCGGAGGTGAGCAGCAGATGGTGGCCATGGGAAGAGCTTTGATGGCGAAACCCAAGGTGCTGTTGATGGACGAGCCTTCCATGGGTTTGGCGCCGGTTTTGGTCGCCCAGAACTTCGAGATCATCGATCGGATCAACAAAGCCGGGACCACCGTTTTGGTCGTCGAGCAGAACGCCAACATGGCGCTCTCGATTGCTGATCGGGGTTATGTGCTTCAGACGGGCAGCATCGTGCTCAGCGATACCGCAGAGGGTCTGCTCAACAACCCCCAGATGCGCCAGGCGTACCTGGGCGAGGTCTGAGCACCACTAGGTACCAGGACCGTGATCCTCCGGATCCCCAGGTTTGTCGACTGGCTGCGTCTCCTGAGTGTCGAACAGACGTGACTGATCTGGGTTCTTCCGGCTGATCCTCGCCAGCCGCTCCGGTGGTTCCGTGAATTCGATCATTGCCTCGGCGGCTTCCTTCCACGACTGGCCCAACACCCGGGTACGCCACAAATGACCCACCACGATTCTGAGTGCTGCCGTCAATGGCACCGCCACCAGGACACCCAGTAGACCGGCAACCGAGCCGCCGATGACCAGGGCCAGCACAATCACAAGAGGTGAGAGATTCACTCTCGCTCTCTGAATCATGGGAGTAATCACATGATTGTCGACCTGCTGGATCGCCACGAAGATGACCACGGCCCAGACCGCCTGCCACGGGTCGCCGTTCAAAAGAGCAACGAGAACAGCCAGTGCTCCACCGACTATCGGACCGAGAAACGGAATCATGTTGAGGAAGCCCGCCAGAATCCCGATCAGCAGCCAGAAGGGCAGATCGATGAACCACATGCCGATGCTCGAGGCGACGCCGACTATCAGCGCCACAATTAACTGGCCCCTCACGAACGACCCAAGCGCTGTCCCCACTTCGCCGGCCACATGCCCTGCTTCGGCCTGGTATCTCGGCGGAGTCAAAGCCAGGGAGCTCCTCTTGAACCTGTCGAGGTCAATGAGGATGTAGAGGGCCAACACCGGAGCAAGGGCGATGACGGCAACAGCTTCGGTTACCCCACGGATCAACTGACCTGCCCCCGCCCCAAAACCAAACAGAAGATTCTGGATCGTCTCCTGGTTGGCGGGATCGTTGAGCCAGTCCTCGATGGCCTGTTGAGTCAACAGTTCCTCGACGTCGACTCCGAGACGTGCCCCAAGGTCTCTGAGCCAGTTGATCACCTCGAGATAGAGTTCGGGCAGCTGTTGACCCAACTCGATGGCCTGTTCCCGGACAGGCGGGAAAATCAACGTGATTGCGACGACGATCGACGCTGCCAGGATGAGAAACGAGAGGATGGTTCCGGCAATTCTGGGAATGTGAAATCTCTCGAATACCTCCACCGCTGGCTCGAGTAGGAAAACAAGCCCGGCGGCAAAGGCGATCGGCAACCAGATGATGCGTACCGAATCGGCAAGGATGATGGCCACATAGCCGAGGACCACCGACCCAACGGCTATCCAGACGATCAAGGCAGCTTGTCTGAGCCGGTCGGAGGGCACGATACGGGCGAGTGTAACTATCCGCCAGTCACGGATAGCGCGCTGCCGGTGAGCACGGATATCACCCATCCATCGCCGGGCGTTGGCGATCTCCAACCATCAGACAGCTGCTGCCAGGTTTCGGGGACAACCGCCACGCCCACAACCCGAACAGCAACGCCGTCAGGAACGATCAACATGAATTCGCCCACAATCGACGCGGGTGTCTGCTGGAGGGCCCGTCCCAGTCTGACGACGCCGTCACCACCCAAGACCAGACCCGTGATCTGGAGCCCACTGAGGTCGGCGTCGATCTCCCCTTCCAGGGTGAGGTTCCAGGTCGGAGTTGCCGAAAGAACGATGTCCCAGCCGGCGAAGGTGTAAAAGCCAGGGTCCGACGGGGGCTCGAGAAGAATCGATATGGAGGATTTCTGGACCTGCTCGACAGCCTCAGGAACCCCAATATCCCCACCCAGTCGCACCGGCTCTACCTCGTAGAGGAAGTCGGCTCCGGCGGCGATCCGAACGGTTCCGGCAATTCGTGCCGTGAGGGCTGCTGTCGTTGATCCTTCCGCGGTAGGGCCGATGAGCTGGGAGGAGGACGACGGCATGACAGACCATCCTTGGAGATGGCCTGCGAGAAATACCAGCAGGGCTGCCGTTGCCAGAAGAGGTACGACCCCTGCCACTTTCACCCGGCCGACACGCCGTCCATGACCAAGGAGGGCAACCACAATGGCAGCCAGCCAGACGGGCCACCAGGCCACCAGGTCGAGAAACAGCGACCGACTCAAGATGCCAGCCGCGGTGACTCCGAGCATCCCGATCAGAACGCCAACAGGAAGAAGCCAGAGTCTTGGCACGCCGCGGCCGGAGCCCGCGACCCCATCGGTCATTCTTCGTAGCCGGTTCCGAGAATCATGACCACGTCGGCGCCCGGTTGCAGGCTGTCGTCAAGGAGGGGTTCGACACGAGCATCGGGTAAAAACTCGAGAAGCTCATTTGCCTCGGCGGAGAAACCCACCCGGTACCAGAGTCGGGACGGGTCTTGCTCCGGCGAGTAGTCAGAAGCTGGCAACGTCTGATACCCGGCGTCGTCGAGCTGTTGGGTCATCCGGCCCGCCGCCCCGGCAAGTCCGATCGAGTTGAGAACGACAACACGCACCTCCCCGGGTGGCCGCACTGGCACCGCCGTGGAGGTTGGCGTCGTAGAGGTCGATGAGGTGGAGGCGGTGGAGGAGGTGGACCCATCAGATGTAGTTGTTGATTGCCCGGCGCTAGTAGTCGATCCGGGCTCCCTGGTGGTGGTTGTGGCCGAGTCGGGCCCGTCGGCGAACAGAACGAGAAGAAAGAACACGGCAGCCCCAACGAGAATGATGCCAAGAATCATGATGGCAAGGTCCCGGTAGAATGCGCCCCCGCCGTTTGACTCGTGTCGTCCCTTGTCAGTCATCAAATCGCTACTTCCCTCTCCACCGGAGTATCCAGCATGCGGTGAACACGTTTAACGGTTAGCGGGTCATATTCCAAAGCGGAGGAGAGAGCGATCAGACGCCGCAGTCTCTCGTAGTAGGCAGCTGAAGTCAGACCGAGGCTGAACTCGATCGCCTTGTCTTTGGCGCCAGGCTGGCACCACCAGGTTCGCTCGAAATCCAGAATCGCCTTATCCAAAGAACCCAACATCATCGGCAGAGTATTTCCGACGCCATTCGAGCCCGCGCATTTGCCCGAATAGCGTTCCTGATGCATGGGCGTTCGCATATGGGCTTTTGGCCGCAGAGAATGGCGAACGTTGGCTTGTTCCCACCCCCTAGGCGGGATCTCAGCCCCGACCGAGAGCGCGTCGCGCCCGCACCCTGATGCGTCGTTCCTGATCGCGAGCCACCTGCCGTGCCGCATCCTCGAGTGATGGCTGCCCCTGCTGGGGATCATGCTCCCGACGACGTTGCAGCACCCACAGGAAGAGATCCCCCTCGGTGGAACCCGGCTCGATTTCGAGCAGCCGCTCCCACCGGATCGACTCGACGGCCGGCAGGTAGACCCGGTCGTACCAATCGGCCGCGATCTCGTCTGGCTGCAACACCTCGCCACGCTCCATCATCAAGTCGTAGCCGTGCGCCTTGACAACGTCGAGCAACTCGATGAATCCATGGGGGCGGGTGAAATCGATGCGCGCCATCGGTCGGGACCGCTCCAGGCCGCTTTCTTGCATGAACCGCCGAGCTTGTTCGAGGTAGAACATCTTCTCGAAGTCGATGTTTTCGTCGATCTCGATGTCGGTGTGGATCTGGGTCACCTCAGCGTCGATGAACTCGGCGCCCTTCTGCTTGGCGAGTGCAACCCGGTGATTGCCGTCTATCACGAAGAAGACGTCGTTGACTTGATACACCGAGATCGGGGGGAACCCCAGGGTCGGGAAGGCTCGCTCGAGGCGCTCCCAGCGTTCTCTGGTCTGGGGATTTCGGGGGAGGAAGTCTCGGTCGAAGTCGTCGGACCGGTCGACCGTTCCGACGATCCCGGCAACCTCGATGGTGCGCAGGCCGGCATAGGACTGCTGGAAGAGGTGAAGCCGAACACGCAGCTCGTTGAAAGACAGCAGAGGCGTGGGCTGGGAGCCTCGTACGACCCTGCCCAGACGCCTATAAGTCTCTTTGCGTTGTGCCTTGGAAAAAGACGACGAGTAGGTCATGGTTCGATCTCCAAGAGACGATAAGGAATTACGTTCACGATGCGAGTGCGGCCGATGGTGCGGTCGGGCCGCGGCTTTCCGTGAGGGTGAATGTGACCGTGAAGCATGAGCTTCGGCTCGAGCTGTTCGATCAGCCGGTGGAAAGCCGCAAAACCACGGTGCGGCCCATCATCTTCGTCGCCGCAATCCAATGGGGGTGAATGAGCAATCACTACGTCGACAGACCTTCGGTCCCTCCAGTGACGGATCCATGCCCTCCGCGTCAGTCGGTGCACGCGACGCCGCATCTCAGCCTGGGTGAACTGATTGTCACCTTCGTTGTAGCGAATCGAGCCGCCCAGGCCGGCGATGCGCAAGCCGACCTCGTCCTCCCACCGATCCTCCAGATTGACACAACCGACAGCGGATGACGGCGACCGCTGGGGGTATTCGGCGGGTAGGTAGGCCGATATGACCTGCCCACGGGGTGACGGGTCGTGATTGCCGTGGACGTACAACAGCGGCGTCTCGGCCTTCGTCCGCAGGTACTCGAGGTAGTCAAAGGGGAGATCGCCACATCCCAGAATGAGATCAGGACGCAGTTCCTTCAACCGTGGCCCATACAGGGCCTGGCTCACCTCATCGGCGACGGCAAGGATCCTGATCATCGGGAGATCGACCCGTTGAAGGGAATCACCGTATTCACTGACTGTCGTGCTGGTCGGGGCGGCTCCACCCCTCCAGCAGGCCTTCGGCCAGATCCCAGAGTGCAGCGACGCTGCCCCGGTTTGCCGCCAGCACCGGCTTGCTGGTCGTCAGCGATCGGTCACCCATGAAATCGGTCGACCAGCCGCCCGACTCGCGGATGAGAGCTTCGCCGGCGAGAGCACCCCATGCCCGGAGGTCGGATTCGAAGAACCCGACCAGTCGTCCGGCCGCGACGGAGGCGAGAGCGAGGGCAGCCGATCCGGAGTTGCAAAACAAGCCGCCGACGGCGAACAGCCGACGGAGAAACGTCAGAGTGGGCTCGTGCCGCGCGTTGCGGGGATGTCCCACACCGACCAGTCCGTCGGTGATTCCCCTCCTGGGGACCGCTACGCGGCAACCGTTGATGGTGAGCCCGTGACCCCCCAGCGCGGAGAATGTCTCGGCTCCCTCAGGGTCACGGACGACGCCCAAGAAGGGAGGGCCCGGCTCGTCGACACAAGCAATCGACACACACCAACTGGGCAGACCCGAAACGAACCAGGTGGTGCCATCGATTGGATCTACAACCCATGTGACGTGCCCGGCCCCGGTTCGAGGTGCATCGTCGCCTTCTTCTTCGCCGAGGATGCGGTCATGGGGGAAGGACTCGCCGATACGGCGCCGGATCAGCTTCTCGGTTGCCAGGTCGGCTTTGGTAACCCAGTCGAGAAGACCTTTCGACCGGACATCGAGATCCTCCCGTGCCCGATACGACAAAGCCAACTGCCCGGCCTCGACGGCCAACTCCTCGGCAAAGACGCGCCGCTCGACGCCATCCACAATCACGACACAATGATCCCGACTACGCCGGGCTACTTCACATCCGGGTTGGGGAGCATGAAGTCTTCGCGGATGACCCGGGTCAACTCGTGGTGCGAAGCGATGAACCCACGCAGTGTGCGCACAGTGGCCCCGTAGGTGTCGAACTCTTCAACGGTCAGTCCGTCTTCGTCGTACGCCTTGCGGAAGTCGGGCACCCGGTCGTACAGCTCGGCCACAATCTCCGGGGCGACCGGATCGTCGATCCGCTCCTTGACCTCCACCGTGGAGCTGTTGAACAGCTTCTGCCACTTCGACGGAATGGTGAGAATGACATCGCCGCCGATGAGTTCCGACCAGTGCAAATGGTGACGGTAGGCAGCCGCAAGCAGGCGCGAGCGGAAGCCACGCTCCTGATAGATCCTGAGAGCCTTCTTGAACACCGCAACCCCTGCCCACGGCAAGTATTGCGGGTTCACGGTGATGCCATCTCTATGGATGACAACCTGGACCCAGTCATCGGTCCGGCCCACCATGATCGTCGTGACGGGCGTCATCGTGTCTGTCTCCAGGCCTTCTGCCTCGCGTCGCGCTAACCCGCGGTCGACGGACTCTCCGATCGCGACGGCTTGCGCCACGGTGAAGCTGACCGTGGCGTTGATGCTCACCCCACGGTAGGTTGCTTCCTCCATTGCTGCGATACCTCGACTCGTCGCCGGCAATTTGACTTGCATGTTGGGAGCCAGCGAGTCGTAGCGGACCGCTTGTTCGAGCATCTTCTCGACGTTGCGGTAGTAAGAGGGGTTCGTTTGGATCGACAGGCGCCCCTTCATACCGTTCTCGCGCTCGAAGATGGGCAACAGCAGCTCCGCTCCCTTGAGCGCTATCTCCTCGAATACCTTGGCCGTGACGTCTTCGTCGGACCACGAAGGGTTCTCCGCGATCAGGTCGTGAATACGGTCCTCCCACAGGTGTCGTTCCTGCTCGAGGACCTGCACGACAATGGTTGGATTGCTGGTGGCGCCAACCGCGCCGTGTTCGATCGCGTAGGCCAGCTCCACGACGGAGCACGAGTCATTCCAGAAATCCGTCGGGTAGGCACTGACCGTTTCGTGCAGAGGGCTCTTGTAGGTGGTCTCCAGCATTTGCTCGCTCCTTGCCGTTACCGGCTCATTCGTCAGCTTTCATTGTTTCGAATCCGGTTGCGTTCGAGTCTCACGGAGGCGGTGGACCGGTCGACTCGCCTACAACCAGTTTCGGCGAGAGGACAACGTGGCGGGCAGTCGTACGGTTCTGCCCGATCCTCTCCAATATTAGTACGGCGGCCATGCGCCCCATATCGTGCCGTGGCTGATCCAGGATCGTCAACCCGGAGCGGTGGCTGGCGGCCACGGCGGCGGCGATCATCGTCGCCGGATCGGCTTGGAACGTTCCACCCGCTCTTGAATCCCACCCCTGTGCGATCGATGCGGGATCACCGCTCATGATCAACCCAGATCCCTGGTCGTTGGTGCTTGCGCTCGGCGTCCCATTCGGCTCGCGCCACGAGAACTTGCTCGCGGTCGGACACCTCGGGAACACCCACCTCCCACCAGGCGCCACCTTCCGTCCATTCGTAAGGATGGGTGTCGATGACTATGACGTAACTTCGATCTGCTGCCTTGGCCCGGCGGAATGCTGCTTGAAGCTCCTCGATCCCGGTGACCTTCTCTGCGATGGCGCCCAACGACGCAGCATGTTTGGCGAAATCGACGCGAGTTTCGTCCACCCTTTTGGTGTGCTCCAGGAGGTTGTTGAATTCCTCACCGCTCGTGTTCATCTGAAGCCGGTTGATGACCGCAAAGCCGCCGTTGTCGCAGACAATGAAGATCACCTTGTGACCGGTGGCGACGGTCGAGTAGATATCCGAGTTCATCATCAGGTATGAGCCATCGCCAACCCACGAGATGACCTCCCGATCGGGCATGGCCATTTTCGCTCCCCAGGCACCGGCGATCTCATATCCCATACATGAGTAGCCGTACTCAACGTCGAAAGAGCCCACCGATTTCGCCTGCCAGCCCATGTTCAACTCACCCGGCAGCCCTCCGGCCGCGGAAACCTGATAATCAGTGTCCTCCACCAGGTCGTTGATCGCCCGAATGACCTGGGCATACGTCGGCATGTCAAAGTCGCGAGCGATATAGCCGTCGAGATAGTCGTACCACTGGCGTCTCTCCTCGCTTGCGTGATCCAGCCATTCTGTGGGCGCGTGATAGCCGCCGAGGGCCTCATCCAACGCCTTCAGAGATACACGGGCGTCACCCACCACCGATAACGCATGGTGCTTGGTGGCATCGAATCGTCCCACGTTGATCGACACCAGTCGCATCCGTGGGTTCTTGAAGACTGCCCATGATCCGGTGGTGAAGTCCTGGAGGCGTGTTCCCACGGCAACAACCACGTCGGCATCGGCAGCCAACGCGTTGGCAGAGGTGCTTCCTGTGACCCCGATAGGACCAGCGAAGTTCGGGTGGTTGTAGACCAGGGTGGACTTGCCGGCCACCGTCTCGACCACCGGTATGCCCCGTGCGACTGCAAACGCGGTGAACTCATCCACCGCGTCGGAGTAGTGGACGCCGCCCCCGGCGATGAGAAGCGGCTTGTCCGCCACCGCAAGCACTGCTGCGGCTGCTGTGACCTCGCGAGGATCCGGGCCGGGCCGGCGGACGTAGTGCAGAGTCTCGCCGAAGAACTGCACGGGGAAGTTGTAAGCCTCAGCTGCGATGTCCTGGGGCAGCCCGATATACGCCGGACCACACTCAGCCGGATCGAGCATGATGGCCAGTGCCTGAGGCAGGGTCTGGATGATCTGCTCCGGACGAGTGATGCGGTCCCAAAAACGGGTAACCGCCCGAAACGCGTCACTCACCGTCATCGAGGGGCTGTCGAAATGCTCGACCTGCTGCAGAACGGGGTCCACGATGCGATGCTGAAAGGTGTCACCACTGATCAACAGGAGTGGCAGCCGGTTGGCATGAGCGACCGCCGCGGCGGTCACCATGTTGGTCGACCCCGGGCCCACCGACGAGGTAGCGACCATGATCTGACGTCGACGCTTCGCCTTGGCGAACGCCACCGCGGCCAGTGCCATGGATTGTTCATTGTGCCCCCGCCAGGTGGGCAACTCATCCTGGACCCGGGCAAGCGCCTCGGCCAGGGACACCACGTTGCCGTGGCCGAAGATACCGAACACGCCGGGAAAAAGGGCAACTTCCGTACCATCGATCTCGGTGCGCTGCGCTACCAGCCAGCGCACGATCGCCTGTGCCGTGGTGAGTCGAACTGTCTCCATCGTCACTACTCCCTCATGAGCCAGGCACTGATCGCGGAAATCTCTGCATTGCGGGTGCGATTGACATCGACTTGACATCGAGCATACCTTTTGGTTGTTGGAACGTTCCAGATGTTCCAGGCCGATCAGGTGCGAAGGAGGTCCCGAGTGATAGTGGGCATAATTGGCACCGGGCGCATCGGAGCGATTCACGCCAGCAACCTGAGTCGCCACCCGGCCGTGTCCGCCATCATCGTGACGGACGCAATACATGCTCATGCGGAGCATGTCGCGGCGACCTACGGGGCCGACATCGCCTCGGGACCGGCCGAGCTCTTGGAATCTGCCGATGCAGTTGTCATCTCCGCACCTGCTGACGTCCACGTAGAGCTGATTGAGCTTGCCGTTGATCACAGCGTCCCTGCGTTGTGCGAGAAGCCGCTTGCGATGAATCTCGCCGATGCCGACCGGGCTGTGGCCATCGTGTCACAGGGCGACGTGCCGGTTCAGATCGGATTCAACCGTCGGTTCGACCCGGGTTACCGCCAGGCCCGTGACCTGGTCGCGGACGGCAGTCTCGGAATGGTCACGCTCGTTGTCGGACAGCACCATGACTTCGAACTGCCCGACGAGGAATATATCGCCCGTTCGGGTGGCGAGTTCCGGGACCAGCTGATCCACGACTTCGATATCCTGCGCTTTGTGACTGGCCGGGAGGTCGTGCGGGTCCACGCCGCCGGCGCGACGAGGGCATTCGACTGGTTCGCCAAGTTCGACGACTACGCCCAGACCGCAGTGACCCTCTGGCTCGACGACGGCACCCTGGCCGTGCTCTGCGGCTCGCGCTACGATCCCGTTGGATACGATGTCCGCATGGAGGTCTTCGGCACGAAGGACTCGATAGCCATTGGCCTCGGTCCGCGTACTCCGTTGCGATCCGTCGAGCCGGGGGTGCCCCCACCCGTCGATCCCTACACCGAGTGGATACCTCGCTTCGGCGGGACTTACGCCAGCGAGATGGATGCGTTCCTCGCCATGGTCCGCAACGGGGAGCCAAACGAGTGCACGGTAGAAGACGCACGTGCCGCTTTGGTGATCGCCGAGGCCTGCACCGTTTCAGCCCGAGAAGGTCGAGTCGTGGCCCTGGAGGAGCTCGCATGACGTTTTTATCTCGAATCGCCGGCGCACCGATCACATGGGGAGTGGATGGATCTCCGGGATGGGGCCACCTGATGGACCGAGAACGTGTCCTCGCCGAGATGCAGCAGGTTGGCCTGTCCGCCACCGAGCTGGGGCCGGATGGTTATCTGCCCGGAGATGCAGACGAGTTGCGGGCCCTTCTGGATCGATTCGGCCAAACCCTCATAGGCGGTTTCGTGCCGGCCGTGTTGTATCGGCCTGATTTGGCTTCCGAGAATCTCGCCTACGTACGCCGGGCAGCCTCGACCCTCGCCCGCACGGGTGCCTCGGTGATGGTGCTCGGGCCCGACTCGCATCATCCAGGGTACGACCGGCAGATAGATTTGACCGAGGCCGAATGGGAAACATTCCTAGCCAATCTCGATCGCGTCATCGACATTGCCTCCGGCCATGGGTTGAAGACCGCACTCCACCCTCACTGGGGCATGGCGGTCATGCGCCAGGATCACGTCGAGCGGGTGCTTGACGAATCCCGGGCAGAACTGTGCATCGACACCGGGCATCTCGCTCTGGCCGGGGCCGATGCCGTCGTCATCGCGGAGGCCGCCGCCGGTCGGGTGGCTCACGTCCACCTCAAGGATCTCGATGAGGGCCTGGCTCGACAGGTTCGCTCCGGCGACCTCGCCTTCCGTCAGGCCGTGATCGACGGCCTGTTCCTTCCGTTGGGTGTCGGCAGCGTGGACATACGGGGCTTCATCGATGCGCTCGAAGCCCAGGGCTATGAGGGCTGGTATGTGATCGAACAAGATATGGTGCTGGCCATCGAGCCGGAACCTGATGAGGGCCCGATCGTTGCCGCCGCGCAGAGTTTCGCGTTCCTGGAGGGTATTGCGGGTGGCCTGTGAGTCCCAGATAGGCTCTCTTCCGGCCTCCACCGACCAGATCGGCGCCACCTCATCGGGGTGGCGCCATATCCAAGAGACGACCGGTCGAAGCCGCCCGTCGAGGATTTCCCAATGAAAGACAATTCCTTTGAGGTTCTGACGATCGGCCGGGTCAGCGTCGACCTGTTTCCGCCGAAGTTTGGGCTATCGCTGTCGGAGATCGAGTCATTCGACAAGTTCCTGGGCGGAAGCCCGACAAACGTAGCCGTCGCCGCGTCACGCTATGGCCACCGCAGCGCGGTGATTACTCGGGTCGGCGATGATGGGTTCGGTGAGTATGTGCGCATCGCTCTGCGAGGCTTTGGAGTGGACGAAAGGTACGTCGGCACCGACCCTGTGCTCCGCACTCCAGTCGTATTCGCGGAGATTCACCCACCTGATCGCTTCCCCCTTCTCTTCTACCGTGAGCCGAGGGGGCCGGACATGAGAATTGTGCTTGAGGATCTCGATCTCGAGGCGATTCGGAGCGCCGACATTTTCTGGACAACCGGGACCGGGTTGTCTCATGAGCCGAGCCGGTCCGCCACGTTGGCGGCTCTGGAAGAACGCGGACGCAGGCAGCACACCATCCACGACCTCGACTATCGAGCGAGCTTCTGGTCTTCGCCTGAAGATGCCGGAAAGTATCAGCGATTCGCCCTGAACCTGGTCTCGGTAGCGGTGGGCAACCAGGAAGAGTGCGCCGTCGCCGTCGGACCCGGCTCGCCAGAAGATCAAGCAGCGCGACTGCTCGATCTGGGACTCGAGCTTGCCATCGTCAAGATGGGTCCCGCCGGAGTTCTCATCGCGTGGTCCGACGGCACTGAGCGAGTCGGTCCCCTCGAGATCGACGTCGTCAACGGGTTGGGAGCCGGGGATGCGTTCGGTGGTGCTCTCTGCCATGGGCTGCTGCTCGGTTGGGGCCCTGTCGAGATACTGCATTTCGCCAACGCGGCTGGTGCATACGTGGCGGCACGTCTGGCCTGTGCGGACGCTATGCCAACCGAGCAACAAGTGCGGGAGTTGATCAGCGATGTCGCGTGAGACACCCACACGTGGCGCCGAGCAACCGACGCCCATTGAGGGAACCTTGCGTCATGATCTCTGATGAAGGCTTCGATCGTTCGACACACGCCCGCTCGGGACAACCCGAGGCTGTTGCCGTGGGAAGGGCCTTGCTCTATCCCGTGGGCGGCGATGTCCAGACGGTTCTCATACGCGCCGCCCAATTACTCGAAGGAGGATGCCACGAGTAGACGTTTCCATCCGGCACGGTCCGGTGGCAGCGAGATGACCGCAGTGGATATCACCCCATCCAAGGCCGGGTGGCAGTACTCGGGCCTGCGTGTCTTGCGCCTGGCAGCCGACGCTACCCATGAGTTCACCACCGGGACCACCGAGATGGCGATACTGCCGTTCTCCGGCGGCATGACGGTCGAGGTGGAATCACAGGCGTTCCACCTCGTGGGAAGGACAGGTGTTTTCAACGCAGTCACCGACTTCGCCTATGTGCCCATCGACGCGGACATTCGAATAACAACCCGAGGGCCGTGTGAGATCGCCCTGTGCACGGCCGAAGCCACTCGGCGCATCGACCCGTACCGGGTCGATGCTCAGGACGTCCGGGTCGAAGTCAGGGGAGGAGGTGCCGGGACCCGCCAAATCAACAACTTTCTCAGCGCAGACGCGGCTGAAGCCGACAAGCTCATCGCCGTGGAAGTGCTGACGCCCGAAGGTAGTTGGTCGTCCTATCCACCGCACAAGCATGACGAGACGACCGAGGCTGAGATCGAACTCGAGGAGATCTACTACTTCCGCATCGATGGCGAAGATGGTTTCGGGTTCTTCAGTTGCTACACGAGCGACGGCGAGATCGACGACACGCTGACGGTGCGCGACGGCGATGTGTATTTGGTTCCGCGGGG
>SMVA01125827.1_pt1 | contig 14448 bp, 15 predicted proteins | sample 2456451 | NCBI WGS metagenome assembly SMVA01 (sample SAMN11095933, study PRJNA526329) | marine sediment metagenome | biome: Marine sediment; feature: Surficial sediment; material: Deep marine sediment; isolation source: Hadal surficial sediment | place: Pacific Ocean | collected 2014-05 | depth...
CAGGCCGAGAGCGATATCGCGCTGATTTTCATCGCGCACGATCTTGCGGTCGTGCGTCAGATCAGCCATCGCATTGTCGTCATGTATCTCGGGCGCATCGTCGACGTCGCCGATCGGGATGCGCTGTACGATCGTCCCCGCCACCCGTATACTCGCGCGCTCATCAACGCCGTGCCGGTGCCTGATCCGCGCACGGAGCGGGCCCGGACGGAGATATTGCTCGAGGGCGATCTCCCGTCGCCGCTCGACCTGCCGACCGGCTGCGTGTTTCGGACCCGTTGCCCGCATGCCGCCGAGCGGTGCGCGGCCGAGGTGCCTGCGCTGCGGCAGTTCGGGAAGACGATCGTCGCCTGTCACCGGGTGGGTGAGTTCTGAACCGCGTCCGCGTCCGTAGGTTAAAACCGGGCTAGAAAAATGCCCGTGGTGCCACTACCATAGCGGCCCGCGGCCATCGGCCCGGAATTCGAAGCACGGACCGAGCGTTCACGGCCGGAGCCACAGTAGAAACGCCCCAGTCGTTACGCAAGGAATTAGCGAGAATCAAATGCCTGACCGAACCCGATTGATCGGCGTCGCTGCATTCTTCCTCGCGGTGGCATCACTGTCCGTCAGCGCCGCGGGCGACCCTGAGCGAGGCGCCATCCTGGCCGACACCTGCATGGGGTGTCACGGGATTCCCGGCTATCGCAACGGCTACCCGTCGTATCGCGTGCCGAAACTGGGCGGACAGCATGAGGATTACCTCGTCATCGGGCTGGAGGGTTACAAGACGCAAGCGCGTGGCCATCCGACGATGCAGGCGCAAGCCGCCACGCTGTCGGAACAGGACATACGCGATGTGGCCGCATATTTTGCCAGCCACGGTGGGCCGGAGCAGGGCTCGGCGCGGACCGGTAGCCGCATTGAGAGTGGCCGGCAGAAGGCCGGCGCCTGCAGCGCCTGCCACGGCGAGGCCGGCATCAGCCCGACGGGCAATTGGCCGTCGCTGGCCGGGCAGCACGAGGACTACATGCGTGAGGTCATGATGCAGTACAAAAATCAGACCCGTACGGACCCGGTCATGCAGGGGCAGGCCCAGATTCTGACGGACGAAGACATCGCGGATCTCGCGGCGTTCTACGCCGCTCAGCGGGGCTTGTTCACGGTGCAATACACCCGCTAGCCGGCCATCCACAACCACGATTCATTACCAGGGGCTCGGTACCGCTATGAACTCATTCAAGGCATTTCGGATTCATTCCGAAGACGGCAAGAACATCGAAGCACGATTCGACACGATCAGCTTAGAAGATCTGTCCGCGGGCGACGTCGTGATTCGCGGCGCGTACTCCAGCATTAATTACAAGGACGCGCTCGCGGCCACCGGTACGGGCCGGATCCTGCGCAAGTTCCCGCTCGTCGGCGGCGTCGACATCGCGGGCACGGTCGTGTCGTCCGATGATGAGCGGATTGCCGAAGGCGACTCGGTTATCGTCAATGGCTGTGGCCTCAGCGAGACGCACGACGGGGGTTTCGCCGAGTACGCGCGGGTTAAAGGCGAGTGGATCACGCCGCTGCCAGAGGGCCTCGATCTGCGCACCGCGATGGCGCTCGGTACCGCGGGGTTCACGGCTGCGCTGGCGATTTATCGCATGGAGCAGAATGGCCAGTTACCGGAGCAGGGCCCGATCGCCGTCACTGGCGCGACCGGCGGCGTCGGCAGCATTGCCATCGACATGCTCAGCGGGCGCGGCTACGACGTCACGGCGATCACGAGCAAGGATACGGCGGACGAGTATCTGCGCGGCCTCGGGGCGAGCGACATCCTGCACCTCGCGACGCTCGAAATCAGCAAGAAGCCGCTCGACAAAGCCCGCTGGGCGGGCGCGATCGACAGCCTGGGCGGCGATGTCCTCGGCTGGCTGACGCGCACGACGCAGCCCTACGGCAATATCGCGGCTATCGGACTCGTCGCAGGCATAGAGCTGCCGACGACGGTCATGCCGTTCATCCTGCGCGGGGTCAGCCTGCTCGGCATCCACTCGGTCGAAGTGCCGCGCGCGCTGCGCATTGCGGTCTGGAACCGGATCGCCGACGACCTGCGTCCGGCGCACATCGACCAGATTGCGACGCGCGAGATCTCCCTCGATGAGCTGCCGGAAGTTTTCCCGGCGTATATCGACGGTCAGGTGACCGGCCGCACGATCGTCCGGCTCGCCTGACGCGCCTCACCGGTCGGTGCTGCGCGGTCAGCGCGGTGTGCGGCCGCCTTTCGTTATACTGACGACTCTCGTTTTGGCCCTTTAGCTATTGGGATTCGTACGCAGTGTTGATCGCGGATGCCGGATTTGAAGCACGCCTGAAAGAGGGCCTGCAGGCACTCGCGTCCCCGGACGCAGAGGCGTACAGCGATGTCTTTGCGAGGTTTCTCGGGCTGCTCGAAAAATGGAACCGGGCGTTCAACCTGACGGCCGTTCGCGAACCCAATGAGATGATCACACGCCACGTGCTCGATTCCCTGACTGCGCGGCGTTTCCTGCACGGTTTGTCGGTGCTGGACGTCGGCACCGGGGCAGGTTTACCGGGTCTGCCGCTCGCGATTGTCGAGCCGCAGCGCCAGTTCGCGTTGCTGGATGCGGCCGGCAAGAAAATCCGGTTCGTTCAGCATGCAGTCGGTGAGCTGGCGCTCGGTAACGTTCAGGTGGTGCAGTCACGCGTGGAGAATTACCGTCCGGCGGATCCGTTCGATACGGTGATCTGTCGAGCCTTCTCTTCGCTGCAGGAATTCGTCGGGCGTTGTGATTCGCTGGTCGCGAACGGCGGCAGGTTGCTCGCCATGAAGGGTCGGCTCCCCAAGGCGGAACGAGCGGGTGTCCCGGCGCCGTGGATCATCACGGAGGTCGTGCCCGTCAGTGTGCCGGGGCTCGTGGGCGAGCGACACATTGTTGTCCTGGAGCGGGCTGATGCGGAGCGACGTGACCGGGACGCGGAAGCGTAGGAAATCAGGCGAAGACTCTAATGGGCGAAATCATTGCGATCACGAATCAGAAGGGCGGCGTTGGCAAGACCACGACCTGTGTGAATCTTGCGGCGTCGCTCGCCGCGGCGAACCGGCGCGTGCTGGTCATCGACCTCGACCCGCAGGGTAATGCGACCACCGGTTGCGGAATCGACAAGGAATCGCTGGAGACGACGACCTGCGACGTGCTGCTCGGCGATGCGAAGGCTCAGGATGCAATCCGGACCGTCGAGCCGGGCGACTTTTCGATCCTGCCGGGCAATGGCGAACTGACCGTCGCGGAAGTGCGCCTGCTGCAGGAGATCGGCCGTGAGCTGCGCCTGCGTCAGGCACTGGAGCCGGTGCGTGGCCTCTACGATTACCTGCTGATCGACTGTCCGCCGACGATCAATATGTTGACACTGAATGCGTTGACGGCCGCCGACGGCGCGCTGATCCCGATCCAGTGTGAGTATTACGCGCTCGAAGGATTGTCGGCGCTGCTCGAAACGGTCAAGCAGGTGCGCAACACGGTGAACCACGAGCTGCGGATCCAGGGCCTGCTGCGTACGATGTACGATCCACGCAACCGGTTGGCGATCGAGGTGTCAGAGCAGCTGGTCCGTCACTTCGGCGACAAGGTCTACAAGACGGTGATTCCGCGTAACGTACGCCTCGCCGAGGCGCCCGGTTTCGGCCGGCCGGCGATGTACCACGATCGAAGTTCGACCGGCGCCAAGGCCTATATTGAACTCGCCGCCGAGTTTATCGGCCAGCAGGCTGTTGAAAAACCGTCAGGCGACACAATACGGCGTTAAGCATGGGCTCACAATGCGGGGCCGCGCAGCGGCAGACTGGCGTGTACTCTTCGCTTGTTCCCCGATGCTTGCCTTGATCTTGCGCCGCCTGAGACTATTTCAACAGCCTGCTAGAATGCCGATCGGCGGCAGCACGACCCGTAATGGCGGAGATCACGAACATGAGTGCAAAACGGACCGGCCTGGGCCGAGGGCTCGATGCCCTGCTCGGTGATGTAGAGATCTCTCCGCCGGCCCGCATTGCCACCGCGGCCCCCGCCGACCCGGCTTTGTGTTCTCTCCCGGTCGATCTGCTGCGTCGGGGCGTCTACCAGCCGCGTCAGGATATGCGCACCGAGTCTCTCGAGGCACTCGCGGACTCCATTCGCGCCCAGGGACTGGTCCAGCCCATCATCGTCCGACCGCTGGCCGGCCGCGACCCGTCGGGTGCCCAGAGCTACGAAATCGTCGCCGGCGAACGCCGCTGGCGGGCGGCGCAGATGGCAGGTCTCGACAAGATTCCGGCCATTGTTCGAGACATCCCGGATTCAGCCGTGATCGCGGTGGCGCTGATCGAGAACATCCAGCGCGAGAACCTGAATCCGCTCGAAGAGTCGCTCGCGCTGCGGCGCCTGATCGACGAGTTCGAGCTGACGCATCAGGAGGCGGCCGATGCGATCGGACGTTCACGGGCCGCGGTCAGCAACCTGCTGCGCTTGCTGGACCTTGGCGAGGACGCCAAGCGACGGGTTCTGAGTGGCGAGCTGGAGATGGGACACGGCCGGGCCCTGCTCGCCATCACCGACCCGGGCCTGCAGTCCAGGGTCGCGGCGCAGGTGGCGAAACAGGGTCTGTCGGTCCGGCAGACCGAGGCGCTCGTAAAAAGGGTGACGACGGGTCGCGACGGACCGTCCGATGCGCGGGCCGGAAAATCGGCCGGTGGCCGCCTGGACCCGAATATCCGTCGGCTACAGGATGACCTGTCCGAGCGGCTCGGTGCCCACGTGAGCATTCAGCACGCCGCAAAGGGCCATGGCAAACTGGTCGTCAGCTACCACAGCCTCGATGAGCTGGAAGGAATTCTCGCGCATATCCAATAAGTTCACTTTAGCGGCCGGACCCGGCCGCGCGACTTGAACACCACCTGAGCAGCCCGTAGAATACCCCGGCTCACCGGCAGCGATCTGTCGGTCGAACGCCACGCAGCTCCCGAATGACGGTGGTTGAAGTGGCTTTTTTTGTACCCGCGCCCGTTCCCATAAGCCTCTGAAGGGGTAGGTCATCGGGCAACAGCAGGCGATCATATGCTGCAACGAGCCGCGTTTCGGCTTGCCGGCTGGCAAGTGGCGCTGATGTTGGTCGTGGTCGTGATCGCAAGCTGGCTGGGGGGTCGGGGCGCCGGATTGGCAGCCGCGATGGGCGGGTCCATCGGGATTATCGCTGGCCTCTACCAGGCGTTGCGCATGTTTCGTATTGATGCGAGCAAGGATCCGGAAGGGTTCATGCGGGGCCTGTACATCGGCGAGGTCGTGAAGATTTTGCTGACGGTGGCATTGATGATCGCCGCGATAAGAGGGCTGAATGTGGAGATGCTGCCGTTCATGATCGGCTACATCTCGATTTACATCGTTTACTGGGTTGCACTGAAAACCGGGTTACCCGGCACAACGAAACAGAGCTGACAACAAGAAGAACAAATAGCACTCGCTTCTCGGACTTAAAGCTAAACCAAGACATGGCATCAACAGGTACGGAAAAAACTTCTGCTGAATACATCCAGCACCATCTGCAGAATCTGCAGCTGTGCCAGGACGATGCGGGCGACTGGGTCTGGAATCATTGTGCAGGGAACTTCTGGACGATCAACGTCGATTCGATGGTCTTCTCGTTGGTCCTCGCCCTGTTCCTCGGCTGGCTGTTCAGACGGGTGGCGAAAACGGCGACCACCGGCAGGCCCGGCAAGTTGCAGGCGTGCGTGGAGCTCGTCATCGGTTTCGTCAACGGCAGCGTCAACGATACGTTTCACGGCAAGAACAAGCTGATCGCGCCACTCGCGCTGACGATCGTCCTGTGGGTCTTCATGATGAACCTGATGGACCTGATTCCGGTCGACTGGTTGCCGGGTATCGCGCACCTGACCGGCGTGGAATACCTCAAGGTCGTACCGACCACCGATCCGAACATCACGTTCGCCATGTCGCTGTCGATCTTCGTGCTGATTATTTTCTACTCCTTGAAGGTCAAGGGCATCGGCGGGTTTGCGAGCGAACTGACGATGCAGCCCCTGAGTCCCAGGGATCTTGGCGTGCCGAAACTGTTATGGCCGCTGGTCATGACGTTCAACCTGGTCCTGGAGACGGTCGCGATGCTGGCCAAGCCGCTGTCGCTGTCGTTGCGACTGTTCGGCAACATGTACGCAGGCGAGCTGATGTTCATCCTGATCGCGTTGATGTTTGGTTCGTTTTTCGGTGGTTTTGCGGGTGCGTTCATGGGTTTGGGCGGGGTGGTTTTGCACTTGGCCTGGGCCATCTTTCATCTTCTGATTGTCAGTCTGCAGGCTTACATCTTCATGATTCTGACGATCGTCTATCTGAGTCAGGCTCACGAGCAACATTAGAGTAGAAAGTGCATCGTTTATTTATTGTCCACTGTGCTTAGCTAGGAGCGAGTAATGGAAACTGTAGTTGGTATGACCGCGATCGCGGTCGCGATTTTAATTGGTTTCGGCGCGTTGGGTGTCGGCATTGGCATGGGTCTGCTGGGCGGCCGCTTCCTCGAAGGGTGCGCACGTCAGCCGGAACTCGCCCCGATGCTGCAGACCAAGATGTTCCTCGTCGTGGCGCTGCTCGATGCGGTCGCGATGATCGGCGTCGGTATCGGCCTGTTCTTCGCGTTTGCGAATCCGTTTATCGGCCAGCTCCAGACTGCGCTCCAGACGACGGTGGGCGGATAACTATTCCGCAGTGCTATTTTGACTGACGTGACCAGTTAAGGAGAAGCCGGGTGGACTTTAACGCCACACTATTTGGCCAGTCGTTCGCGATGATCGTGTTCGTCTGGTTCTGTATGAAGTTCGTATGGCCCGAGTTGATGGGCATGATCGAGGAGCGCCAGACGGAAATCGCTGACGGCCTCGCGGCTGCCGAGAAGGGCGCCCGCTCGCTGGAGCTTGCCGACGTCGCGAAGACCAAGGTGCTCGATGCGGCGCGCGGGCAGGCGCGGGAGATCATCGACCAGGCCAACACGCGCGCCAACGGTATTGTTGACGAGGCGCGTACTACCGCCGATCAGGAACGCGAGCGGATTCTCGCTGCGGCCCAGGCCGAGGTGGGGCAGGAGGTGAATCGCGCACGCGAAGAGCTTCGCGACCAGGTCGCGGCCATCGCGATTGCCGGCGCAGAGAAAATTATCTTGCGCGAGATCAACGCGGCGACGCATCAGGATCTGCTCGACAAGCTGGCGGCGGAGATCTGACCGATCATGGCTGAAACCACAGGCATTGCGCGCCCCTACGCGGACGCTGTCTTCCAGCTGGCTCACGAAGCGGGGCAGCTCGGCGGCTGGTCCGACGCGTTGCACGCGGCGGCACTGGCCGTGGCCGACGATGCGCTCGCCCGACTGATTGACAGGCCGGACGCGGATCAGAACGTGGCCGTCAGCATCATCGCTGATGTGGCGTTGCACGCGGCCGGCGGGGCAGTCGACACCGAGCAGTTCGGCAACCTGGTGAAGCTGCTCGCCGAGAACGGACGCCTGTTTGTGCTGGCGGATATTTGCACGTTATTCGACGAGCTCAAGGCGAATGTGGAGAATAGCATCGACGTCGTTCTGACCGCGGCCGTTCCCGTCAGTGATGCGCAGAAAGCAACAATTTCGACGGCATTGAAGAAGCGTTTCGGGCGCGACATCAACCTGCACTTCAAACTGGACGAGAATCTGATCGGTGGCGCGCGCCTGCAGGCGGGCGATCTCGTTATCGACGGTTCGATACGCACCGGTCTGGCGAAACTCGCCCGTACTCTGACGAACTAAAGGAATCAAAGAGATGGCAATCAAGGCCTCTGAGATTAGTGAGCTCATCAAAGAGCGCATCAGGAACTTCGACAGCGCGGCGGAAGCACGCGATGTCGGCACGGTTATTGCGGTCATGGACGGCATCGTCCGTATTCATGGCCTGGGCGCTGCCCAGTACGGCGAGATGCTCGAGTTTCCCGGCGACACCTTCGGTCTCGCACTGAACCTGGAGCGGGATTCGGTGGGCTCGGTCGTCCTCGGTGAATACAAGCACATCTCGGAAGGCGACACGGTCAAGACCACGGGGCGCATCCTCGAGGTGCCGGTCGGCCGCGAGTTGCTCGGCCGGGTCGTCAACTCGCTCGGCGAGGCGATCGACGGCAAGGGTGCGATCGAAACCGACCAGACATCGCCGATCGAGAAGGTTGCGCCGGGCGTGATCGAACGTCAGTCGGTCAGTCAGCCGGTGCAGACCGGCCTGAAATCGATCGACGCGATGGTGCCGATCGGCCGTGGCCAGCGCGAGTTGATTATTGGCGATCGGCAGACCGGCAAGACCGCGGTTGCGATCGACACGATTATCAACCAGAAAGACACCGGCATTAAGTGCATCTATGTTGCTATCGGCCAGAAGGCCTCGACGATCGCGAACGTCGTGCGCAAGCTCGAGGAGCACGGTGCGATGGAGCACACGATCATCGTTGCGGCGCCTGCCGCCGAATCCGCCGCCATGCAATACATCGCACCGTATTCCGGCTGCGCGATGGGTGAGTATTTCCGCGATCGTGGCGAAGACGCGCTGATCATCTACGACGATCTGACCAAGCAGGCGTGGGCCTATCGCCAGGTCTCGCTGTTGCTGCGTCGTCCGCCGGGTCGCGAAGCCTATCCGGGTGACGTCTTTTACCTGCACTCACGCCTGCTCGAGCGCGCATCGCGGATCAACGCGAAGGAAGTCGAACGCCTGACGAACGGTGAGGTCACCGGCAAGACCGGTTCGCTGACGGCACTGCCGATTATCGAAACGCAGGCCGGCGATGTATCGGCGTTCGTGCCGACGAACGTCATTTCGATTACCGATGGCCAGATTTTCCTCGAGACGGATCTGTTCAATGCCGGTATTCGACCGGCGATCAACGCGGGGCTGTCCGTCTCTCGTGTCGGTGGGGCCGCGCAGACAAAGATCATCAAGAAGCTCGGTGGCGGTGTCAGACTCGCACTCGCGCAGTATCGCGAGCTTGCGGCGTTCGCGCAGTTTGCATCCGACCTCGACGAGGCGACCCGCAAGCAACTCGAGCGGGGTCAGCGCGTCACTGAGCTGATGAAGCAACCCCAATATTCGCCCCTGTCGGTCGCCGAAATGGCAATCTCGCTATACGCCGCGAATGAGGGCTATCTCGATGATGTCGACGCCGACAAGATCGTTGCATTCGAGGCGGCCCTGCATGCGCATGTCAACGACAAGTTCGCCGATCTGCTCAGCCGAATTAACGACAGCGGCGACCTGAATGACGAGATCGAGGCCGGCCTGAAGGGTGCGATCGAAGACTTCAAGGCCACTGGTGCTTACTGAGGAAGCTTGCTAGCGGCATCGGCAGGATCATCGGAACAGCGAGCACACAGGACTAGATATTAAATGGCGAACCTCAAGGAAATTCGCACGAAGATCGGCAGCGTCAAGAACACGCAGAAGATCACGAAGGCGATGGAAATGGTCGCAGCCAGCAAGATGCGTCGTACCCAGGTGCGTATGGAAGAAACTAGGCCCTACGCCGACAAGATTCGTGCGGTCATCGGGCACTTGTATCAGGCCAATCCCGAGTACCGGCATCCGTTCCTCGTCGAGCGTGAGGTCAAGCGTGTCGGCTACATCGTCGTCACGACCGATCGTGGCTTGTGCGGCGGTCTGAACGTCAACACCTTCCGTGCCCTGCTGAAGGACATGCAGGCATGGCGTGACAAGGATATTGAAGTCGACTTGTGCCTGATCGGCGCGAAGGGTGTGCAATTTTTCCGCCGCCTCGATGTCAACGTCGTCGGGGCGACGACGCATATCGGCGAAGATCCGAAGGTCACCGATCTCGTCGGTGCGATCAAGATCATGCTGGACTCGTATATCGAGGGCGGCATCGATCGCCTGTTCCTGATGCACAGCGAGTTCGTCAACACGATGAGCCAGACGCCGAAGATCAATACGCTGATCCCGGTCCAAGCCGTCGATGCCGACGATCTGCCGCAGCACTGGGACTACATCTATGAGCCCGACGCGGTCGATTTGCTCGACTCGGTATTGATGCGCTATATCGAGTCACAGGTTTATCGCGGGACGGTCGAAAACGTCGCGTGTGAGATGGCAGCCAAGATGGTTGCGATGAAGAGCGCGTCGGATAATGCCGGCAAAATGATCGACGACCTGCAGCTCGTCTACAACAAGGTGCGCCAGGCCGCTATTACCCAGGAAATTTCAGAAATCGTCGGCGGAGCCGCCGCGGTATAGAGGACTATCAGATATGAGTTCCGGAAAAGTTGTACAGGTCATCGGCGCGGTCGTGGACGCGAAGTTCTCGCTGGACGAGCTGCCGAAGATCTACGATGCACTCAAGATCGAGGATCGCGACCTCACGCTCGAAGTTCAGCAGCAGCTTGGCGACGGCGTGGTCCGCGCGATCGCCATGGGCCCCAGTGAGGGCTTGACCCGCGGCCTGGAGGTCACGAACACGGGCGGGCCGATCATGGTGCCGGTTGGCGAGAAGACGCTCGGGCGCATCATGGATGTGCTCGGTAACCCGATCGACAAGGCGGGTCCGATCGGGGAAGACAAGCGCATGCCGATCCATCGTTCGCCCCCGAGTTACGAGGAACAGGCGACGTCGACCGAACTCCTCGAAACGGGCATCAAGGTCATCGACCTGATCATGCCGATCGCAAAGGGTGGCAAGATCGGCCTGTTCGGCGGCGCCGGCGTCGGCAAGACGGTCACGCTGATGGAGCTGATCAACAATATCGCCAAGGGACACGGTGGGTATTCCGTGTTTGCCGGTGTCGGTGAGCGTACGCGTGAGGGCAACGACTTCTACTACGAGATGGAGGAGTCCGGGGTGCTCGGCAAGGTGTCGCTGGTCTACGGCCAGATGAACGAGCCGCCGGGGAATCGGCTCCGCGTTGCGCTGACGGGTCTGACGATCGCCGAGGAATTCCGCGACGAGGGCCGCGACGTCCTGATGTTCATCGACAATATTTACCGCTACACGCTGGCCGGAACCGAGGTCTCCGCACTGCTGGGTCGTATGCCGTCAGCGGTGGGCTATCAGCCGACGCTGGCCGCGGAAATGGGCGCGCTGCAGGAGCGCATCACGTCCACGCGGACCGGTTCCATCACGTCGTTCCAGGCGGTCTATGTGCCGGCGGACGACCTGACCGACCCGTCTCCTGCGACCACGTTCGCCCATCTGGACGCGACACTCGTGCTGTCTCGCCAGATCGCCGAGCTGGGAATCTACCCGGCGGTCGACCCGCTCGACTCGACGAGCCGACTGCTTGACCCGAACGTCATCAGCGCGGATCACTACGAGACGGCGCGTGGCGTGCAGGTCGTTCTGCAGCGTTACAAAGAGCTCCAGGACATCATCGCGATTCTCGGCATGGACGAGCTGTCCGAAGACGACAAGCTCGCCGTGCAGCGTGCTCGCAAGGTTCAGCGTTTCCTGTCGCAGCCCTTCACGGTCGCCGAGACGTTCACCGGTTCGCCGGGCAAGTACGTCAGCCTGCAGGACACGATCCGTGGCTTCAAAGGCATTGTCGCGGGCGAATATGATGATCTGCCCGAGCAGGCGTTCTACATGGTCGGCGGTATCGAGGAGGCCGTGGAGAAAGCCAAGACCCTGTAACGGGTCGAGGTTAATCCGGGCGAGAAAATACAATGAGCACTATTCACGTTGAGATTGTCAGCGCCGAAGGCGCGATCTATTCCGGCGATGCTGAAATGGTGATCGCGCCGGCCAGCATGGGTGACGTCGGCATCACGCCGCGCCACGCGCCGATGATGACGAATCTGCGTCCCGGCGAGGTCCGCATCCAATTACCCGACGGGGCGGATGAACTGTTTTTCTATGTGACCGGCGGCGTCCTCGAGGTGCAGCCGCACCTCGTTACGGTGCTGGCCGATTCGGCCCTGCATGGCGACCAGCTCGATGAGCAGGCCGCGCTCGATGCGCAGAAGGCCGCCGAGGAAGCGTTGCAGGGCGCCACCGTCAAGGAAGACATCGAGCATGCCCAGTTGCAACTCGTCGAAGCAGCCGCACGGTATGCCGCCACCCAGAGGCTCAAAGGCCGCCGGAACTAGGCCCTATTTCGTAGGAGCGGCATCTTGCCGCGATCCGCATTCATGCGAATCGCGGCAAGATGCCGCTCCTACGGGAATCGCGGCTGGAAGCCGCTCCCACGGAGAGCTATTTCCGGCGGCGGGTCTTGTCGATTCCGACGCATTAATCATAAATTATTTATGCTATTTTCCCGATTGAACGAGTAGAGTATTGCCCCCTCAATCGCTAAGACAACAGGTTGCTGAATGAATCTCAGCGTCGTCATATTGGCTGCCGGGCAAGGCACGCGCATGCGATCGGATTTGCCCAAGGTCCTGCAGCCGCTGGCCGGCCGGCCGCTGCTCGAACATGTGATCGAGGTCGCTGAGGCCGTGCAGCCGAACCGCATCTGTGTCATTTACGGTCACGGCGGCGATGTCGTAAAAGAACGATTCGCGGAGCGGAAGATCGACTGGGTATTGCAGGCGGAGCAGCTCGGCACCGGCCACGCGGTCATGCAGGCGATGCCGTCCGTTCAGCCTGACGAGACGGTCCTGATCCTGTGCGGTGACGTTCCCCTGGTTCGGGCGGAGACCGTCGGGATCCTGGCAGAGGCCGCGAACTCCGAAAGCCTGGCGCTGCTGACGACGAAGCTGCCCGACCCTTACGGCTACGGGCGCATCATCCGCGATGTCGAAGACCACGTGACGTCGATCGTAGAAGAGAACGATGCGACCGACGAGGAGCGCAAGATTCATGAAATCAATACGGGCCTGATGGCCTGCTCCGGTCGTCACCTCGCACAATGGCTCGGACGTCTCGCGCCGGATAATGCGCAGGGTGAGTATTACCTGACGGATATTGTCGCCTGTGCAATCGAAGATGGTGTACCCGTCGTGCCGGTTGGCGTCGCGGACTATGCCGAGGTGCTCGGCATTAACGACAAGCGGCAGCTCGCCGAGGCAGAAGCGACGTACCGACGCCGTGCCGCGGACGCATTGATGGAACAAGGTGTCACACTGGTCGATCCGCAGCGCATCGACGTGCGCGGGAGCCTCGTCTGCGGTCGCGACGTGCTGATCGACATCAACGTCGTGTTCGAAGGCGAGGTCGAATTGGGCGATGGCGTGCAGGTCGGCGCCAATACCGTGATTCGTGATACGTCGATCGGCGCGGGCACCGTGATTCACCCGCATTGCGTTCTCGAGCAGTCCCGGATCGGCGCGAGCTGCCAGATCGGTCCCTATGCGCGAACGCGCCCGGGCGTCGAGCTGGCCGACGATGCCAAGCTCGGCAATTTCGTCGAGATCAAGAAGAGTCGCATCGGCAAGGGCAGTAAGATCAATCACTTGAGCTATATCGGTGACACGACCATTGGCGAGAAGGTTAACGTCGGAGCGGGTACGATTATCTGCAACTACGATGGCGCGAACAAGCACCAGACGACGATCGGTGACGGTGCCTTCATCGGCTCGGGTGTCGAACTCGTGGCGCCGGTCGAGATTGGCGCATACGCGACGATCGGCGCTGGATCGACGATCACCAAGACGGTGCCGGCCGGCGAACTGGCGCTCGAGCGCAGCAAGCAGACGATCGTGCGCGGCTGGAAGAGGCCCGTCAAACGGACCTGATATCGGTGCCGTCGACTGGAGCAGGAAATTTGCGAACCAGGCCGGTTCAATTGGTGTGCGACTTGCGATAATGCCCAATTCGCACGAGAGCAAGGGTTAACGAAACATGTGCGGTATCGTAGGTGCGGTTGCAGAAAGGAACGTCGTCCCGATCCTGCTGGAGGGACTCCGGCGCCTGGAATATCGCGGTTATGATTCAGCCGGCGTGGCCGTTATCGACGGCGGTCAGCTCGAGCGCCGGCGTCGTCTCGGTAAGGTAGCGGAACTCGAGTCGGCACTGGACGACGATCCGGTGTCGAGTTCGATCGGCATTGCTCACACGAGATGGGCGACTCACGGCGTGCCGAGTGAGAAGAACGCCCATCCGCATATGTCGGGTGACAAGCTCGCGATCGTGCACAATGGCATCATCGAGAACTACGAGCAGCTGCGCGACGAACTCATTGGACTTGGTTACACCTTCGAGTCGGAGACCGACTCCGAAGTGGTCGCTCACCGAATACATCATTACCTGAAGACCAACGAAGATTTGCTCGATGCGGTTCGCGCAACCGTCGCGGATCTCGTGGGCGCCTATGCGCTCGTCGTGATCTCGGAGGCGCACCCTGACCGGATGATCCTCGCGCGCTGGGCCATGCCCGTCGTCATCGGTCTCGGCATCGAGGAGAATTTCGTCGCGTCGGACGTCGCGGCCCTGTTACCCGTCACACGTCGCTTCGTGTTCCTCG
>SMVA01022410.1_pt1 | contig 14445 bp, 12 predicted proteins | sample 2456451 | NCBI WGS metagenome assembly SMVA01 (sample SAMN11095933, study PRJNA526329) | marine sediment metagenome | biome: Marine sediment; feature: Surficial sediment; material: Deep marine sediment; isolation source: Hadal surficial sediment | place: Pacific Ocean | collected 2014-05 | depth...
AAAATCGGGGCAAGGCCTGTAGCGTCATGCTTGGGTTGCAAGCGTGGATGTGTCCAATCTCGAAAATCTCAACTGAGGAGGGCTACGGTTCTGGATTCATCCGCTTGAACAGGTCGTGGAAGGCAATGGAAAAGGCGGGATTGGAAAGGAAACGGAAGCATCGGTTAGAATGAACCTGTTTACAAAGAAGTGACGAAGCGTTAAATTACTTCGTTTGAATCAGTTAGGAGCTTATGAGCCGGCGTAGCTCAACGGTAGAGCGGCGCATTCGTAATGCGCGGGTAGGAGGTTCGACTCCTCTCGCCGGCTCCAGTTTTTTAGGTTCCACCCGAATCTGTAAGTGCAGAATAACAAATCACGATCTGCGCGGTAGTTTAAAGACGTGGGTAACAGACGACAGCCGAGTCAGAACTCATCTGGGCTTTAGGTGAAATGTGTGGAGGACCGAAAGAGTCTCTTTTAATGCAAAGAGGATTTCTTCCCAAACAAGGCGTAAGTGAGGTTTTCTTCTGGCCACTCTTCGAACAATCCTCGCTTATGACCCACGGGCCGAATGACGACATCGCCATCCGGTCGCCGAACAATCTCGTATCGGGAGCGATCCCGCGGCGAAGTCCACCCGGGTCGGTCCCCCAGTCCCTCCACCCGCAGGCTCCGCTCCGTAGCCCGCCGCCGGGGCCGGGGCGTGGAACGACCAGGCCCCGCGCTCAGTCCCCAGGTGTGGCCTGCTCCAAGAACGCACGGATCCGTGCCGAGGCCTCCGCAGCCGGGAGCTCGGGCGGCAAGTCGACCCCGAGGTCCCGGTAGGTCTCCAGCGTCAGCGCAACGGCGGCTGCCCCCCGCTCGTGGTGCAGAAAGACCTCCGCCTGGGGAGAGGCGTAGGCCCAGAACCACTCGGAGCTGGCGACGAAGTGCCCGCGCCGATCGAGGACGGCCTCCACCCCGTAGCGCTCCAGCAGGGCGTCCCGCTGGGCCAGCTTGGCGGTCTCGCCGGGAGCGAAGGGCCCCTCCAGCCAAAGCTGATCCTCCAACAAGGCGACGCTGTAGAGGCCCAAGCGCCCGTCCGCGAAGATCTTCACGGCGGGCTCGAGGCCCAGGCGAAAGCTGAGGTAGCTGCCCCAAGAGGCGGGGTGCCACAGGCGCAGCGGCAGATCCAAAGCGCGGAGGAGACTCTGGGCGGCGTGCGGCTGGTCGGGTCGCACCGACACCCCGGGGTTGCTGAGCACGAAGCTAATCCCGTGGTGGTGCACCGCCAGCAGTTGGGCGCAGGCCAAGAGCAAGCCGCAAGCCCCCAGGCGCAAGCTGCGGCGCGGCTGGCGCCACGCCAGCGGCAAACAGGTCGCGAAGGGAACGAAGAGCAGGTAGAGCAGCCGAACCCGCAGGAAGGCGAGACCAATGCAAGCCAAGGCCGGGAGCAGCCAGGCGCGGCTGGAGGCCTCGCGCTGGCCCCAGATCAGCTGGTGCCCCACCCCCAGCAAGGCCACGAAGGGCGCCAAAGCCATACCCCAGCGCGGCGGCGAGGCGAAGTTGATCCAGGCCGGGTACCACTCGGAGACGAACTTGCCGTGGCTGCTCACCTCGGCCGCGTAGACGTAGAGCCCCCAGCCGTAGGGATTCAGCAGGGTGGCTCCCGCGAGCAACAGGGGAGCCTCCCACGGCAAGCCCCCCGTGAGCGGCCCCGGCTCCCAGCGCAGCAGCTCAGGATCCCGCCGCAGCAGGCCCTCGCCCCAGCGCAGTAGGTAGGGAGCTACCCACAGCAGGCCCGCCAACACCGGCACCGTGAGCACTCCGGGGTGGAAGTTGGACCACAGGGCCGTGCAGCCCAGCGCCAAGGCCATCCAGCAGCTCCAACCCCGCCCCTGCGCGCGCCAGCGCTCCAAGGCCAGGATCAGGATCGGAAACAGCAGATAGGAGACCAGCTCCGGGCGGAGCCGAATCCGATCCACCGCCAAGGCTTGGACGCCCCAGGCCCCCGCCAAGGCCAAGGGCCACGCGTAGCCCAGGCCGCGAAACAAGGCGCAGTAGGCGACCCCGCCCGCGAGCAGCAGACCCACCAGCAGACAGCGCAGGCCGCCAAGGCCGGCCAGGCGGTGGACCCCCAGCATGCCGAGTTCGCTGGCCCAACTGTGCAGCACCCAGGGGCGACCCTCCGCCGTGTGGGCGTAGCCGTCCAGCGCCGGCAATCCCCCATCCTGGAGGATCGCCTCCCCCGCCGCCAGGTGCATCCACATGTCGGGGTAGCCCACCGGCGAGGCGATCCCCGGCAACAACACCGCCAGGGCCACGCCCAAGGCCAGCGCGAACACCAGGCGGTCGATAGCGGAGGCGGGGGAACTCATGGCCGGAGCCTACTGCCTCCCTTCGCGGACGGGGACTGCACGAGCCCGCGCCAATATCCAGACCCAAACAAAACCTGTCTTTACCCGCAGGTCTTTCCCTTGGGCAGCATCGGCCAAATGCTTCCGGGCCTCGTCTCGGGCCTGGGCTGAAGTGAACACCTCAGCCGGACCTATGGTGATCCGTTTGCCTCTGGCGTACTCCCAGATCCAAGACATGGCACCCGTCGGCTGAACCCGAAGTATGAAACCCTTCAGACGATCGTCTCTGACCTCATAAGGTGTATCTCCAGGCTCCAGGGATTTGATCAGCTTCTTTCCAATGATGGCTTTCAAGTTTCGCCTCCCGTAAGTTCACTGTATTTCGGTGCACTGACATGAACCTTGATCAAGGAAGACATCTCCGAGAGCTTGGTGGGCGTGTCCACCGCCTGTAGCTTCGCCAAGCCAGATAAGTGAAAAATCCGGGAGCTTATTGATTAATATCAGCTTTTCGTCACCCATCGAGTGGATTGGGCTTAGACTCAAAATCTGGTGGGTGGCACTTACTTCAAGAAGGCTCTAATCTTCTCCTCTGACAGAATCCCGGGACGAGGGGTTCCACGCCACGAGCTTGTCTATTGCCTCCCTTTTTGTGCTCCCGGAGTAGCATGCACATACCTCATGGTTAGAGTGATGGAAGAGTGTCTCATAAGCTACACCGGATGTTTTCTGTGGGGCTATATGGGGGCACGATGAGTGCTTTCTCTGGGAATAATGGGCATAATGGGCAGTTTTAGCAGGTAGCCCAAATCCTTAAGGGCTATGCATTTAGAGCCAAACAAGTCATAACAACGACTTACGAACAAGGGTGGAGAACGCTTTCGTAATGCGTAGGTTGGAGATTCAACTCCTCTCGCCGGCTCCAGTTTCCCTCAATGGGTTGCAGCGATTTGAATGAACCCCAGCGTCTCGTCCCATGAATGCCATGACGTTTGTGGCACGAGGCACTTTTGCCTGGACCGAACGCACATCTTTAAAATGGGGTTGGTCTTGCCAAAACTGAGTATCGATGGCGACCTCGCCTCGCCAGCCCCATCGGCAAACGTTACCGTATCTATGAAAGGGAGTACCTAGTTTGAGCTTGCGGAATCGAGAAACAGGGACTGGAGCAGACCCTTGCGGAACTTGGATTTTTCCACAAAGTAGCCCCCCAGGACGGCCAAAGAAAACAGGCTTCCTTTGTCCTCCAGATCAACATAGATCGTTCCATCCACACCGCGGAACACTGCTCTCAGCGACTCACCCCGGATACGGTAGAACATCTCATCCCCCTCCCTTATCCCCCTTTTCGCGAGTGACCCATACCAGATAGGCAGGTTATTACTAATGTGCTCATAACTTGGATTGTCTATGATACCGGCCTCGCGAACCAGCTTGGTGCTTTCGCGAGCTTCCTGAATGAAGCGCTTGAGTCGAATATTTCTCAGAAATCGGATGTGTACAAACGCATCCTGTGCGTGAATTGCAGTGTCGGCAATTGAATCGGCAAATTTGGAAGGCTCATCGCCGCTCTGAACGAACGATTTCACTTTTTCTGCAACCTCACTTCCGAACCGAACTTCCACGTTCAGCACATCGACCTTGAGAAACAGGAAGCTTTTTTCGTACAGGGTCGACATCCTGGCGAAAGGTCCGGTGTCCAAAGAGCCAAGGTCGAATAAATCTCGCGGAGCCGCCATGAGCGGCACAAGCAGCACGATTAGAGCCCCGGAAATAGATGCAGCTAAAAGAGATCTTTTCATAGCCTGCAGAAACTTGAGCTCCATCATTCTATTGGGACTGCGGTTTTGTAGTCAAGTCACTCTTTGTCCAACGCAGAAGCCGCTTGAACGATTGGCAGAGGAATCGTCTACGTTGCGCCCAAAAGAATTCCGGGATTGCTTTCCCAACGGCTCCGGTTTAGTATTTCGGCCGAATGAGGACAACTGATTTGATGAGTACTCCCTTTCACAAATCCGATGACGTTCGTTGGGGGCGATCGAATGCACGACCCGGGACTTGACGATTTACCTGCCACCGAATCCGTAACCTTCTCCACTGAAGTCGAGCTTCACGATACCGCTACGGACGGGCGGGGCGTAGGGCGGCTCCCCGGGGGCAAGGTGGTGTTCGTGGAAGGGGGCATCGGCGGCGAATGGGTAACCGTCCGGCTGGAACGGGAGACTCGCAGGCTGGCAGAGGGGTCCCTCGAGAGCGTACTCAAGCGCTCGGAGATACGCCAGGATCCCCCCTGTCCCCAGGCTGCTCGCTGTGGAGGCTGCCAACTGCAACACGTGACGCCCCAGGGCCAGCTCACGCTCAAGAGGCAGTGGTTGATCCAGACGCTCCGGCGGGTGGGAGGCTGGTCTCCGGAGCAGGTCGACCTTGCGGTCCGGCTGATTCGGTGTCACCAGGGAAGTCCCCTGAACTATCGAGTGAGGGTCCGTTGGCATTTTGACGGTGAGACCCTCGGATTTTTCGCCCGGCGCTCCCACCAAGTCGTCTCCAGTGAACCGTGCCTTCTCCTCGCTCACCCCTTGGAGGATACCTACTCGAGATTGTTGGCCCGGCTCAAGACCGATGAACTGAGCCAGTTGTATCGGAGGACAGGTCTGGTGGATCTGCAATTCGAAGCGACCCTGCTGCGAAATCATGCCGTGGTCCTCAGCTTGAGCGCCCTGGTGTGCCGGAGAAGAAATGAGGAGCCAGAGCTTGGCAAGAAACTGCGGCTCCTGGTCAAGGAGTGGAACGGCGCTCAGGTCGATAGCGAGGGATTTGCGGATGTGGCCCATCCGGAGTGTGATCCGTTCATGGTGGGTGCACGGGTATTCGTGCAGCCGCACTCCGAAGCCTTACCCCTGTATCGAGCAGAAATTCTGGATCAGCTGCAGCAACTGCTTCGGCAGCCGGCTTTCTCATCTCTTGACCAGAAAGCCGAATGGACAGCCTGGGATCTTTACTGTGGGGCGGGAGCGCTTTCAGATCTTCCCGAGCTGGCAGCGGGCGCCGGACACAAGGTTACCACCTGGTCCGTGGATGGGGAGGCATCGGCCATCACCGCACTGCAGCGCAATCACCCTGCTCTGTCGGCCCAGGCCGTAGTGGGCGACGTTCGAGAATTCATCCGGGCCAGAATTGACGATCGTGAATTCCCCGACATCCTGATCTGCGATCCTCCCAGAGACGGTATCGGCTTGCCCGTCGCCAGAAGTCTGAGCCGGGTGCTCGCGGACCGACCCTCACCGACAGCGCTCATCTGGATGGCCTGTGATCACGCCAGCCTGGCACGAGATCTCAAGCCTTTCCTGGATGCTGGCTTCAGACTGCACTCCATGGCCCTCTTTGACTGTTTTGCCTACACGACCCATGCCGAGACCGTGATCCTGCTCGGCTGTTCCGGGACGACGAAGTGACATCCCCCAAAGAGTTCGGGGACAGGCCCCGAATTCAGGAAGAATTCTTGGGCCTGTCCCCGAACTCGCTCAGACATTGAAGAGAAAATGGCTGATATCTCCATCCTGGATGACGTATTGGCGACCCTCGAGTCTCAACAGACCCTGCTTGCGTGCGCCTGCCATACTGCCGGATTCGACCAGATCCTCAAAAGAAACGACCTCTGCCCGGATGAATCCTCGCTCGATATCGGAATGGATGACCCCTCCGGCCTCCACGGCAACAGCGCCCTGGCGAATCGTCCAGGCCCGCACCTCATCCTCTCCGACGGTGAGAAAACTAATCAGCCCCAGCAAGGCGTAGGATGAAGCGATGACCCGATCTCTGGCGGGTTCTTCAATGCTGAGGCTCTCCATGAATTCACGGGCATCGCTTTCCTCCAGTTGGGTCAGTTCCTCCTCTATCTTGGCACTGAGAGGCACCACCAAGCTGTTTAAGTGATCGTATTCCAAGGGCGGGGGGGAGGAGATCTGCTCTTCCCCGATATTCAGAACCACCAGGACCGGCTTCTTCGAGAGGAGTGGATAGCCTCGAATCAGTTTCTCCTCCTGTGAGGACAGCTCCAGATCTCGAATCGGCCTCTCTTCCTCAAGGGCCTCCTTGAGTCGTAACAAGACATCCTGTTCGGCAATCTTAAGATTTTTCTCCTGGCCTGAGGTCTTCTTCAGATCTTTCTCCAGCCGTTCCAGCCTTCTCTCGACGATCCTGAGGTCGGAAAAGATGAGTTCAAAGTCGATTCCAGCCAGGTCGGCCTCAGGATTCACCACTCCCGAAGGATGGGGCACCTTCTCGTCCTCGAAGGCACGAACCACGTGAAGCAACGCATCGGCCGTTCCGATATAACCCAGGATTTCGGCCGGTAGCTCTGTTCCCTGTTCCTCTCCCTTGAAACCGTTCACGTCCACGTACTGCACTTCAGCAGCTGTGAGCTTAAGCGGCTTGTAAATTTCGGCCAGGACGTCCAGCCTGGGATCGGGCACCTTGACCGAGGCCAGATTGGGTTCAAACCGTCCCGAGGTGAAGGCGGCGGTCTCAGCCGTCCCCCGTGTCAATGCATTAAAGACCGTCGTTTTGCCACTATTCGACAGTCCAATGATAGCAATCTTCATAGCTTCCCATGACTCGGACAGGTTCTTGGTCTAAAAAGACGGGAGTATATCGAGTATCGGCAAGCTCGTTCAACCGAATAGCCGTTGAGTTCCGGAGCCAAGACCCACATAGGGGCCTATTCGACAAATACGGACGGTGGAGAAATCTTAGAATAGGACTTCGCGAACAATATCCAGAATGGTATTCGAGGTCTCGTCTAGGAGTAGGATATCGACTCCGATGACGACTCTTATGATGCCCTTAGGAAGTTCGGGCAGCAGTTTCCCCAACTCCCGGGGAAACGGGTGAACGCGCTTTTCCAGTCCAGGAGGCAAACTCCTATTTTTCTTCAGCTGACGCTCCAGTCCGGCGGGTAGTCGTTCGCGCTTAGCCAATCCAGGGGGTAAGCCTTCAAGATTCTGTTGGTTGGAAAACCAGGCACGGATCGTGTCTTTCTGACCCTCCCAAAAAACACGGAAATCAATCTCTACGGCCACTCCGGCCCCTTTTTCATGAGCGTCTTTGGACTTACCCTTCCCTCCCTTTGCACTGATGAGGTTAGGGAAGCTCAGGCTGGCCAATAGAAAGAAAACCAATAAACTAAACGGCAAGCGATAACGCATGATTTTGCCTCCGAAGTCTGGGACATCTCGTAAAACATTACTAGTCCGATCACCCAAAATCGCCACCACTAGTGTTTGGGATGGTCCCAGGTTTCACGAAATTCAGCGATATGAGTGTAGCTCACAAAATGCGGTTGATCGGTCGCATCCAGGATAACGACATGGTCTTCCTCGGCACTCTTGACCGTTCCCACCAGCACCTTCCCTTTTTCATCCCCAAAAGTGATTTGCACCATCTTGCCCAGATAGTCTGTGAATTCATCATTCATTAAAGCCATTAGACATCTCCCTTAGCCCGGATTCATCGATTTTTGCTTCCTACCGAAATCGGCCAACCCCTAGCCTGGATTCTGCATCGTCCAGGCTATTATGGAGATTACCCTGGATCGGGCTTTGTGATTACGGTCACGAAGTATCTTGGCACCAATAGACTAGACTGGCTCTCATGAGACGAAAACGAAAAGACGAATATAACAGTGCTCCCTTTGCTCCCCTCAAGAAGAGTGAGACCCAAACCGAGGCTCTGAAAACAATCATCGGGTCTGATGTGAAGGTCAAAGGGGAAATCTCCGGGAAAGAGGATCTGACGGTACACGGTCAAGTCGAGGGAATCATTGACTTTAAAAATGGTCAGGTCATCGTCAGCAAGACCGGTAACGTCAATGCGGACGTCTACGGGAAGATCATCACCATCGAGGGAACAGTCAAGGGCAGTCTCTTCGGAGAAGAGATGATCGTACTTCAGCCCTCCGGAGTCGTCCGTGGAAATATGACGGCTCCGCGGATCAAGGTCGAAGACGGTGCCAAGTTCAAGGGGAATGTGGACACGGAGTCGATAAACACAGCACAGCAATCCAAGCTAAGAGAGGTCCCCTTAGCGAAAGTTCAAACTCTGACCCGTTAGTCAGGGCAAATGGGTGGAGATATGAATCTCCCCCTCAGAGATCTTCTCCTGCATCTTTCTCTTGAGCCAGGATTTTATAGCCTTTCGGCTCCAGGGAATCAGAAGAAGCAACCCCAAGCCATCCGTCAGGAGTCCTGGTGTCACCAGCATGGCTCCTGCTATCAAGATCAGCAACCCATCCAAGAGACTCTCCGCAGGCAGCCGCCCCTGGTTGAGTTCTGCGCGCATTCGATCGAGCACTGCCAGTCCCTGGCTTTTTGCCAGCAGCCCTCCCGCAATACCCGTTCCGATCACGATGGCGATCGTGTCCACAGCACCGACATAAGTCCCCAGCCGGATCAGCAGATACAACTCGAGCAGAGGAACCAGGGTAAAGAGAAAGAAGAGTCCAAGCAGCATGGACGTCCATCGTATCAGATATCGGCAGCTCTGGCAGGGGACTTCCCCTTGCCTCAGCGGAGGAATCTGGCTAGGATCGGGTTAGCCCGCATGATGCATGATCCGGGCTTGCTCTATTCGTTTCGTGGGCCAACTTTAGGCCAGGACCCAAACTCTGGCCCTTGCCTAAAATTAGCGGGAAGCCACCGATTTTCTGCTTGCAACATTCGGATCTTGGATGAAAGGATAACGGTCTGCCGAGAAAGGATCCCATGAAAATGCGAACCTGGACAGCTCTGAGGACGCTTTTGATTCTAGCAGGTGGGTTAGCCACTGCTGTGGCTTGCACTCACTGTGCAGGACGGCCGCTCCCGGAGGACATTGCCGCCGACCTGATTTTTTACAACGGAAAAATCATTACCGTGGATTCCAATTTTAGCATCGCCTCGGCCCTGGCGGTTAAAGACGACAAGTTTCTGATCCTGGGCCAGGACAACGACATTCTCTCCTGGGCAGGCTCCTCCACTCGAACGGTGGATCTTCAGGGAAAGACCATCACCCCCGGATTCATCGATTCCCACATTCACGCTATCCGGGCCAGCGGCAACACGGTTTCTCTGGAAGAAACCCGATCTGTAGCGGAGATCCTGGCAGTCTTTCGAGAAAAGGTCCGTCAAACGCCGGAAAACACCTGGATCGGCGCTTTTCCCTTTATGAGTGTCGATCAAATTGAGGAAGGGCACTTACCTAATCGCTGGGAGCTCGATTCCGTTGCCCCCAATCACCCCGTTTTCATTTTCTATCATGGGCATTTAGTGGCTACCAACAGTCTTGCCTTAAAAGAAGCCGGCATTACCCGAACCACCGCCCCACAGAAGTGGGTCATCAAGGACCCGGCCACGGGAGAACCGAATGGCTGGCTTCTGGAGGACCTAGGCGGGAGGATTCTGCGCTTCTTTCCCAGGGGTGGCCTGGAGGAGACGGTAGAGGAAATTCGGCGCATGTCCCGAGAGCTGAACGCAGTGGGTATCACGGGCGTCATCCAGCAGCTGGGAGGAACCACCACCGGCCGGAATTTTCGAGCGCTGGAGAGACTGCGGAGAGCGGGTGAACTCACCCTCCGATGGCGCTTGAACTACTCCCTTCCTCCCGCTACACCGGATGACCGAATCCAGGAGGCCATCCGTAACCTGGGGCCACCCACCGGATACGGCAATGAGTGGTTGCGGATAGGAGGCTTGGGGGAGTTGAGCCTCGACGGATGGTGGGAACCTATGGACACCGCTTATCTTCGCGAACCTTATGAAGGGAGCTATTCGAGGCAGCAGGGAAAGGGTGACCTGAGATTCAGTATTGACCGCCTCAAGACGATCTGCCTGGCGGCAGCGGAAAACGATATTCAAATGAGCGTTCACGTGGCCGGAAGTGCCGCCCTGGATGAAGTGCTCAATGTTTACGATGAAATCGATCAGCTTTATCCCATAGCCTCGAAACGGTGGACCCTCGAGCATGGTGGATTTTTACCCACTCCCAGAAATCTCGAGCAGGCCAAAAGACTGGGTGTCATTGTCTCGACCCAGCAGTCGATCTCCTATTTCGTCCCCCGGGCCCTTCGGGAGATGCTGGGAGAGCGCCGGGCCTCCAGCCTGTTTCCCAACCGGACCTGGCTTGACGGAGGAATCATGGTGGCCGGAGGATCCGATTTTCCTGGCTCTCCCCTCTCCCCTCTTCTGGGAATGTACGCCAGCGTGACCCGAAAGACCGCCATCGGCGAACTTGGGCCGGAGGAAGCCATTAGCCGCCAGGAAGCGCTGAAACTTTACACCATCTATGCCGCCCACATCTCTTTTGAGGAAGACCTCAAGGGTTCCATCGAACCGGGAAAGTTGGCCGATTTTGTTGTCCTTTCGGATGACCTCCTGACCGTGCCCGAGGAGAACATCAAGGATATTGAAGTGTTGATGACGGTGGTGGGAGGCAAGATCGTCTACCAGCGCTGACAGCCATCAGCGGACCGCTGTCAGCTGTCAGCGGAAACTCTAACTTCCAAATCCTAAATCCTAAACAAATCATAAATTCCAAGTTCTAAATCACAAACAAACTCAGCTTACAACAGTCCATGAACTCACACTCAGAGGTTTAGGATTTGGAATTTAGGATTTGGAATTTGTTTGGAATTTGGAATTTGGGATTTTGAATTTCCGGCCGCCGGACGGCGATTTGGAATTTAGGATTTGGGAGTTGTTTCTGATCCCCACTTTAGAACTGGAACCTGGAACCTGGAACTTGGAACGCGCCCGAAGGGCGCTCTTACGTTGACTGCTCAAGGGTCGCCAGGACCCTTTCAGGAGTCATGGGCAGGTGTCGTATCCGAGCCCCTGTGGCAGAAAAAACGGCATTGGCCACGGCAGGAGCAATAGGAGGCAAGCCCGGCTCACCGACTCCACCGATCTCTCCATCGCTGTCCACAATATGCACTTCGATCTCATCGGGAGCTTCACTCATACGCAAAAGATGGTAGTCGAGGAAGTTAGCGGATCGGACTCCGCCGTCGCCAAACTCAACTTTCTCCTTTAGCGCCGCGCTCAACCCCATCGTCAGCGCACCTTCCATCTGGGCTCGTATGATGTCGGTGTTGACCGTGGGACCACAGTCCACGGCACAGACCACCCGGTGGACTTTGATTTTTCCGGTTGTCTCATCGACGGAGACTTCAGCCACCTGAGCCACGTAACTACCGAAGGAGTTATGCGAGGCAATGCCTAGAGCTCGCCCTGCGGCTAGAGCTTTTCCCCAACCCGACTTCTCAGCCACCACTTCCACCACCCGGTGAGCTCTCGGATTGTGCTGGAGATGCTGTAGTCGAAACTCTACAGGATCCTTTTGGGCAGCATGAGCCATCTCATCCATGAAACTTTCCACCGTAAAAGCATTGTGAGAGTTGCCCACCGAACGCCAAAAAATGACGGGGATGGGGGTTTTCACCTCGACATATTCCACCGACATATTGGGGATCTCATATTGCAAGTTCTCAATGCCTTCCACGGCGGGTGCATCCACACTGCGGAAGAAGCCGATCACACGGAACAAAAGAGAGTCAGCATCGATTTTGGAAAACAGCGAGGCAATGATAGAGGAAGCTGCGATCTTATGAGACCAGGCAATCAGGCGGCCTTCTTCATCGAGGCCTCCCACAATTCTGGATGAGTTTCCAGGGCGAAAGGAATCGTCCTGTATGTCCTCTTCTCTTGTCCAAATTACCTTGACAGGCCGCTCTGTGGCCTTCGAGAGTTCCACCGCCTCCTCAACCCATTCGGTCCATCCTCGACGCCCGAAGCCCCCTCCCAGGTAGGTGGTGTGGATATAGATCTGCTCCGGATCCAGCCCGGTGATCTGGGCCGTCTTTTGAAGAGTGTTGGTCTGGCCCTGGGTCCCAACCCAGACATCACATCGATCAGGAAGGACATGAGCCGTGCAGGTCATGGGTTCCATGGTCGCATGAGACAGATAGGGCAGGAAGTACTCGGCCTGGACCTTCTTGTGGGCCTGGCTGAGTGCGTCCTCGACATCACCATCACTACGGGCTGAGGCACCCTCTTTGTCCAGGCTTTCTCTGAATATGCTGTCCAGCAACTCATCACTCAGATCCGGCCGAACGCCTTTGTCCCACTTGACGTTGAGCGCCTCTTTACCCTTCCAGGCAGCATCCAGCGTATCGGCACAGAGTCCGATACCTCGCTTGATTTCTCCCACGTAGCGTACGCCTTCGACCTTCATTGCAGCCGGCTCATCGTAGGACAGCACTTTAGCCCCATAAGCAGGCGAACGGGCCACCACTCCGTAGAGCATGTCGGGTACGAAAATGTCGATGCCAAATTGGGCCTGTCCATTAACCTTGGCCGGAATATCCAACCTCGGCACGGCGGTCCCCATCAACTTGAACTCACTCTTTTCCTTGAGTCTCGGATTCTCCGGAATGGGCAACAGGGCAGCTTCTTCACACAACTCCCCGTAGGAAAAAGCACGGCCGCTTCGCTTGTGAAGAACTTGGCTCTGGGAAGTCTCACACTCGCTGACAGGCACATCCCATTTTTGGGCCGCGGCCTGCAGAAGCATCTCCCGGCCAGCAGCACCAGCCTTTCGCATCGGTTCATAAAGATGTCGCACACTGGTGCTTCCATAGGTGACATGCCCTTGTTGCGCATCAGGGTCGTCGTACTCCTCCCTAACCGGAGCGCTCTCAATTCGTACCTGGTTCCAATCCGCATCCAGTTCATCCGCAACAATCATGGGCAGGGCGGTATGGATTCCCTGCCCCATTTCTGATTTACCCATCAGGACCGTCACCCGATCATCCGGTGTAATTCTCACCCAAATGCTGGGCCGCAGGGCCTCAGAAAAATTGTCTGTCTTCCGCCCGGCAAAAAATCTGAACCCTGCCGGTGTAGCCACCACGGCCAGCGTGAGACCTACCCCACCCAAAAAGTACCGTCGGGTGATGCTCTTCTTCATGAGTTCCTCACCTCTTGTCTGGATTGAGGCATAATAGACTCCGTTAGGGACCGATTATAGATATGTGCCGTTGCCCTTTAGTATACTTCACCCCACTGCCGGGGCGAACTCAAAAATTACTACAAACTGTTGATGCAGTTGAAATCCAGACAATGGAGATGAGGGGGACCGCAGACAACAGACCTATATGTTCACCTTACCGTCTGACAGATCCGAGAAGATCGGTTCGGGTTTGTATGATCCGTGGAATTTGAAGCCTGGAACTTGAAACTGAAGCCTATGTTCCCTCCTAACAAAGAAGTGATGGCTCTGTTGCTGGCATTACTCGTACCCATCCCTGCCCTGGGGCAGGATGCTCTCTCCCAGTTCATGGAAGCGGCGCGTGACGGACACAAGGAGAGGGTGCAAACCTTTTTGGATGCAGGAACAGATGTGAACGCAAAGGACACCAATGGATTCACAGCCCTGGAGTATGCGGCTTTTATGGGTCGGACTGAAACCGTGCAAGCCCTTTTGGGGGCAGGTGCGGATGTGAATGCCAAGGACTACTACGGAAGATCTCCCCTGGTCTGTGCAGCCTCTCTGGGTCGGACCCAAACCGTGGAAATTCTCTTGGCTGCAGGTGCGGATGTGAATGCCAAAGACGGCAGGGGGTGGACCGCCCTGGCGACAACAGCTCTTCTAGGTTATCGGGACACCGTGGACACCCTCCTGGCGGCGGGTGCCGATGTAAACGCCAAGGACAGCCGGGGGTGGACCGCTCTGTGGAATACTGCATTTATAGGGGATCAGGAAACCCTGCAAACCCTTTTGGAGGCAGGAGCTGAGGTCAATATTCAGGACCATGAGGGTTGGACCACCCTGGCCAATACGGCTTTTATGGGTCACACCGAAACGGTGCGAGTCCTTTTAAATGCAGGCGCTGCAGTCGACATCAAGGACAACCAGGGAAGAACGGCACTCCTGAGCGCAGCCTCCGCGGGTCATCGGGAAACCGTAAAGGCCCTCTTGCAGGCAGGTGCGGATGTCCATGTGAAGGACTACCAGGGAAGAACCGCCTCAATGCTGGCGACGGAAGAAGGCTATACGGAAATGGTCGAATTGCTCAAAGAGGCAGGGGCCAAAGAGT
>SMVA01470181.1_pt1 | contig 14444 bp, 15 predicted proteins | sample 2456451 | NCBI WGS metagenome assembly SMVA01 (sample SAMN11095933, study PRJNA526329) | marine sediment metagenome | biome: Marine sediment; feature: Surficial sediment; material: Deep marine sediment; isolation source: Hadal surficial sediment | place: Pacific Ocean | collected 2014-05 | depth...
GACGAATCCGGTCGACTGTTCATCGCCGCATGGAGCGAATCAGCGGTAACGAGCAGGCTTTCGCGTGGGGCGAGGCCGGCGTTGAGGCTACCGGCGAGCAACGCGTACTCTTGCACGCGCGGATCGAGCCGGGTTTCCGGTCGCCAACCAAGCGTGCGACTCAAACGTGACAAGGCAAGCGCGAAGGTGGAGTCGAGATCTATCGCTTGCTCGTAGTACGCGAGGGCGGTATCCCAGGCGGAACGGCGGAACGCCTGCTCTCCCCGCAGGTAGGCGCGCAATGCCGGCAATGACGCGGATCCCAGGGACGCGCGTGGGACCGCGGCGACCGACCGCGTGCGCCCGAGTTCGCGAAGAATTCCGATTACCAGCGAATCGGCGAGGTGATCCATTCGAGTATCGGGCCCGGTCGCTATCACCTCGCCAAGAGGCCGGCCGGCCTCGACATCGTACAGCGTGGCTGCAACGCGTACGGAGTCGGGGCCTGCCGAGAGGACGCGCCCGTAAATCGCGAGTCCCGCACCGAATTCGTCGGCGAGCGCAGTCGCGGACGCAGCGTCCGCCCGCCCCGACCAACGCCGGATCGACACCGAGGGTGACACGGTCCTCAGCGCTCCCGCACCGTCCAATCCAGCCGCCAGCCAATCGACGACTCCTTCGCGCCACAGCTCGTGCGAGGGGTAGAGCACGTCGAATGGGGCGATGACCACGAGGTTCGGATCACGGGTCGAAGCAGCAGACGGAGCGAACACGGAAAAGAGGATGAATGCGATCAAACCGACGCCGGCAACGGCGCCAAAGAACCGCGCGCCGGTCGCCGAAGCCAAACGCCGAGCCGGGCCCATCGACTGGGGAGTGATGAAACTCTCGATTGACGTGAGAAACTCGTCAGCGCGTTGCCAGCGCTTTTCCGGATCCTTTTCCAGGCAACGCATTACGACTGTACTCAGTATTTCGGGGATCTCGGGTCGAACCTGCCGCACGGGCACCGGCGTTTCGTTTACGTGTGCCGCCAGGACGCCTTGTGGGCTGGTATCGGCAAACGGGGTTCGGCCCACGAGCATTTCGTAGGCCACGATTCCAAGCGAATAGATGTCAGCGCGATGATCGACCTGTTCACCGGCGGCTTGTTCGGGGGCCATATACGCCGGCGTTCCAACGGCCATCCCCGCCGTGGTCATGGTGCCGGCTTGTGCTGCGTCGGTCACCGCCTTCGCGACTCCAAAATCCATGATCATTGCGTGGCGTCCCGATACGATGATGTTGTCGGGTTTGATATCTCGATGGATGACGCCCTGGCGATGCGCATACGCTAGTGCGTCCGCAAGATCTTGGACGATCCGAGCCGCCTCTGCCGGATCGAGAGGGCCCGATCGGCTGAGATGCACGCGCAGGGTGGCACCCTCGACCATCGGCATGACGTAGTAGAGAATCCCATCGACTTCGCCGGAGTCGAATAACTGAAGGATGTGCGGGTGGTGGAGGCGGGCAGCGATGCCGATTTCCCGAACAAAGCGCACTCCACCCATCGCCGCGGCCAGCTCCGGCCGGAGCGCCTTGACGGCGACGGTCCGGCGATGCTTCAGATCTTCCGCCTTGAAGACAATGGCCATGCCACCGCGACCGACTTCACGATCGATCCGGTAACGCGATGCCAGGGCCGCCGTCAGGTGGGCCTGAAGGTCAGACACGGTTGATCTCCGAGGGTGTCCATGTCGAAGGGTGTCTTGTGTTCGTACGAACGATGGAGAGAAACTGTTCCATCAGGGTTGCCACTCAGCCGAATCTCTCGTCCAGATATCGCTGGATGGCTGAGAGCGTGTCGGGCGACCGCCAGCGGTCGAGCACTCTCGCATCCTGGTCTGCCGCAACACTTTGCACTCGGTCGATCGTTGGCTGCCGTACCTGGTTTTTGGTCAGAACGAAGGTTTCACGCGGGATGGCCTGAAGTCGGTGGGCGATCTCGATTGCGCGAGGAAGCAACTCTTCTTTTGTCACGAGTTCGTCGATCAACCCTCGTTCGTAGGCCTCCCGCGGTTGGTAAGTCTTGCCCAGATACACGAGTTCCTGGAGGTGGGCGCGGGCCGAGGCGAAGCGGAGGATCTCGAGGGCGATAGTGGGAAACGGTACTTGCACCCGGAGTTCGGGAACTCCAATCGTTCCCTCTCCATCTACCATGATCCGAAAGTCGCACGCACTCGCCAACACGCAGCCGCCCGCGATGGCGTGTCCGTTGATGGCGGCGATCACTGGGTTCGGCAAGGCAAACAGCTTCGTGAACGTGCGAATGAACGCAGGGACGAATTCGTCGATATACGCTTTGCCTCCGCGTACGACGCGAAAGAGGTCAACGCCCGCAGAAAAGATCGAGCCAGTGCCGGTGAGGACGATGGCTCGATAGTCTGAGCCTTCGGCAAGGGCGTCGAGATGCTCGTGTAGAGCAGCAACGAGTTCAACATCAAAGGCGTTCGCCTTGCCTCGTTGTATGCGCAGGACGGTTACGACACCGTGGTCTTCGCGCTGGATCATCGACGACTCGTAGTGGCTACGGGACGGCCGTGTAGTGTCCGTGAATGCACAACCACTTGCCTCCTTCGCGGACGAAGATCCGGGTAGATTTGCCGCGACTTGTAAACCGGTCGCCTCCTGACATGCCGGAGTCGGTCCAATAGTACACGACCCATGCAACGTCTCCTCGCACGGTGACAATGGGATGGTGCATCTCGGTGTGGACGTTCGAGGCTCGTGTGAGGTAGTCGCGGATGGCACTGACCTCGAGATCCTTCCCCTGAGTGAGGTACACGTCGTTTTCGCCGAATTGGGTAAAATCAGGATGCACGTATTCGGCATAGGAGTCGGCGTCGCCCCGCTCGATGGCCTGCCACATCGCCATCAACGTGGCCTTGATCGCTTCCTCATCCGTGGACGTCTGGGCCCAGCCCGGAATCGGCAGCATCAGTACAGTGACAGCAAGAACCACAGACCTAAGCAAATGCATGGTTGCCTCTCGAAGATTCGGTGAACGAGTTCAAGAGTATAGGGTAACCTACGGGTCGACACGGGCGCCCGAACCAATCAACTTACGGTCATTCCGGGTTTGGGGAATCGAATGAACCTCGTCGACATCCTTTCCATCGCGATCCTCATCACGGCGCTCGTTAGAGGGTCTTGGACATGGAGCAAGGTGCGCGACTGGCGACTTGCGTTGGTCGTATTCCCGCTACCGCTCGTTGCGTTGAGTCACACCTTGGTGGTCGTAGCCCGGTCCCCTATCTTCCCGATCGCGCTATCGATCGACGCGGTCCAGCTTACGTACTTGGCGATGGTATCCCTGATTTTCGTAGCCACGTTCGTTACCGGACAATTGGTTGTGCGTCACATGGCTGCCCTCTCGGATGCGTACGAGAGCGAGTTCCGTTACCAAACTCTGTTCGAGAGTTCTCCCGTTGGGATCGGGGTGGCCGACATGACCGGGGCACTTCTTGCTTGCAACAAAGCGATCCTAGAGCCCGGCGGCTATACACCTGAGGATATCGTAGCACTCGGTAATAACGTCGGAGTGCTGTACTACGATCCAGTCGAGAGAGATACAGTCCTGGCAGAATTCGCCCGTGACGGGCGAGTGCAGGACCGGGAAGTACGGTACAAACGGAAAGATGGAGGTTGGTATGACTTTCAGCCGTCGTGAAGCGCTGGAGATGAATGCCATCGATCCTGATCAACTCTGTCGCGATACTACCTCCATGCTCCGCCGAATCCTACCGGCAAATATCACGATAGAAGTGCAACCGGGTGGGACAAAACGCGCAGTGATTGCCGATCGGGGTGCCATCGAGCAGGTGTTAGTGAATCTGGCAACAAACGCCCGTGATGCCATGGACCGCGGGGGCACGCTTTCGGTGAAGACAGCGCTGACCACCATCGATGCGCGAGAGGCGGCCCAGCGTGGGGTAGAAACGGTCGGGGAGTTCGTCGTGATCAGCGTTGGGGATACCGGGACGGGGATGGACGCCGAGACGCTCGCCCACATCTTCGAACCGTTCTATACTACCAAGCCAACTGGGCGCGGCACTGGTCTCGGCATGGCGATGGTGTATGGCTTGGTGTCGCGTCACGGCGGGTTCGTCAAAATCGACAGCACACTTGGTGAGGGAACCACTGTCCACGTGTTCTTCCCGGCCGTAGATGCGGTCGTGGACAAGCCCCAGGATCAGGTGGCCACCGACCTTCCCCGCGGGTCCGAGCGGGTGCTCTTGGTCGAAGACGAAGCTGCCCTTCGGAGGATGGGTGAGCGGATCTTGACTCGGTGCGGCTACAGCGTTGTGACGGCGGAGGACGGACAAGCGGCGTGGGATCTTCTTTGTGCGGGTGACGATGAAATCGATCTGATCGTTACCGACGTGATCATGCCGCGCCTGAGTGGTGATGAGTTGTACGAGCGCGTACGGGAAACAGACTGTAGCACGCCGTTCCTATTTACGACGGGTTATGCTGTCTCGGAAATAGATGGGGGATCGATGCAAGCAGATGGTGTACCATTGTTGCCCAAACCGTGGACGGCTGACGAGTTGGTCCGCAGCGTTCGTGGTGCGCTGGATGCCCGGCCCTCCTAGTTTTCTTGGTTCCGCACGAGAGTCACGACGACGTTGACGACGGCTTCTCGCGCATTGTCGATTTGCTGTTGTAACACGACCTTGCTTCCTATGTGCCTCGCCTCCCGTGCCACAATTGCCTCTTCGAACGCTCCCAACGCATCCTGTAACTTCTTCATCATTTCTTTCCCGCGACTCATCGAATATCTCTCTTCCTAGTCTTTGACTTTTTCAACGACAATCGTGAGGTTAACGGCGAGCGCCGCGATCGCGCCCACCGCCGCCCACACGGGCATCAACATTGCGCTGACCACACCAATGGTGAGAGGAATCTCGATGAGAGTCCTTCCCTCATCATTCTTGATGATGATTCGCCGGATATTGCCTTGACGGAGAATCTCCTTGAGCTTGGCAACGAGTCCGTCTCCTTGAACGCGATGCTCTTCGGTGTGGACGGATTCTCCCGCCATCAGTTATCTCCGCTTTGCCGTGGTGGTTTTACGCTTGGTCGCCTTTTTCTTCTTCGTCTTCTTGGTGGCCTTCCGCTTCTTCGCCTTCTTCTTGCGCCGGCTCAAGAGTCCGGCGGCGGCGGCGGCACCCACGGCGACAGCGGCGCCGGCGGCAGCCAGGGTTGTCCGCCGCTTGGTCGCCTTCTTCTTGCGCGTCGTAGCCTTCTTGACGCGTTTCTTTGCGGCCGTAACCGCCTTCCTGGCGCGCTTTCCCACTTCGCTAGCCGAGCGCTTCGCCCTCTTCGTGCTTTTCTTGAGGGCGGCCCGACCCCGCTTGACCATCTTCTTAGTTCGTGATGCTGCTGAGCGTTTTCGCGTTGCCATCGTCCCGAGTCTCCCATCATCACAGAAGGTTCGATCTTCAATATAGTGGCCCATCGCACAGTGATGCGAGCAGTTGGCTCACCCGCCCATCACGGATCACCAGATACGCATAGCTATTGAGCTGTTGCAATCCGATCAATGAGTTCCAAGTTGGTCTTCGTGCCCTCCATGAGCGAGATGAGTTCCTTCATCGCGTTGACTGATGGGAGGTTGGCAAGCCGATGCCGAAGCAGGTGTGACGCCTTGAGCGCGTCAGGCGAGAACAGAAGTTCTTCGCGGCGTGTGGCACTCGCGCTCAGGTCGATTGCCGGATAAACCCGGCGGTTGGCAAGCTCGCGACTCAACACGATTTCGCTGTTCCCTGTGCCTTTGAACTCCTCGAATATGACTTCGTCCATCTTGGAGCCTGTGTCGACGAGCGCCGTCCCGATAATGGTCAGGGATCCACCACCTTGGTCGGGGGCAATGTTGCGGGCACTTCCTAGGAAGCGCTTCGGTTGTTCCATCGCCGTAGCATCGAGGCCGCCGGTGAGCGTGCGCCCACTTCCCTTGTCGACCGTGTTGTGCGCCCGAGCGAGGCGTGTGATCGAGTCGAGGATGATGACCACGTCCTCTCCAAGTTCGACCCGACGGCGGGCCCGTTCGATCGTGAGTCGGGCGACCCCCACGTGCCGTTCTGCCGGGAAATCGAATGTCGACGCGACAATCTCTCCGTACCCGCCCAACTCCATTTCTGACACCTCCTCGGGTCGCTCGTCGACGAGGAGAATGAGCAGAGTGGCGTTGGGAGTGTTCTTCACGATTCCTTCCGCCAACGCCTGCATGACCATGGTCTTTCCGGCCTTGGCGGGTGCCACGATCATTGCGCGTTGCCCCTTGCCAATGGGGCACATCAGGTCGATGATACGGTTGGTATAATCTGGCAAACCCAGGCGGGTCAGGCCGCACTCCAAGATCAGTTGCTCGTTTGGGTGTATAGCCGTCAAGCTCTGGAAGTCGGGGCGTCGACTGACAGATCTCGGGTCACGGTCATTGATGGTGTCGACCGATCGCAGGGAATGGCTCTTGCCTCGGCCCTTTGGCTGCGCCGCAGAGCCTTGCAGCACGTCGCCGGTGCGCAATCCCAATTGACGAATCAGCTTTTGTCCGACGTGAACGTCGCCCCGTGCGGCGGTGTAACCTGTCTCGCGGCGCCGGATGAAGCCTGCCCCCTTACTCGTGATCTCCAAGATTCCTTCGACAGCGCGCTCGGCAACCGGCGGTCTGTCGCCGTCTGATGGCCGATCGCTACCATGGGGCCTGTTGCCGCGCTGTCTGCCTCCGCCCTGAGGTCTATTCATCTGGGTTGCCCACTGTCATGATGTGCTGAATCGGTCGAGGAACGCGCGCTCATCGGGTGTGAGGCTTCCCATCCCCCCGCTCTTGATCTTTTCCATCAATCGATCCACCTCGTCGCGATTCAATGGGTGAATGGCACCGCGATCGATCATCTGCCAGCGTACTAGGTCGGTCGCGGAACCGCCGGAAGCTTGCGCCGGCGTTTGAGCTTGCTTCTTGAATCGCGCGGCCGGCGATCGTTTCTCTCTGATCTTGAGATACAAGTATCCGCCCAAAAAGCCACCAAGGTGCGCAAAGTGAGCAATCCCATCGGGAGAGCCGAGTATTCCGTTCCCGAGCGAGATCGCGGCAAGGAAGGCTACGAGGAAACGGGCCTCGATCGGGAGGATCGCCCAAATGTAGATCTTGTCACGGGGCCAGTATCGTGCGTATCCCAACATCACGCCGTACACTGCACCGGAGGCTCCGATGATGGAGGCCAATGGCGTGGCAACAACAGAGGCTGCTGCTGCTACCAATCCACTGGTGAAGTACAATCCGAGAAAGCCCTTGCCTCCCAATCGTACTTCTAAGCGCGGTCCAAAGAAGAACAACATGAGCATGTTGAGAAAAATGTGTCCGAACCCTCCATGCAAGAACATGTACGTGATCAACGTCCATGGCTCTGTGGGCAGCGTCATGGGACGCAGCACCAACTTTCCCATAAGCTCGAGAGGCAGGATGTCTCTCAGAAAGAACATCACCACATTAGCGATGATGATACGCTTTACCCAGGGTGTCATATTGTCGATACGGCTACGACGGGGTGAGGATCAATTCTTGTAGCGGAACGTGATTCGCCCACGGCTCAAGTCGTAGGGTGATACCTCTACCGTAACGCGATCCCCGGCCAGCACTCGAATACGATGACGTCGCATCTTCCCGGCAATGGTCGCTAGGACGTTGTGGTCGTTCTCGAGGAGAACGCGGAACGTCGCGTTCGGAAGGACTTCAGTCACGGTACCCTGTAATTCGATTGCTTCCTCTTTGGCCATTCAGTCTCAGTTTCGTGAGCGCATCAAGAATCCCGATGCTGGGGGGGAGGGGGGTCGCACCTCTACCTTGGTTACCGCGGTGGCGGGCGGCGGGGTACCCCACGAACGTCCCGGCAAAGATACCTACCGTGTCCAGAGACTGTCAAAACAGTCAGCGGTCAGACCTGTCGTTCGAGCCCCCGGCACGGAGCGTTACTCCTTACCGATTACTAGTACGGCAGCGCCACGGACTTGTCCATTGCGAAGGTCTTCCAGGGCCTCGTTGGCCCGTTCGAGCGGGTAGGACTGGGTTTCGATCCGTACGGGCACTAGAGGGGCAAGATCCAAGAATTCCACGCCGTCCTTCCGTGTGAGGTTGGCGACCGACGTGATGCTCCGTTCGCCCCACAGCACGGAGTATGGAAACGTCGGGATATCAGTCATGTAAATCCCCGCGCATACTACGGTGCCACCCTTGCGGACCGCCCTGAGCGCCGTGGGTACCAATCCGCCGACTGGGGCAAAGATGATAGCGGCATCGAGTTCAGCGGGGGGCAATTCATCCGATCCGCCGGCCCATGCCGCCCCCAAGAGCCGAGCAAAAGCCTGTCCCGCATCGTCCCCCGGTTTGGTGAAGGCATACACGTCCTTCTGGTCGGCGACGGCCACCTGGGCTACGATGTGCGCCGCCGCTCCAAACCCGTAGAGCCCCAAACGCCGCGCGTCTCCGGTCATCCTGAGAGATCGATAGCCGATCAACCCGGCGCAAAGGAGCGGCGCCGCTTGGACATCCGTGTATCGATCTGGCACCGGGAAGCAGAACCGCGCATCCGCCACACAATACTCGGCATATCCGCCGTCGATCTGATAGCCGGTGAACTTCGCTTCATCGCAGAGATTCTCTCGACCCTGACGGCAGTACTCGCATTCGCCGCAGGTATACCCGAGCCATGGTACGCCGACACGGTTCCCGGCGGCGATCGTGTTCACCGCGGTGCCGACCTCTGCGACCGTGCCGACGATCTCGTGGCCCGGAATGATGGGATACGGTATGTCAGGCAGTTCGGCGTCCATGACATGGAGATCTGTCCGGCAGACGGCGCATGTCCCGATCCGGATGAGGACCTGCCGGTCTTGGGGAGCCGGCCGTGGCACTCGAGTCAGCTCGAGCGATTGTCCTGCTCCACCGAGGACCATGGCCTGCATTGTGGTGGGGTCAGCCATGTTTCAACCGGTCGATCCGACGCCGATCCTTCTTCGTCGGGCGACCTTTTCGCTGGTAGGTGATGGCTGGTTGATTCCGCATCAGCTCGCTCAGCTTCTCCCGTATCGTGACACTTTCTTCGTGTTCCCGGTAGAGTGTCTGAGCCAGGCTGGCCGATCGGCGGTGCTCGTTCAGTCCGGTAACCTCGACGGTGAATTCGTAAGGTGGTTTCGTGATACGAAGCTCGTCTCCCACGTGGATGAGCTTCGAACGCTTCACCCGAACGCCATTGACGTGCACCTTGCCTCCATCGATAGCCTCGGTGGCGACCGGTCTTGTCTTGAACCACCGGGCGGCCCAGAGCCATTTGTCCAAGCGCACCGCGTCGGGCGGCTTTGCCGTGCGTGCTGCCATACCATCAAGGTTGTTCATGCCATCGGGTCTCGCAACGGGGGTCGAAACCGGCTGCGTGCTCGTTCCCGTTGGATGTGCAGGTCCGCCCTTCTGTCGTTCTTTCGAGTTGAGTATCATCCGACGGGCTCCGACCAAAACGGGGACGCGATGCGGCGGGTTGTGACACTCTATAAATCCACCATAGGCAAGAAGATCATGATGGCCGTGACGGGAGTGATTCTCGTCGGCTACGTGCTTGGTCATATGATTGGTAATCTCAAGGTCTTCCAGGGCGCTGAGAAAATAGACGCCTACGGAGCGTTCCTCCGAGAAATGGGCGGTCCAATGCTCGGTCACAACCAAGCGTTGTGGCTGGTGCGGGGCGGCCTGCTTCTGGCTTTCGTAATTCATGTCGTTGCCGCGTTCCAATTGACGCTTACTGGTCGGCGCGCTCGTCCCGAACGTTATGGTCGCAGGCTCGATCGGGAGGCCTCTACCTATGCCTCCCGTACGATGCGGTACGGTGGATTTTTTCTGCTTGTATTCGTGATCTTCCATATACTGCACCTGACCCTTGGCACGATCCACCCAGATTTCGAACATGGGGCCATCTATCACAACCTCCAGGTGGCTTTCCAGTCGAGTCTCACGGCAGGGGTGTACGTCTTTGCCATGATAGCGCTCGGATTTCATCTCTTTCATGGTATCTGGAGCGCCTTCCAAACGCTGGGACTCAATCACCCGAGGTACAATCGCTACCGGCGTCCTCTGGCTGTGGGTCTCGCCCTCGCGATCGCAGTTGGGTTCCTCGCGGTGCCCATTTCGTTCTTCGCGGGAATTCTTTCCTAGGGTGGCGGATATGGATCTCCAATCGAGGATTCCGTCGGGTCCGATCCAAGAGAAGTGGGACCGGCAGCGCTTCGAGTTGAAGTTGGTGAACCCCGCCAACAAGCGAAAATACGACATCATCGTGGTCGGTTCGGGCTTGGCGGGCGCGTCTGCAGCGGCCTCGCTCGCGGAGCTTGGGTACGACGTCAAGTGCTTCTGTTTTCAAGACAGTCCTAGGCGGGCGCACTCCATCGCGGCGCAGGGTGGGATCAACGCCGCCAAAAACTATCAGAATGACGGTGACAGTGTCTGGCGCCTGTTCTACGATACGGTGAAGGGTGGGGACTTTCGCTCGCGCGAGGCCAACGTCTATCGACTCGCACAAATCAGTTCGAACATCATCGACCAATGTGCGGCCCAAGGCGTCCCGTTCGCCCGGGAATACGGTGGCCTGTTGGACAACCGCTCGTTTGGCGGCGCTCAGGTCTCCCGTACCTTCTACGCGCGCGGTCAAACCGGCCAACAGTTGTTGCTCGGTGCCTACCAGGCACTGGCGCGCCAGATCGGTCTCGGCAAGGTCCAGATGTTTCCGCGTACCGAGATGCTCGATATCGTCGTGGTGGACGGGCATGCTCGGGGCATAGTGGTTCGAGATCTGGTGACGGGCGCCATATCATCCCATGCGGCCCATTCCGTTGTTCTTGCCACGGGTGGGTATGCCAACGTCTACTTCCTTTCCACGAACGCAAAGGGATGCAACGTCACAGCGACATGGCGAGCCCACAAACACGGCGCCCTCTTTGCCAATCCGTGTCTGACGCAGATTCATCCAACCTGTATTCCGATAAGCGGTGACTACCAGTCCAAGCTTACGCTCATGAGCGAGTCGTTGAGGAACGACGGTAGGATATGGGTACCAATGGCGGAAGGTGAGACTCGAGCTGCCCAAGTGATTCCGAGGGGCGAGCGCGACTACTATCTCGAACGGCTCTATCCGAGTTTTGGTAATCTGACTCCGCGAGACATCGCCTCACGGCGCGCCAAGGAGGCTGTGGATTCGAATCGCGGTGTGGGTGAATTGAAGAACGGTGTCTACCTCGACTTCGAAGACGCCATCGAGCGGCTTGGGCGCGACGTGATTGCCGAACGATACGGTAACCTGTTCGACATGTACGAACGGATCACTGGTGAGAACCCGTACGAAGTTCCGATGCGCATCTATCCGGCGCCGCATTACACCATGGGGGGGCTGTGGGTCGACTACAACCTCATGAGTACCGTTCCGGGGTTGTTCGTGATCGGCGAGGCGAACTTCTCGGACCATGGGGCTAATCGCCTGGGAGCGAGCGCACTGATGCAGGGACTGGCCGACGGCTACTTCATCCTCCCCTATACCATCGGTGACTATTTGGCCCGAAACGGACGGGATCGGGTGACCACCGAACCAGCCGAGTTTGCTGACACCGAGCGCGAGGTCACCAGCCGAACGCAGCGTTTGCTGGATGCCAAGGGCAGCCGCACGGTGGACTCTTTCCATCGCGAACTCGGGCAGATTATGTGGGACTATTGCGGCATGTCGCGCACCCGCGAGGGTCTCCAAACGGCGTTGGAGAAGATTCCGGAACTCCGGGAACGGTATTGGAGCGATGTGCGGGTCACTGGGCGCAACGAGGATTTCAATCAGACCCTCGAAAAAGCAGGGCGCGTCGCTGACTTCTTCGAGTTTGCGGAGTTGATGTGTGTCGATGCCCTACACCGGGAGGAATCGTGCGGGGGGCACTTCAGAGAGGAGTTCCAAACCGAGGAAGGAGAAGCGCTCCGCAACGACGACGACTTCGCATATGTCGCCGCGTGGGGTTTCAACGGCGTAGGTGAACAGCCCATGTTGAGCAAGGAGAACCTGGAATTCGAGTACGTGCCCCTCTCGCAGCGGAGCTACAAGTAATGAAGCTGGTTCTCCATGTGTGGCGGCAATCCCGACCGGATGCGGTGGGCGCATTTGTGCGGTACGAGGTGACGGCGATTCCGCATATGTCGTTCCTCGAGATGCTGGATGCGCTGAACGAAGAACTCACCGAGAAGGGCGAAGAGCCCGTTGCGTTCGAGCACGACTGTCGTGAGGGGATCTGCGGGTCATGCGGACTGGTCATCGACGGAATACCACACGGCCCATCCAGAGGTACCGCCACGTGCCAGTTGCACATGCGGAAGTACAATGACGGCGACGAGGTATGGGTCGAGCCATGGCGTGCCAGGGCGTTTCCCGTCATGAAGGACCTAGTCGTCGATCGGTCACCGCTGGATCGCATCATCCAGGCTGGAGGATACATATCCGTCCGGACTGGAAGCCCACCCGACGCGAACGCCATCCCGATTCAGAAGGAGAGGGCAGACTTGGCGATGGACGCGGCAGCGTGTATCGGATGTGGTGCCTGTGTTGCGGCGTGTCCCAACGCGTCCGCCATGTTGTTTACCGCGGCAAAGGTCTCTCATCTTGGTCTGCTTCCGCAGGGCCAACCCGAACGGTTCGAACGCGTCCTCACGATGGTGTCGATGATGGATGAGGCTGGTTTCGGCGGATGTACGAACCATGGTGAGTGCGAAGTGGCCTGCCCCAAAGAGATCAGCGTGGATTTCATCGCAAGACTCAACCGCGACCTGCTCAGGGCGAGCGTAACCGCGGTGGGATAGTTGGATGGCGGGATACGGAGCATCCCACTATCCCACTATCCCACTATCCCACTATCCCACCGGGCGATATCCTTTCCCCTACAATGAACCCGCCGCTTGAATCCCGATTCTGGACCAGTTTCGGGCCGGGTCTCCTGTGGGCAGCCGCGGCCATCGGCGTTTCGCATCTCGTGCAGTCCACCCGGGCCGGCGCCGTTGCGGGTTTCGCGCTTGCTGGGGTGATCCTGCTCGCCCTCGTCTTGAAATATCCGTTCTTCGAATTCGGTCCGCGGTACGCGGCCGCAACCGGTGAGAGCCTAGTAGAAGGGTATGCCCGGATCGGGCGGTGGGCAGTGTGGCTCTACCTTTTAATTACCGTCACCACCGGCCTAATCGTGCAGGCCGCCATCGTGGCCTTTACGGCGTTCCTCTTGAGCTACGTGTTCGGGCTCACCTGGTCGTTGCCCGTTGTGGGTACCCTGGTGGTGGGCGGGTGCGCGACGTTGCTGTTCGCGGGGCGCTACAAGTTGCTCGATGGGACGATTAAAGTCGTATTGGTGCTACTGGCTGTCTCAACCTTGATCGCGGCCGTAGTCACGATTCCCAGAGCCGATTTTAGCACGCTCCGACTCTGGCCTGGAGACGTTGTGGGGACGCTGGTGCCCTTCGGGTTTCTGCTGGCTTTGATGGGTTGGATGCCATCGGCCATCGACATTTCGATCTGGAGTTCCCTTTGGACGCTGGCCAAGAACGAAGTGACGAGAACCCGGGTCTCGGTGGCTGATGCAAGACTTGACTTCAATGTCGGATACTTCGGTACGGGATTCTTCGCGTTCGCGTTTCTCGTCCTCGGCGCGGGCGTCATGTACGATTCGGGTCAAGCATTTTCTCCTCAGGGAATGGCATTCGCCACGCAGCTGGTTGACCTATATTCGACGACGCTCGGTGAATGGATGCGTCCCGTTGTCATGGTCGCCGTGGTGACGACGATGCTTTCGACGTCGCTCACTGTAATAGATGGGTTTCCGCGAGGGATCGAGCGATCGGTCCAGCGGTTGTTGGTCCCGGTTGACCAACCGGTGCAAGCAGGGGCGCGCATCTATTGGCTTTCCATTTTCGGACTTTGGGTCGGCACCGTTGGTGTACTGGCACTTTTTGTGTCAAGTCTTACAGCAATGATCGACGTTGCCACCATTGTCTCCTTTCTTACCGCGCCCGTGCTCGGTTATCTGAACCTTCGAGCCGTGCAGTCCGATGCGGTCCCGGTGGAGCACAGACCAGGCAAAGGGATGCTGTGGCTTTCGTGGATCGGCTTGGTCTTGTTGGGGGGGACCGCGATCGTGTACCTCGTGTCTATCCTCATATGACTGTGCGCGCCGCCGTCATGACCAAGCCCGGTGCGCCGATGGAGGTCTGGGACCTTCCGGCGCCCGATCTGGAAGAGGGGGCTGTTCTCCTAGAGACAGTGGCAAGCGAGGTGTGCGGTACGGACGTACACCTTCATCATGGGCGGCTTGCGGGTGTTCCCTATCCGATCATTCCGGGACACGTGAGCGTAGGACGGATACTGGAA
>SMVA01007337.1_pt1 | contig 14436 bp, 12 predicted proteins | sample 2456451 | NCBI WGS metagenome assembly SMVA01 (sample SAMN11095933, study PRJNA526329) | marine sediment metagenome | biome: Marine sediment; feature: Surficial sediment; material: Deep marine sediment; isolation source: Hadal surficial sediment | place: Pacific Ocean | collected 2014-05 | depth...
CCTGCATGATCTGGCAAATCGATCATTATCACTTCTTCTTACAGAGTTTACCACCGGGCAAACGGATTTTGAGGAAGTTTTGAGAATGGAGCGAAAACTCCTAACCTATCAACTGGAATATGAAAAAGCCCAGGTTGATATAAACAATGCGGTATATAAAATCAATTACTTAGTTGGAAATGAAAAAGATCAATATTAAACAAATAGCCATAGGAGCCGGCTTACTAATCACCGGCCTCCTCTTAGGTCGTGTTCTATTTAATAACTCCTCTGGGCCTGTTGATCATCAAGATCATACTCATGAGTCAATAGCAGAAGTTTGGACATGTTCCATGCATCCTCAAATCAGGGAAAATGGTCCTGGCAAGTGCCCATTGTGCGGTATGGATTTGATACCGGTACCAAGCGGCTCTAATGAATCACTTGGCATTGATCAGATCCAAATGACTGAATCTGCCATGAAACTTGCAGCTGTTCAGACAGTGATAGTAGGTAAATCTATTCCTCAAAAACAGGTTTACTTACCGGGCAGAATTGAGGCCGATGAGCGTAATATCTCTACCGTCACCGCACATTTTAACGGACGGGTAGAAAAATTGTATGCTGATTTTACCGGTCAGTATATTAAAAAGGGACAAAGATTGGCTATTCTATATTCTCCTGACCTTGTTACGGCACAGAAAGAGTTGTTCGAGGCCCTTAAGTTCAAATCCACCAATCCATCCTTTTATGAATCCGCCATTCAGAAACTAAAACTTTGGGAACTAACAGACAGTCAAATCCAAAGTATTATGGCTGGGGGTGAACCTCAATATAACTTCAGCATCTATGCTCCCAGGTCCGGAACTATACTTGCAAGAAAAATCTCCCAGGGAGAACATGTAATGGATGGACAAGTGCTTTTTGAAATTGCCGATCTGAATCGATTATGGGTATTGTTCGATGCCTATGAAAGTGATTTGCCGTGGATAAATGTAGGCGATTCCATTTCGTTTAAGGTACAATCGTTGCCCGGTGAGACATTCAATAGTCTAGTCACATTCATTGATCCTGTAGTTAATAGTCAAACCAGAACTGCTTCCGTCCGTACGGAAATTATCAATATGGACAACCGGCTTAAGCCCAAAATGTTTGTTGAAGGCATCATAAATGCCGAATTGACTGCTCTTCAGGAAACCATTATTATACCCAAGACTGCGGTACTCTGGACAGGGAAAAGGGCTGTTGTATACGTAAAACAACCTGAATTTGACAAACCTACCTTCCAGTTTCGGGAGATTGAACTGGGAACAGACGCCGGAGAATATTATGTAGTAAACAAAGGCTTGTTTGTCGGAGAAGAAATTGTGACCAATGGAGTATTTAAAATTGACGCTGCTGCGCAACTTCAAGGTAAAGTCTCCATGATGAACCCTGCCGGCGGCAAGTCAGCTACCGGGCATCAACACTCCGGAGATATGCCAATGAATGAAATTGATGAAGAACTAAAATAAACATCAAGCAATGGCACAACCGGGATATAACTTTAGATTCATCTTTAAAAAGAAAATAGAATCAATTAACTTTAAATTATGAAACAAACTGCTTATCTGGTCATCATGGCCGTATTGTTTTTGGGCTGTAAAAATGAAAAAAAGCCTTTAGCTGGAAGTGCGGTGGAAAATCCAGACAAACCGAAAATAACCGTTGAAGACCCTTTTTCCGGAACCAACCTGGTTGATAAGATTAAGCTGGTGGATTTAGAGGGTAACCCTGTGGATTTAAAGTTGTTGGCCGGAAAAAAAATATTTCTAAACTTCTGGGCTACCTGGTGCAAGCCTTGCATTCTGGAAATGCCAAGTATAGAACGTGCAGAAAAATTGCTTGCGGATGACGATTTTGTATTCCTGATTGCTTCCGATGAAAGTGTTGGTCGAATAAAACGATTCCAGGCAACTAAGGATTTTAAACTTCAATTTGTGCGTCTGGAAACCCCATTTCCGGACATTGGCATTATGTCTCTGCCTACAACCTTAATAATTGATCAAAGCGGAAAAATTGCCATGAATCAAAGCGGAGCGCTTGAATGGGACAGTCCGGAGGTCCTTGAAAAACTTCGAGGAATCAATCTATAAGCAACATCAGTGTAAATAGGCTAACCAATTTCGATCTTTACATCATCGGTCAGGGGGTGCCCCACGCAAGTGAGTACATAACCTTCATCTCTTTCAGAATCAGAGAGGCCTTCTTCCTCATCCAGTTTCACCTTACCTGAAAGTAATTTACCTCTGCACGCTGTACAAAGGCCGCTTTGACATGAATATGGAAGGTCAATATCCATATCCAAGGCGGTCTCAAGAATGGTGCTGTCGGGCTCTACGGTAAATTTGTGCTCTTCGCCGTCGTAAACAACCACAACCTCGCGAGTTTTGAGTTCACCATCAGCGTCATCATCCTGAACTTTGTCTATTATAGGGGTTACGAAACTTTCTTTAAACAAACTACCGCTGGGAATGCCATAGTCGGCCAGAAAAGTTTCCACATTATGCATCATCCCTTCCGGGCCGCACATCAGATATAGTGTATTGTCAACACCCCAATCCGGTATTCGATGCAAAATCTCTTTTAACATTTCAGGGTTCAATAACCCGGAAGGTCCTTGCCAGGTCAAAGGAGCCTCATCAAGAATATAAATGACATGAAAACGGCCTTCAATTTTTGCCTGAAGCTCTTCTAATTCCTTTTTGAAAATGATCGAATCTATATTCCGGTTGGCATAAATAAGAGAAATGATACTATTGGGTTCCCATTTCAATATTGACTTGATATGAGACATAAATGGAGTAATACCACTTCCTCCTGCTACCATAACCAGGTGCCTTTTATTTGAAGGATCCATGTCAATGGTAAAATGACCCATAGGCTCCTGAACCTTCAGCTCATCGTCTATCTCCAGATGATCGGGAAGAAAATTAGACATCAATCCTCCGTCTACGCGTTTCACGGTAACAGCGAGGTCCTGGTCAATTTCAGGGGCGGAGCAAAAGCTATAAGAGCGTCTGACCTCCTTACCGTCAATCTCCGAAATTAGCGCTAGAAATTGCCCCGAACGGTATTCCATAACCGGTTCTGGCTGATGAAATACAATGGTAATTGCTTTCTGTGTTTCCTGAATTATGTCCTTGACTTTTAGTCTGTAATAGTGGTCATTCATGAATATCTGGCGCTTCTTCCGGGCTTTGCTAATGCCCGATGCTTAAGGTGGTACAAAAATAATAAAATCTGTCTTTTACGGAACTCGTTGACCAGTTAATTAAATGGATTAACCAGCTTAAAGTTTATTATTTTCCTATTTTTGAACTTAAACAGCCTCATATATATGAAATTAACAGAATTGACGGCCCTTTCTCCTCTTGACGGTCGCTACAGGAAGCAGATTGTCGATCTGGCTGACTACTTTTCAGAATATGCGTTGATCAAATATCGTCTGATGATGGAGGTGAATTACTTTAAGGCCCTGACGCAAATCCCAATACCCCCTTTGACCAAGTTTCCTAAAAGTGGATTACCAAAATTGGACGCTATAATAAATTCCTTTGACATTAAGTCGGCACGAAGGATCAAGACATTGGAACGTACCACCAATCACGACGTGAAGGCCGTGGAATATTATCTAAAGGAACAATTTAAGATACTGGGCTTAAGTAAATTTCAGGAATTCATTCATTTTGCTTTAACTTCCCAGGATATTAATAACACTGCCGTGCCATTGTCCCTGAAAGATGCACACAAGGAAGTGATTCTTCCTATCCTAAAGCAGCTGCTGACTACCCTAAAGAGACTTTCCCGGCAATGGAAGGATGTTCCCATGTTGGCACATACGCATGGTCAACCAGCTTCACCTACCCGTCTCGGTAAAGAGATCGATGTATTTTGTAGCCGATTATCCAGGCAATTGGAAAGTTTGAACGAAATACCTATGGCCGCAAAGTTTGGTGGTGCCACCGGTAACTTTAACGCCCATGTTGTGGCTTTTCCCGAAGTGGATTGGGAGAAATTCGCTGACAAATGGTTAAAATCCCTGGGACTTCACCGCAGTAAACCCACCACACAAATCGAGCATTACGACCATCTGGCGGCATACCTGGATAATATCAAAAGAATTAACACCATACTTATGGATTTTGCCCAGGATATCTGGCTGTATATTGCCAAGAACTACCTTACTCAGAAGATCAGGAAAGGCGAAGTTGGGTCATCGACCATGCCTCATAAGATTAATCCTATAGATTTTGAGAATGCTGAGGGCAATTTCGGAATGTCTACGGCATTGTGTAATCATCTATCCTCGAAACTGCCTGTCAGCAGACTGCAAAGAGATCTTACCGATTCAACTGTGCTTCGAAACCTGGGGTCGCTGCTGGGGTACACATTGTTAGGGATTAATTCACTTTTAAAAGGATGCAATAAACTTCAATTAAACAAACAAGCATTAAACGAAGATCTGAAGAATAACTGGGCGGTTGTTGGAGAGGCGATTCAAACCATCCTTAGGAGAGAAGGATATCCCAAACCCTATGAAACATTAAAAGAACTGTCACGCAACCACCAAAATATTTCCAAAGATCGTCTGTGGAAGTTTATTGAAAGTTTAAAAGTATCAAACCATGTCAAGGACGAACTGAAAGGCATTACTCCATTTAACTACACTGGAGTTTAGGCCCCCACATAATCAACGCTCTTATGCCGGCAGTCCCTCGCCCTTTTCAATGATTGATAGACTGAAGGATTGAATGTCTTCAGTTATATGCTAAAATGTTCAATTGATCTACTGCTCCTTCGTCCCTGATTTTGGTATATTCGGCCAATTCTCTTCATATGAAGCACATAATTAGTCTGGCCATCCTGCATATTCCACGCAAGTACCTTCAATTAGTTGGCCATTTCATTGCCAAATTTCTGTCAATATTCTATTTAGGTAAGGGGGTCCAATGCCCTATTTGTAACCACCAATACCGTAAGTTTCTGCCCTACGGAAGAAAAGCCAGAGAGAATTCACTATGTCCTAATTGTTTGGCGCTTGAACGTCACCGGTTACTCTGGGTTTATCTAAAAAACCAAACTTCTTTGTTCCATCAAGAACAACGATTATTACATATTGCACCCGAATATTGTTTCATTGATCGCTTTGAGTCCCTGAAGCACCTGGATTACCTGACCGCAGACATCGAGTCTCCCCTGGCAAAGCTAAAAATGGATATTCATCAAATGCCTTTTGATGAGCATTCCTTTGACTGTGTACTTTGCAATCATGTGATGGAGCACCTAACAGATGATCGACAGGCAATGAAAGAAATTTACCGGGTCTTAAAACCCGGAGGATGGGCCATAATCCAGGTACCCTTTTTCCCTCCTTTTCCAGATCATACTTTTGAAGACCCCAATATCACTACACCCGGTGATAGGATGAAAAAGTTTGGCCAGAAAGATCACGTGCGTCTGTATGGAAAAGACTATAAAGAACGTTTAGAAAACTGTGGATTTCAGGTGACAGAGGATCATTTTGTTGACTCCCTGACCACTGATATCGTTAGAAAATTTGCCCTTTCAAAAGAGGCAATATACTTCTGTAGTAAAATCCAGGGAACTTAGAACCCCACTTCTTCCCTTACTACATAATCTCTGGTTTGGGAGGAGTTTTGGGCAAGTAACTCACTGATAAACCCTGCGAGAAACAGCTGGACACCGATTATCAATGCTACCAGCGCCAAAAAGAATAGCGGTTGGTCCACGACATCCCGCGGCGGGACCTGGTTTAAAAGCCACCGGTAGTAAAGTTTCTCTCCAATGATCCATAGAGTGATCATGAAACCACCTAAAAAGAAAATGGTACCGAAAGTCCCAAAAAAATGCATTGGCCTTTTTTTAAATTTTGATACAAAAGTTATTGACAGCAGATCCAGAAACCCTCTGATGAACCGCTCAAATCCAAACTTGGTAACGCCATATTTTCTAGGGTGGTGCCTAACTTGCTTTTCTCCGATATGATTGAAACCACTCCATTTGGCAATTACCGGAATGTACCGATGCATTTCACCATAAATAGATATCTGCTTGATAACGTCGGAGCGGTAAGCTTTAAATCCGCAATTAAAATCATGAAGTTTAATGCCAGAAATAAAACGCGTTGTCAAATTGAAAAATTTAGAAGGGATAGTCTTAGTAATTGGGTCTTTTCTCTTTTTTTTCCACCCTGAAACCAAGTCGAATTTATTCCTTATCATCATATCGTACATTGAAGGAATTTCTTCAGGGTCGTCCTGCAGGTCGGCATCCATGGTAAAAACTACGTCTCCCTTGGCATGATCAAAACCTACACTTAAAGCGGCTGACTTGCCATAGTTTCTTGATAGCCTAATACCTTTAATTGCTGTATCCTGGGCCACTAGCTTTATTATGATATCCCAGCTTTGATCATTGCTCCCATCGTCAATCAGGATCAACTCATACTGAAACCCATGCTTGTCCATGACTTCACGGATCCATTGATACAATTCTTCAAGTGATTCTTCCTCATTAAATACAGGTACCACCAAAGAAATATCCAAGCCTTCTCTCATCTAGATTGTTTCCTGTGGGTTGACTTTTTAATAATAGCAGATACCAGCAAAGAGATAATAAGTCCGAATAATAGTGAGAAAATCACTATGTTACTATTTACGCAGCACTGCGGCTATTAATATAGTTAAAAATAGGCCAATCACCAGTTTTTTCCAAAATTCGTCAAGGGCCACTATGAATGCTGTTGTATGGTTCATCTTGATTATTTGTTCGTCATACAACTCTTCCCCCAATAGTTTGATGAACTGCTCCTTTCTGGTTTCCAAAAGTTGTATCCGGTCTTGAATATAACCTTCAAGAATGCCGGGGTCCGCAAAAGTCATAAAGATATATATGAACAATGCTACCCCAAAAGCCAAAACAAAATAGGTTACAAATCCAATTGACATGCCTTGCCAAAACCGAAGTTCACCTTCATTGTAATTGGTTTTAAAATCCTTCATTGCAAAAAAGACCATTAAAGGGATCAAAAGGAAACCAAAATCCCAAGGCCTGCCTACTACCAGTGGATTATTATCCATAAAATATAACAATAGGAATAAGGTGCCATATAGAAATATGCCAATAATGGCATAGCGTAATGGTGTCCTGATCAATGGATGTCTCATAAATCCAGTTATGACAGGTCAGTTTAGCATTAAATCGCTGTCTAACAGCACCTTGCCATTATTGAAAACTGCCACCGCTTTACCAGTAAGTTCCTTGCCGAAATTAGGTGAATTACGAGACTTAGACTGATTGCTGTTTTCATCGAAAAACCACTTTTTTGACCGATCAAACAAAGTAAGCACAGCCTTTTGACCTTTACGGATAGCAGGTATCTCCAGGCCCAACAGTCTCCTGGGCTGATAGGTAATTTTCTCTATTAACAGATCCATATCTACCTGTTTGCTGATCTCCTGAATCATCGCCCCCAGTTCCTGTATGCCCAGCATACCGAAAGCCGCCCGGTCAAATTCCACCTTTTTCCCTTCCTCATCTTCGGGCCGGTGATCCGAGACCAAAACATCGATGGTGCCATCCTTTATACCCTTGACTAATGCTTTTATAGTTTTGGGTCCACGCAACGGGGGGTTAACTTTGTAGTTGGTATCGAAGTTTGCCAGGTGACTATCATCTAACAACAGTTGATGTGCGGCCACATCGCAGGTGACTTTCAATCCCTTCTTTTTAGCTACTTTGATCATGGCCAACGATACTTCTGAAGATACATTTGCCACATGCAGTCTGCCCCCGTAATATTCCAGCAAAGCCAGGTCCCGGGCCACCATCAATTCTTCTGACAATTTAGGAATTCCAGAAATTCCCAGCATCGTACTCTGCAGACCTTCGTTCATGTGTCCGAATGCAGACAACATTTTATCCTCTGCTCTATTGATCAAAAGACCGTTAAACTTCTGCAAATATTGCAGTGCTTTACCAAACACATCGGTATGCCATAAGGGTTCTATGCCATCACTAAAGGCAACTACTCCTGCATGATGCAGGTCAATCATTTCGGTCAGTTCCGTTCCTTTAGTGTCTCGGGTAACTGCTCCAATCACGTGTAATTGGGTCAGACTATTTTGATTCCCGGAGCGTAAATAGCTTACTTCGTTTTTGGAGGCCACTACCGGCGTGGTATTGGGTTGAACTACCACATCAGTAAATCCTCCATGTGCTGCTGCCAACCGCCCACTTTCAAGATCCTCCTTGGCCTCATGTCCGGGATCACAAAAATGAGATCGCATATCGCACCAACCTATAGACATTATTAGGTTACGGGCATTAATAACATTGGGGGAAGAAATACTGTGACTGGTAATTTCTGTGATAACACCATTCTTAATTAAGATATTTCTCCGTTTATGGTGCAATTCGGAAGGCCTATCTATTATTTCAACGGATTTGATCAGGATTTCCATTATCGGTTCTCAAAATAGTAAATTCAACGCTTTATTTCAGATATCTTATTAATAAAACCTCTATTAGTATAAATATTAGGGCCAACAGTACTGCATACTTCCATAGAGGGAGGCCGGAACGGGCCTGTAATATTCTTTCGGTGTATTGATCGAAATTTACTCCATTCAATATCGATACCTGGCTGCTGTTAAGCATACCAGCCAGCTCTTTTTCCGAGTACTGATCAAGTAGTGATTCCCGCCGATTATTATTGTAAGGGATGACTTCTGAAAGTCCGCCAGGAGACTGAAGATAGTAAAACCCTGGTCTGATTACATCTGAAGGCACTTCTAAATAGAGGTCGCGTCCCAAAGTCCTCTGATCAGGGATAATCTCCTCATCTCCATTGAACATGGTAAACAGCTCATTCCCGATCAATGAGTCAAATGTCAACTTGATCACCTGCTCATCCGTGGTAAAGTACATTTTCCGGTCAAACGCCTTACTAAATGCGGCTATTTTGTACATGACCGGAACAAAAACGGCATGCTGAGGTAGTGAGGTGAATTCTGGCGCTAATGGAGTGGCAAAAAGGTATACCTGGCCGCGGTAATCCGATGATAAGTAGGGTACACCGTTTTTCGCCAGCAGAAAATTATCGCCTCTCCGGGGATTCCACTTGATGGTATTTCTGACTCGAGGCATGGAAATTGATTGTACTCCCTGGTCCTCAAAAATGTCCCTGAAAAATGGGTGCTGAAAAGAAGGCGTTTCCAAAGGTACCCAGGAAGTGTCTTGATTTAATTCCAAATTGGCAAAAGGGGCCAAAGTTTGGATTCCAGACAGGTCAGGACCGGTACCAGGAATAACCAACAAATGCCCCCCGGACCTGGTTAGGGCTACCAGGCGGTTTATTAATGACGGAGGTAACTGATTTACAGAGTTTATTACCACCAGATCTGCATGGCCCACGCTGGTATAGTCAAGGTTGTTGATGTGATAACTTTTGAAATCAAACAGTTTCTTATTCGCATAGACTTTAGCTATCGAAGTTTGTTTTTGATCGTTTTTAATTTCCAATACCGAAACCCTTTGTGAAAGGTTTAGATTAAAGTAAAAGTCATTGTCAAATGACACCGGAAATTCTTCAAAACTCAGTTTCGCGGGGTTATTCCCTTCCAATGGAAAATTTAAGTTGATGGTGGTAATGCCCGAACCTAAAGCTGGAAGATCAATGCCAGCAGTGGCAATTTGCTGGTCATTGATGGACAAACTAACTACCAAATCCATGACTGGCTGATCTCCGGTATTTCGCATACGAATCTCTATGCTGTTTTGATCGTTGGCAACTAAGAATGGGTTTTTTAGATAAACGGAATCAATAAACACATTAGCGGTATTATTAAATATCAGAGGAACAAAAAAATAGTTTTGAGTGGAATCACCTGAAAATGTCTGCATCTCTGCAAAAGTCGACTTTTGAAAATCTGAAATAAAATACCAATCTGCTTTGGCTGAGGAAGATTGTGAATTTAAACGGTCCCAAATATCCGTAAAGCTTCTTTGCACACCCGTTTGTTCAACTTCTGTTAGAAGATCCAGGATCTCATCTTTGGTACGGAATACTCTTAATGGTGAAGAAAAGTTGTTAGTGAGCAGTTTAAACCTGGTTTCTCTGGGGTACCATTGTATTATGCGTTCTGCCCTTTGGATGGCCTGATCGAATGCGCTCAAATTGTTGGCTACTTCATTAACCATACTCAATGAGTTGTCCAGGTATATATAAACGAAGCCTTGTTGGGTTTCTAATTCCTTACTAGGAATAAATGGCTGTGCAAATGCTATTATCAGAAAAAATAGGAAAAGTAATCGGGAGGCCAATATAAGCAGGTGCTTTAATTTTTGCTTTGCACTTTTAGATTTTTTTACTTGTTGTAGAAATTTGCTATTTGAAAAATAAACCCGCTTGGTCCGGCGAAAATGAAACAGGTGAACGATCACAGGAATACTCAACGCCAACAATCCATATAATAGCAGAGGCTGTAGGAAACTCATTATTCAAAGTTAGTAAACCTAATGTTATTCCTGCAGTCTTTCAGATGGATGAAATGGAGAGGTTTCATTTCTAATTAATTAAAGTTAACTTGACTAACTACATAATCCCAAGCCGATGAATATTTCCAGTTCCTTCCATGATCTTACAAATCCGGTAATAATAGCCAAGTTTGAAGAGCTGCCCCAAAAGGTACCCCAACATGCAATGGTGCTGAATACTGATCTAGTGGTCATCAGGGATAACCAAAAAGTCAGTGTATTATACGGAAGGTGCCTTCACCGTGGTGCCTTACTTAGTGATGGCTTTATTGATGGGGAAAACCTAATATGTGGATTGCACAATTGGGATTATCGCATTGACACTGGTGTCAGTGAGTATGCCCCAAACGAGACACTTCATAAATTCCAGGAAGTAATTCACCAGGGAGACGTATATATAGATGAAAATGAGGTGTTTGAATTTGAAAAAATTATTCCCTCACGTTTCAAACCGGACGAGTACCTTGGAAACTATTTGGACACACATCCGGAAAGTACTGAGCCTTATACTTTATACATCAAGCACCTTGCGCAACATGGTCTGACCCAATACGGTCATCACGGAGCCACCAGCGCTATGGGTGTTGACCGCAATACACTTCCAAAATGGGAAAATATTCAGTTTTTGCCTGCTCAGATGGCCAGAAAGCCACTACTAGATCATGATCCAGTTTCAACAGAAGTCATCATTGGGCCGCAAGCCCGCAAACCTCTTTCTCTTAAAATACCTATTTTTGTCTCAGATATGTCGTATGGAGCGCTCAGTAAAGAAGCCAAGATAGCGTTATCCAAAGGAGCCGAGAGGGCGGGCACAGGAATATGTTCCGGGGAGGGTGGAATGTTGCCCCAGGAACAGGAAAACAACTCAAGGTATTTTTATGAATTGGCATCAGCCAGGTTTGGATTTCAGTGGGAAAAGCTGAAAAAAGTTCAAGCTTTCCACTTTAAAGGAGGGCAAGGAGCAAAAGTAGGCACTGGCGGGCATTTGCCTGGTCATAAGGTCACCAAAGAAATTGCTGAGGTACGGGGGCTTGAAGTTGGACAAAGCGCTATTAGCCCGGCTACTTTCAGTGAAGACCTTCGTACGCCGGAGGATTTCAAAGAATTCGGGGACCAGGTACGATCAATTACCGGTGGTATACCTATAGGATTCAAGCTGGCCGCCAGTCATATTGAAGAAGATATTGATTTTGCCCTGCAAGCAGGTGCGGATTACATAATTCTTGATGGTCGTGGAGGCGGCACCGGAGCGGCACCGATAATTTTAAGAAATCATATTTGTGTACCAACTATCCCTGCACTGTCCAGGGCAAGGAGACATCTTGACATACAAGGTGCTGGAAAGGTGAGCTTGATCATTACTGGAGGACTGAGAGTTCCCAGTGATTTTATAAAAGCCCTGGCACTGGGAGCTGACGCTATTGCGGTTTCAAACGCAGCACTACAAGCAATCGGTTGTCTGGGAATGCGTGCCTGTCATACCAATAATTGTCCCGTGGGTATAGCCACCCAGAAGGAACACCTTCGGGCCCGCCTGATCATCAACAAGTCCGCAGAGCAGCTTTATAATTTTTTTAACGCCTGCAAGGAATTGTTGGAAGTAGCTGTACGTTCGATGGGCCATAACGACATTAGTCAACTTAATCCTGATGATTTGAGCACGTTCGATTATGATATGCATCGACTAACTGGTATCAAATATGCCGGTGTAATTTCTCTCCTGTAGTTATCATCATACCTCCCTCACCACTTTTTTCAGTTTTTCAATAGTACCAAACAACATGGCTTTGGTTCTACCTATCAGCAGGTTAGTTTCTACGGTTTTGATTTCGCCGGTATTGCTTTTGTAGCTGCTTAATGTGTTCATAACAGTTACACCGGTAATTAACCGTTCATTAACGAGCAATTCCACTATTTCTTCAACCTGCTCAGATTCTTTGGTTAAAATATGTAGTTGTATCATTCTTTATTCTTTTTTTCTGAAATCAGGATTAACAAACAGTGCAAACTGCAAGTACCATTTACCGAAATCATTTAGCTGTTTCCTCTTGTTGTGCAAAAAGAGTGGCAGGCATGGCCAGCATTAGAGATAAATAAACACTTAGCCATTTCCCTTTTATCACAGCCCACTAAATGTTACTTCGCCCGTTTCAACAGAATACATTCCCCCAACCAATCCTATTTCTCCGTTATCCAACATTTCTTTCAGCACCGGGCTTTTTTCTTTGACTTTCTGTATGGCTAGTTCCACATTTTTATCGGCTACTTTTTGTACAAAACCAGCGTTGGTAGATGCCCTGTCTCCATCTTCTTCTACCGCATCAATCGCAGGTTGAATTTTGTTGAGCAATCCGGTAAGGTTGCCTAATTCAACATGGTCGCAAGCGCCTTTAACAGCGCCACAGGAAGAATGACCCAGTACCACAATTAATTTGCAGCCTGCCGCCTTACATGCAAATTCCATACTTCCGAGTATGTCCTTATTAACGAAGTTTCCAGCTATGCGAATACAGAAAATATCCCCAATTCCCTGATCAAAAACCATTTCGACAGGTACTCGTGAATCAATACAACTCAAGATTACTGCAAAAGGATATTGCCCACTTTTCGTCTCATTTACTTGTTGTAGCAGATTTCGATTGGCTTTTAGGTTTTGTGTAAACCTGTTGTTCCCTTCAGTTAATATTTCCAACGCTTTTTTTGGCGTAATTGCTCCTTGTGTTTCTTTTGTTTGTGTTTTCATAATTGTTATTTTTTTCAATAAACATTTCAATATGTTCAGGCGGATTATCTACCTTATGTGCGTGTAAGTCAATAATTTCGAGATGAATATTTTTGGATTCAGTGCTTATTTCAAAGTTTTTTATAATCTCTTCAACATCATAATGCATGAAGGCAGACACACTTTGTTCATCTTCTATTATAAGTATTTTCATAAAACCACTGATTAAACCTTAGTAAATGGGCAGAGTTCCTTAGAAGTTACGTTTGCCATCCTCCTTCATAGATTTATGCGCATCAGACATTATGGATTTCTGGCCTTCAGGGAACAAATCAACGGGTCTCAAAAGGTCCAAAAAAGATCTGCAACAGCATTTATGGTTTCTCCAATACCCGATTGAATGGCCTTTGTAATAAATCCATCTTGTGGAGCTGTTATATAATACATGTCCGGTCTAATGTAGCAGGTTCACAGCCCTTATTTGTAGTTTGGTTGGCGAAATACTAAAAAAGAGCGTCCCACATTTGCAGAACGCTCTTTTTAATAAAGTCTGGCGACGACCTACTCTCCCACCGGTGAAGGCAGTACCATCAGCGCTGCCGGGCTTAACTGCTCTGTTCGGAATGGGAAGAGGTGGACCCCGGCGCCATAATCACCATATAACCTTTTGACCGTACAGGTCAATTTCTTTGACATGGAAGTAAGTTTTGCAGTAAAAGCACAAGGTAAATCATTTGAATAAAAGCGTACGGGTAATTAGTATTGCTCGGCTATGCCATCTCTGACTTTACACCTGCAACCTATCTACGTCATCGTCTCTGACGACCCTTATAAAGAAGCCTCATCTTGAGGTGAGTTTCGCGCTTAGATGCTTTCAGCGCTTATCTCTGCCCAACTTAGCTACCCGGCGGTGCAGTTGGCACCACAACCGGTACACCAGAGGTTGGTCCATCCCGGTCCTCTCGTACTAAGGACAGACCCTCGCAAGCTTCTTGCGCCCACAACAGATAGGGACCGAACTGTCTCACGACGTTCTGAACCCAGCTCGCGTGCCACTTTAATGGGCGAACAGCCCAACCCTTGGGACCTTCTCCAGCCCCAGGATGTGACGAGCCGACATCGAGGTGCCAAACCTC
>SMVA01104240.1_pt1 | contig 14436 bp, 15 predicted proteins | sample 2456451 | NCBI WGS metagenome assembly SMVA01 (sample SAMN11095933, study PRJNA526329) | marine sediment metagenome | biome: Marine sediment; feature: Surficial sediment; material: Deep marine sediment; isolation source: Hadal surficial sediment | place: Pacific Ocean | collected 2014-05 | depth...
AGACTCCGGATAATCAGTGATAAGCTTCGATTTTAAATTTTCAGCTTTCGATTGATCGGTATCGATATAAAGGAGATACAGTTGGTACAACACTTCAGGGGAATAAATGGATGGATCAAAACGAACCAGAAATTCCTCAAAAGTCAGGATTGAATTTTGCTCTTCTCTCAAATCGAAATAATAAATATTCCCAAGGCGGTAGAGTGCTTCTTCAATTTTGTTAAGTGATTCCTGCTTTTCTTCAGTGGTGAACGGGATCGAGTTATACATCGTAGTATACTTGGCCGCTGCATTATTTTCGATTGGGGTTTCATCTTCTGTTACAATATCATCTGATTCGTCTTCTGCATCTTCAATTGTTTGCACTGACTCAATATTCTGATTGGTTTTATAGGAGCGCCTCCAATGATCTTCCAATCGTCGATTGCCCCATTGTCTAATAAACTCACTCTGTCCAATTGCCTTTGAAGCAGGATTACTGAAATACCACGATCCGGCTCCTTCGCTGATTCCAGTTGTTTCGAAGATGGAGTTGTTTCCGATATTACCTGTGCTCCGTCTTTTTTTCTTTTTTTCTTCTGCCAATTGAGCTTCCAATTCTTCTTGTTCGATCTTCGCTTGTATTATTTGATCAATTTCAAGCGAGTCAAGAGCAGAAAGGGCCAAGAGACTATCCTGAAGTTGCACCGTACTCAAATGCGTGATGAATTCCTCCAATACTTCCTGTCTGGATTTTATTTCGTCATATCCTTCATAATCAGGAGGCAGTACTTGAATTGTACTATCATAATAATCCTTGGCCATACTGTAATTTCGAAGTGAGTCATAATAAATCTGCCCAAGCATTAAATATGATCTCCCTTTTTGCCTTGGATTATTTAATCCGGATTGTACTGATAAATTAAATTTTTCTATTCCTTCATGCAGGTTCTTTTGTCGTAATTCAAAGCTTCCCCATTCGTAATAAATCCTATCAACAAATTCCTTATTTTTCGTGTCCTTAATAAGTCTCTTGAAATCCTTCCTGATATTTTTAATATCCCTCGTGTTTTCAAGATTTGACACTCTTGCCATATTTAGCCGGGCATAAAAAGATAATTCGTATACAGGATTACTGGTGAGGCATTTTTTGTAATTACTAAATGCTTCGGCTTCAAATCCTTGATTTTGATAAATCTGACCTATTATAAAGTATACCTGCGCTTTGTTATCCTTTGGTTTTAAGTTATCTGTAGACTGAACCAGGTACTTTACCATATTGTCGTAGTCTTCCATATTCTGGTAATACCAGGCCCGCATCGTATTAATCTTCTTAAGGTTGGCATGATTTAGATCTTCTTTTGCCAGGTAATCCGAAACTGCAAGTGCATTATTCATTTCTTCATACTCAATGAAGGTTCGCATTAAGTTTATTAGTGCTGCATGTCTGGTATCGTCATTTTTACTATTTGTATTGACCCATTTGAAGGTCTCAATAGCATGTGTGTACTCATACCCGTACAATCTTGCCAAGCCGACAAGATTGTATCCATCATCCACCCATTTGCTATTTGGATGATTCTGAACGATCAATGAGGCTTTTTTTAAAACCTCCTCAATTTGATCGGCATAATTAACTGAGATCATCGAATCCAGAGGAGGAAGCACATTTAAAATTTGATCATAATCATGATCCTGCGATTCCACAATTGAGTATTCAATTTCATTTATTGACTGGCTAGCAATAAAATAGGCATTATAGTGGGCAGTAGTATTGTGGTAGGTGACTGCAACTAAATTAGATTTCTGAGCTGAACAACCCATCATCAACATCACAAATCCTATAATAATATATAAAAATAATGTACTCCTCAACTGGAAATAAAAATATGTGCCATGCTTTATTATAACGCAAAAATTATCATAATTAATACAATAAAAGGTATTCTTCGTTATTTTTGTTTTACTCAAAAAACTCAAAAATCAGTTTGAAGATAAAAAAGACGTTCTCCAACTGGCTTTCAGAAAGATATTTATTGATCATAAGAAATGAGGAAAATTTCGCTGAAAAGTCTTCAGTGAGTTTTACTTACGCGAAGATGATCCTTCTCGTTTTCTTCCTCCTTCTTGTTTTTCTCACTATTTCACTCTTTCTGACCAAATCTTTGCTGGCGCAGTGGTTTGACCCACAGCACGACCAGATTGAAAATAGAAAGCATTTATTTGATCTTACTCTTAAGCTTGATTCGTTGGAAGAAGAGGTTCAAAGAAAAGATGTTTACATTGGAGCATTCCGTCAAATGCTGTCAGGAACATTTGACAGTACAGATCACGAAGGAGTTCAGCCCGAGCTGAGTATTACTAATCCGAATTTGCAGGATATTAATAAAATTGCCCCAATTGATTCTTTATTCCGGTTAGAATTTGAGAACAGTGAAGGGAAAATGATCGCGTACAACAATGCAGAGAGTTCGGAGTTAACTGAAACATTCTTTTTTACTCCCATCGGAGGGTATGTTTCGCGTGCTTACAATATTCAGGATGAGCACTTCGGTGTTGACATTGTCGCAAGGGAAAATGAACCGATTATGTCGATTGCCAATGGATCAGTTGTTTTATCCAGCTGGACTCAGGATTCCGGGTATGTTCTCGTTATCCAGCATACAGAGAATTTAATTTCAGTTTATAAGCATAACTCAGGATTGTTAAAAAAAGTTGGTAATTTTGTTCTTGGGGGTGAGGTAATTGCTGTAATTGGCAATACAGGAGAGTTAACGGATGGTCCTCATCTTCATTTTGAATTATGGTATAAGGGCAATCCGGTAAATCCGGAAGATTTTGTATCGTTTTAAAAAATAGTATATGTTCAATAAAGATGAAAAAAAAGTGGCTGAAGATATTAGTAATTCAAGTAACATCATAGGAAAAGGTACCGTGATGGAAGGAAATCTGGAGACATTCGGAAACATTCGGGTGGAAGGCAAAGTAATAGGTAATATTAAAACCAAATCAAAGGTTGCTCTTGGGCAATCATCCGAGTTGGAAGGTAATATTCTGGCACAAAACGCAGAAGTTGCCGGGGAGGTTACGGGTACTGTAGAAGTCACGGAGCTTTTACTTTTAAAACCGTCAGCGATTATCAGTGGTGAAATTATCACCAACAAATTGATAGTAGAATCTGGCGCAACATTTAATGGAGGTTGTAAAATGGGTGTTACTATTAAAGAAATCAAAATCGGTGAAATCAAAGAATCCAAATCTCCACTCCAGGCAAACACGGAAACGAAAACCGCTTAATACCTATTTAAAGTATTCCGGATTGGCTATTCAGATGGTCATAACGATTGGTTTAATGACGTATATTGGCTTCAAACTTGATGCCTGGCTTGTTTTGAAATTTCCTGCTTTTTTACTTTTATTCTCAACAGGATCACTCTTTGGTTCTTTGTATCTCTTATATCGCTCGATAAGCAAGTGAGCAATCTCAATCATTTTCAAATTTATCTCAAGAAGCTGTCAGTATTTACTATTGTAATCGGGCTTCTGTACATATCATATATTAATCTTTTCCCTGGTGTTTTAACAGCCTCAAAGTCCATAGCGATATTTATAGTGATTTTTATTGTTACATCGGGCGGGCATTATTTATTTAAAAAATCTGATCCGAAGGATCCACAGAAGCTGATTGTGAATACCCTGCTGTCAATCGTGTTGAAATTAGTGTCCTATGCAGTTTTTGCAATTATTTTAATTGTATCGGATAAGCCAGGAGCCATTCCAAATATCACCCTGTTTTTTATTTTATATCTGATCTACACAGTCTTTGATATTTATCATCAACGCACATCGGTTTCGAAAAAGTAAACAGGGCAGAAATCTTATTCATAGCTTTTTGTTTGCTGATTTAATATTTACCTTTGCATTCTAATTTTTCACCCCCTTTAGATTGAAGGAATAAATGAAGGCATTTTTGAATAAATTATGGCAATTAAAAACAGCAAAAAGTGTCGTAATTACAGTTTTTTTAAGCTTTACCCTGTCTAATAATTTATTCGCTTTCGAATCCAATTCTGACGACGATACCTTTAATCCGGGTGAACTTATCATGCATCATATTACCGATGATTATGTATGGCATTTTGTAGATGGGAAGTATGGTACATTGTATTTACCAGTTATTCTATACTCAGAAGAAAAGGGATTAGATATTTTTTCATCAGGTAATTTTTATGATGAAGACCATAAAATTATACCCTACAACGGGTATATCCTTGAACATAAGCATATTACGATAGAGGGAAGCACGTCTAAAGTATACGATATCTCAATTACGAAAAATGTGTTGATGTTATTAATTATTGCTTCTCTGATTCTATTTGTCTTTACCTCTGTTGCCAAAGGGTTTAAAAAGAATGTGGGAAAAGCCCCTGCAGGAATTCAATCTTTTTTTGAGCCAATAATCATTTATATACGTGATGAAATTGTGAAACCGAATATCGGACCCAAATATGAACGTTACCTTCCATATATGCTTACCCTGTTTTTCTTTGTATGGTTTGGGAATTTACTTGGACTGATACCGGGTGCAGCAAATTTAACAGGAAATATTTCTGTCACTCTTATCCTGGCAATTGGCACATTTATCCTTACAACAGTAAGTGGCACAAAAAATTACTGGCTCCATATCTTTAATACCCCCGGAGTTCCGCTGCCACTGAAATTCATTATAATTCCAGTTGAAATTATTGGAGTATTTACAAAACCAATTTCATTAACAGTACGATTGTTTGTGGCAATATCAGCAGGTCATATTGTATTGCTGAGTTTGTTGTTAATGACTTTCATATTCCATAGTTACCTGGTTGGAATTGGGAGTTCGATATTGGTAGTATTTATTACGTTAATAGAGTTGCTTGTTGCCACAATACAAGCATACATATTTACTATGTTTTCTTCTTTATATATCGGGATGGCCCTGGACGAAGGAGAAGATCATTAAAGTTGTATTTAGTAAATGTTTAATTATAAATAAAAAACAAAATGATTTTATCAATTTTATTAGACATGAGTTTCGCAATCATGGGTGCCGCAATCGGTGCCGGACTTTCTGCAATAGGCGCCGGTATTGGTATAGGTAGGATTGGTGGTGCCGCTATGGAAGCCATTGCCAGACAGCCCGAGGCTGCGAATAAGATTCAAACTGTTATGCTGATTATCGCGGCCCTCGTAGAGGTAATTGCGTTATTCGGGGTAGTAATTGCGTTTCTTATTTCTCAAAACACAGGGGCATAAGTCTCTGTCAGGAACTTGTTCGCACTGATAGAGTGGAACAAGTTCCTTTTTTCTGTGAACAAACGAATAGTATATAAATTATGGAGTTACTAACCCCGGGATTTGGTTTACTTTTTTGGCAAGTTGTTGTATTTGTTGCCTTGGTATTTTTATTAAAAAAATTCGCTTGGGTACCAATTCTAGATTCGCTGAAAATTCGTGAAGAATCCATTCAAGAGGCATTAGATTCTGCCAAGGAAGCAAAAGAAGAAATGGCGAAGCTTAATGCTGATAATGAAAAATTGTTGGTTGCAGCACGTGCGGAACGAGATCAGATTATTAAAACCGCTTCTCAGGCAGCTAATTCATTGAAAGAAATTGCAAAAACAGAAGCTCAGGGTATAAGCGAAAAAATTATTGAGGATGCTAAATCTGAGATCGAAAACCAAAAGAATGCTGCTCTGGCAGAGGTAAAAAATCAAGTGATAAAATTATCAGTTGAGATCTCGGAGAAATTGATTCGTCAATCATTAGGCGATGAAAAATCGAAAAAAGCACTTGTTCAAAATTACCTGAAGGATAGCCTGAACTAATATGTCTGAATTTAGAGTAGCTTCCAGGTATGCCAAATCTTTGCTGGATCTAAGCAAAGAAAAAAACATAGTGGAAGAAGTTTATAAAGACATGAACCTGGTTTTTGAAACCATAAAAGGAGTACGCGAATTTGATTTGTTACTGAAAAGTCCAATTGTGAAGGATTCCATGAAAGAAAAAATCATGGATAAAATCTTTAATAAAAGGGTTCACACGGTTACTTTGTCTTTTATGCAACTTGTAGCGAAAAAAGCACGCGCAACTATTCTCGAGCGTATTACAAGAGAATTTCATAACCAATATCTGATCTTAAAGGGAATACAGGAAGTGGACCTTACGACAACTTTCAAAATTGATGAAGGATTGAGGAAGGAGTTTGAAGCAATCGTAGAAAAATTGACAAATAAGCAGCCTGCTCTTACCGAGAAGGTTTCTGATGAAATTATTGGTGGTTTTATTCTTGATATAGGAGATCGCAGGATCGATGCAAGTATAAAATCCAACTTACAAAAAATTGAATACGAATTAACTAATTAACCTCCGAAGAGGAGTTTTTAAAGTTTAAATAAATGACAGACGTACGACCAGATGAGGTTTCTGCTATCTTAAGAGAGCAGTTGTCGAATGTAAAAACAGAGGCTGAATTAGAAGAAGTTGGAACAGTGCTTCAAATCGGTGATGGAGTAGCAAGAATCTATGGATTGACCAAGGTAGAATCAGGTGAATTGATTGAATTTAAAAATGGCCTCACTGGCTTGGTGCTCAACCTTGAAGAAGATAATGTTGGTGCTGTATTACTTGGCCACTCCAAAGGCATCAAAGAAGGTGATTCGGTAAAAAGAACGGGGAAAATTGCTTCCATTAAAACAGGTATGGGATTAGTGGGACGTGTCGTTGATACGTTAGCAAAGCCGATAGATGGGAAAGGCCCTATCGAAGGAGAATTATATGAAATGCCAATTGAGAGAAAGGCTCCCGGGGTTATCTTCCGTCAACCTGTTAATGAACCATTGCAGACGGGAATTAAGCCAATAGATTCAATGATTCCTATCGGAAGAGGTCAGCGGGAGTTGATCATCGGTGACCGGCAAACAGGAAAAACTGCGGTTGCTATTGATACAATTATAAATCAAAAAGAATTCTACGATAAAGGAGAACCAGTTCACTGTATTTACGTGGCTATTGGACAAAAAGCGTCAACGGTAGCTGGGGTAGTTGCTGTACTCGAAAAAGCTGGTGCCATGAAGTACACAACTGTTGTAGCTGCAAGTGCTTCAGATCCTGCTCCAATGCAATTTTATGCTCCCTTTACCGGAGCGGCTATCGGTGAATATTTCCGCGATACCGGACGTCCTGCTTTAGTTGTTTATGATGATTTATCAAAACAAGCTGTTGCTTACCGTGAAGTATCATTGCTGCTAAGAAGACCTCCCGGACGTGAAGCGTATCCTGGAGATGTTTTTTACCTGCACTCAAGATTGTTGGAGCGTGCATCAAAGGTGATCGACAGCGACGAGATAGCAAAAAATATGAATGACTTGCCCGAGTCAATGAAAAGTATTGTGAAAGGGGGTGGGTCTCTAACTGCTTTACCTATTATTGAAACTCAGGCGGGCGATGTATCTGCATATATTCCTACGAATGTGATTTCAATTACTGATGGCCAGATATTTCTTGAAACAGATCTCTTTAATTCTGGAATCAGGCCTGCAATAAACGTTGGTATTTCTGTATCTCGTGTTGGAGGTTCTGCGCAGATAAAATCAATGAAAAAAGTTGCCGGTACGTTAAAACTTGACCAGGCTCAATTTCGGGAATTAGAAGCATTTGCAAAATTTGGCTCCGACCTCGATGCGTCAACACGATTAATAATTGATCGTGGAAGAAGAAACCTTGAAGTTCTGAAACAAGCACAATACACTCCATTTAAAGTAGGGGATCAGGTTGCCGTTATTTTTGCATCAACAAAAGGATACATTGATAAAGTCCCTGTTACGAAAGTTGGAGAATTTGAAAAAGAGTACCTGATATTATTGAATGCACAGCACAGCGATGTTCTGGAAGCATTGGGTAATGGCAAATTTGATGATAGTTTAACAGACATTCTTAAATCTGTGGCTCAGGATGTCGCAAAGAATTTTGCAAATTAGTTGAATTAACGAATGCCAAATTTAAAAGAAGTCAAAACAAGGATTAGTTCTGTAACCTCGACACAGCAGATCACCAAAGCTATGAAAATGGTGGCTGCAGCGAAACTTCGTAGAGCCCAGAACAGCATTATTCAAATGCGTCCATATGCTGAGAAGTTAAGTGAAATTTTGGCAAATGTTTCTCAAGGGTTAGACCATGAAGAAGGAAATCATTATGGTGTAGTTCGGGAAGCTGAAAAGATTCTTATCATCGCCGTAACTTCTGACCGTGGTTTGTGTGGTGCATTTAATTCAAATATCGGTAAACGCACATTAAATCTAATCGAGGAATCATATAGCATTCAACATCAGACTGGTGACGTTCATATTTTGACAATTGGGAAAAAGGGTAAGGATTTTTTTAAAAGCAGGGGTTTTAACGTAATTGACACTTTTACTGAATCTTTTTCAGATCTGTCTTTTGTAACCGTAAATAAAGCTGCTGACTTTGCAATGAACGGATTCAGGAACAGTACATATGATAGGGTGGAACTTGTTTACAATGAGTTCAAAAATATTACAACCCAGGTGATTCGAATCGAAAATTATCTTCCCTTGAGACCTGAAAGTACTAATGGATCATCCACCTCAATTGACTACATTTTCCAACCTGAAAAAGTAACACTTGTCGAGGAGATAATCCCTAAATCACTGAAGATTCAACTTTATAAAGCAGTTTTGGAGTCAAATGCTTCAGAGCACGGGGCTCGAATGACCGCCATGGATAAAGCAACAGAGAATGCAGGTGACCTGCTTCGGGACCTTCAGATAATGTATAATAGAACAAGACAAGCCGCTATTACAAAGGAAATTTTAGAAATCGTTGCCGGGGCTGAAGCACTTGGTTAGACGATAGTTTTTAATAATTGATAAAAAAAGCCCATATTTAGACGCTTTTTTTATGTCTTATTTGTCAAGAAATTTAAAATATTTTCAGGCTCTGAGCCTGGATGTAACCATTGGTGGTGTAATAGGAAGTCTATTTATATCTACCTATCTCGGAGTTTTAGTAGATTTCAAGACATATATCATTTTGGGACTTACTATCTGGTTGATCTATACGCTTGACCATTTAATTGATACCCAGAATGCATTGGAGCCTCCCATTACCTTCAGACATCGGTTTCATTGGAAAAATTCAATGTCCATGTGGGGAGTTTGGAGTTTTTTATTGATTATGGATTTGTCCTTGCTCTACAAACTACCTTCAATGACCTTGATTTATGGTGCTATTGTAACGGTATTCGTTGTTATTTATTTTATCTCCATAAATTTACTTCGGAGTAGTAATATTTACCATAAGGAGTTTGCGGCGGCGATTGTTTATTCCGTAGGAATATTTATTCCATCTATAAGTATAATGGATCTTTCAATTGGATCTGATATATGGATTCTATTTGTTGAAATGTTTTCGCTTGCCTTTATCAATTTATTGATATTTTCCGTTTTCGAGCGCGTTGTTGACAAACATGAAGGATATCATTCATTGGTACGGTCACTGAATCTGCAAAATGTAAAAGGAATTATTTGGGGCCTGATGCTGGCTGTATTCGTGCTAAATATTGCAGGTTCGTTTATGATTGATAATCCACAATTTATACTTTCTCAAATAATCATCGGAACAATGAATGTCACGCTGGCAATAATCATGTTAAAACGTGATTTTTTCATTATTAATACAAGGTACAGAATCGTGGGCGACGCAGTTTTTACTTTTCCCCTCTTGTACATGATCATACCTCATGTCTTATAATTACATCGTTCCTTTTTATGATTTTTTATCAAGAATGGTTTTTGGCAATAGAATTTTCCTTTCGAAATCTTTTTTCTTTAAGCATATTAAGTCTTACGGCAAGATCAAGATATTGATTATTGGTGGAGGGACAGGCGATACATTACATAAACTCCCTGAAGATGCGTCAATAACTTTTCTTGACTCTTCAGAAAAGATGCTGAAAAGGGCAAAATCGAGGCGGGGAAACAACATTGAATTTAAGCTTGAAGATTGCATGACCTTTGTTCCAAAGGCAAAATATGATGTGGTGATAATTGATTTTTTTCTGGATCAATTTTCTGATAAAGAATTATGGAAAATTATTGCTAAAATTGATTTATTTCTGGCTCAGAATGGAAGGGTACTTGTATCTGAATTTGTTATTAACAAGCGATGGCACCAGTATTATTTGAGGATAATGTACCTATTTTTCAGGTTTACTACTGGATTAAACACTTCAATATTACCTGGATGGGAACTCGCGATGGAAAATAAGTTCGAGCTTATTTCTCATAAATTTTTCTTTTCTAAGTTTATCAAATCAGCAGTTTATCTTAAAAGAATTTAGACGCCTCTCGTTTTGACAGACCGGATAATTCATGAGATTCTACAAAGTGTTTTACCCATTCCAGATTTGTTTTTGAATATTGTCTTAGTGCCCATCCTATTGCCTTTCTAATAAAAAATTCGTTGGATCTAATATGCATCTCAATATATTTCACCAGCAGCTGTGTGCTTGTATCTTGCTTGTAGGTAAGCTGAAAAATTATTGAAGTTCGTTGTAACCACATGTTATTGCTGGAGGACCACCTGTCTGTTAAGGATGGAAGTTGATCGGGAAATTTTTGAAATAGAGGTCCACAAACAGCGCTGGCCAACTCATCCACGGAATCCCACCAGGACTTGTTTGTAAGGAGAAACTCGAGGGTTTTAAAATATTCAACATCAATATCCCGCAGCATTTTCCTCATTAGGTCAATAGCAAAATATTGCATTTCCCTGGGTTTTAACCATAACAAGTTGACAATTTCTTCCAGTTGGTAAGGTTCTGGCTTACCATTCTCTTTTAAAAAATCACGCTGAAGACTATTTCTTAATGCAGACTTTATTCCATAGAACTGGAATTTGTTTTTCATGTAGGCATTCATTTGTGCAGACCGAACAAGATTTGAATTTCTCGAAAATTCATTCTCCAGAATCGCAACATATTTTTTTGGATCAATCGTCATTATGATTCTCGAAATTCCGTTGGTTATTAATTTTAATAGAATCTATTACAAAGGTTTAGGGACGTTATCTTCTCTTATAATTCATTATAAAAATATAATTCAGATGAAATAGCTATATTTTAGACAAAAAGAATCAGCACTATTTAGTATGAGGTTAAAATATAAAAAAGGCGCTTATATTTTCGGAACATTGATGTCGATGATAGTTCTGTTTGGATGTAATAATAACAAATCGGTTGAGCAGGAAGTTAGTATGATCGTATTGCCTGAGGTTGCAAGCCCGGATGTTGAGCTGGCCGTGGGATTCGTAATCGTCGACGGCGTATATAATTCCGAATTAGTTGCTCCAATGGATGTTTTTCAGCACACAATTTTTCATACTGATCCTGGAATGAGGGTATTTGTTGTGGCACCCACAAATGAAATAATTACCACTTTTGAAGGATTGAAAATAGTACCTGATTATTCATTTGAAGATGCGCCTGATATTGATGTGCTTGTGGTTCCAAGTGCAAAACACAGTATGGATTCTGATTTGGAGAATTTGGAGTTAATTGAATTTGTTTCAATACGTGGGCAAAAAGCCAAATATGTAATGTCGTTGTGTGATGGTGCATTTGTTCTTGCAAAAGCCGGACTTACTGATGGATATGAATCCACCACATTTCCCTGGGACGTTCCAAAATATCGTGAAATGTTCCCCCAGCTAAAAGTTCATGAAAAAGTAAGTTTTGTTCATGACCGAAAATTGATTACATCTGCCGGAGGTGCAAAATCATATGATCCGGCTTTATACCTTGTTGAATTACTTTACGGGCAAAAACCAGCCACTGGTATTGCAAGTGGTCTTGTAATTGACTGGGATTTGAGAAATGTTGACCATGTGATTGTTATGCAATAAGAATAGTTGTTGTAATACATATTACAGAAGATATAAAACTTACCTTTGTGGCCTTGTTTTTTTGAAGCAATTTATGACGATTGTAGAGGTTAATGATACGATAACTAGGAAAGAGTTCCTTCTCCTTCCATTAAAAATTTATAAAGATATTCCCGAGTGGATCAGGCCGCTTGATGTGGATGTTGAATTGGTATTTGACCTGAAAAAAAATAAAGCTTTCAGGAACGGTGAATGCATCAGATGGATTCTTAAAGATGAGTCAGGGAATACAATAGGAAGAGTTGCTGCTTTTGTAAATGAAAAAACCAGGGATAAAGGGAATGATCAGCCAACAGGCGGTTTAGGTTTTTTTGAATGCATTGAAAATCAAGACTGTGCATTCAAGTTGTTTGATACATGCAAAGAATGGCTTGAACAAAAGAGTATTCAAGCTATGGATGGTCCCATAAATTTTGGTGAGCGAGATAAATGGTGGGGGCTCTTAATCGATGGATTTAAAAGAGAACCTAATTACAATTGCAATCATAATCCTGAGTATTACAAAGCATTTTTCGAGGCTTATGGATTTCAAATTTATTTTAAGCAATTCACTTTCGGACGTAATGTATTTGATCGGTTTAGTGATCGTATTTACGAAAAAGCTGCAATCGTTTTCCAGGACCCCAACTATCGATTTGAACATTTGAGAAAGTCCAATATGGACAAATACATTGAGGATTTCAGAATAATTTATAACAAAGCATGGGCAAAGATTGGCGTACCCAAAATGACCTCTTTGCAGGCCAAAACGTTGATGAAGCAAATCAAACCAATACTGGACGAAAAGATCATCTGGTATGGTTACTACAAAGATGAACCAATTGCTATTTACATGAATATTCCTGAAGTAAATCAGATTTTCAAACATGTTAATGGCAAAATGAATCTGCTTGGTAAGATCAATTTCATGAAACATAAATTGTTTCGCACCAATAAAAAAATGTTAGGCCTGGTGTATGGAATTGTGCCGGAATATCAAGGCAAAGGGGTGGATGGAGCACTTATAGTAGCAACCGGCAAAATGGTTCAGGACGAGTATCCAAGATATCCGTTATTAGAAATGAACTGGATTGGTGATTTTAATCCAAAGATGATTCGGGTGGCCGAGCAGTTGGAAGCTACAATTGTAAAAACACATGCAACATATCGTAAACTTTTTGACCCCAATATTCCATTCAAACGTTCCAAGATTTTAGACTAAATGGCAGACAGTCGCTCTAAATTTTTATTTAAAAACTTAGCGAAAGGTCTGCTTTGGTTTGGCTTTCTTCTTTTACTGTACATAATCTTTAAAGACAGGATTGATATTAATCCCGAAAGCTGGATTGGTAAAGTTTCAGACAAACCCGTAATCGTTTTCAGTATCTTTTTGGCTTCCGAAATTATTATAGGCATTATCCCTCCTGAACTATTTATGGGATGGGCAGCAACTTCCGGTGACCTGCCGCTTTATATATTTTATATCATTTTGTTTTCATTAATTTCATATGGTGCAGGGGTCATTGGTTATTTAGTGGGTAGATATTTAAACCGGACAATTCTTTTCCGGTACACCAGGAAAAAATTCTTTGGCCAGGTAGAAGCATTTTTTCGAACTTATGGTGGATTCCTGATTTTTGTAGCTGCTGTTACTCCTGTACCTTTCTCTGCGGTTTGTATGCTGGTTGGGTCAGTAAAATACCGTTTCAGGATGTTTTTATTAATATCCCTATCTCGTTTTTTGAGATTTGGCGTATATGCCTACATTTTATGGAAGGTTGGAGATGTATCAATCTAATAGTTCCCTAAGCGAACTAATAGCAAAATCTATTTCATCTGATGTATTGTACCTGCTAAATGAGAATCTAAGAGCCCGACGCTGAGGATCCACCCCCATTTCCTTTAACACATGCGATTCCTGCACTGCTCCGGCGGAACAAGCTGATCCTCCTGAAGCTGCCACACCTTTCAGATCAAGATTGAAAAGGAGTAATTCATTTGCCGAGGTTTTTGGAATGGAAATGTTGACAATAGTATAAAGTCCGTTTTTATGATCTCCATTGAAAGAGAGACCTTCAACAGATTTTATTTTCTCGATAAACCTTTCTTTAAGCCCTTTTACATATTTGATATCTTGTTCCAAATGGTCTATTGAAAGCTCCAGTGCTTTCACCATTCCTACAATTCCAGCTACATTCTCAGTTCCGGCCCTGGATTCGTTTTCCTGAGGACCGCCAAGAATAAAAGGCCGGATACGATGTTGTTTGTTTATGTACATAAATCCGGTCCCCTTAGGGCCGTGAAATTTATGTGCAGAAGCACTCAGACCATGTATTTCTAAGGTCGATAGATTGATTGGTAAATGACCAATTGCCTGCACAGCATCCGTATGAAAAAATGAATTGTTTGCAGAGCATAATTTGCCAATCATTGGCACATCAACCACAGTGCCGGTTTCATTGTTGGCAAACATGAGAGACA
>SMVA01231394.1_pt1 | contig 14431 bp, 15 predicted proteins | sample 2456451 | NCBI WGS metagenome assembly SMVA01 (sample SAMN11095933, study PRJNA526329) | marine sediment metagenome | biome: Marine sediment; feature: Surficial sediment; material: Deep marine sediment; isolation source: Hadal surficial sediment | place: Pacific Ocean | collected 2014-05 | depth...
CAAGTATGAAGATCTACAATCAAAGGGGCATGAGTCTGATAGGTTTCATCATTGTTTTATCAGTGGTTGTCTTTGTATCCTTTATTGGCATGAAGATTGTGCCGCTGTACATGGAGTATTTCTCGGTGGTGAGCGCGCTCAATGGTGTGGCTTCAGAAAGAGGTTCCGCAAATCTTTCGCCATATGATTTGCGCGTGAAAGTTTTGAACCGCTTGTACGTCAGCTATGCAGATCATGTCACCGAGAAGGATATTAAAGTGACCCGTGGCAATGGTGTCCATCTGCGTGTGACCTATGAAGTTCGCGAGTCTATCATTGGCAATCTTGACGTCATTGCCAAATTTGATAAGTCGGTGCGTCTGGCCAACTGAGCCAGACCTCGTTTGATCTCCAGACTGGTAAAAACAACCGTCAAATGAGGGCAATCCCCGGTATTCCTTACCAATTTTCCGACCCTGCTTTATTGCAACTGGCCTTGTCGCATCGCAGTACCGGCAAAATCAATAATGAACGGCTGGAATTCCTGGGTGACAGCATCCTCAATGCAGTTGTATCGGCACGGCTTTTCGAACTGAAACCAGATAATGATGAGGGTGAGCTCAGCCGTTTCAGGGCACGGGTCGTGCGGGGTGACACGCTTGCAGAACTGGCGGCTGAACTAAAGCTTGGCGATTACATCAAGCTGGGTGAAGGCGAGATGAAATCCGGTGGGTTCAACCGGGATTCAATCCTGGCCGACGCACTGGAAGCTATCCTCGGTGCAATATATCTTGATGGTGGCTATGAGGCCTGTGCTGCGGCAGTGTTACAGATATGCGGACCCGTGATTGCCAGCCTGCCTGCCGTGGACGAGCTAAAGGATCCAAAAACCCGCCTGCAGGAATGGCTGCAGGGCAGGGGGCATGCGCTACCCACCTATAGTTTATTGAGTGAAGAGGGCCCGCCCCACAAAAAGCAATTCCAGGTTCAATGTGTTGAATCGGAGAGCGGAATCAAGGTTGAAGGGAATGGCGGCAGTCGGCAAAAAGCGGAACAGTCAGCCGCGGCAGCGGCACTTGAGTTGATCGCGGGCAGGCTTAAAAAATGACTGCGGATACCAGCAGTACCGATGGTTACAAGTTTGGCTATGTCGCCATTGTCGGCCGGCCCAATGTAGGAAAATCGACATTGCTTAATCGCATACTCGGTCAGAAGGTCAGTATCGTCACGGCCAAACCCCAAACCACACGACAACGAATTGCCGGTATAAAGACAACCGACAAAGGCCAGGTTGTGTATGTCGATACACCCGGGATTCACCATACGGCAAAACGCGCACTGAATCGGTACATGAACCGGGTTGCAAAGGCGTCGTTCAGGGATGTTGACCTGGTCATGTTCCTGGTGGAGGCGGACAAGTGGACCCGGCAGGATGAGTTTGTTGCCAAAGCACTTGGCCGGACGAATGTGCCTGTAACACTGGTGTTGAACAAAATTGATGAAGTTCCTGACAAAGCGTCATTGCTGGCATCGGTACAACAACATTCCAAAGGCCAGGACTATGACAGCATACTGATGATATCCGCGAAAAACGGCAGTGGTGTGGATGAACTGGAAAGGCGGGTCATGCAAAAGTTGCCATTTTCCCGGCCGTTCTATGATGAAGACCAGTTTACCGATCGTAGTGAGCGCTTTCTCGCTGGCGAAATGATCCGTGAGCAACTGACCATTCGATTGCACCAGGAACTCCCCTACGCATTGACGGTACAGATAGAGGAATTCAAGCGTGATAAGGATTTGCTGACGATCGGCGCGATCATCTGGGTGGAGCGGGATAGTCAAAAGCAGATCACCATTGGTAAAAAGGGCATTGTACTTAAACAGGTCGGTAGCAAGGCGCGTATCGTACTGGAAGAATTATTTGCTGAAAAAATTTTTCTGCGTTTGTGGGTCAAGGTCAGCCGTGACTGGTCTGACAGCGATAAACTGATCGAAAGGTTTGGCTATACGGATTAGGCGGCGTTATCATTCGCTTATGTAGACCAGCAAGACTGCACTCATTCTGCCTTGCTGGCTAAAAAATAGACTCCGCCAACGTAGTCTGGCTAATTGAGAACGCCCCCTGATGCCTCGAATACAATTGGAGCCGGCATACGTACTGCACGGTCGGCCATTCCGGGAAACCAGCATTATCTTGGAGACATTTACCCGTGGGCATGGTCGTGTCGCCCTGGTGGCGCGTGGTGCCAAATCAGCCCGTTCGCGCTGGCGAAACATTTTGCAACCATTCCGGCCGTTACTGCTGAGCTGGAATCAGAAAACCGAACTGGGCACGCTGACCGCTGCAGACCAGGTAGCCTCACCGCCGGCACTGCAGGGGCAATCTCTGTATTGCGGGATATACGTCAATGAATTGTTGATGCGTTTGCTCCACCGTGGTGACCCGCATGTCGAAGTATTTGAGCGTTACCGGCAAGTGCTTGCGGAATTGGCCGCCGAGGTATCACCACAGCCTGTTTTGCGGGTGTTTGAAAAGCACTTGCTGGAAGCTATCGGCTATGCGATGTTACTCGACCGTGATATCAGTAGCGGAGCAGAAATCAAGCCACACAACTGGTATGCCTACAAGCCTGACCGCGGGCCTGTGCTGCATTCCGGACCGGCTGAAGGCAGGCTGTCAGGCAAGGCACTTCTTGCCCTGCATACCGAGCATCTGCCGGGTGATGTATTACCGGAGTTACGCATGTTGATGCGCGCCGTGCTGCGGTATCATCTGGGTGACAAACCACTGGCCAGCTTGGCCCTGTTTTCCAGTTGACTACCGAGGAAATCGTATGCGTTCCGGGAAATTATTATTGGGCGTCAATATCGATCATGTCGCCACCATTCGCCAGGCGCGCGGCGCAAGTTACCCCAGTGTGCTTGAGGCCGCAAGAATCGCTGAAGATGCCGGTGCCGATGCGATTACGGTGCACTTACGCGAGGATCGCAGACATATTCAGGACGAAGAAGTTGTCGCCTTGTGCAAGCAGGTAACAACCCGCGTAAACCTGGAAATGGCCGTCACCGAAGAAATGCTGGCGATCGCTGAGTTAAACAGGCCGGCAGATGTATGCCTGGTGCCTGAAAAACGTGAAGAACTGACCACCGAAGGCGGACTTGATGTGCTGGCACACTTTGATTCAGTTAAACATGCATGCCAGCGGCTTGCAGCAGCAGATATTCGCGTCTCGTTGTTTATTGATCCCGATGTAGAGCAGCTCGACGCGGCGATCGCCTGTGGTGCACCGGTTGTAGAGTTGCATACCGGCAGTTACGCGGATGCCACTGATGATCGGGTCGAAAGCGAGTACCAGCGCATCGTCGAAGCAGCAGAGTATGGGCAGAGCCTTGGTCTGCAGATTAATGCAGGCCACGGTTTGCACTATAAAAACGTGCAGGCTATTGTGCGTATCCCGCAATTGATCGAATTGAATATTGGTCATTCCATCGTCGCACGGGCTTTGTTTGTTGGCTTGAATGATGCAGTGCGTCAAATGATTATGTTAATGAAATAAACATATTATACATATAGTTAAAAGATGTACTTAAACCAATAGATTATCAATCTGTTGCACCACTGGAAACTGGGCCGCATGGGGCGAAGACGCAAACTACTTTCTGACCAGCCATTTGATCTGGATATAGAGTCGCTGGATTCAAAAGGGCTGGGTGTGGCGTTTCATGATACAAAAAAACTGAAGGTGTACGGTGCGCTGAAAGGTGAGAAAGTCAGTGCCCGTTACTTATTTGGCAGGAGCCAGCGTGGTAAGGCCGAAACACTGGATGTTTCACTGCCATCCGTCGACCGGGTTGAACCACGTTGCCCGCATTTTGGTTATTGCGGTGGCTGCAGTCTGCAACATATGTCCGGCACTGCACAGCTGAGTTTCAAGCAAGCAGGATTATTGGATCATCTGCGAATGACCGGCAAGGTGAGCGCAGACGAGATTTATCCTCCGCTGCAAGGCCCGCAATGGAATTACCGTCGAAAAGCCCGCTTGTCGGTACGTGATGTGCCGGCGAAGAAGCGGGTACTGGTTGGTTTTCGTGAGCGTAATGGACGATATGTCGCTGACATGAGTGAGTGCCATGTGCTGCACAAGGAGATTTCACAGTTGTTGCCGGTACTATCCAGCATGCTGGGTGAGTTGGATTGCAGCGCTGCCATTCCCCAAATTGAAGTAGCCTGTGGCGATCATCAATGCGCATTGATTATTCGTCACCTGGAAGCATTATCGACAAGTGACCGTGATCGCTTACGAGGCTTTGCAAAGCAACACAACATCGCCCTGTATCTGCAAGCAAAGGGTCCGGATACGGTGCAATTGCTTGAGGGTGTGCAAGCAAACCTTGCTTACGAGATCCCGTCGCTGGGTCTGAAGTTTGCCTTCGAGCCGTTGGATTTTTTACAGGTCAACAGCGAGTTGAACCAGGCGATGGTGATGCGGGCACTGGAATTGCTGGACCCACAAAGTGACGACAAGATTCTTGATCTTTTTTGTGGGCTCGGTAACTTCACCCTGGCGCTGGCGACACGGGCCGGGCAGGTGACGGGTGTTGAGGGTTCTGAACAGATGGTGACCCGGGCTGAAGACAATGCCCGTTTGAATTCGCTGGATAATGTCGATTTTCACGCCGTAGATTTATACCAAGCCGGAACGACCCAGCCCTGGCCTGCCGGTGAATACACCAAGATCATGCTGGATCCGCCGCGCTCCGGTGCCCTGGATTTGTTGCCGTGGATCGCAGCCAGTAACGTAACCCGAGTACTCTATATTTCTTGTAACCCGGAAACACTGGCCCGGGACGCCGGTGTGCTGGTCAACGATCTTGGGTTTAGTCTCAGCGGAGCCGGGATTTTAAACATGTTTCCACATACGCCGCACAGCGAGGCAATTGCCTTGTTTGAACGTGATTGCCCGGTTGGCCGCCCGCAAGCAAAGTCGTGAACACAACAGTTTCAAATCAATCCGGTTCAATACCTCTTGGGCCGTTATTAATCGGGCTTGGCGGTTTACAAGTCAGCAGTGAAGAATCTGACTGGCTGTGTCACCCGGCGGTTGGCGGCGTGGTGTTATTCACTCGTAATTACCAGGATATCGCGCAACTGACCGATCTGACGGCGGCAATTGGCGAACGATCGGGTCGGGACTTGTTGATATGTGTCGACCAAGAAGGAGGTCGCGTTCAACGCTTCCGGCAGGGTTTTACACGTTTACCACCGTTGGCAACGCTGGGTAAAATCCATGCCGAGTCGCCTGAACTGGCGGCTGACTACGCCTACCGCCACGCCCGTGTCATGGCTACCGAACTATTGATTTGCGGCGTCGATCTGAGTTTTGCGCCGGTGCTGGATCTCGGTCTTCGCAGTGTCGTCATTGGCGACCGTGCTTTCGCAGCCGATGCCGCGACGATAATAGAATTATCAAGATCCTATATCGCCGGTATGCACGACGCCGGTATGTGTGCAACCGCCAAGCATTTCCCCGGTCATGGTTCAGTGCTGGCAGATTCCCACAGCGACGATGTCAGTGATCCGCGAGCACTGGATGAAATTGAACAGGCAGATCTGTTGCCGTTTGCCGCTTTGGCCACCGAGCTTGATGCGATGATGATGGCGCATGTTGTCTATCCGGCCATCGATGAACTACCCGCAGGCTATTCGCCGTTCTGGATCAAAACCATGTTACGGCAAAAGCTGGCTTACACCGGCACGGTTTTTTCCGATGACCTGGGGATGTTTGCCGCCGAAATTGCCGGCAGCTATGCCGAGCGTGTGCGCGCTTCAATTGCCGCAGGTTGTGATGCTGCACTTGTCTGTGATCCGCAAGATGTCAGGAATTTACTGGCAAATGGTGACGAAGCATATTCTAATGCTGAGTTCGCCCTCAAACGATTAAAGGGTAAGGCCGTAGCCGGTCGTGAAGAATTAGAAACTGTTGGTGAATGGCGCCAGTGGAAAAAATCGATTAAGCAATTGGAGCAATCAAAATGGGTCTAATAAAAGATGCAACGGAACGTCAGTCTGACCCGCAGACAATACTGAAAAACTCCCGGGTTCTTTTTGATCGCGATGCCGTCGAGGCCGCAATTCAAAAAATGGCAGACGAAATCAACCAGTATTACGGTGATCAGCCGCTGGTACTGATTTCGGTCTTGACCGGCGCAATTATCCCGGCCGCCTGGCTGGTGACCAAACTGAAAATGCCGGTGCAAATGGATTTTGTTCACGCCACGCGGTATCGCGGGGGTTTGTATGGTGCTGAACTGGAGTACCGGGTACCACCCCGGCTCGATCTGGAAGGTCGAAACGTGCTGATCGTTGATGATATATTCGATGAAGGAAACACACTGGCGGCAATCAAGGGTTCCGTTGAAAAGCGCAAGGCGGGCTCGGTGAAAATGGCAGTGCTGGTACGCAAGGATCATGACCGCGGCCTGCCACGCGACTATGTTGACTTTATCGGTATGGATGTCCCCGATGTGTACGTGTTCGGCTGCGGCATGGATGCCTACGAGGAGTGGCGGCATCTGGATGAAATTTGGGTGCTCGAACAGTAGTAGATGCAGCGGCTTGGCTTAGTCGGCGGCACCGGTCTTGACCATTGGGGTGAAGCGGCCAATGCACATGTTCTCAGCAGCGTTTATGGACAGCCATCAGCAGACGTCGCTGAATTCCGAGTGGATGATTTGACAGTGCTTTTTCTGCCCCGTCACGGGACAGGGCACAGGATCCCCCCGCACGCAGTGAATTATCGGGCAAATATAGATGTGCTCAGACAGATGAATGTCGATGGCATCGTCGCGATCAATGCCGTGGGCGGCATCAGCAAGGTCAATCCACCAGGAAGCCTGACCGTGCCTGATCAACTGATTGATTACACCTGGGGCAGGGCCCATAGTTTCAGCCTGACTGCGGATGATGACCTGCGGCATATCGAATTCGCTGAGCCGTTTGCAGGACCTTTGCGCACTGGCCTGATCAAGGCAGCCAGGCTTGCCGACGTTGCAGTAACAAACGGCGGTTGTCTTGGTGTTGCGCAGGGCCCAAGACTGGAAACGGCGGCAGAAGTTCGTCGTTGCGGACGCGATGGCTGCGATATGCTTGGCATGACAAGCATGCCTGAAGCCGCCCTGGCCCGCGAAGCAGGACTGGATTACGCCAGCTTATGCGTGAATGCAAACTGGGCGGCCGGTTTGGATGATGAACCGGTGACAATGGCAGCAATTGAATCAACATTAAACGCAGCGATGGTCGACGTACGCAAGGTGCTCGGCGCGCTTTTCAAGGAATTACTGAATGACAACTGATAGCCGTTTCCGGCATTTGCTCAGCCCCCTGGACCTGGGTTTCACGACCTTGAAGAACCGGGTATTGATGGGCTCAATGCACACCGGCATGGAAGACCATAAAAAGGACTATCCCAGGCTTGCTGCTTATTTTGCTGAACGTGCAGCGGGTGAAGTAGGCTTAATGGTGACAGGCGGCATCGCACCCGGTGTCCGTGGTTCATTGATGCCTTTTCCTTCAGGATTGTTTAATCGCTTGCAGGTGCCGCGACACAAACTGGTCACTTCCGCAGTGCATGAAGCCGGCGGCAAGATCTGCATGCAGATTCTGCATGGCGGTCGTTACAGTTATCACCCGCTGAGTGTTGCCCCCAGCGCCATTCAATCCCCGATCACACCATTCAAGCCAAAGGAGTTATCCAGCAAGGGCGTGGAGAAGCAGATCCGCACCTTTGTCAGGGCGACCCGGTTGGCACGTGAAGCCGGATACGATGGCGTGGAAATCATGGGTTCCGAGGGTTACTTCATCAATGAATTCACCACCGTTCACGTCAATAAACGGACCGATCAATGGGGCGGCAGCACTCGTAACCGATACCGCATTGCAGAAGAGATCCTCAACCGCTGTCGTGAAGTGGCGGGTAAGGATTTTATTATTATTTACCGCTTGTCCATGCTGGATTTGTTACCGGATGGCAACAGTTGGGATGAGATCGTACAACAGGCCAGAATGGCTGAAGCATCCGGTGCCACGCTGATCAATACCGGTATCGGCTGGCACGAAGCGCGTATTCCGACCATTGCAACCATGGTGCCGCGTGGTGCATTTACCTGGGTCACAGCGCGTATGCGGCCTGAAGTGGGGATACCTGTTATCACCACCAATCGCATCAATACCCCGGAAGTGGCAGAGGACATACTTGCCCGCGGTGATGCTGACATAGTTTCGATGGCAAGACCGCTGCTGGCCGATGCCGAATTCGTTAAAAAGGTGCGCGAAGGCCGGCCGGAGGAAATCAATATCTGTATCGGTTGCAACCAGGCCTGCCTGGATCATACGTTTGTCCTTAAACCCTGCTCCTGCCTGGTCAATCCGCGGGCCTGTCGTGAGACCGAGCTGAATTACCTGCCGACGGAAAAACCGAAATCAATCGCAGTGGTGGGTTCAGGTCCCGCAGGTCTTGCCTGCGCCACCGTGGCCGCCCGTCGCGGCCACCGGGTCAGCCTGTATGAGCAGAGCCACGAGATCGGCGGGCAGTTTAATTTGGCGAGGAAGATTCCGGGCAAGGAAGAATTCAGCGCGAGTCTGGCGTATTACCAGGTCGAACTGGATCGCAGTGGCGTCAATTTACAATTAAATACCCGGGTCGGTGCCGCCGATCTGGATAACTACGACGAAGTGATTATCGCTACGGGTGTTTATCCACGGCAGATCGATTTGCCAGGCATCGATCACCCCAAAGTTGTTTCGTATATCGACGTGATCCACAAAAACACCGAAATCGGTAAGCGGGTGGCGCTGATCGGCGCCGGCGGAATCGGTTTTGATGTGGCGGAGTTTCTCAGCCACGCCGATGATCAGCCGGACAGCAGTCAGTCCATTGAAGCGTTTATGCGGGAGTGGGGTATCGATCAGACATTCACGGCGCGGGGTGGTGTTGCCGGGATTAAAGCACAGCCACCTCAATCCGCACGTGAAATCTGGTTGCTGCAGCGCAAAGCCGGAAAGCTCGGCAAGACACTGGGAAAAACCACGGGCTGGATCCACCGGTTAAGTCTCAAGCATCGCGGCGTACGGATGTTGGGGAACGTACGCTACGAATCGATTGATGATCTTGGATTGCATATCAGCATCGATGGCAAACCTGAGTTACTGGAGGTGGATAACGTGGTGATATGTGCCGGCCAGGTCAGTAACCGTGACCTTGCGGATGAGTTGACGGCAAGGGGGCAGACATGTCACGTGATCGGTGGTGCAAAAAAAGCTTTAGAGCTGGATGCCAAGTACGCAATACTCGAAGGCAGTGAACTGGCCGCGATTATCTAGTCGGTCAAAACCCATCCAGTCACTGCGCGCGGCGTCACCGGAAATAACACAGTTTTGCAGCCATACTTTGGGAAATTCATTTTAAAGCCTGTTTTGGAAGAGAGAAGTGCAGGACCAGCCAACCACAGACGGCAGAAACCAGTGAACCGGCAATGACACCGATTCTGACGGCAGCCATTTGAGTAAATCCCCCATGTTCGAAAGCCAGGCCACCAATAAACATGCTCATGGTGAAACCAATACCGCATATCAGTGCTACGCCGTATAACATCGGCCAGGTCGTACCCTGTGGCTTTTTAGCGATACCCAGGCCAATGGCGAGGGCTGTCATACCGAAAACACCCACTTGCTTGCCCAGTACCAGGCCCAGCACAATGCCGGTAGAGACCGTCCCCAGCACTGTGTCCACACCAATGCCGGCAAACGATACACCGGAGTTTGCAAAGGCAAAAATGGGTAGTACTCCGAACGCAATCCATGGGTGCAAGCTGTGTTCCAGGCGACGCGCAGGGGAGTGACCGTTTTCGCGTTCCAACGGAATAAAGGCAGCGACGATGATGCCAGCCAGTGTTGCATGGACACCGGATTGCAGAACAAAGAACCAGATGAATACACCGGTGATCAAATACGCCGCCAGGCTTCTGACACCCATCCGGTTAAGCACGAACAGTACGGCGATGCCGCTGCCGGCAAAGATCAGTGAAGCGACACTCAGGCTACCGGAGTAGAACACTGCAATAATGATAATGGCTGCAAGGTCATCAAATATGGCGATGGTGGTCAGAAATATTTTGAGGCTGGCAGGTACGCGGCTGCCAAGCACGCTCAAAACTGCCAGGGCAAAGGCGATATCGGTTGCGGTTGGAATGGCCCAGCCATTGATGCCGTCCGGGCTGTGCTGGTTGATGTACCAGTAAATCAGAGCCGGCACGGCCAGTCCTCCGATGGCTGCCAGCGCCGGCAAAACAATTTGATCCGGACTGGACAGTTCTCCTTCTACCACTTCGCGTTTTAATTCAAGACCGATCAGCAGAAAAAATATGGCCATCAGACCGTCATTGATCCAAAGCAACAGTGGCTTGCTGACGCCGATGTCTTCAATCGAGATGGTCAGTTTCAGGTTTAAAAGGGCGGTGTAGGTATCTGCCAACGGCGAATTCGCCAGCAGCACGGCAAGCACAGCAGCAATCACCAGTAACACGCCACCCGCAGATTCCAGTCTTAAAAACTCACGCCATGCATCCACCACGCCGCGGGTTGTCGAATTTATCATTCACGGCCTCCGTGTTGCTTTTGTGTCATTTACTTGAGAAACATTGAAGAATAGATAAACACGAAATATAATTCACCCAATCCTTGCTTTGTATAAAATATTACTATGAGTCAGTGGACAATTTTCAGCAATCACGGCCATGTGCTGGTTTGCCTGGCGCGTGATTCGGATGCCCGTCTGCGTGATGTTGCAGCCGATGTAGGCATCACCGAACGGGCTGTGCAGAAAATTGTACGCGATTTACAGCACAGCGGCATGATTAGTGTCAGCAAGCAGGGCCGCAGAAACAGCTACCGCATCGAAAACAAGACCAAAATGCGTCACAGTCTTGAAGCGCATTGCGGAATAGGTGCGTTGATGGATTTGGTTGGCACCGGGCCTGATACCCGCGCAGTGTCAGTGTCAGCCAATCAGGTGCCGGAAGTATTGAGCCCAAGCAGATCAACGCCAGACCCAGAGCCGATCGTGGCAGTCCAGGCAAACATCGTTGAGCCGGTCGTTATCACCCCGGCAAAACCTGACCCTGAACCTGTTGTGAGCCGGTCTGAACCATCGAAAACGGATCCTGAGCGTGCGGTTGAACGACAACAGGGTTCGTTGTTTTGAAGCTGACGATATTATTGGCAGTGCCTGAACGGGGAACAATGCGATGAAGCATAACTGGATGATATACGGTGCAAATGGGTATACCGGTCGCCTGATTGTCAAACAGGCAAAGCAACGCGGAATGACCCCGATTATTGCCGGGCGCAACCGGACTGCGATTGAGGAAATTGCTGCTGAATCCGGGTTTGAATGCCGAATTTTTGATCTGGATGACAAAACCGCAGCCCTGCAGGCACTGAAAGGTCTCGGGGTGGTCTTACATTGTGCCGGGCCATTCTCAGCCACCAGCCAACCCATGATCGAAGCCTGTCTTGCCACCGGCAGTCACTACCTGGATATCACCGGTGAAATAAGTGTGTTTGCCAATGCCCACCGCCAGTCAGATGAGGCCCGGCGCGCAGATGTCGTGTTGATGCCAGGTGTGGGTTTTGATGTGGTTCCGACAGATTGTCTTGCAGCTACGCTGGTGAAAGCACTCCCGGCCGCAACCGCCATGATATTGGCATTCGAATCCGGGGGGCGTTTGAGCCCGGGGACAGCTAAAACCAGTGTGGAAGGCCTTGCCGGCGGCGGATGTGTGCGCAAGGAAGGAAAATTGAAATGGGTGCCCCTGGCATGGAAATCCCGGGAAATACACTTTGCACACGGTAAGCGATTTGCCATGACCATTCCCTGGGGTGACGTATTTACGGCCTATATCAGTACCGGTGTGCCGGATATTGAGGTCTACATGGCCGCACCACCGTCTACCATCATGCGTCTGAAACGCTTGCGTATGCTCCGCCCCTTGTTATCCATGCAATGGGTACAAAATGCCATGAAACGGCGGATTGAGAAGTCTGTGAAGGGCCCTGGTAAGGCAGCGCGTCAGGATTCGGCAATGCAATTATGGGGTGAAGTCAGCAGCGCGGATGGCCGCAGCGTTTCAGCCACCATGAGTACACCTGATGGCTATGACCTCACCGTCACCGCCAGCCTGGGAATTGTAGAGTACTTACTGGAAACCGAAGTTGAAGGTGGTTTTTACACACCGTCACTATTGATGGGTGAGGGTTACGCGGAAAGTCTGCCCGGTGTCAGCATGCAGATTAACGTTTGAGGATCTGAATTTGACCATGACTCGCATCCCTGAGACCGGCACTTAGCTTGGCAAAATCCGCTACACGACAGCGTATCTCAAGAATCAGGCCCTGATCGTCATAATTTTCTTCCAGTTTTTCAGCCGAGAATTGCTCCAGCAGGTGATGTACGCTGGCAGCCCATTCAAAGCTGGACTTGATGACATAATCGGCATGCGGAAATAATTCTATGACACCGGCTCTGTCCAGGCACTTGGCCGTGGCGCCGGAGTAGGCTCTTACCAGTCCGCCGACACCCAACTTGATGCCGCCAAAATACCGTGTCACGACCACCATTGTATTTTCAAGTTGGCGTCGTTCGATCACATTCAACATGGGTCGCCCGGCCGTCCCCGATGGTTCTCCGTCATCATTGGAACGAACCTGAAAATTGATTCGCCAGGCCCAACAGTTATGGCTGGCTTCTGGATCTGCTACCGACTGATAGAAACTCAACGACTCTGCCTGTGACGTTACCCGGGCGGCATGCGCAATGAAACGGCTCTTCTTAATGATCTCTTCAAAAGTTGCCGGATCCTTTAGACTGAGCATCAGTTTTTGAGTTCATCCGGCAATGGATAATCCGGATACCTCTCGATAAAGGATTCCAATTCAGCTATCCAGCGGGTATCACCGGCTTGTTTCAAGCTCAGAATGGTAGACAATTGTGCGTCTGCATCAATTATCTGAGAACGCTTGGTTTCTGCCCGGTCAGACAAGCTCTTATCAACATCCATTTCAAGCCTCTCGAACTGCATTGACGCAGCTTCAGCAGGCTGAGTCTGGTCTGCATGACTGGCAACAGGCTGCTCTTTGTGCATGACTTTTTCAGGTGCATTGCTGCGCAGCAAGATTTCATCTGTTGCGGTTGCGTCTTCTCCAGTTATCACTTTCTTTGCGCGGAAATCTTCGCGAATATCCCGCGCAGCGGTCTGCGGCTTGGCCGGAACACGCCCGCGAACCGCTGGTGCACGCGCAACCGGCATAACTTGCAAGCTGTCTTGCCGTGTTTCGTGCAAAATCTCAAACCCGGTTTCATCAAGCTCGAGGGGTGGCCGTTGTGTCAGGATAATGGACAGGGCGAGCACCACCACGGCTGCAGTCGTCAGGCCGTGCACCCAGCCGAAGTCCATCCAGCCCGCCTTGCCCTCTACTGCCCGGTGGGCGATATTCAACACAGCCTGATCCAGCAGTTCCGGAGGCTCTTCCAGGTTCGCCTGACGATAAACCCGGCCCAACTCCTCCAGGTCGTCATTCAACGCCTTGTCATCTGGACCATTGTTTTGAATGCTGTTCATTCAACTACGCTCCGTTTGAGTTTATTCAGCGCATAACGCAAGCGGCTTTTCACCGTCTCCCTGCTGGCGCCGGTCACACTGGCAATTTCTTCCATTTTCAAGCCACCTTCAATCTTCAGCAGCAAGGTATCTCTCTGTTCAACGGGAAGCGCAGCGATATTCTCCCGCAAGTGCTGCCATCGCTGGTCATCAATCGCCTGTTCGCCCGGCCCAGCCTGCCGGTCACCAAGCGTATCCATATCCACACTCGCTGCCGGCTTTGCACGCCGGTAATGATCAACCAGGTGATTGTGGGCAATGCGATACAACCAGCCCGTAAACGGCGAAGTTGATCGATACTTGCGCCGGCCCCGAATGACCTTCTCCCATACACCCTGGTACAAATCATTGGCAGTTGCCTCATTACCAACCTGGCGCTTGATATAGCGGTACAAAGCCCCCCGATGCCGCGCATAAAGCTGATCAAAAGCCGGTGCATCCCCTTTTGCATACCGCCGCATCAGTTGTTCGTCAGTCATCTCCCGCATAAATGCAGCCTAGCTGATTCTGGATGGTACGCCAAGCGTGAGGAGTCCTTGTATTAGCATCCACAAATGTAAAGCGAGGGCACGGGTACCACCCACTGGGACCTTCACAAACAAGGATGTTTGTGATGAGCCTACATGGACGTACTAGCGGCGTGTCCCAGTGGGTGGTACCTGTGCCTAAGCGGATCGAATGGTGCATATCCAAAACAATCACTTATCTAAAAGCCAAATTATTAGACTCATCCAAGGTA
>SMVA01344543.1_pt1 | contig 14431 bp, 15 predicted proteins | sample 2456451 | NCBI WGS metagenome assembly SMVA01 (sample SAMN11095933, study PRJNA526329) | marine sediment metagenome | biome: Marine sediment; feature: Surficial sediment; material: Deep marine sediment; isolation source: Hadal surficial sediment | place: Pacific Ocean | collected 2014-05 | depth...
AATGGCAGCGGTCCACGTTGCGGCCAGGTTCGTGATGCACAACGGGACTTCCTGTTCGGCAAAGAAACTGACGAGGTTGGTTCGACTGCGTTGATTCCCCTGGGGAAGAAGTCGGCAGTCGGTTTCCTGGCCATCGGCAGCGTCGACGCGAACCGTTTTCATCCGGGCATGAGCATCGATTTTCTGACTCGCCTTGGCGAATTGGTGGCGGAGGCCTTAAAGCGCTACTAGCCCGGGCTAACAGCCCGTTAACACAGAAGCGTATTGTGCTTGAAAGCGAAACAGACTGGATCGACAGGTTTATCCGGCACCTGCAATACGAGCGCCGGCTCTCGCCACTTACCTGCAAACACTACCGGCGCGACCTGAACTCGCTGCAAAACTACTGCGGGCAGATCGATATCGAACGGTGGTCCAAACTCGATGTCAGAACCGTGAGATCGTTCGCCGCATCGTTATATCACAAGGGCCTTGCCCCGCGAAGCATCCAGCGCCAACTGTCCGCTGCGCGAACGTTTTTCCGCTACTTGTTGAGGGAAAAACACGTCAAAAGGAACCCGGTCGATTCCGTCAGCGCACCCAAGTCCGGTAAGCGGTTGCCGGAGAACCTCGACGCCGACCGGATGGCCCGTCTTCTGAGTTTCTCCGGCAAAGGGGCCCTGGTCGCACGCGATAAGGCGATGCTCGAGCTTATGTATTCGTCAGGATTACGGCTGGCCGAATTGACAGATCTCAATCTTGGAGACGTGGATAGTGCCGACGCGACGGTTCGCGTGACCGGCAAGGGCAACAAGGATCGCATTGTGCCAGTGGGGCGGTTTGCCCTCGATGCACTGGCTGCGTGGTTGAAGGAACGGGTCACACTGGCTGCCGCCGACGAGACTGCCCTTTTCGTCAGCAACAAAGGAACCCGCCTGAGCGCACGCTCGGTGCAGGCCCGGGTGGATTACTGGGCGAAAAAGCAGGGCATTAGCACCAAGGTCTATCCACACCTGTTCAGGCACTCTTTTGCCACGCACCTTCTGGAATCGAGCCACGATCTGCGTGGTGTCCAGGAACTACTCGGCCACTCGAATATCAGTACCACCCAGGTGTATACACACCTTGACTTCCAGCACCTGGCCCAGATATACGACCAAACCCACCCAAGGGCACGAATCAAAAACAAACGCTGAAAGATTACAATTGGGGGCTGTGGCAGCCGCTCCCGAAACGTGGGTACCATCCAGCAATTCCGAAGGATTAATTAGATGGAACAATTTCGAGGGACAACCATTGTCTCGGTGCGCCGCGACGGCAAGGTCGCAATTGCCGGTGACGGCCAGGTCAGCATGGGCAACACGGTGATGAAGGGAAACGCCCGCAAAGTCAGAACCCTGGCCGATGGCCGTGTGATTGCCGGTTTCGCCGGCGGCACTGCCGATGCTTTTACCCTGTTTGAGCTATTCGAAAGCAAGCTGGAGCAATATGGCAATCTTACCCGCGCTGCGATCGAACTGGCGAAAGACTGGCGTACCGATCGGCGTCTGCGGCGGCTCGAGGCGCTGTTGTGCGTAGCGGATCAAGAGAGCTCATTCATCGTCACCGGGAACGGCGATGTAATCGAGCCGGAGCACGATTTAATGGCCATCGGTTCTGGCGGCCCGTATGCACAGGCTGCCGCACTGGCGCTGCTCAGGAACACCGATCTGGGTGCACGGGAAATTGCCGAGAGCGCGCTCAAAATTGCCGGCGAAATTTGCGTCTTCACCAACCAGAACATCGCCATCGAAGAGCTTCCCGGCGCAGATTCATAACGGATTCAAGAAATGTCACAAATGACACCAAGAGAAATCGTCCAGGAACTGGACAAGCATATTGTCGGACAGGACGAGGCGAAAAGAGCGGTCGCCATCGCACTGCGGAATCGCTGGCGCCGCGTGCAGGTCGATGAACCGCTACGCAGCGAAATAACGCCGAAGAATATTCTGATGATCGGACCGACCGGTGTCGGCAAGACCGAGATTTCCAGGCGGCTCGCGAAGCTCGCAAAAGCGCCCTTCATTAAAGTTGAAGCGACCAAGTTTACCGAAGTTGGTTACGTCGGCCGCGAGGTTGACAGCATTATTCGTGACCTGATGGACATTTCGATCAAGATGCACCGTGAAGCCGAAATGGCGAAGGTCAGTCACCGCGCCGAGGACGCCGCCGAGGAACGCATTCTCGATGCCCTGCTGCCCCCGTCTCCGAGAGCCGTTGGCTTTACTGCCGACAATGAACTCGAGGCCCCGGAAAGCGACACCCGCCAGAAGTTTCGCAAGATGCTGCGCGAGGGCAAGCTCGACGACAAGGAAATCGAGATCGACGTCCAGGCGATGCCGGTTGGCGTTGAGATCATGGCGCCACCCGGTATGGAGGAAATGACCAGCCAGTTGCAGGGCATGTTTCAGAACCTCGGCGGCAATCGCCAGAAGACCAGGAAGCTGAAAGTCAAGGACGCGCTGAAGCTGCTGGGCGACGAGGAAGCGGCCAAGATGCTCGATGAAGAGGAGTTGAAGTCGCGCGCACTCGAGGCGGTCGAACAGCAGGGCATCGTTTTTCTCGATGAACTCGACAAAGTCACCCGGCGCACGGAAACGGTTGGCGCTGACGTATCGGGCGAGGGCGTGCAACGAGACCTGTTGCCACTCGTGGAAGGCTCGACCGTCAATACCAAGTACGGCATGGTCAGGACCGATCACATCCTGTTTATCGCGTCCGGGGCGTTCCATGCATGCAAGCCATCCGATCTTATTCCGGAGCTGCAGGGACGATTCCCGATAAGGGTCGAGCTGAAGTCACTGTCCACCGAAGATTTCGTGCGGATTCTTACAGAACCGGATGCATCATTGACGTCGCAATACCAGGCGCTGCTTGCGACCGAAGAAGTCAAGCTGGAATTCGTCGAAAGCGGCGTGCGCCGCCTGGCTGAAGTTGCTTATACCGTCAATGAGAATACGGAGAACATCGGTGCCCGTCGCCTGCATACCGTGATGGAACGCCTGCTCGAAACAGTTTCATTCGAGGCTTCGGACAAGAGCGGATCGAGCGTGCAGATCAATGCCGGTTATGTTGACGAGCATCTGGCCGAGCTATCGAAAGATGAGGACTTGAGCAGATATATTCTTTAGTTTCGGATTCGCCCGCTGGGGCGGGCTCCTACGAATCGATTCTATGATTTTCGGGCATTCGAATAAGCGACATTGTAGGAGCCCGCCCCAGCGGGCGATCATTGAGATATCGTGGACTACACACCGACGGAAATAAGGCTGCAAAAAAAATCACGGCAAATCGTTGTTGCATTCGAAGATGGCAATCGGTTTGAGCTGTCATTCGAGTACCTGCGAGTGCACTCACCGTCAGCAGAGGTCAAGGGCCACGGACCCGGCCAGGAAGTCCTGCAGACCGGCAAGGAGAATGTCCTGGTCACGGCCGTCGAGCCGGTTGGCCACTATGCAGTACGCCTCGTCTTCGACGATGGCCACGATACCGGGCTCTTTACCTGGAAATATCTGTATCAGCTCGGCACACAGCGGGACAGCAACTGGCAGGCTTATCTCGACCGCCTGAAGGCGGCAGGGTATGCTCGGCAACCCGCTGCGGACGGTTGACGCGATGAGCAACGAAACGACGCATTTTGGCTATGAAACCGTGCCCGTCGAAGACAAGGCGCGGCGTGTCAGAGGTGTCTTTGATTCTGTAGCAAGCCGTTATGACCTGATGAACGACCTGATGTCAGGCGGGCTGCACAGGCTATGGAAACGTTTCACGATCGAACAGGCCGCCATCCGCCGCGGCCAAACCGTACTCGATCTTGCCGGTGGGACCGGCGATCTTGCCGGCAAATTCGCCTCACAGGTCGGTAGCAGCGGGCATGTGGTGCTTGCCGACATTAATGCCAGCATGTTGCAGCAAGGCCGCAGCAGGTTGATCGATGCGGGCATTGCCGGAAACCTGTCGATCGCGCAGCTCGACGCTGAGCACCTGCCTTTCGCAAGGTCGAGTTTTGACTGCATCACGATCGCCTTTGGCCTGCGAAATGTCACGGGAAAAGAATCGGCCCTTGCTTCCATGCTGCGTGTCCTGAAGCCCGGTGGCAAATTGCTGATTCTTGAATTTTCCAAACCACTCGATGCGATCAAACCCGCCTACGATCTATATTCTTTCAGGATACTGCCGATGCTCGGCAAACTGGTGGCCAACGACGAGGCAAGTTATCAATACCTGGCCGAATCGATACGCATGCATCCTGACCAGGACGCGTTGACAGACATGATGCGCGATGCGGGGTTCGAGCGTTGCCGCTATCACAATCTGGCGGGCGGCATTGTCGCTCTGCACGTCGGACACAAGATCTGAATGAATCAGCTTGAGACACTACTGCGCCCGTTCGCGGCACTGCTCAATCGGCAAATCAATGCGAAAACGCCGGCGCGCGAATTGTGCGCCGAACTGGAAGACCGCGTGTTGGCGATTCGTGTGAAAGATACTGCGATTGCGGTGTATTTGATCGTCGGGCCCGGCAAGATTTTACTCGCAAGCGAGTACGGCGACGACCCCGACGTTGTCCTGTCGGGATCCTTGCTGTCGCTGGCCAGGCTTGCAGGTCCCGACGGCGACGCTGCCATACGCAGTGGTGTGGTTGATTTGACCGGCGATGCGTTGCTCGCGCAGCAATTTCAAAAATTACTGCGCCACGGGCGCCCGGATCTTGAAGAGGAATTGTCCAGCGCAGTCGGCGACGTCGTTGCGCACACGGTTGGAGAATTTGCGCGCAGTGTCGGACGCTGGGGCAAACAAGCCCGATCTACATTGCGACAAAATGTCACTGAATACCTGCAGGAAGAAAGCCGCACCGTACCGAGCCGTTACGAAGCAGAGGTGTTTCGGGAGCAAGTTGAATCATTACGGGATGACGTCGCCCGGTTTGAGGCGCGATTGAAGCACTTCGAGGCGGAACGCGAAAATTAAAACATGCCGCGGGCCAAAATAATAATAAGAATGCTGGGAATTCAGCGTGTGCTCGTACGGCACGGGCTGGATGACCTAATCAGCAAGACGCACTTCCTGCGCCCGCTCCGCTTTTTCTTTTATCTGTTCCCGCGTAGCGGCGATTGCTCGGAACCACTTGGCAAACGAATCAGGATTGCGCTGCAGGAACTCGGTCCGATCTTCGTCAAGTTCGGCCAGGCTGTATCTACACGACGGGATTTACTACCCCCCGACATAGCAGACGAACTTGCCATGCTGCAGGACCGGGTGCCACCGTTTCCTGCAGCGCAAGCCATCGAGATCATGGAAAAGGCTTACGGCAAGTCAGTCAATGAGGTCTTCTCGCGCTTCGATACAGAGCCCTTCGCTGCGGCGTCAATCGCACAGGTGCATACCGCCGCGCTGCAAGATGGCACAGAGGTGATCGTAAAGGTGCTGCGGCCCGGAGTGCGGCAATTAATAGAGCGGGATCTGGATGTGTTATATGCGATCGCTGCACTTGCCGACAAGTACTGGGAGCACGGCAAACGACTGCGACCACTCGAGGTCGTCGCCGAATATGAGAAAACCGTCATCAATGAGCTGGATCTTATGCGGGAAGCCGCTAATACCGCACAGCTAAAGCGAAATTTCGATGGCTCGGATCTTCTATATGTGCCGGAGGTGTACTGGGATTACTGTCGCCCGGAAGTCCTGGTCCAGGAGCGAATCTACGGCATCCAGATCAGTGATATGGCTGCCTTGCGAAAAGCCGGCGCCAACATCCAGGTACTTGCGGAAAACGGTGTGGAGATATTTTTCACCCAGGTTTTCCGGCACAATTTCTTTCACGCCGACATGCATCCTGGAAACATTTTCGTGCAGGTCGACGACCCGGAAAACCCCCGGTACGCCGCCGTCGATTTCGGCATCGTCGGCACCTTGAGTCCGGATGATCAACAGTATCTTGCTGGAAATTTTCTCGCGTTTTTCGATCGCGACTATCACAAAATTGCAAAACTGCACCTGGATTCGGGTTGGGTGCCAGCGGATACCCGCATCGATGAACTTGAATCTGCGGTGCGCGCTGTCTGCGAACCGATATTCAACAAACCGTTATCGGAAATCTCCTTCGCACAGGTCATGCTCCGCCTCTTTGAAACAGCCCGCCGTTTCAACATGGAAATCCAACCGCAGCTGATTCTCTTGCAAAAGACCCTGTTTAACATCGAAGGCCTTGGTCGTGAACTCTATCCCCAGCTCGATTTGTGGAAGACGGCGCATCCGATCTTGCGGCGGTGGATGGATGAGCAAGTCGGCGGTCGTGCCATGCTGAAGAATCTTCGCGAGGACTTGCCGCAAATCAGGGAGGCGCTCAGGGAATTGCCTGGTGTCATCCGATACTTCTCGGAGCAAATGTCACATGGCAACCTGCAATTCAAGGTGCGGGCGCCCGAGCTGAAGGAAATTCATGATCAGCTCAGAAAGCAGCAAAAGCAACGATACTGGTTGGCGGTCGGCGCCACCACGATCATCACGGGTACACTGATCCTGACCGGGGGATTCCTCCCGACACTCGCATGGACGTTGATTAGTGCCGGCGTGCTCGCGACATTCGCCGGCAGACCCCGTAACTAGTCACGGTGCTTTGGGCTCAACGAAGCGATGCTAAAGAACCCGGCAACAAAACGGACCATTCGCAGCTTCGTGCGACGCACCGGCCGCATCACGCCAGCCCAGGATCGCGCGCTCATTGAACTGTGGCCGCGGTACGGTATCGAGTTCTCGGATAATCTGCTTGACCTGGACGAAGTATTCGGCCGTTCGGCGGAGCGGGTCCTTGAAATCGGTTTCGGCAACGGTGAGACCCTGGTACACGAAGCTGGTGAGAATCCTGACCTAGATTATCTCGGCGTCGAGGTGCACGCACCGGGTATCGGGCGTTGCCTGGTTGATGCCTGTGAAGCCAGCCTGACGAACCTGCGGATCATCCGCCACGATGCGATCGAGGTGTTGCAACTGCAGATTGACGATGGTGCCCTGGACCGCATCAAGCTCTTGTTCCCGGACCCCTGGCCCAAGAAACGACACCACAAGCGCCGTATTGTGCAAGCGTCGTTTCTGCAGCTGGCCGCCAGCAAGCTTGCCAGTGGCGGAGCCCTGCATATTGCGACCGATTGGGAAAATTACGCGGAGCACATTGATGAAATAGTCGGTCCGTCATCTCCTTTCACAGTGTCTGAACGGCGCAAACACAGTGGATTCGAATCACTGGACCGGCAAACGACCAAGTTCGAACGAAGAGGTCTGCGCGAGGGGCACAGCATCTGGGACTGGCGTCTGGTCAAAAAATAGGCGCGGACTTGCGCATTTCCCTTAATGTTCTATAAATTAGATAGTAGAGAATTGAAACGTTGGAGATGGAATCACAGAAAGGGTAGTGCCATGGCAATCGCATTTCCGGTTATTGGACATTGGTACCGGCGGACTAACGGGAATCTGCTGAAGATCGTCGCGGTCGACGAAGAAGACGCGACCATCGAAATACAGTTTTTCGACGGTACGATCGATGAGGTTGATATCGACACCTGGAATAGCATGCTGCTCGAGCGCGTGGGCGCCCCGGAGGACTGGTCCGGTTCAGTCGACATGGATCCGGAAGATTTTTTCGGTAGCGACAATGGCGAAATCCCGCTGGGTTATCACGATCCCTTGAGCTTCCTGGACAAAAGAGAGTAGGAGCCCGGCCCACCGGGCGATCTTCGTTGGTCGGTTGTGGTTGATTCACGCCTAACAAACATTAAAGGGCATGCATTGCATGCCCTTTAATGTTTGTCGCCCGGTAGGCCGGGCTCCTACGAAACCCTACCTGGTCCTCGAACAACCACCTCACTGTCCCGTACTTCCACCGCCACGGGCCGCAGCTTTTTCCCCGGGCAGGGTCCGGAGACGCACTCGCCACTCCTGATTTCATAGATTGCGCCGTGTGATGCACAGATAATGTGGTTGCCATCCCCGGTCAAAAAGCCGTCTGGCCGCCAGTTGAGTGGATGACCGGCGTGCATGCAGAAATTCTGATACGCGTACACCTCATCGCCCTGCCGTACCACGAAACCCTTGAAAGGCCAGTCGCCCTCACCGATGCAAAACTCTCTACTGCCAGGGTCAGCAATCTTATCCAAACGGCAAACGACCACTTCCTGAAAAAGTGTGTCGGTCAAGCCTCCTGCCCCGTTTTCATATGGCGCACCACAATGATCGAAAGAATGATCGATGGAATGCCGAGCGCTGCTGCGTAGATGAAGAAACCGAACCAGCCGATCGCTTCCTGTACGGTACCGGAGAAACTTGCAGAGATTTTGGCGACCAGCACGGATAATGAACTAAACAAGGCGTATTGCGTTGCTGTAAACGACAAGTTGGTGATGCTGGACAAATAGGCAATAAAAATAGTGCCTGAATACCCCTGTGCAAAATTGTCGAAGCTGATTGTCAGGGCAAGAACCCAGATTTCAGGACCGATTACTACGATCAGTGCAAAAAATAAATTGGTCAAAGCGATCAGGACCGTTGCCGCTATCAGGCTGTTGGAAAGACCGATCTTCAGGATTGCCCAACCACCAGCGCCGATACCGATTAGGGCGACACCCAGGCCGTACAGTTTTGCGACGCTCGCAACCTGCGACTTCGTGTATCCGATGTCGAGATAAAAGGGATTTGCAAGAATACCCAGGACATAATCGCTGAGTCTGTACACGACGATAAAACTCAGCATTAGTAGCGCAAACAAACCATAGCGGCGAAAAAAATCAGCAAACGGTCCAGCGACGGCTGCGAGAAACCATTTGGCGATTTTCTCGGGAATGGACCCTGCGAAGTGATAATCCGGAGTTGTGACATTCTCCGGTTCCTTGCAATAGAGCGTCGTCAAGACGCCAACTACCATGCATGCCGCCATCACCGAATAGGCGATCGACCACGATATGTAATCCGCGAGATACAGCGCACCGGCGCCACTTACCACAATGGCTACCCGGTAACCGTATTGGTAGGAGGCAGCCAGTACCCCCTGCATTTCCACGCCGGCGATTTCGATCCTGTAAGCATCCAGCACAATGTCTTGCGTCGCTGACAAAATGGCAACGCACGCCGCGATCACAATAAACATTGTCAGGGCTACAGATGGATCGGCCCGGGAAAGCAGGAATAGCGTACCCGCCAGCCCTATTTGGGATAGCAACAGCCATGCCCGACGACGACCGAGCCAGCGGGTCAGCAAGGGCAAACTTACGGCATCGACCAACGGTGACCAGACAAACTTGAAACTATAGGCAAGCATCAGGTAAGCAAACATGCTGATCGTGCTGGTTGGCATACCGGCATCATAAAGCCAGGCCGTGAGCGTCGCGTAGACCAGCGGCAGTGGCAGCCCGGCAGAAAAGCCGAGAAAAAATATGACGAGCACCTTCTCCTGCAGGTAGTAGCGCCAGTCCGGACGTTCCTCTGGATCGGCGACCGCAGACTCTGTACTCACCACTCGTAGTCCAGGGTCAGTGGCGCATGATCTGAGAATCGCTCTGCCTTGTAGATGTCGGTTCGAATGACCTTGTCCTTCAGCCCGGGCGTCACGACTTGGTAATCCAGCCGCCATCCGACATTGTTATCCCAGGCTCGACCCCGGTTTGACCACCATGTGTACTGATGCTCTTTATTGTTAATGGCGCGAAATGCGTCAACATACTTGTGCGGACCGAACAGATCGTCCATCCACGCGCGTTCCTCCGGCAGGAATCCTGAACGTTTCTGGTTGGCTCGCCAGTTCTTGATATCAATCTGCTTGTGGGCGATGTTCCAGTCACCGCAGAGGATGTACTCGGACCGGCGACGCCGCAATTTTTGCAGATGCGGCGCAAACGCATCCAAAAACCGATATTTGGCTTCCTGCCGTTCTTCGCCAGAGGATCCTGAGGGCAAATAGACCGACACAACACTCAATTTGTCGAAGCGAGCTTCAATGTAGCGTCCCTCATCGTCAAATTCCTTTAGGCCGAATCCGCGAATCAACTTGTCCGGTTTATTTTTGGAATAAAGTGCGACGCCGCTGTAACCCTTCTTAACAGCATCTTCGTAGAAACAATGATAACCGGCCGGGGAAAAACAGTCGTCAGTCAACTGGTGAACTTGCGCTTTCGTCTCCTGTATACAGACGACGTCGGGATCCTGCCGCTTCATCCAGTCGAAGAATCCCTTGCGCGCCGCCGCACGAATGCCATTGGCGTTCAGACTCACTACACGGAACACGCAATCTTCTCCCAATGCCGGCTTGAATACTTTTCGGATTGCGCAGGATTGCGGGTACGGTATTCGGTGAATCTGTGTGTCATACTCGTCGAGTCCCGGCCAGCTGCGATTACAACAGCGCCAAAGCGGGCCATCATACAGAAGCAGAGTCAAAGTCAAAAAAATGCGCGCGTTCAAACGGGAATTTCTCGATCTTGCCCTTGAGCTTGGCGCATTAAGATTTGGCGAGTTCACACTCAAGTCCGGCCGCAACAGCCCATATTTTTTCAATGCCGGTTTGTTCTCCAGCGGCTACGCCGCCGCGAAAATCAGCCGTTATTACGCATCTGCGATCGCCGATTCAGAAGTGGAGTTCGATATGCTTTTCGGACCTGCTTACAAAGGTATCCCACTGGTCGCCCTTGCCGCAGCCGCACTGGCGGAGCATCACGATGTCGATGTGCCCTACGCGTTCAACCGCAAGGAATCCAAGGGGCATGGCGAGGGCGGCAGCATCGTCGGAGCACCGCTAGCCGGCAAGGTACTGATTGTCGACGATGTTGTCACTGCAGGAACCGCCGTCAGGGAGGCGCATCAGACTATTGCCGCCGCGGGTGCGCACGCAGTCGGGCTGGTTATTTCTCTGGACCGCCAGGAGATAGGGCGAGACTCCAGATCCGCGGTGCAGGAGATCGAACAAACGCTGGGAATGCCTGTCATTAGTATCATCAAGCTCGAGAATCTGATCATTATGCTTGAAGAATCCACTGAGTACGCGGATTACCTCGAGCCGGTTCTCGAATATCGCAAGAAATACGGTTCCGATCACTGATTGATACGTAAGTCGTTGTTTTTACATAAGCTATAGTCGTTTACATAAGACAGATCGACCGCTAAGCTTGAATTTCGCGAACTGGTCCCTCTTCGCGGCTTGCGTTTTGTGTGATATTTAGCCAATGAAAAATTTCCTCGCGACCATCGCTGTCCTAATCATTCTGCCACTCGCAGCTTCCGCTTCCGAGAATACGCAGAAGCTCTATCGGTGGGTCGATATTGAGGGTATCGTGCATTACGGTGACAGCATCCCGGCGGAGTTCACCGATCTCGAGCGGCACGTCGTCAACAACCATGGCATCACGGTTGCCATAATGCGCGCCAAGAGGACCGCAGAGGAAATCGCCGAGGATAAACGGCAGGAGAACCTTCGGCTCGCGCGAAATCTTCAGCGCCGTCAGGATAGGGCCTTGCTCGCCACCTATCTGTCGGTCGACGAAATCATTCTCCACCGTGATCGCCGCATAGAATTATTTCAGGCGCAGGCCCGTGTGACGGAGCTCTATTTGAGCAACCTCAAAGGCCGGCTGGATAATTTGCAGGAGGAGGCGTCAATCTACCGTCCGTACAGTGCTGATCCTGATGCTGAAATGATCGATTCGGACCTGGCTGGAGATATTTCAACGACCAAGGATACGATCGAGCGCCACCAGGCGAATCTCGAACGGTTTCATCTTGACGAGCAGAATATCGTTGCCCGTTTCGATGGCGACGTCGATCGATTCAAGAGGATCAAAGGCCTCAATTAGGCCAACTCAAATCAGGCCAAAGCACTTTGAAATACCGCGCTTCGAGCGCGTTTTTTTATGCGGTTCCGGAATGGCCGAAGCCACTCTCGCCACGGCTGGAGTCCTCGAATTCTTCGACGATCTCGAATTTCACCTGCTCGACCGGCACGAAAACCATCTGTGCGATGCGCTCGCCTGGCTGAATCTCGTAGGACTTATTACTGCGATTCCAGCAGGAAATAAAAACCTGGCCCTGGTAGTCGGAATCGATCAGTCCGGTGAGGTTGCCAAGTACAAGCCCGTGTTTGTGCCCGAGTCCTGATCGCGGCAGCAGCACCGCCGCCAGTTTATTGTCCTCAATATGTATGGCGAAACCCGTCGGCACCAGTACGGTCTCCCCCGGTGCTACCGTTGTTGCTGCGTCGATGCAGGCGCGCATATCAAGGCCGGCGGAGCCGCCGGTTGCATAATGAGGTAGTGCAATGGAATCACCCAGGCGTGAATCCAGAATCTTGAGTTGAATTGATCGCAACGATTTAGCTCGTCAGTCCCTGACCGCCACAGCGGGCAATTTGCTATGTGTTCCGCTTTCAGACCGCTGCAGATATCGCTCAGCAATTAGCTTGATCAGTGCGACCGCCAGCTCTGTTTTGGCCATTATCGGAAACGACTGCTCTCCAGCCGCCCAGAAAACATCGACCGTATTGTCGTCACTATCGAAGCCGCGGTTCTCGCTCACCAGGTTGGCAATGATCATATCGAGATTCTTATTCTCGAGCTTGGATCGTGCGTACTCCCGCAAATTCTCCGTTTCCGCAGCAAAGCCTACCGTGAACGGACCTGTTTCCAGTTTCGCAACCGATGCAAGTATGTCGGGTGTTCGCGTGAATGCGATCGACATCTCCTGCTCCGATTTCTTGATCTTTTTCTTTGCTGTGCTGGCAGCGCTGTAATCCGCAACAGCAGCAGCGGCGATGAATATATCGATGCCATCGATACGCTGATGGGTGGCAGCAAACATCTCCTTCGCAGTTTCGACACTGACGCGCTGAACATTGTCGGGTGTCGTCAGTTCAACCGGGCCGCTAATGAGCAGCACTTCCGCCCCGGCAGCAGCCGCGGCACGCGCCATCGCGTAGCCCATTTTACCGGAGCTTCGATTGCTGATGAATCGCACCGGGTCGATCGCCTCTCGCGTCGGCCCGGCGGTAATCATAATCTTGCGGTCAAATAGCGGCGGCCGCTGCACCGCGGAAACAGTGGTCGGGCCTGTGACCGCGGCTGCAATCGCGTCAGGTTCGACCATGCGTCCCGCGCCGGTTTCCCCGCAGGCCTGGTCGCCGCTATCAGGGCCGAGGATTCGTACGCCGCGTTCTTCAAGCGCCTGACGATTCGCCTGCACTGCAGGATTCGACCACATCACATGGTTCATTGCCGGCGCGATGACCAGCGGCGCTTGCGTCGCCAGGCAAAGGGTCGTGAGGAGATCGGGGGCCGCGCCTGACGCGAGCCGCGACATGATTTCTGCGGTTGCAGGTGCGATAAGAACCAGGTCCGCCCAGCGGGCCAGTTCGATATGCCCCATGGCGGCCTCGGCATCCTGGTCCCAGATGTTGCTCCGAACTGGCAATCCGGACACAGCTTGCAGCGTCGTCCCGGTCACGAATTCCTCCGCCGAACGCGTCATGACGACCTGTACCTCTGCGCCGCGATCGCGCAGGCGCCGCACCAGTTCTGGTGTCTTGTAAGCGGCTATGCCGCCTGTTACGCCCAGTATGATTTTCTTGCTTTGGCTCATCTGCTTACCTGGAAATGCCGGTCTGTCAGCTTAGCCCGTTGTCCGGTTCGATTGCCAGCAAATCGATCCAATTTGGGGCATTTTGTAGCTTGTGCCAGCCTGCCCCTGAAAGCAGACTGATACGCTCCATTCGCTAATCGGACAGGGATCGTCCATGTCAGAAGATGTACGGCCTAGGCACTTGGCTCCGCGGTCAAAACTGCTTCGTCAAAGCGCCGCATCATTGTCGGAAATCGAGCTGCTCGCAGTATTGTTGCAGACGGGTTGGCGGTCGGAGCCGGCGCTGGACCTGTCGCGACGGCTGTTGGCGCGCTTCGGCGGCTTACGCAAATTATTGCACGCGGAGCGCCGCACCCTGACCGCAGAAAGGGGTGTCGGCGAGGCGCGGCTGGCCTTATTGCAGGCATTGCCGGAGCTTGCCCGCCGCTACTTTGAGGAAACGCTGCCGATCGGTGAGGCCATACGCAGCCCCGCAGATACGGAGACCTTCCTGCTGGCCCGGCTCAGGGACCGGCCTCACGAGGTATTCTGCTGCCTGTATCTCGACAACCGGCACCGGGTACTGCGATTCGAGGAATTGTTCCGCGGCACGATAGACGGCACCAGCGTATATCCGCGCGAGGTGGTCAAACAGGCGCTGGCCGTGAACGCCGCCGCGATCATCCTCGCGCACAATCATCCATCCGGCGTGGCGGAGCCGAGCCAGGCCGATGAGCGCATTACACGCCGGATCAAATCGGCGCTGGAACTGGTCGACATCCGGCTCCTTGATCACCTTATTATCGGGGACGGAATCAGCACC